>Ga0066903_100000008_pt1 | contig 68906 bp, 57 predicted proteins | sample PanSoiMetaGPlot1_FD_67491 | JGI IMG/M metagenome (GOLD analysis project Ga0066903, IMG submission 67491) | Tropical forest soil microbial communities from Panama analyzed to predict greenhouse gas emissions - Panama Soil - Plot 1 (version 2) | ecosystem: Environmental > Terrestrial > Soil >... | reverse complement strand
GACGCCGTGCGCGAATCGGCGAAGATCTCGTCGTCGTAAAGACCGGCCGCCACGATCACGACGACCTGCGTGGGCGGGCTGGCCGGCGCCGGCGGCGGCGCGCCGAAACCGCTCCCGCCGAGCACGAGATCGCGCGCGCCGTCGGGCGGGCTGGGCAAGGCGATCGTCTCGCCCGGATCGCCGGCCAGCGCGGCGTGGATCGCCCCGCGCGCCGCCGTCGTCAGCGCCAGCTTCGGATCGCCGAACGCTGCCAGCGCGGTCGGCGCGACGTCGGCGTGGTTCACCGGATGCGGCAGCAGAACGCCCTGCTTGAACGCCGGACCGGCCATGATCAGCGGGACGTACAGCTCGTCGGCGGAGAAGCCGCCGTGCCGCGCGTAGACGGTGGTCCCGTCCTTGAACGGGCCGGGGGCGGTGTTGGTCGCGTCGACCTGGTTCAGCGTCCAGTCGTCCTGCGGGAAGACCACCACGTCCGCCTGGTTGGGGCTGTTCGCGCGGAAGTCGTGAAAGCGCCGCGTCCCCAGGTAACCGTCGGCGGTCATCGTCCGGGTCGTGTCGACGCCCATCAGCGCGCCGCTCTGGATCAGAGACACCAGCTTGTGCGTGACGTCGGCCTGCGCGGCGGCGCCTGCGGCCGTGCCGGCGCCGTCGACCTTCGCGTAGATCTGCGCGTCGCCGTCTTCATTGAGAATCGCGTAGCTGTTCGCATCGAGGCCGGACGCCGCGCCCTGGGCGGTGACCGCGGCGGCCAGCTGACCGTCCAGCGCGACCTGCTTGTGCGTGTCGACCTTGCCGTGGTCGAGCGTGAACAGGATGTTGGTGCTGTCGAGAAGCCCCCGAGCGGTCAGCGCGGCGAGCAGCTCGCCCAGCCCCGCGTCGTAGTCCTCGATGATCCCGGCGACCTCGGCGCTGTCGGTCCCGGGCGCGGCCGCGTTCGGACCGTCGAGCGCGATGAAGTCCCAGACGAACATGTACGCGGGGGCGGTCCGGGCCGAACGGATGTACGCGGCGGCGTCGCGCAGCGTGAAGTGAAGCTGCGTCTCGCCCGCATCGGGCGGGCCCTCGAACTTGTAACTGTTCGCGACGCTAGCCGGATAGTGCAGGACGTTGGCCAGCAGGAGGCCCGCGTTCGATTGATCGACGGTCAATCCGCCGAAGGTGGTTCCGACGATCGCCAGGTGGACATCGTCGGCGCCGACCTCGAACGGCGGCAGCTCGCCGACGTAGGCGGTGCGGCCGGCCGCCGCCTTCACGGCGTGGTAGACGCTGTCGCCGCGCGTCCGGAGCGGGTTTTTTTCCCAAAGCGTGTAGTCGCCGACCGACAGGCCGGGCAGATTCACCGGCGACCCGAACCCGGCCGTGCGCGACAGCCAGCCGTTCGCGGGCACGTCATGGCCCTCCGGAAACTGACCGGTCAAGAGCGTCATGTTGTTCTGATTGCTGTGCGTCGGCACGTCGACGCGCGAGAACGCCAGCGTCCCGCGCGCGATGAGACCTTTCAGGTTTGGCGCGTTCGCCATCCAGAGCCCGGCCAGGCCGTGATCGTCGATGTCGATCTCGATGACGTGGCCCTTCGGCCCCATCGGCAAGCTGCCGCCGCCGCACCCCGCCACGCACGCGAGCACCGCTGCAGTTACCAAGCGACATCGCGAGGCCATAGTCGTCTCGAATTTACCGCGCCTTTAGCGGCGCCGCTTGGCGGTCGTGATGACGTCGATCACCTTCGCAGATTCGTACCCTTTGGCGATTTCCAGGCCGGGTGCCGGGTCGGCGCCCGCGTCGAGCAGCAACTCGATGATGTGGGTCGGCACGTCGGAGGGATCTTCGCCGCGCTGGTGCGTGCCGTCGATGGCGACGTCGACTGCGTGAGCCAACGGCGTCAGGTCGCCCGACCGATGCTCGAGGTCCGCGCCCCGGTCGATCACGGGAGCGTCACGACACCGGTTGGCGCGAACGCGCGCGGATCTCGTCGAACGACTGCAGCTGGGTGCCGCAGAACGGGCAGAACTGCACCGCCTGGTCGAACCACGCCGGGCCTTTTTCGGTCGTCATGTACCCGACCGTCAGGTAGAGGAACCCGTTCTCCTCGACCCGAAAGAACGAATTCGGCGGCGACTGCATCGCGTCGCGCAGGTCCTTGCAGCACTGGCCGAACTGCCTGTCGCTCATGCGTTCACGTTAACCAAGCTACCTCGCGCTGGGTCCTGCCGCCCGCCGAATGAAGTTCTTGATTTGCGATCTGCATTTGTGAGATCGGGAATGCGACGTCCGCTCGAGCGCTGGTCCGGCTCGAGACACCCACCCCGTCGAGGAGCGATTCATGCGCAGACTGACCCTGGCCACCGTTCTGTTCTCCACCGGCTGTTTGCTGACCATCGGATGCGGCGGATCGAACAACAACGGGGGTAAGGGCGGGCAGTCCGGTTCGGCCGGCGGCTCGACGGGCACCGGCGGGAAGGGCGGTTCGGGCGGAAAGGGCGGCAGCACCGGCGGCACGGGTGGGTCGACGGGGGGCGTCGCGGGCTCGGCTGGCGGCTCGAACGGGGGTGGCGGTGCCGGCGGCAGCGGGGGTAGCGGGGGTAGCGGGGGGTCGACGGGCGGATCTGCCGGAGCGACCGGCGGTTCCGGCGGCGGTGCGGGCGGGCGCGGCGGTGGCGGCGGCGCGGGTGGCCAGGCGGGAACCGGTGGCGGCGGTGGCGCAACGGGCGGTTCGGGCGGCGGCGCGGGGACAGGCGGCGCGACGGGCGGAGCCGGCGGCGCGACAGGCGGCACCGGAGGCGCGGCGGCCGGAACAGGGGGCGGCGGTGGCACGGCCGGCGCCGGCGGCAGCGGCGGTGCGACCGGGGGCGGCGGCGGCGCGACGGGCGGCTCCGGAGGCGCGGCGGCCGGAACGGGCGGCGGCGGCGGCACGGCCGGCGCGGGCGGCACCGGAGGAACTCAGGATCCGGTGGTGGCCCGCGGGAATTACCTGGTCAATGGCGTGCTCGGTTGCCCGGGCTGCCACACCGCGCCGGCCAGCGCCTTCCTGGCGGGCACCGACTGCTTCGCCACGACCGGGGGCGGCTGCCTCAGCAGCGCAAACCTGACCAACGACGCGACGGGCCTGCTGAACCTGACCGATCAGCAGATCAAGGACGCGTTCACCAAGGGCATCGACCCGGACCAGCCGACGAAGTTCCTGTTCTCGAACATGCCCTATTACCAGTTCGCGAACCTGACCGACGCCGACGCCAACGCGATCGTCGCCTACCTGCGCACGGTCCCCGGCGTCAACCACACCGTCGCGCCGAACACGGCACCCTTCGACATGCAGCCGAGCGTGGCCCAATGGGCGCCGGTCGACCCGACGATGCTGCCCGCGGCGGGCTCGGCCGCCGGTGCCACCAACGGCAAGTACCTGGCGACGCTCGCGTGCGTCACCTGCCACACCATCATCGCCGCGGGCATGCCGATCCAGATCAACGCGGCCAAGGCTTTCCAGGGTGGGAAAATGGTCACCGCCACCGTGGGCGGCACCATGAAGACGGTGCAGACGTCGAACCTGACGCCGGACGCGACCGGCATCATGACCTACAACGTCAGCCAGGTCGCGGCGGCCATCACCACCGACATGGACAAGAACGGTGTCACGATCTGCGGCATGCGCGCGCTGGCCAACATGACCACCAGCGACGCGACCGACATCGGGACCTACCTCTTGTCGATCCCGGCGGTCGCGAACACGATCACGGCGACCTGCCAGTAGGCAAATCCCGAATCCGCAGCTGGACGCCGCCGCGGGGGCGCAACGTCACGCTGGGGAAGAGGTGGATCGCCGTCTCCGGCGTCGGCTCGAAGCGGAATCGCTGCGCGGCGCTGGCGAGCACCAGCTTGGCCTCCATCATCGCGAACCGGTTGCCGATGCAGACGCGCGGACCGCCGCCGAATGGAAAGTAGGCGAAGCGCGGCAGACGTTTCTGGAGATCGTTCGCCCAGCGCTCCGGCTTGAACGCCGCGGGGTCATCGAAGACGCGCGGGTCGCGATGCACCGCCCAGGTCGACATCACGAACGTCGCGCCTTTCGGGAACGCGAAACCCGCGATCTCCACGGGGGCCGTCGATTCGCGCGCGATCCCCCAGGCCGGCGGATAGAGCCGCATCGATTCCAGGATGACGGCTTCGGTGAAGGCGAGCTTGTCCAGATCGCCGAGGCCGGGGCTGCGGCCCCCGAGCACGCGACCTAGCTCGTCGGCGAGGCGCGCCTGTTGCTCCGGGTGCGTGGCCAGGAGGTAAAGGGCATACGTCAGCGCCAGGGCCGTCGTCTCGTGCCCGGCCAGGAACAGGATGATCGCCTCGTCGCGCACCTGGTCGTCCGTCATCTGCCCGCCGCCCTCGTCGCGGGCGCCAATCAGCAGCGACAGCAGGTCGTCGCGCGCCTCCTGGCTCTTCTTGCGCGCGTCGATGATGCCGAGGATCAGGTCGTCGATGCGGCGCTTGGTGCGGCGCAGCCGGAGGTTGGTAGGCGTCGGCATCCAGGCGGGCGGCGCGAAGCGCGCTTTGAGGCCCAGCACCTTGCCGAACTCTTCCATCAGCTCGCCGATGATGCGGCCGATGTCGCCCGCCGCGGCGGAGACGTCGGTGCCGAACAGCGACTCGGCCACGATGTCCAGCGTCACCGCCATCATGTCGGCGTGCACGTCGCGCGTTTCGCCGTCGCGCCAGCCGGCCATCGCGCGCTCGACTGCGCCGACCATCAGCGCGGCGTACGACTGCAGCTGCTGGTGGTGAAACGCCGGCTGCACCAGCCGGCGCTGGCGCCGCCAGGTTTCGCCTTCGCTCAGCAAAAGACCGTTGCCGACCACGCGCGCCAGCAAACGGCTGGTGTAATCCTTGCGAAACGAGTCGGCCTTCTTGAGAAGGATCTCCTCGATCGCGCGCGGATCGTAGACGAAGTAGATTTGCAACGGCAGCCGCGTGCGGACGAAGTCGCCGTACTGGTCGCGAACCAGCGTCAGCGCGCCGAGGATATCCGTGCCGAACATGCGCAGCAGCGGCACCAGGTCGCGCCACGGCGGGCGGATCGGCCGCGGCCGCCGCGAGGAATTCGGGCGAGCGGTCGCGTCGGTGGTCTCGCCCGTCGTCATCGCGCCGACAGTTTAGCAGTCAGCGAGCAGCGTCGATCGACCGGTCGATCCCGTCGAGAAAGTCCGCGATGGAAACGGGCCACGGACCGCCGTCGGGTTTGAATCCGGCAGGCTTTGTCTCAGGCGGCGGCGGGTCGCTCGGGACAATGGTCCAGCCTTCCACGGTTGCCCAGCCGTGCCGGACCAGAAGCTCTGTGTCGACGCGCTCGCAGGCGAGCCACGCCGTGCACTGATCCGAAAAGTCGTAGGGAAGGTAGGCGGTGGCGCCGTTCGCGAGGGCCGCGATCGCGGCACGCCATTTTTCCAGCAGAGTACGAAGCACCGCTCGGACCTTGGGCGCGCCGCGGCGTCTGCCGAGCACGCCCTCATCGAGCGCCAGATAATAGGAGTCGCAGCGCCACACCGACCCGCCAAACTTCAACAGAAGGTCGTCGTGAAGGGTTCTGTTGTTTTCGAAGGTGAGCATCACGGCGGCGCCCCCGTCGCCTGTGATCGAGAAGATCACGAAGCGACCTGGGGCAGCGGGCACCCGCGCGCTGCCCATGTCGCGTGGTCGTCCGCGTAGTACGCGAGCAGCGTGCCCGGAAGCGCGGCCCGCGCCGCGTCGGAGCCGCCGGCGGCGTATGCGGCGCGCACGATCTCGCGTTCACGGTTCATCTGCGCGATCTGGATCTCCGTGGGCTCGCGGCGCAGCGGGACCACCGGCCGCTTCACGTCGCGCAGAAGCTCGCGGCAGCGCGCGCCCAGCTCCAGGACCGCTGCGTGCTCGGCTGATGACGGCTGTCCACGAACGGCGGCGATCGCGGATTGGATCAACCAGTCGTTGTGCGGCCATCTGCCGCGCGCGCTCTCGAGGGCCGCCAGAAATTCGTCGCGTGGTTCGAGGATCGCCAGCCACGCCCCCCACACCGCGCCGCGCCAGTTGCAATCACGAACCAGCGCTTCGATCAAAGGCGCGGTCAGCGCGCCGAGGCTTCGCAGGCAGGCGTAGAAAAATTCGAGCGGCTCGACCAGCACGCGAGGATAGTCGGCGAGCGCCGGCAGGCATTCCTCGGCCAGTGACACCTGCCTGCGCAGAAACGATTCGGCCCCTCGCGGTTTCGCCAGTCTCAGGTACGGCGAGTTCCGCACGAGGGTCCAGACGTCGTCGCTGAAGGGACGATCAGACTCAGTGTTCGCTATCGCCCTCCTCCATCTTCTTGAGGACGATCGCGATGGTGGAGGCGTCGACGTTCGCCCGTCGCATCAGCGCCGTGGCCCGTTCGACGTCGTCGGCATCGATCGCATCGAAGAAGTCATCCACCTTGTCGATCGCCGCGAGCTGCTCGAGGACCAGCGTGCCTTCGAAATCCGTGTCGTCCATCGCTCGGCCTGGTCAGCTCACTTAGCACATCCCAACAGACAGGGTGGAAGGTCAGCGCCGTCGAGCCAGCAGTAAGTGAATGTGTGGTCAAACGTGAACAAGAACAGCCAGAATCCAAATCCGGCCAGGACAAAGCTCAGGAGCCCGATCGGAACGGATCGGATGAGGAACGCACGGACCACATTGAGCACGAGCAGCGGGATCGCCAGGTAAAAAGCCGGAAGTGGGATCCACTGCACGACCTCGGTGACCGGGCCCTTGTAGATGCGACAGTCGACGCGCAGGGCGACGAGCAGATCGAGATAGGCCAGCGCCAAGAAAGCCGTCGCCGCGCAGATCAACGTCGCGTACGTCCACGCTCGATGACTGAAAATTGCCCGGGCGCGCCCGCGGGTCATGTCGTCGACTGCGGAAAAAACAGTTGTCGCCTCTTTCTGAAGTAGATGAAGTTCGGTAGCGCCCAGATCACGAAGGAGAGAGGAAGACCCCACCATCCGGTGGACCAGCGAACGCTCATCGCTTACGCCGTCAACGCGATGTAGAGCCAGTTCAGGTAGTAGGCCCATCCCGCCCGCCGGATCATGCCGGGAAGCAAGAAGCAGAGCATACCCAGGTGACACACACGGAAGGCGATCCATCCGACGCTGACGGCCCCGAAGGCTTGGATGCAGGAAAGCGTAGCCGCCAGCGAGTCGGCTGCGAGGACGAAGATGTAGAACTTGAGCCAGCGCAGTTGCAGGAGAGGCGCGTTCTTCCGGTCTTCGGCGGCCTGTTGCTGGATCTTCTGGATTTCCTCGGGTGACGGCGGCTCGATGCCTCGTCTTCCCAGCTCGGCCAACGCAATCTCAATCGCTTCCTTTCGGTAATCCTGGGCCTCGATCGTGACGACTCTGCGCAACTCGCCGTCGGTCAGCGCAGCCATCCTGCCCCGGATGACATCGGGGAAATCTCCGTCCGCCGAGCCGCCGTCGCTCATGTCATGAACCTCTCGCAGTCTGCCCAAGCCTCGCGAGTCGGCTCAACGATATCGCGTTCAGCGGCCGGGCGCAGCCCGGTCCGCTGCAAGGTCCCGGGCCTACGCTACGGTTGTACCGGGACGCCCGTAACCGAGTAGGCCGAACATGAATAGGGTTGGGTCACGTAGAACCACATGTTGACGCAGCCAGCAACCTGATTCGGAGGACTGTAACACCCGGACAGTGCCCTGGATCTGTCGCACGGCTGCGTCGACCACACGTTATTCGTCTGAACGCAGTTGTCTTCATCATCCGCCAGGACGCAGGAGGGACCCCATTCAAGACAGTAGTCGGAGTGGGTACAGGAACCCTGAATGTTGGAGCAGACGTTGCTCCCTGCCGTACCTGCCCCTGGGTCACCGAGCAACCCGCAGACGCGGCCCGTTCCGCGACCACCTCCACAAGCTCCGAGCCACGCCGCCCAAAAACCGATCACACCGAATCGCAGGACTGCCTCGAGGCTTCGCATCGAGGTCCCATTTTAGGGCGTCAGCACGATCAGCGACACGCCGTAGACGTTTTGCGGGAAGCGGACGGTCCAGGCGCCGCCGGTCGCGGTTTGCATCGCCGTGTAAGAGCAGAGCTCGCCGGTGTCGCGCAGCGAGACCCACTGGGCCTGCGTCGGCGTCGCCGGCTTCCCCTGGCCGACCCACGTCTGGTACGAATTCGAGTGCGTGCGATCGACCATGTAGTGCCGCACGTGCAGCGATCCCGACGTCGCGAACGGGATGTTGTTCACGGTCAGCGACACCAGGCTGGACGTCGCCGAATTCGCCGCCCCGCCCGTCACGTGGTTGTAGACGAGGATCTGCACGCTCTGGTTGTCGGCCGCGATCGTCGCCAGCGCGTTGACCGCCGCGTCCGCCGTGTTGCCGCCCGTCACCGGCAGCTGGTTCGCGCCCAAAAGGTGCAGCATGCGGAAGGCGTTGAACGCCGGCTTCGGCACGTCGAACGATTCGGTGATCGCCGGATCGCCCTTCAACAGAAGACCGTAGTTGCCCTCGCGGTACGCGCGGGCCGCGCCGGTGTCGACCTCTTCATACAGATCGGACAGCGCCCAGTAGCCGTAGCCGTTCGGCGGCGCGTGCGTCGGATCCGTCCCGATGAGGTGCATCAACTTCGCGACGAAGCTGGCCGACGATTCGTTGTCGCGGCTGACCTGGGACATGTACGTCGGGCCGAACTCGGTGTTCCACAGCTCGCCCGTGAAGTTGTTGGTCTTCACGAGGTCGATCATCTGGTTGTTGAACGCCAGCATGCCGTTGGCGTCGGAGATCATGCCGCCGTTGTCGTCGCCGTAACGGTGGAAGCTGATGAAGTCCAGCTTCACGTTGTTGGTCTTCGCGAAGCTGATCAGGCTGGGGATCGCGTACTGCGAATTGCCGCCCGTGTCCGCAGGCCCGCCCACCTTCAGCTGCGCGTCGCCCGCCAGCAGGCCGGTCACCGTGTTCTGATAGAGCGTGTTGTAGGCGGACGGTCCGGGCGCGTACATCCAGGACGCCTCGTTCCAGATCTCGAAGTACCAGTTGCGCACCTCGGCCGCCGTGTAGCGCGATTCCAGGTGCTGGATGAACGCCGTCATCAGGTTCTGCCACTTCGTCCAGTCCTTCGGCTGGCTGATGTTCGGCGACTTGCCGTTGTACCAGAGCGACGCCAGCGTCTGGCCCGTGCTGGTCGCCATCGCCGTCGGTGTGAAGCTGACCTCGACCATCGGCCGCATGCCGGCGGCGATGATCGCGTCGTAGATCTGATCGACCTTCGTCCACGTGTACGTCGGCGTGCCGCCCGGCTCGCTGTAGACGCCGACGTCGTCGTCGAGGATGCCGTGGAAGCGCGCGTAGCGGAAGCCGGCCTGGTCGTTGCCCTTCTTCAGCGCCGCCTGGATATTGCGCCCGTAGGCGGTCGTCAGGATCGTGTTGGCGTGGTCGGTGGCGACCGCGCTCTCGTAGAAGCGGCTCCAGGCCGCGCCTTTCGATCCCGCGTTCACCGTCAGCGTCACCGCGGGCGTACCGGTCGTCACCCACGGCGACGTGCCGGTGCAGGCGACGCCGACCGCCGCCGTCGATCCGGCCGCGCCCGCCGAGCCACCCTGCCCGGTCGTTCCGCTCGCGCCCGCGCCGCCGCCCGCCGAGCCGCCGGTCCCGCCGCGCCCCGCGGCGCCGCCCGCCGAGCCGCCGCGGCCGGCCGTCCCGCCATTGCCCGCCGCGCCCGCCGTGCCCGCGCCGCCCGCCGAGCCGCCGCTGCCCGTCGCGCCGCCGCCGCTGCCGGCCGCGCCCGTCGTCGCGCCGCTTCCGCCGGTCGCGCTCGTCCCGCCTGCGCCCGTCGTCCCGGCCGCGCCCGTCGCGCCTGCGCTTCCCGACGTCCCGCCTGCGCCCGCTGTCCCGGCCGCGCCCGACGTGCCCGCCGCGCCGGTCGTGCCCGCCGCGCCGGTCGTCCCCGCCGCGCCCGAGCCGCCACCGCCCGCGCTGTTGCTGCAGCCCGCGCCCGCCGTGAAAACGAACGCGGCGCCGGTGATCGCGACGGCCCGACCGACGACTGAAAACACACTGCGCATGCGAACCTCCAAGCGATGCGGAAGGCCGCACTCTAACCAAGCGCGACCATTTAGTAAATCTGTCTAACTTAATCGATCGCCCGAAAGGCAACCGGTGTAAGGTCCCCTCCATGAAGTACGGGGCATTCGTAACAATGTTAACTTCGCTTGCGTTCCTGGCCGGCTGCGGCGGCGGCGGCAGCGCGACCGGCAAGGGCGGCGGTGGTGGCGGCATCGGCGGCGCCGGCGGCACCGGTGGCAGCGGCGGCTCCGGCGGCCTCGGCAACATCGGCGGCATGGTGACGACGTCGTGCCCGGCGACGGGCGGCACCGGCGGCAGCACCGCGACCCCTCCGCCCGCCTGCACGAGCAACCCGTCCGACTACCAGTATCGCTTTCAAGATCCCTGCGCGCCGATCGAGGACCGCATCACCGATCTGCTGTCGCAGCTGACGTCCGACGAGAAGCTGGGCCTCATGAGCGAGTACCAGTTCCCGGTCACGCGGCTTGGCATCCCGGCCTTCACCACCTTCACCGAGGGGCTGCACGGCGTCGGCTGGGCCGGCGATCCCAAGACGGCCGCCACGGCCGGCAGCACCACCGTGCTCTACCTGACCGGCACGCAATTTCCACAGGCGTCGGGCCTCGCCGAATCGTGGGATCCGGACGCGCTGTCCATCGTCGGCGCGACGACCGCCCACGAGGCGCGCGTCTACAACGCCAAGAGCGGTCCCAACGCGCAGGGGCGCGGCGTGGGCGTGGTCATGCGCGCGCCGCTGGTCGATCTGCAGCGCGATCCGCGCTGGGGCCGCACCGAGGAAGGGTACGGCGAGGATCCCTACCTGACCGGCAAGCTGGCCGAGGGATACATCGGCGGCCTGCACGGCAGCGACGCGACCTACCTGATGGCGGCGTCGACGCTGAAGCACTGGCTGGCGAACAACAACGAGACCGGCCGCAGCACCAGCTCGTCCGACTTCGACCAGCGCAACCTGCTCGAGTACTACGGCGTGCCGTTCGAACACGCGATCCGCGTCTCGCACGCGCAGGGGATCATGGAGGCGTACAACAAGATCAACGGCGAACCGTCGGCGACATCTTCGCTTCTGAAGTCGCTGGTGACCGACGCCTGGGGTTTCGACGGCGTGCTGTCGACCGACGCCTGGGTGCCGAACACGCTGGTCAGCGATCAGCACGACTACGCCGATCTGCCGACGGCGATCGCCGCCATCGTGAAGGCGGGGACGCCCCTCATCCTGCAGGACCAGTCGGGCTTCCGCACCAACGTCAGCAACGCCTTGTCGCAAGGTCTGATGTCGACGGCGGACATGGACGCGGCGTTGCGCGGCAACCTGCGCGTGCGCTTCCGCGTCGGCGATCTGGATCCGCCCGACCGCGTGCCGGGAAAGCAGATCCTCGGCACCGAGGCGCCGTGGACCAGCCAGGATTCCATCGCCAAGGCGGCCGACGTCGCGCGCCGCACCGTCGTGCTGCTGAAGAACGCCAACAACAAGCTGCCGCTCGCGAAGACCGGCCTCACCAAGGTCGCCATCGTCGGGCCGCGCGCGGCGTCGGTCCAGCGCGACTGGTACGGCGGCCTCGCCCCCTACAAGACCACCGTCGTGGACGGCGTCCGCGCGAAGCTGACCGGCGTCACCATCGTCACGCCGACGGACGCCAGCGACGCGGCCGCGGTGACCGCGGCGACCGGCGCCGACCTGACCATCCTGGCGGTCGGCAACGATCCGACCTGCGGGCCCGCGCCGCCCGAGCCGAACACCACAGCCTGGGGCGTCTGCGCGTCGATGTACGACGGCCGCGAGGCCGTCGACCGCAAGTTCATCGCGCTGGATCCGGTCCAGGTGTCGCTGGCGCAGAAGGTGATGGCGGCGAACGCGAACACGGTCGTCGTGCTGGTCTCCAGCTTCCCGCAGGCGCTGGGCTGGGTCGCCGACAACGCGCCGGCCATCGTTCACATCGCCAACTCCGGCCAGGAGCTGGGGACGGCGATCGCGGACGTGCTGTTCGGCGACTACAACCCGGCCGGCCGCACCACCATGACCTGGTACGCGAGCGACAGCGATCTGCCGACCGACATGCTCCAGTACGACATCCGCGCGGGCAAGGGGCTGACGTACCAGTACTTCACGGGCGCGCCGCTGTATCCCTTCGGCTACGGGCTGTCGTACACGACGTTCGCGTACACGAACCTGGTCGTCGGCGCGGCGAGCCTGGCGCTCTGCGACCAGACGACCATCAGCGTCGACGTGCAGAATACGGGGACGCGCGACGGCGACGAGGTGGTGCAGCTCTACGTCAGCTACCCGGGTAGCGCGCTGGCGCGGCCGAAGAAGCAGCTGCGCGGCTTCCAGCGCATCCACCTTGCGGCGGGCGCGAAGCAGACGGTCAGCTTTCCATTGCAGGGCGACGCGCTCACGTACTGGGACGAGGCCAACCACCGGTTCTCGCTGGAGTCCGGGATGGTGTCGATCCAGGTCGGCGCCTCGTCGGGCGACATCCGCCAGACCGGCTCGCTGATGACGAGCCCCTAGATCCGTTCTCGCTGGCCCCGCACATTCCCAGGCTTCCGCGCGAGGATCGTGATCCCCTCTCGGAGCGGTGCCGGAAGCAGGCGATACAAGGCGTTCTTGATGGTGCCCACCACCAGCTGGGGCGGCTCGTCACCGCGATCGTGGCGAGCGTAGCGGACGTCGGAGTAGTGCTTCATCCACACTCGCTCGACTGACAATCCTGCCGCGGCGAGAAGGTCCCGCAGTTCGCTCGCTGTGTATTCTCGGAAGTGGCCTGGATTGTTCCGCTCTTTACGGATCCGCTCGAACGGGTTCACACCGAGCACCATCTTGGCGCGCTTGCGGAGCGATACGGCGTTTGGCGTTTGGAGCAATAGCACTCCACCTGGAACAAGCAGCTCGCGAAGAAACGGCAGAACGAGTTCGGGCGCTGTGTAGAGGTGCTCCATGACCTCCGCGAATACGACGACATCGTAAGGACCAATATCCGTCTTCCACTCCGCGGGATCTTGCACCGCATTGAGATCGAACTGATGGTGTACGAACGTCTTCGAATCGGCGTCGCTTTCAAGCCCCAGCGATTCGACGCGACCGCCCACTTCGGCGGCAATCAACGCTGTCAGTTGAGAGGCACCTATATCGAGAATCCGCGAGCTCGTCGTTGTTCCGCAGCCGCGCAACACATCAACCAAGAACCTGAATCGCGGCCGATGAAACGCAGCGTATGCCGGGTTTGCGTCTCCCGAGATGACGCGTTCGACCTGCTGTGTCGTGTGCACGGTCCCACGTGCCGGCCGCATCGTGACCACAACGTACCACCGTCAACAGTGACTCTCGATCCTTCTCGAGGGGCGCGTGTCGAGAGCCCGATTTTTTGGACTTAGGAACCCTTCGGGGGTTCCTTTATTATCGTTCCGCAGATCCTATCGGCGGCTGGCACGTCTGAGGCTGCCTATCACTCATCTAGGAGGCGGCATGTCCGTGAACCGATCTGTCGTTCGGGGGTTTGGGCGGGCGTTCGGGATCGGAGGGGTTGCGCTGGCGGCGCTGGTGGCCTGGCCGGCCCGGCCGGCGCGCGCGTTCTGTGGCTTCTTCGTGGCGGGCAGCGACGCGAAGCTGACCAACAACGCATCGCAGGTCGTGCTGATGCGCAAGGGCAACCGCACGGTCATGACGATGTCGAACAACTATCAGGGCCCGCCCGAAAACTTCGCGATGGTCGTGCCGGTGCCGGTCGTTTTGCAGAAAGAGAACGTCAGGACGCTGCCGTTCGATGTGTTCGACCGGGTCGATTCGCTGTCGGCGCCCCGGCTGGTCGAGTACTGGGAGCAGGACCCGTGCGCGCCACCGGCGATGCCGGTGCCCTCGGCGCCATCGGCCGTGATGTCGATGGCGGAGGGAGGGGATTCGCCACGGCCGCACAAACGCGATCTGGGCGTCAAGGTCGAGGCGAAGTTCGTCGCGGGCGAGTACCAGATCCTGATCCTGTCGGCGAGGGACTCGGCGGGCCTCGAGACCTGGCTCCGGGAAGAGAAGTACAGCATCCCGCAGGGCGCGGCCGCCGCGCTGGCGCCGTACGTCCGGGACAAATCGAAGTTCTTCGTCGCCAAGGTCGACATCCAGAAGGTCTCGCGCAACGCCCAGGGCGTCGTGCAGCTGTCGCCGCTGCGGTTCTACTTCGACGCGAACGAGCTGCGCCTGCCCGTCCGCCTCGGCCTGCTGAACGCGGGCGGCAAGCAGGACCTGATCGTCTACGTCATTCACCCCGAGTCGCGCTTCGAGGTCGCGAACTACGCCAACTCGTTCATTCCGACCAACCTCGAGGTCGCCGACGGCGTGCGCAACAACTTCCCGGCCTTCTTCGCCGAGCTGTTCGACGCCACCGTCGAGAAGATGGGACGCAAGGTCGTGGTCACTGAGTATTCGTGGCAGACGACCGGGTGCGATCCCTGTCCGACGCCGCCGCTGTCGACGGACGATCTCGCGACGCTGGGGCTGGACATCCTGGAGGGGATCGGCGTCGCGGCACCCGGACCCGAGCCGGCGCTCCCCGGCACGACCAAGCCGGGCGTCCACGCCCACGAGCGCCAGCGCGCCCAGGCGCCGCCGCCGTACTACGGCACGCCGCCGTCGTGGGTGCTGACGCGCCTGCACGCGCGCTACAGCAAAGAGACGCTGTCCGAAGATCTGATCTTCCGCGAGGCGAAGCCGGTGATGGGCGGCCGCGCCAACTGGAACGGCACCAACGGCGACGAGGGCGCGCTGGTCGACGCCGGCGGCGTCAACAATTTCCAGGGCCGCTACATCATCCGCCACTACTGGACCGGACCGGTCGCCTGCCAGGACCCGCACTACGAGAACTGGGGCGGCCCGCCTGGCAACCCGTTCGGCACCCCGGAGCCGACGGCGGCCAAGGGGCTGGCGAGCGCGCCGCGCGGGAAGGTCGTTCTGAGGAGCGAGGTCCGCTCGCCGGTGCCGCTGCTCGGTATCGCGGGCCAGCCGCCGGTGCGGCGGCATCAGAAAACGAAGTGAACCCGATCGCAATGTGGAAAGAGGAGGCGGCATGTCGGCAACAATCCGGTGTCTCACCATCGGCGCGGTGGCGGCGCTCGCGGTCGCGGCGGCGCCCGGACGCGCGCAGGCGTTCTGCGGGTTCTTCGTCGCGGGCAGCAACGCGAAGCTGACCAACAACGCGTCTCAGGTCGTGCTGATGCGCAAGGGCAACCGCACGGTCATGACGATGTCGAACAACTACCAGGGGCCGCCCGAGAACTTCGCGATGGTCGTGCCCGTGCCGGTGGTGCTGCACAAGGAGGACGTCAAGACGCTGCCGGCTGACGTGTTCGACCGCGTCGACTCGCTGTCGGCGCCGCGGCTGGTCGAGTACTGGGAACAGGACCCGTGCGCGCCGATTCGAGAGTACGAAGCGAAGGCGGGGGGCGGGCGCATGATGATGAAGAAAGGCAGGGTCGCCGCGGAGGCGGAGGAGCTGGGCGTCAAGATCGAGGCCCAGTTCGTCAGCGGCGAATACCAGATCCTCATCCTGTCGGCGACAGATTCGTCGGGCCTCGAGACCTGGCTGCGGCGCGAGAAGTACAACATCCCGCAGGGGGCCGCCGAGGCGCTGGCGCCCTACATCCGCGACAAGTCGAAGTTCTTCGTCGCCAAGGTCGACATCCAGAAGGTCAAGCGCGACGCGCAGGGCGTCGTGCAGCTGTCGCCGCTGCGCTTCACGTTCGACGCCAACGAGCTGCGCCTGCCGGTGCGCCTCGGCCTCCTGAACGCGGGCGGCAAGCAGGACCTGATCGTCTACGTCATCCACCCGACGTCGCGCTTCGAGGTCGCGAACTACGCCAACGCCTTCATCCCGACCAACCTCGAGGTCGCGGACGGCGTCCGCAACAACTTCCCCGCCTTCTTCGCCGAGCTGTTCGACGCCACCGTCGAGAAGATGGGACGCAAGGTCGTCGTGACCGAATATGCGTGGCAGACCGCGGGCTGCGACCCGTGCCCGACGCCGCCGCTGTCGGCGAACGATCTCGCGACGCTGGGGCTCGACGTCCTGGAGGGGATCGGCGTCGCCGCCCCGCCGCCCTCGGGCAAGCGCGGGCGCGGCGGCCCACCCGGAATGTTCTTCGGCGGCGGTGGGCCGTCCTGGGTGCTGACGCGCCTCCACACGCGCTACAGCAAGGAGACGCTGTCCGAGGATCTGATCTTCCGCGAGGCGAAGCCGGCGATGGGTGGACGCGCCAACTGGAACGGCACCAACGGCGACGAGGGCGCGACGGTGACCGAAGGCGGCGTCAACAACTTCCAGGGCCGCTACATCATCCGCCACTACTGGGACAAGCCGGTCGCGTGCAAGAATCCGCAGTTCGAACAGTGGGGCGGCGCGCCCGGCAATCCGGATGCGCGCCCGACCCCGACCGCCGCCAAGGGGCTGGCGAGCGCGCCGCGCGGGAAGGTCGTGCTGACAGCGGAGGTGCGCTCGCCGGTGCCGCTGCTCGGCATCGCAGGAAAGCACCACCGGCGTCCTTCCACGGGAAAGTGACGTGAGCCGACGAACCGACGCCCGCTGGGCCTACGGCGTCAGCGCCGCGATGATCGCGGCGGGCGTCGCGCTCGTCGCGCGCGGTTCGTCGCCGTCGCCCGGTCCGTTGCCGCGCTTCGACCCGCACGGCCGCGACGTCGGCGTCGCGCTGGGCATCGAGGAGGGCCCCAGCAACGCCGAGGTGGCCGCCGAGGTGCGGCGGCAGGGCTTCTACGCGGGCGCGCCCGTCGGCAGCGACGACTGCATCGGCTGCCACCGCGACGTGGCGTCGCAGTGGGCGTCGTCCGCGCATCGCTTCTCGTCATTCAACAACCCGTACTACCGCGTCGCCACCGACGCGTTCCGCGCCGAGAAGGGCGCGGTCGCGTCGCGCTTCTGCGGCAACTGCCACGAGCCGTTCCTGGTCGCGACCGGTGCGATGGACCGGCCGGAGATCGATCGCGGCACGCGAGCCGCGCAGGCGGGCGTCACCTGCCTGGTCTGCCATTCGATCGCCCACGTCGATCGCGAGGGCAACGGCCGCTACGAGGTCGACCTGCCGGCCGTACCGAGCGCGAAGGGACCGCACGGCGCGCGTCTGCGGCCGGCGCTGATGTCGCAGGCGCTGTTCTGCGCCGCCTGCCACAAGGTCGGCCTCGGCACCGACGTCACCGCCGGCGAGCGCTGGCTGCGCGGGCAGAACGACTACGACGCCTGGCACGTCTCCGCCGTCTCCGGCAACGGCGCCGCGTCGGTGTATCGGCCCGACGCCGCCAAGGTCTGTCAGGACTGCCACATGCCGCTCGAGCCGGCGGTGCTGGGCGACGCGGGCGCGAAGAACGGCATGGTGCGATCGCACCGGTTCCTCGGCGCGAACACGGCGCTGCCTCACCTGCGCGGCGACGCGGACCAGGAACGGCGCACGCTGGAGAACCTGCGCGGACGCGCCTCGCTGGCGCTGCTCTGGTCGGGGCCGGCACGCGTCGACGCGCTGATGCGCGCGCGCGGCGTCGGCCATCGGTTCCCGGGCGGGACGATGGACTCGAACGAGGTCTGGCTGGAGGTGACCGCGTACGACGCCGCCGGGAAGGTCATCGGCGTCTCGGGCGGGCGCGGGCGCGACGGCGCGCTCGGTGCCGACACGCACCTGGTGCGCGCGCAGCCGGTCGATGAACGGGGCGCGCCGCTCGTGAGGCGCGACCCGCAACACCAGCGCGGCATCGCGTTCGACGCCGCGCTGACGCCGTCCGATCCGCAGGTGGTCCGCTACGAAGTGCCGAAGGGGACCGCGCGCGTCCGGGCGCGCCTGCTCTACCGAAAGTTTTCCGCCGCGTACGCCGCGTTCGCGTGCGCGGATCTGCCCGCGGCGCCCCGGGCGCGCTGCCTGGATCTGCCGATCGCCGAGGTCGCCGCCGCCGATGTCGCGGCGGGCGCGCCGCCGCCCGAAGATCCGGCCACGCTCACCGACTGGGGAATCGCGGTCGCCGACGCGACCGCCGACCACGCCGAGGAAGCGCGCGCCCCCCTGGAAGCGGCGCGGGCGAAGTGGCCGACGCGCGTCGAGCCGTTGCTCGGCCTGGCCCGCCTCGCGTTCAAGCTCGGGCAGACCGACGACGTCGTCCGCTTCTCCGACCAGGCGCGCGCCGTGGTGTCCGATCATCCGGCGGCGCTTGCGCTGGAGACCCGCGCGCTGCTCGACGCGTATCGCTTCGCAGCGGCGCGCCCGCTGGCGGAACGGCTGGCGCGGCGCATGCCGGGCGATCGGATCGCGCTCGCGCTGGCGGCGCGCGCCCGCGGTTTGACCGGCGACAGCGCCGGGGCGCTCGCCGCCGCCGACGGCCTGCTGACGATCGATCCGGAGTCGGAAGAGGGCTTCTACCAGCGGTCTCTGGCGCTCGCCGAGCTCGGCCGCGGCGAGGAGGCGCGGCGCGCCGCCGCCCGCTACGAGGCGTTCCGCGTATCCGTCGAGACCGACCTCGCCCTCCGGGACGGCTGGCGGCGCCTGCACCCCGGGCACGCCGACGAATCCGAGCCCTGTCACACCCACCGGCTCGTTGCGGTGCCGTGACGCTCGCGGGCCGGGTTCCTGTGGCAAGATCGCGGGGTGCGTAGGGGTTGTCTTAGTTTAGGCGCGCTATTTCTGGCCTCGGCAGGCGCCCTGTCTGCCTGCAACGACGCGACCCCCGTCCAGCGCGGCTTCGGTTCCACGCAGCTGGTGCCGCTGCGCGATTCGACGTTCGAGTTCTGGGCGAACAAGGGTGACCGCGTCTACTACCGGACTGGCCGCGACGCCTCAGGGAACGGCGATCCGACTTTCTGGTCCGTCGACGTCGCCACGGGAGAGATCCAGAACCTCGGCGCGACCATGCCCGACCTCTCGGACCCGACGCCGCCGACCCGCTATCAGTGCGAATACGCTGCCGGCGCCGACGGCCGGCAGACGACGTACAGGATCACGGACACGCAGACCGGACAGCTGACGGTCGTCGAGAACGTCTTCGACACGGAGCCGTATTGCCCGACCGACGACGATCCGACGCTGCAGATGTGGCGGATCGAACCGGACCAGACCCTGACGCTGTGGACCGGCCCGTACACGTATCTGGTCGAGGAGCAGCTGCCGTTCGCGGTTCACCAAGTCTTCGGCCGACTGTCGACCGGCTGGGTCGTCAGCGCGCCGTCGTCGGCCGCGCCCAACGGCCTCGGCGCCTATTCGTTCACGGATCAGGATCCGTCGACGGCGACCGAGGTGATTCCGGCGGCCCTGGGCAGCGCCGCCTGGGCCCCCGGCGCGACGCCCACCGGCGCGCCTCTCACCTCGTCGGGTCTGATCGAATCGTCGACCTTCATGCCGGCGGCGACGGGAACCTATTGCTACGAGCGGGCGATGGCCGACGGAAGCGTCCTCATGTTCGTCGGGCCCCAGCCGATGGGGCCCAGCGAGCTGGCGCTGTTCCCCGTCGATCCCGCCGGCATGCTGCGCATGCCGCGCGTGTGGCCCTACAGCACCAGGTACGACGGCATCTTCTGGTTCGCCGACGCCTGGACGTCGATCGAGGGCAATCCCCCGACCGCGATGTTCCGCATCTGGGAACCGACGAGCGGGCTGTTCACGGCGTGCGCCTGGCCGGGCGGCGATGAGTTTCCGATCGCGTTCCTGGATCCGGCGGAAGAAAACGTGATCCTCCTTGAGCAACAGGCCGGCTCGCTGGGTCCAAACAGCCCGTTCATGCTGGTGGTCCCGGGCGCGACCGACGGCAACCGGTGCAAGCTGATGGCGCCCACCGGCGTCGGGTTCGCCGACTTCTCGCCCGACGGGACGGCGCTCGTCTGGCTCGTCGAACCGCCCAACGACAAGGCGACGCTGTGGACCGCAGCGCGCGACGGCAGCGGAGCGCGCGCCATCGGCACGGAATTCATCGACGGTTTCAGCTACGGCCCCAGGCAGCAACCGCACTTCGTCGGCGGCAGCCAGCTGGAGCTGACGCTGGCAGGCGATCTGGTCTGGGTCGACGTGCACGACGATCCGGTGCGCACCCACTACATCGCCGAGCAGGTGTTCGGCTTCCCGCTCGATCTCGGCCACTGGCTGGTCACCGGTCACGAGTACAGCGCCCAGGACGACAACGGCCGGCTGGCGCTGATCAACCGCGACACCGGCGTCACACGCGAGATCTCGCCGGGCGTGTCGAAGTACACGTCGCCCGACCTGCCGGCTTACGGAACGACGCCGGGCGTGTTCAATGACGACGGCTCGCCCGTGCGCATCGTGTATCTCGTCCGCGGCCGCAACCCGTCGCCCCAGGACGGTGTGTGGGTCGCGACGATCACCGCGGCAGACCGAAAATGAGGCCGCCATGATGGGTGCCCGGACCATCGCCGTGGCCGTCGTTTTTTCCGCGGCGGCGCTGTCCGCCTGCGGCGGCGGCTCGCCGGTGCAGCGGGGCTACGGCTCGCAGCAGATCCTTCAGCTGCGTGACACCAGGTTCAAGTTCATGGGCGCGCGCGGCGACGTCGTCCTGTATGCGATCGGCATCCGCCCCGACGACTCCATGTACTTTTCGATCGACCTTCGCACCGGCGCGGTGGCGGATCACGACGTGTATTACTCCGACATTCCGTACCCGGAATACACGTACCCCTCCGACCCGAACGCCCGCTACCACTGCTCGTACTTCACCGGCGCGGGCAACGTCTTCGAATTCCGGATCGACGACGGACAGACGGGCCAGCGGACGACCATCTCGGGCGTGACCGACGGCTCGGCCTCGCGCTGTCCGACCGAATCAGACCCGACGGTGAAGGTCTGGCGCAGCGACGGCGCCAGTCACCAGGTGCTCTGGACTGGACCCTTCGACGACCTGCAGATGGTGCCCATCGATCTGGCGATCGCATATCCCTTCGGTACCTTCGACGCCACCAGCACCGCCGTCACCGTGTTCGCGGGCCAATCCGCGCAGCCTGACGCGCTCGGCATCTACTCGATCGACTTGACGACGTTCGCGATCACCGAGCTGGTCCCACCCGTGTTGGCCGGCGGCGCCTGGGCCGACGGCGCGGCGCCCGCCGGCGTCCTCGATTCCGCCACCCTCGAGCGGTATCCGCCCGACAGCCCCTTCGCCGTGGGCGACCATTTCATGTACTGGCGCACCATGGCCGACGGTAGCCAGACGCTGTTCGCGGGTCCGCTGGCGTCCGGACCGGCCTCCGAGGTCGCGATCTTCACGGCCGCTGCGAGCGCGGCGAAGCGGACGTACCTCAGTTCGACGACGGGCGCGACTGTCGCTCGCGCGGTCCTCCCCGTCTGGCAGCGCTGGGCGGACAGCTCCCTCAGCGGGCCCGGCGATCTGCTGATCTGGGACGACGCGCGGGAGCGGCTCCTCACCTGCCTGTCAACGTTCGCGTCGACGGCCACCGGGGTGCTGAGCGACGACCACGCGAAGCTGGTTGCGTTCGACCAGTCGACCGCCGACGATCCCACCGTGCAGCAGTCGCAGCCGACGGGACCGCTCGCGCTCATCGACATGAACGGCCCGGGGGCCGGGGACGCCGCCTGCACGAAGCTCGCGGCGTCCGACGTCAACGTCGCCGGCATGGCGCCGGACGGCTCGATGATGTTCTGGCTCGTCGAGGCGCCGTATCCGGCCACGACGGCACAGCTCTTCTTCGCCGCCCCCGACGGCACCGCGCCGCGGCTGGTCGACGACGATCGGATCGAAGGACCGCCCCACGCGCCGCACTTCGTCGGCCCGAGCCAGCTCGAGGTCGACATCTTCGCCGATCTCGTCTGGACCGACGTCCACGACGATCCGATCGTCTCGCATCCGATCGCCGACCGCACGACGGGCGGCGCCATCGATCGCGGCCGGTGGTTGATCATCGGCTACGACAAGAGCTCGCAGGATGGCACCGCCATCCTCGGCATCGTCAACCGCGACCACGACGACAAGCGCCCGATCTCGCCGGACGTGGCGACGTTCATGACGCCCGATATCTACGATCCGTACCACGATGTCGAGTCGTCGCCGGATCGCACCGCCTCCGATCCGCTGCGCGTCGTCTACCTGGTGCGCGGGCACAACCCGTCGGCGCAGGATGGGTTGTGGGTCGCCAACATCTACCCCGGCGACACGCCCTGATCGGATGAACGCCGCGCGCCTCGCAGCGATGGTGGTGGTGCTCGGCGCCGCCGCGCGCGCGCTCGCCGGCGCCGACGCGGGCGCTGATGCCGACGCCGGAGCGCCCGCCGCCGACGGGGGCGCCGACGCGGCGCCGGACGTCGCGCGCGCCGGGCCCGACGCCGCCCCGGGCGGCGATGCGGCCGCGCCCGGCGACGCGGGCGCCGCCACCGCCGCAACGCCCACCGTGCCGCTGCGCGTGCGCGTGCTCGAAAAGGGGACGCGCAAGCCGCTGGCGGGCGCGACCGTCGTCGTCGACGGCGCGACAGTGGGCGAGACCGGCGCCGACGGAAAGTTCGAGCAGCCGGTCGTCCCCGGCCGCCACCACCTGCAGATCCAGACCGCGGGACACGACACGGGCGATCGCCGGGTCGACGTCGGTCCGACGCCGACCGACGCTGTCGAGCTGTTCCGCCTGGCCGCGCCCCAGACGGGCGAGATCTACCAGACGACCGTCCGGACGGTGCGCCCCGAGATCCCGCAGGTGAACGTCAGCGGCGAGGAGGCGCGCGCGGTCGCCGGCACGTCGGGAGACCCCCTGCGCGTGATCTCGTCGCTGCCCGGCGTGCAGCAGATCGTCTGGCCGGCGGCGATCTACGTCGTGCGCGGCGCCAACCCCGGCAACACCGGCTTCTATCTGGACGGCGTGCGCGTCCCCGCGCTGTTTCACATCGGGCTCGGGCCGTCGGCCATCCACCCGTATCTGATCGGCGGCGTCGACTTCTATCCGGGCGGCTATCCGGCCAGCTACAGCGGGTTCGTCTCCGGAATCATGGCCGCGCACACGGTGGCGCCGCCGGCGGATCGCGTGCACGCGTCGGCCGACGTCACCGTCTATGACGCCGGCGGGATCATCACGGCGCCCTGGGACGACGGCCGCGGCACCGTGGCGGCCGCCGCGCGCTATTCGTACACAGGCGCGATCTTTTCGCTGCTGGCCGTCGACAGCACGCTCCGCTACGGCGACTACCAGCTGCGCGCCGATCACCCGCTCGGCGGCGGGCAGGCGACGGTGTTCGCGTTCGGCTCGCTGGACCAGATCGGCTGGCTGAACCTGAACGTGCCCGAATACGCGTCGCTGCAGTTCCACCGCCTGGACCTGCGCTGGCGGGTTCCACTGGGCGGCGGGCGGCTGCTGGTCGGGAACACGCTGGGCGCCGACTGGTCGGGGTCGACGCTGTTCGATCGCCCGATCCACGTCCGCGCCCTGTCGGATGCGCCGCGCATCATCTATGACCGGACGTTCGGTCCCGTCGACGCGCAGGCCGGCGCCGACGGCAACCTGCAGAGTTTCCTCGCCGACGTTCCCGACTTCGGGCGGCAGCCGAGCGACCTCGGGCGCTCGCGGGGGGCTCTGTCGCTGGGCGCGCACGCGACGCTGACCCTCCACGCCGGGCGGCTCACGCTGTCGCCCGCGGTCCGCGGCGACCTGTTCGCCGAGCAGGGCGTTCAGCGAGCAATCGTCGGCCCGCGGCTGGACGCCGCGTTTCGCGCCACCGATCGGCTGACGATCAAGGCGAGCGGCGGGCGGTTCGCGCAGATGCCGAGCCTTCCCGTCAGCGTCGCGGGCTTCGAGGCGTTCGGCCTCGCCGATCTCGGACTGCAGACGTCGCTGGGCGGATCGCTGGGCGTGGAGACGACGCTGCCGCGCGCCTTCACGCTGGGGGTGACGGGATACGCCGCGCAGCTCCGCCTGACCGATGTGCGCGACATCGATCTGACGATGATCGATCCGGGCGCGCCCGACTTTCTGGTCTCGCGGCAGGGGCGCGCGTACGGCGCCGAGGTGCTGCTGCGCCGGGCCGACCGCGGGCGGCTCTACGGCTGGCTCGCGTACACGCTGTCGTGGAGCCTGCGCGCCGACGACAACGGCGTGTTCGGCCGGTCCGACTGGGACCAGCGCCACATCTTCAACATGGTGGCCGGCTATCGCTTCCAGGGCGGCTACTCCGCCGGCGCGCGCGTGCACTTCAACACAGGCCGGCACGCGCCCATCATCGGCACGGGCGGCGACTACGAGGACCTTCCCGCCTTCTACCAGCTGGATCTGCGCGTCGAGCGGCGCTACGTCTTCGATCGCTTCGTGATGGCGCTGTACGCGGACTTCGCCAACGCGACGCTGACGCGCGAGGTGGTGCAGGTCGTCTCCGAATACGATCCGAACACCCGCATGCAGGGCCCGGTGGAGCGGAGCTTCCGCCTGATCCTGCCGACGATCGGCATCCACGGCGAGCTGTGACGTCAGCCGGTCGCCGCCGGCGCCGACTCGACGAACGTGCGAATGGCTTCCAGCACGCGCGCGTCGGACTCGGCCTGTGTGCCGCCGCTGGCCTTGCGCGCGCCCGCGGACACCTCCAGCGAGTGATTGCCGCCCTCCACGACCACCAGCGTCGAGGGCGCGGTCATGCGCGCGCGCACGCCGGCGAGCTTGTCCAGCGGGCAGAGCGCGTCGCGGCTCCCCTGCACGAATAAAATTGGCGTGCGCAGCGCCAGCAGCACCTCGTCGCGCATCGCGCCGCTCGAACCCGACTGCAGCGGATAGCCGAGGCAGATCACGCCCGCGACCGCCTCCTCCAGCGCGACGTGACAGCCGACGCGGCCGCCCATCGATTTTCCGATCAGGAACAGCGGCCCGGCGGCGCGCGCGCGCACGCTGGCCAGCGCCTCGCGGTGCGCGGCGATCAGCGCCGGCAGCTTGTCGGGCGCCTTTCGGCGCGCCCGCATGTACGGATAGTCGAAGGCGGTGACGTCGCCCACCGTCGCCAGCCGATCGCGCCAGGCGACCATCCACGCCGACGACGACGGCGCGCCGGCGCCGTGCGCGAACAGGAAGGACGGACGGGCGGCCATCTCACCCACGCTCCGCGGGCGCAGCCACCTCGACGGGCGTCTTCGGAACGATATGGACCAGGATCAGACTTGGAACGCTGGCCAGAAAGGCGATGAAGAAGAACATCGGATGGCCGACCTTGTGGTTGATCGACCCCGAGATCCAACCGGAAAAGGTGATGGCGAGGGAGACGATGATGGTCGCCATCGCGTAGTGCGACGCGGAGAACGCCGCACGGCACCGTTGCAGCAGGAAGACGGTGTTCGCGGCGGTCCCGAGGCCCGAGGCGATCTGCTCGGCCACGACGACGGGCAGGACGCCCCAGAATCCGGGCTTCAGGACCGGCAGCAAGATGTACAGCGGGATCGCGAAGTTCTGCAGGTAGGTCATGGGGACGAGGCAGCGCTCGAGCCCCAGTCGCGCCAGATACCTGCCGGAGACGACGGCGCCCACCCCGAAGCCGACATAGCCGATGCTGGTGAGAATCCCGCGCTGGGTGGTCTGGATCCCGATGTCCTTGAGCATCGGCGTCGCCATGGCGAACATCATGATGTCGCCCAGCCGGTGCACGAACATGAAAGACACGACCAACAGGATCTGGGGCTGGGTCAAGAACGAGCGATAGGCCTCCACCGCCGCGGCCCATCTCGAGGTGCGCGGTCGGCCCGGCTCTGCGTCCTGCGGATGGTGCATGGGCGGATCCGGCATGACGATCGCGTTCACCGCGCCGACCAGCAGCATCAGCAGGCCCGCCACCGCGAACCCGAGGAAGAAGGTGGTCAGGCCGGCGAGAATCACGAGGCCGGACTTTCCGATCAGCATGGCGGCCCGGAACGCCGCGTTCCGGGTCCCTGCATAGTCCTTCTGTCCCTGGCGGTTCAGCGCCTGCATGTAGAAGGCGTCGCAAGCGATGTCGTGGATCGCGTGCATGACGGCCAGGACCGACCCGGCGATCCAGAACCACTTGAGGTTCTGGTTGCGGGCGATCGAAGCGATGACGAGCATCCCGAGGCCCAGGAGGAGCTGCATCACCCAGAGCCAGGTCCGCTTGCGCCCGAACAGGTCGACGAGGGGGCTCCAGAGAAACTTGAACGTGGTGGCCAGATGGAAGCCGGAAGTGGACGAGATCACCTCCTTCGAGGATCCGATTGCTGTGAGGAATTCGGTCGAGAGCTGGTGGAGGAAGCTCCAGGGTAGGCCCTCACCGAAGTAGGTCGTCGACGTCCAGAGCAGATCTTTCTTCGACTTCGCCTTCGACGACGGTTCCGCGTTCGCCACGGTCCAACGATGGTCGAGCGGCGGCGCGGATGCCGCCAGTTTTTTCCCGGGCGGAACACCATTGACGCCCGCCCGCGCGGCCTGGTATTTGAATCGTAGATGAAATTGATAATGCGTCTCAAAATCAGTTATCGCCTGATGGCGGGGCTGGCGGCCCTGCCCCTCCTGGTGCCGGCAGTGGCGGCGGCGCAGATCCCCGTTCCTGCGGCGGCCGCGACCCCTGCCCCCGCGGCACCCCCAGCGGCCCCCGCCGCCGGGCCGACCGTCGACCTGCCGCCGGAGCGCGAGATGCCGGCGACGGCGCTGCCGCGCGAGACGGCGATCGAAAACGCGCTCGGGCCCGAGCCGGGCGTCTCCGGCACCGCCGTCGGCGGTTACGGCGAGCTGACGCTGAACATTCCGGGGAACGGCGATCCCGCCATCGTCGATCTACGGCGGTTCGTGCTGTTCGTCGGCCACAACTTCAGCGACCGCCTCCGCTTCTACTCAGAGGTCGAGGTCGAGCACGCAGTCGCCTCCTCGACCGACCAGGGCGAGGTCGAGATCGAGCAGGCCTACCTGGACGGCCTCTTCGGCCGCCGCTTCAACCTGCGCGCCGGCCTGATCCTGATGCCGGTCGGAATCATCAACATCTATCACGAGCCGCCGACGTTCAACGGCGTCGAGCGGCCGGAGGTCGACACGCTGATCATCCCGTCGACCTGGCGCGAGCCCGGCTTCGGCATCTTCGGCGAGCTGGCGACCGGGTGGTCGTACCAGCTGTACGTCGTCAACGGCCTGAACGCCAACGGCTTCACCGCCGCAACGGCGGTCGCGGAGGGCCACCAGGAAGCGCAGTTTGCGCGCGCGCGCGACTTCGGCGGCGTCGCGCGCCTGGCGTACGAACCGATGCTGGCGACGGTGTTCGGGGCCTCGGGTTACGTCGCGACCGCGGGCAACACGCTGCGCTCGATGGTGGGGAACGTGCCGGTCAGCCTGTTCGAGGTCGACGCGCGCACACGCTTCCGCGGCTTCACGGCCCGCGGCGAGTTCGCGCTGCTGTTCATCGGCGACACCGCGACGTTGACCGCGACGCTTGGCGCGATGCCGCCGATCGCGAAGCGCAGCCAGGGCGGTTACCTGGAGGCCGGCTACGACCTGCTGCGGCTGCTCGCGCCGGCGACCGACCAGAGCCTGACGCTGTTCGGCCGCTTCGACTATGCCAACACGCAGGCCGCCGTCGCCTCCGGGCTGACGCCCGACGAGGCGCTGATCCGTTACGTGATGACGCTGGGCCTCACCTACCGGCCGATCCCGCAGATCGCGGTCAAGGCTGATTACCGGCGTCACGAGTTTGGCGCCGGCCCCGGCTACAACGAGCTCGCGGCGGCGCTCGCCTGGATGTTCTGAAATGGCGCGACGCTGATTCCGTAAACCCCGCCATTATTTTGCGAAAGATCAGCGGAACCGATACACGGTGTTGACCGCCTGCGCTCTATAGTGCCCGCGGAAAGAGGAGGAGAAACCGTGAGTGAGTCTACTGACAGCGCGCAGGCGAGCATCGTTTTTCTCGGGCGAGAATCGTTCCGCATGCAGGTCGTGGCGGACGGGGTTCCGCAGCGTCTGATGGATATGCCGACGGAACGGATCGTCGATCGACGGCAGGCCAGCGAACGACGCAAAGCGAACGAACGCCGCAAGCCGCGGTTCGCGTTGGAAGCGCCGGTCGAGGCACCGGTCGACCCGTGGCCCACGCCGGCGCCCGCATGGAACCGCGTCGTCGCCGTCTCGCTGGCCACCTTCGTTTTCGGCGTGCTGCTGACGATGACCGTCGATCGGTTCACGCGCCACGCGCGCGCCAAGGTGATCGCGTCGAGCCCGGTGGTGTCGGCCGTGACGCCGCCGGTCGCGCCGCCGGCCGCGCCGCAACCCGCGCCGCCGCCCGCCGTCGTCGTCCAGCCGCTTCCACAGCCGGCCGCGGAGCCCGCGCCCCTGCCAGCGGCCGCGCCGCAGTCGCCGATCGATCTCCACCCGCGAAAGCTGCGCGCCGTTGCCAAGGCGCCCGCCGCGCGCCCGCGCCGAGCGGCCGCCGCGACATCGGCGGTCGGGAGCCACGCCGCCGCGATCGCGACGCCGGGCCCGCGCAAGAAGTGGGTCGACCCGTTCGCTGAGTAATCGACCAGACGACGGACCCGCCGGCCCCCGTCAGCGCCGGCGACGGCGGCGGATCCGCGACAGGCCGAGGCCGCCGGCCACGACCGTCAGCCACAGGACGAACCCCGGCGAGCCGCCGGCGGTGCAGCCGCAGCCGTTGTCGCTGGACGGAAGCGCGATCGCCTGGTTGTGCACCTTCAGCGCGGCCGCGATCTGCGGCCGATTGTCGACGACCACTTGGCCCTCGCCGTCGGTCGTGCGCGCCCACGCGACGGCCGAGGCCGGAAGCTGATCCAGATCGCCGCGGTCGTACTGCATGCAGGAGGTGGGGCGATAGTTCACGTCCTGTCCGTCCTCCGTCCGCAGCCGGACCGGCGCCGCGCACGCGTTCGTGCCGTCGCCGCACATCACGTGCGCGACCGCGACGTGCGCCGGCGACACGTCGGGCAGCGACGCGTTGGTCACGAACAGCGGATCCTTCGTCATCTCTTCGGGCGAGATGAACGTCGCGAGCCGCGTCAGTCGTCCCTGCCGGTTGAAAGTCGTCGCGTAGTCGTCGAGCGGGGTCAGGATGTCGGTCTCCAGCGCCATCGTCGCGGCGGCCGCGTCGAACGGCGCGAAGTCCGCCTGGTTGGTGCTCCAGTACATGTTGATGTTGTTGTAGAAGAGCGTCTCGGTGATCCCCAGCGCCGCCAGCGTCGCCGGCAGCGGGACCTGCGCGCGCAGCACCTGCATGACCGACGGGGTCAGCTGTAGACCGAAGAGCGAGATCACCTGCACGAAGTCGGGCGGCGTGACCACCTTCGGGAGATCGACGCGCGCGTTCTTGACGTACGAGAACCACGACACCGAATTCGTCGCCGGCATCGCGTACTCGACCGCGAACGCGTCGCCCTGGGCCTCGTTGGCGGCGTCCTTCAACAGCTGGTCGTAGTTGCTGCCCCCGCTGAACCAGTCGAGCTTGGCCTGGTTGATGGCGATCTCGTCGTACGCGAGCGGCACCGCGCGCGCCGGCCCCAGCACCCAGACGTTGATGCGCAAATCCGGCGTCGACGCGATCGCGGTCAGCTTCAGCGGCAAGCACGCCTCGGTGGCGGCCAGGTGCAGCACGATCGGCCGGATGGCCGATGTGCCCTGACCGTTCTGCAGCCGCACCGCGACGAACGAAAACTGCCCCGTGACGTAGTCGTTGATGATCGTCGCGCTGTCGGGCGACACATAGTAGCCGTTGTCGGTCAGCCAGGTCTGCAGCGTGGCGCCGTCCTGGGACTTGATCACGACGTAGTCGAACGGACCGACGCTGCCGCTCGCCAGCACGTCCACGGTGTGAGTGCCGGCGTCGAAGACGGGACCGACCCCGCCGCCGCCAGAGGCGGAGTCGCTCGCGCCGCATCCAATGCCCGAGCTCGAGCCGACGCCGCCGCAGTTTCCTTCCAGCTGGAAGTTGACGTTGAACGACGGGCGAGTGGGCGGTTCGATGCGCTCGAACAGGATGTCGGAGCCGATCGTCACGGTCGGAACAGAGGTGACCGGGACGATCCAGGAGAACTTGCTGGCCGGCCCCGTGTAGAAGATCTGGATGTGGGCGTCGACGGTCGCGGCGCCGTTCGCGTCCTTGCCCATCACGAACAGCACGTTCTCGGCCGCCTGCGCGATCGGCAGCGTCGGGCTGGTGGACGACGGCCTGTCACAGAAGAAGCCGCCGCAAGCCTGAGCGAGGCGGGGGCCGGTTCCCAACGCCATCAACAACACGCCGACCCCCGCCGCGATCAGGTGCTTCATGCGGTCTGCCGGTGCAATGTCGCGGCCAGCCGTGCCGGCGCTTTCCAGACGCGCGGTTACGCCGATGGGCGGCCGTCGCCGAGCGTCGGATCGGGACATTTCTGTCGCGGTTTCGGGGCGGTCGAACCCGGGCCCGGAGACTGCTATTCTGGCGGACTTCGAAACCTCGACTGCCATGATCCGCGTCTTCGAAAAGACCAGTCCCGACTTCCAGCGCCGGCTGGACGCGCTCTGCAACCGTTCGAGCGAGCTCTCCGCCGACATCGAGGCGGGGGCGCGGCGAACCATCGCCAAGGTCCGCGCGGGCGGTGACGCCGCCGTCCGCGCCCTGACCGCGGAGTTCGACAAGCGGCAGCTCGACGCGCTCGAGCTACCGGCCGCGGAGTGGGCAGAGCTGGCGTCGCGCGTCGCGCCCGAGGTCCGCGCCGCCCTGGAGAACGCCGCGCAGCGCGTGCGCACCTTCCACGAGCGCGAGCGTCACGCCTCCTACGAGATCTCCGAGGAGGGGATCCGCGTCGGCAGCCGCGTCGATCCGCTGGCGCGCATCGGCATCTACGTGCCGGGCGGGACGGCGCGCTACCCGTCGACGGTCATCATGACCGCCGTTCCAGCGCGCGTCGCGGGCGTGCGCGAGATCGTCATGACCACGCCGGGGCCGTCGCCCGAGACGCTGGCGGCCGCGCGTCTGGCGGGCGTCGACCGCGTCTTCCGGATCGGCGGCGCGCAGGCGATCGCGGCGATGGCGTACGGCACGGAGAGCGTGCCGCGCGTCGACAAGATCGTCGGTCCGGGCAACGCTTACGTCGCAGCGGCCAAGCGGCTGGTGTTCGGCGACGTCGGCATCGATTCGATTGCCGGGCCGACCGAGGTCGTCATCGCCGCCGAGGACGGCGTCGACCCGCGCTGGATCGCGGCCGACCTGCTGGCGCAGGCCGAGCACGACGAGCTGGCGGTCCCGATCCTGGTCGCGCGCGGCCGGGCGTTCGCGGACAAGGTCGCGGCGGCGGTGGGCGTGCAGCTGGCCGAGCTCCCGCGGCGCGCCATCGCGACCAAGGCGCTGGCCGATCAGGGCGCGATCTTCGTAGTGGAGAGCGACGAAGAGATCGTCCGCCTGGTCAACCTGCTGGCGCCCGAGCACGCCGAGCTGGCGCTGCGCGACGCGCGCGCCCTCGCCGCCCAGATCACGACCGCGGGGGCGCTGTTCCTGGGCGCGCACACGCCCGAGCCGGTCGGCGACTACATCGCCGGACCCAGCCACGTGCTGCCGACGGGCGGCAGCGCGCGCTTCGCCTCGCCGCTGGGCGTGGGCGACTTCATCAAGCGAACGTCCGTGATCGAGTACGATCCGACTGCCCTCGCGGCCCAGTCGAACGACATCGAGCGGCTGACCGCCGTCGAGGATCTGCACGGCCACGGCCGCGCGGTCACGATCCGTACCAAAGGATAGCGGCGGCGATGAACCTGGCGGCCACGCTGCGCGGGACGACCTATCGCTTCCGCGATCTCAAGCAGGTGCTGGCCAAGGCCAACGAGGAGAAGTCGGGCGATCGCCTGGCCGGTCTGGTTGCGGACACCGTCTCCGAGCGGGTGGCAGCCAAGCGGGTGCTGGCCGAGGTGACGCTGCAGGAGCTGTACGAAAACCCGGTCGTCCCGCCCGAGCAGGACGCGGTGACGCGACTGATCCTCGACGACATCCAGCGCCCCATCTACGACAGCGTGAAGTCGTGGACGGTGGCGAAGCTGCGCGAGCACGTGCTGTCCGACGAGAACGACGGCGCGGCGCTGCTGCGCCTGTCGCGCGGCCTGACCAGCGAGATGATCGCGGCGTGCGCGAAGCTGATGACGAACATGGACCTCGTGCACGCGGCCCGCAAGATCCGCGTCGTCGTCCACGCCACCAACACCGTCGGTTTGCCCGGCCGGTTGTCGATCCGGTTGCAGCCGAATCACCCGTCGGATTCGATCGAGGGGATCCTGGCGTCGCTGCGCGACGGCCTGGTGTTCGGCGCGGGCGACGCGGTCCTCGGCATCAACCCGGTGACCGACGATGCGGGGACGACCGCGAAGATCCTGAACGCGACCGGCGACTTCATGCGCCAGTGGCGGATCCCGACGCAGAACTGCTGCCTCGCCCACGTCACGACCCAGATGAAGGCGCTGGAACAGGGCGCGCAGCTGGGGCTGATGTTCCAGTCGATCGCGGGCACCGAGAAGGCGCTGCGCAGCTTCGGCGTGACGCTGCCGCTGCTGGATGAAGCGCAGGAGATGACGCTCAAGCTGGGGCAGGCGCAGGGACCGAACGTCATGTACTTCGAGACCGGACAGGGATCGGCGCTGTCCGCCGACGCGCACGAGGGCGCCGATCAGATGACGCTGGAAGCGCGCAATTACGGCCTGGCCCGCCACTACCATCCGTTCCTGGTCAACACCGTGGTCGGCTTCATCGGCCCCGAGTACCTGTACGACGCGCGCCAGATCACCCGCGCCGGCCTGGAAGATCACTTCATGGGCAAGCTGCACGGCATCTCGATGGGCTGCGACGCCTGCTACACGAACCACGCCGACGCCGATCAGAACGACCTCGAGAACCTGGAAGTGCTGCTGACGACCGCGGGATGCAACTTCTTCATGGGGCTGCCGATGGGCGACGACGTCATGCTCAACTACCAGTCGACGTCGTTCCACGACGGCGCGGCGCTGCGCCAGCTGTTCGGGTTCCGGCCCGCGCCCGAATTCGAGGCGTGGCTGGAAGAGATGGGCATCATGCGCGACGGCAAGCTGACGCCGCGCGCCGGCGATCCGACGCTCTTGTCATGAAGCCGCCGACGCCCAAGCCGCCGACCGTCGATCGCGCCCGCATCGAGGCGATGGTGCGCGACGCGCTGACGCGCCAGCAAGGCGCGACGGCCGCCGCGGACCGCGAGATCGAGACGGCGGGCGCGCTCCTGATCCCGCCCGACCGGGGCGTCAACATCGGAGAGCCCTACGATCCGCCGGTGATGGCGCGCATCCTCGCCGCGACCCCGGCGCGCGTCGCGGTCGGCCGGGTCGGCCCGCGCTACCGAACGAACACGATGCTTCGGTTCCGCGCCGACCACGCGGCCGCCAAGGACGCCGTCATGTCCGAGGTCGATCCCGAGCTGCTCGCGCGCCTCGGGATGTTCGAGGTGGCGTCGCGCGCGCCCGACAAGGCGACCTTCCTGCAGCGCCCCGACCTCGGGCGCACGCTGTCCGAGGAGGGCCGCGGCGAGATCGGCAAGCGGATCGGCCGGGCGCCGACGCTGGTCATCGTCTATGGCGACGGGCTTTCGGCCGCTGCGCTGAACCAGCACCTCGCCGAATTCCATGCGTCGCTGGAACGGGCGCTGGCGGCGCGCGGCATCGGCCACGCGCCCCCCTTCTTCGTGCGCCATTCGCGCGTGAAGATCATGGACGAGATCGCGCGGCTGGTGGGTGCACAGGCGGCGCTGTTCGTGTGCGGCGAGCGCCCCGGCCTCGGCTTCGCCGATTCGATGTCGGCCTACTACATCTATCAGCCGGCGGCGGGGGCGACCGACGCCGACCGCGAGGTGATCTCCAACATCAACCCGCGCGGGCGCCCGCCCGCCGACGCCGCGACCGACGTCGCCGCCGCGATCGAGCGCATCCTGCGCGAGAAGAAGTCGGGCGTCGTGCTGGCGGCCCCGCAAAAATGAAGGTGACGCGTGAGGAGCCGGCGAGCTTTGCTCGCCGCGTATCATCGCGGGAGGGTTTGGGAACCCTCCCAGGGTTCCCATGAAAATAGCCCTTCCGCCGCTCAAGCCGCGCGCGCTGGCGGTGCGGACGATCCCCGACGCCAGCGAGGATCTGGCCCGCGCGTTCGGCCTGCCGGCCGGACGGCGCGCGCTCGGGATCGTGACCGCGACTTCGGACGACGCGCTCTACGCCGCGCTGGATCAGGGGACGAAGGCGTCGCCGGCGGACGTCGTCTACGCGAAGTCGTTCTACGCCGGCGCCGGCTATCCGTCCGGGCCGCTGTCCGGTGAATGCATCGGCGTTTACGCGGGGCGCGATCCCGCCGAGGTCGACGCCGCCCTCGACGCCTGCCTCGCCTATCTCGAGAGCGACGCGTGGTTCTACGCGGCGGCGACGGCCGAGGATCCCGATCGCCCGGTGGCGCTGTTTCCGCACGTCATCGCCTCGGTGGGGCGTTACCTGGCGCCGCTCGCCGACATCGCCGTCGGCAGCCCGCTCGCCTACCTGATCGCGCCGCCGCTGGAATCGATCGTCGGCCTGGACGCCGCCTGCAAGGCCGGACGCGTGCGCGTCGCCAAGTGGTTCGGCCCTCCCTCGGAGACGAACTTCGGCGGCGGCTACCTGACCGGCGACCTGCCAGCCTGCGAGGCGGCCGCGCGGGCGTTCGCCGCCGCGATCGTCGACGTCTGCGCCGCGCCAGTCGCGCGCCGATCCAGCCGCGGCGCGGGCGAGGCGTTCGCGCGCCCGCCCGCGCGATCGACCGACGACGGCAAGGCGGCCGGACACTTTCAGGCGCTGGCGACCGGCGAGCGCTTCGCCGAGAAGCCCGATCACCTGACCCACCTCGTCGACGACGCATCGCTGGTGCCGAAGACGCACCCGCGCATCGCCGCGCGCGGCAAGCTGGACCTGCTCCAGTCGACGCTGCTGGACGCGCAGGTCGCCGCGGACGCGGACGGCGCTCGCGCGCTGGTCGGCGAGCTCGGCGAGATCCTGGAGCTGGCGCGCACGCTGGTCGGCGCCGAGGTGACGGGCCGCGAGGTGGCGCCGCCGCGCCTGTTCGGCATGGGGTCGGACGAGCTACGCGACGCGACCCACCACACGTACGAGCTGTACGGGGTGCCCTTCATGTACCCGGACGTCCGCCAGGGTCCGGTCGTCGCGAAGCTGTCGCTCGCGCGCGGCGTCGCCCGCGAGGCCGAGCTGGCGATGCTGGCGGCGTTTCCGCCGGCGCGCGGCGCGGTGACGGCGCCGCCCGCCCGTCCTGATCTCGCGCACGCGCTGAACCGGATCTCGTCGGCCCTCTACCTCTGCGCCTGCCGCTACGTGGCGGGCCTCTACGAAGGCAGCCGGCGGCCGCTGGGCCCGGTGCGCGGCTGGCGGCCTCCGGAGAAGAAGGTGTGAGCCCCGCCCTGTCGCCCGAGAGGCAGGCGCGTCTCGCCAAGCTGTACGACGACGAAATCGCGCCGGCCTACGCGGCGCGCTTCGCGACGCTCTTGCTGCGGCACGTGCGTGCCGTCAGCGGCGCGCGCGTCGTCGAGGTCGGCTGCGCGACGGGCGGGCTGACGCGCGAGCTCGCCCGCCGTTTCGACGACAAGAGCGCGATCAACGCGTTCGACGAATCGGACGCGTTCATCGCGGAGGCGCGCCACCGGATCGAGGGCGCCGACGATCTGCGCGCGCCGATCACGTTGCGGGTCGCCGATCCCCGGGCCCTGCCCGCGGAAGATGCTTCGACGAACATCGCGCTCTCGAACCTGGCGATCGCCGCCCTGCCCGATCCGGGGGAGGCGACCGACGAGCTGGCGCGCGTGCTGGCGCCGGGCGGCCGCGCGCTGGTCACCGCGCCGCTGCGCGGGACGTGGACCGAGTTCCTCGACCTGTTCCGCGACGTGCTGAGCGAGAGCGGCCGGCGCGACCGTCTGGCCGCGCTGGATGCCTACGTCGCCGGGTTGCCCGACGGACCGCGGGTCGCAAGCTGGCTGGAGCAGGCCGGCTTCACCGGCGTCGGCGTCGAGATCGAACGCTGGGAGATCCTGTTCAAGAGCTCACGCGAGTTTCTGTTCGCGCCGCTGATCGATCTCGGGCCGCTGCCGCAATGGAAGCGCGTTGCCGGCGGCGGGGACGCCATGCAGGACGCGTTCTTCTTCACGAAGGAAGCGATCGACACCTACTTCAAGGGCCGCCCCTTCGCCGTCACCATCGTCGGCGCCGTCGCGTGGGGCGAGAAGCGCCGCTGACGGCGCCCTGCGCGCCCGTGCTACGATCGGCCCGTGCAGGGCGAGCCGCGCAACTTTTCTCGCGGGGAGTACGACAAGATGATCCGTGCGGGAATCATCGGCGAGGACGAGCACCTGGAGCTCATCGGCGGGCGCATCGTCGCGATGAGCCCGGAAGGCGCGCTCTCGGAGGAAGCCCGCGCGATCACCTCGTCGATCACCCACACGAAGCCGTTCTGGTCCTCGAAGTCGCCGAGCCGTCCCTTGAATACGACCGCGGCGAAAAGGCGCGCCTCTACGCGCGCGCCGGTTTCGCGGACTACTGGATCGTCAATTTGATCGATCGACGCCTGGAGGTTCACCGCGATCCGAAGAGCGGTGGCTACGGCAGCATCGTGTCGCTGGCGGCCGACGACGAGATCGCGCCGCTCGCGGCACCGTCGTCGCGTATCCCCGTCGCGGCGCTGCTCCCCTGATCAGCCGAGCTGGGCCATGAAGCCGGCCATGTCCCAGTAGGCGCGGTGCGAGACGATCTTTCCGTCGCGGACGCGGAAGACGGTCACGAAGGGCGCCCGCACATCTCGATTGGTCGCCGGGATGCTGCGCCCGTCGGGTAACTGCATCGGCCCCGCGTGCTTTCCGCTCCAGATGCCCTCGATCGCGACGTCGGCGCCCGCCTCGACCGCCAGCTTGACCTCGAATCGCGATCCGGGGAACGCGGTGTCGTAGCCGGTCAGCATCGCGCGCACGCCGTCGGGAAACGGCACGCCGCCCGACGGCTCGACGAATTCAGCGCCCGGCGCGAAGGTGGCGAGCGCCCCTTCGACATCGCGGCGGGTGACGGCCTGGAAATAGCTTTCGGCAACGGACCGGTTCGACATGATTCCCTCCTCGCCATCACGCTACCGGCCCCGCACCACCGTCGATATAGGGCAGATGGCCTATCCGAGCGCGGCGTCTACAGGCAAGCCGCCGAGACCGCCGAGACCGCCCGCGCCGCCGCCCCCACCCGCGCCCCCGGTGCCGCCGGCCCCCGCACCGCCGCCCGTCCCGCCGTGCCCCGCACCGCCGCCCGTCCCGCCGCCTCCGCCGCTACCGGCTCCCCCGTCCGTGCCGCCATTGCCGGCTCCCCCGTCGTTGCCGGCGGCGCCGCCATGACCGCTCGCGCCGGCGCCACCTTCCGGCTTCTTGTTCGAGTCGCTGCTGCAACCCCCGGCCGACGCGCCGAAGACCAGCGCGCCTGACAGCAAACCGATCGTCACCACGCCCCGTAATGTTTTCATGGCGGTCTGTTAATACCGCCCGCGTTTCACGCAAGTAACTTTGCGGTCAAATCTCCGTCGACTCCGTGACGTGCCAGAGCGACGGGTTGCCGGCCCAGAGCGCGCGCGCCCGATCGAACAGCGTCCGCGCGCCCATGGAATCCCCGTAGTGCTGGACCAGGATGTCGCCGGCCGCAACCAGGAAGTCGGAGCGCCGTTCGGCGTCGAACGCCTCGTCGGCCGCCAGCGCCTCCAGCGTCGCGATGGCGTCGCTCCAGCGCCCCTCGGCCATCGCCAGCGCGCCCACGATCTCAAGCGCCTGTCCGCGCACGGGATCGCGTTCGTTCTCGACCAGCGCCAGCACCTCCGAGGCGCGCGTGAGCACGCGCTGGCGGCGGCGCGGCTCGACGTTGATCAGCAGGCGCGGTTCGATGTGCATCCCCGCCCAGCTGTCGGCGACGTCGCGGATGCCCGCGTCGGGGACGTACGAGGCGCCGCGCGTGACGATCGTCTTGAGCCGCGCGACGGCCGCGCCGCGCTGGCCGATGTGCAGGTCCGCGATGGCCGAACGCGTGAGCAGCGTCGCCCGATCGCGCGGGGCCAGCACGGCGCCGTGGCGCTCGAGCAGCGCCTCCGTCGCCTTCCATGCGTTATCCCACTGGCCGCGCTCGAAGCAGATCGCGGACAGCCGTTCCAGGGTGGGTCGATAACCGGAGTCGCGGCCGTACGAACGCGAATAGAGCGTCAGCGCGCGATCATGCTGCCCGGCCGCCTCGGCGGCGGCCGCGACGGCGAAGAAACGCTCGGCCGCGTCAGCGATGGTGGCGCCGCGCGAGGCCAGCCGATCCAGCGCGTCGGCCGCCGCCTGCCAGTTGCCCGCCGCCAGCTGGAAACGCGCCCCGAGATCCAGCAGGCGGGGATCGTCGGGCAGGAAGCGCGCCGCGGTCTCGAGCAGCGTCACCGCGCGCGCCGGATCACCGAGCTTGTCGCCGTGCACCAGCGCCAGCTCGATCAGCAGCGGACCCTTCCGGGTCGGGCTGGTCGCCAGGCCGACCTCGCTCTCGAGCAGCTTGGCGACCTCGGACCAGTCGCCCTCGCGCGCCGCCAGCGCGCCCAGCGCCGCCACCGGCTCGGCCAACGTCGGATCCAGCGACATCGCGCGCCGGTACGCTTCGCGCGCCGCCGAACGGTCCCCCGCCCGCTCCCAGGCGCGCCCGCGGCCGAAGTGCAGCGGCGCCGCCTCGCGGGGCGGAAGCCGTCCCGCGCGCCGGCCCAGCTCCTCGGCGAGCTGACGCGCCCGCCGCTCGCCGTCGTACATCCTTTCCAGCGCCGCGATCGCGTCGGTGTTGCGCGGATCCAGATCCAGCGCGGCCAGCGCGTCACGTTCCGCGTCGCCGCCGCGGTTGCGAGCGCCCAGCAGCGCCGATCGATCGACGAACGCGCGGGCCCGCTCGGCCGCCGAGGGCGCCACCTCGGCGCGCGCGGTCTCGACGGTCAACGCGAAGTCGCGACGCGCCAGCGCTGCCAGCTCGGGCGGATCGGCCAGCGCCCCCAGCGCCGGCCCGAGCGCGGCGAGCTGGCCGTAGAGGCGCAGGGCCTCGTCGGCCTCGCCGAGGTGCTCGCGGCGCAGCTCCGCGAGCCGCCAGATCAACCCGACCTGATCGGTTCCGCCGTCATCGCTGGCTTCGCGCGTCGCCTCGGCGCTGCGGGCGGATGCGCGCGCCACCTGCCACGCCAGCAGATCCGCGCAGCGCTCCCAGTCGCCGACCGCGCGCAACAGCCGCTCGGCGGCCGCCGCGGCCTCCTTGTCGGACGCGGCCAGACCCAGCACCGCCAGCCAGGCGTTGGCGGCGTCACCGGGATTGGCGCTGACGTCAGGCTGCTCGCTCAGCGACGCGACGTCGCGAAGCAGCGCCAGGCGCCGCGTCCGATCGGTCGTGTGATCGAGAGCGGCGATCGCAAGCGCCAGCGATTCGATCGGGCGTCCCGTCGCCTCCAGGCGCGCGCGCGCGTCGTCCAGCACCGCGGGCGCGCCCGGAAACTCGGCCAGCGCCATCATGCGCACGTCCAGCGCGCGCTCCGCTTCGCCCGCCGCCTCCAGCAGATCCGCCTGCTCGGCCAGCACGGGCAGCCGCGCGTCGCCCAGCAGCGCGCCCGCGTCCTTCTCCAGCGCCGCGGCCAGCTCGCGCGGCCGTCCCAGCGATCGCAGCAGGCGCGCCCGCTCGCCGCGCACGCGCACCCCGTCGCCCGGCGCCGATTCCTCCAGCGCGCGCTCGAGCACGGCGACCGCGCCGATCACGTCGCCGACGGCTTCCAGCTGGGCCGCCAGCCGCCAGCCGAGCCGCGCGCGACGGGCCGGCTCGTATTCGTCCGCGTGCGCCGCGCGCAAGAGATCGAGGCGGCGCCGCGACGACTCCTCGCCGCTGGCGACGCGCGCCACCAACTTCTCGGCGAGCGCGAGCGCCGCGTCCGCGCCCGGGTGACGCGACAGCGCCTTCTCGAGCAGCGCGAGCACCTGGACCGGGTCGTCTTCCCCGCGCGCGAGCAGCCGCTGTGCCGCCAGGTAATGGTCGGCGGGCGACACCGGGTCCGACTCGCTCGCGGCCGGCGGCAGCGGCACGTCTCCCGCGTCGACCCGCCAGCTCGCGGCCAGCTTGTTCAGGCCGGCGTCGGCCGCCTCTTCGGCCAGGATGCGCAGCGCCGCGATGCGCTCCGCCTCGTCGTCGACCGTTTCCAGGTAGGTGCGCCGCAGCCGGAGCGCCTCCTTGACGAATCCGCCCTCGCGGAGCGCGCTGTCGAGCGCGTTGACGCGCGACCCGATCTCATCGCTCGGCGGCGACAACCGGACCGCCTCCTCCGCCAGGCGGCGGGCGCGGTGGGCGTGGCCGGCACCGACCTCTTCCAGCGCGCGGTCGAACGTGGCGTCGGGCGCCGGGCGGGCCGGCGCGGGCCGGGGCGGTCGCGCCGCCACCCGCGGCGGTTGCGGGCGGGTCGGCGCGGGCGCCAGCGCCGCGATCACCTCCGTCATCGCCGCCGACGCGTGCTTGTGGGCCCGCAGGCGCGCGATCGGCTCGGCGGCGAGCTGCACCTCGCCGCCGGATTTCATCCACTCGAGGACGATGCGGGCGACCGTCTCGTCATCGACGGCGACGCGCGCCGGATCGCGCTCGATCGTCGCCGGCAAAGCCAGGGCCCGCCGCAGCAACGTGCGTCGCGCCTTCCCGACGGCCAGCATCGCCGCCGTGAACAGCGCGCTGCGGCCGAGGATCGAATCCAGCCGATCGCAGAACCGGACCAGCTTGTTGGCGGCGGCGCGGCGCTGATGGGGTGGAAGCCGCTCGTCGCGCGCGAGCCCGAGCAGCGTGCGGGCCGCGTCCCGCGGCTGCTCGGCGTCCAGCTGCGCGGCCGCCAGGGCCACGACGATGCCGGGCACGGGGGCGCCGTCGGCGGTGTGGGCGAGCCCACCCAGCCAGGCGACCCGCTCGGGCGGCGCCAGCGTCCGCGCCATCGCGATCGCCGCCAGCGTCAGCGCCTGCGTCGGCGCCGCCTCGCGCGCGGCGTTCGTCAGCTCGTCGCGCGCCGCCGCCGGATCGCGGGCCCGGACGATGCCCGCCAGCTCGACCCGCAGGCGCGCGCGCGCCCGCGCGTCGGTGGCGGCGGCGATCGATCGCCTGAGCGTATCTTCGTTTCCCTGCACCTGCATTTCAGAACCAGAGGCGCACGTGCGCGGTGAACCCGATCAGCCCGATCCCGAATCCGGGGAGGAATCCGACCGTGGGGCGGTACTCGAGGGCGACGTCGACCGGCGCCCGCGTGAAATTGAACTCGAGCCCCGCGATGCCGGACGCCGCGACGCCGGGCGTTCCACCGCTGGTCGACACGCCGACGCCGCCGCCCAGACCGAAGTCCCAGTCGATGTTGAAGTACGGCGATCTGAGGATCGTCGGCATCTCGAACAGGTAGTCCAGGCTCAGCGCCACGCCGTCGAAGCGCACGTACCGGCCCTCGCCGTTGCCGTTGCCCCAGACGCCGACGACTGCCTGGAAGGCGCCCGGCCCCGCCATCAGCTTCCCGGAGACACCGCTCGCGCCCGTGCCCATGCCGAGGCCGATCCCGAACCCCTGGCGGGGCGTCCCGAACGCCGCCGCGCGCGAAGGCGCCAGCGCCAGAGCAACGAGGGTCGCAACGATGAGCCCAGATTTCCGCATATGATTTGCGCCCATCGTACAACGACTTCGGTACACTCCGGCGATGGACGAGAGCAAGCAGGTCTTCATCGGCACCGACTGCGGCGCCACCATGTCGAAGGTGGGCGGCGTCTGGGCCGACGGCACGACGATCTCGACGAAGCTTCACCAGCGCCCGACCAACGCGGCGCAGGGACGCGACGCGGTCGTCGCGGGCTGGGTCGACGCGGTCGGCGAATACCTGGCGCAGAACGGGATCGGCTGGGAACAGGTGAGCAGCGTCGGCCTCGCGATCCCGGGGCCGTACCTGCGCTACGGCGTGCTCGGCCACTCCGCCAACATGCCGGCCAGCTTCGAGGGCTGGGACTTCTACAGCGACTACAGCCGGGCGCTCGCGAAGAAGGTCGGTCGCGCGATGCCGCTGGTCGTCGGCAACGACGGCGCGTTCGGCGGCGTGGGCGAGGCGCAGCGCGTGCGCGGGAACGGAACCGGCGGCGTTCTGATGCTGGCGCCGGGTTCGGGCCTGGGGACGGCGTACATCGACGCGAACGGCCTGCCGCTGCAGGGCGACACGCTGGCCGGAATGGAGACCGCGCACATGCCGGCGGCGCTGCACCTGCTGGGCGCGAAGCCGTACCCGTGCGGCTGCGGCCGCACATGGGGCTGCGCCGAGCTCTACACGACGCTCGCGGGGCTGCCCTACTTGCTCGCGGAGAGATTGCCGGCGCATCCCGATCACCCGCTCGGGAAGTCCACCCAGACGCCCAAGGAGAAGGCGCTGGCGCTGCGCGGCCTCGCGCAGAAAGGCGACGCGCTGGCGGTCGAGCTGTTCGATTTTCAGGCGCGCGCGATGGGGCTGCACATCGCGAACCTGGTGCTGGCGCTGGATCCCGAGTTCGTGGTGATCGGCGGCGGCCTGATGGATCCGGAGAACACCACCGACTCGTTCCGCGCCCGCTATCTCGATCTGGTGCGCGACACCGCCCGGCCGCACCTGTGGCCGGTGCAGCGCGAGCGCTTGACGGTCGTGCCGTCGACGCTGGGCGAGCTGTCGCAGGCGATCGGCGCGGCGCTGGTCGCCCTCTATCGCAGCCGGCGCTGACCGACCCTCGGGATTGAATGTTAGCCTTCGGGCCGTGGCCTCGAAGGATCACGCCGAGACGCTGACCGTCGCCGGGCGCGAGGTGCGCGTCACGCACCCCGACAAGCCGTATTTCTCACGCGAGGCGAAGCTGACCAAGCTCGACGTCGTCCGCTACTACCTGGCGGTCGCGGACGGCGCGGTGGCCGGCATCCGCGACCGGCCCGTCGTCCTCAAGCGTTTCGTCGACGGTGCCGAGGGTCAGCCCTTCTACCAGAAGCGCGCCCCCGACAAGCGGCCGCCCTGGCTGCGCACGGTGACGCTTTCGTTCCCGTCGGGGCGGACCGCCGAGGAGGTGGTCGTCGACGACGCTGCCGGGCTGGCCTGGATCGTCAACCTCGGCTGCATCGAGCTGCACCCCCACCCGGTGCGCGCCGGCGATCTGGATCATCCCGACGAGCTGCGCGTCGATCTCGATCCCGGACCGGGCGTCGTCTGGGACGACGTGCGGCGGGTCGCGCTGGAGGTGAACGCGCTGCTCGGCGAGCTCGGCCTGCGCGGCTGGCCCAAGACCAGCGGGTCGCGCGGCATTCACGTCAACGTTCGGATCCACCCGCGCTGGACTTTCACCGAGGTGCGGCAGGCCGCGCTGGCGCTGTCGCGCGAGATCGAACGGCGCGCGCCAACCATCGCGACGTCGAAATGGTGGAAGGAGGAGCGCCACGGCGTGTTCCTCGATTACAACCAGAACGCGAAGGATCGCACGACCTGCTCGGCCTACTCGATCCGGCCGCTGCCCGACGCGCGCGTCTCCGCGCCGCTCGACTGGGCCGAGGTGGCGGACTGCAACCCGGCCGACTTCACGGTCGCGACGATGCCGGCCCGCTTCGCGGCGCGCGGCGATCCGCACGCGGGCATCGACGCGGCCGCCGGCTCGCTCGAGGCGCTGCTGGAATTCGCGGCGCGCGACGACGCCGCCGGCCTCGCCGACGCGCCCTGGCCGCCCCACTACCGCAAGATGGAGGGCGAGGCGCCGCGCGTCGCCCCGTCGCGAGCGCGGCCCGCCGCCGGCGCGGCGAAACGCCCGCCCCGCGTGAAGATGCCGCTGGTGACCGTCGCCAATTCGCCCGACAAGCAGGCGGCGCTGGGCGGCCTCGAACGGTGGAAGCAGCGCCACCCGGACGTCGCCGGGCATCTGGCCGTCGACGACGTGCTGGTCGACGCCATGCGGGGCCGGTCGTCGACATGGACGCGCATCCGCGTCAACCTGCGCCACGTCCCCGAGGAGCTGCGCCCCGCCCCGGAGACGCCCGATCCCGACGACGACCCCACCCGCGCCTGGCGCGCCGCCTGGCGGAAAGCCCGAGAATAGCGGAAGCGATCCCAGGCGGCCTGCCCTCTCCCCCACCCCCTCCCGCAAGCGGGAGAGGGAGAAGGATCTGATCCGGTCCCCTCGCCCCGCGAAAGCGGGGAGAGGGTTAGGTGAGGGGCCGGCCGGCAACATTCTCGCTGCCGCCTGTCGATTTCGTGGCGGGTCGTTCGTCGTCGAGGTAAGGAGGCACCCCCCGATGACCCCGCCCGAGACCGCCACCGCAACACCCGACCTGGCCGCGCCGACCGGCGACGGCTTCTGGGCGCGCGTGCGCGAATCGCTGCGCGGCGAGCGGCACGACTACACGGCGCTGCCGCTCCGCCGCGCCATCCTGCTGCTCGCCGTCCCGATGGTGCTGGAGATGGCGATGGAGTCGGTGTTTGCGCTGACGGACATCTTCTGGGTGTCGAAGCTCGGTGCGGACGCGATCGCCACGGTGGCCTTCACGGAGATGATCCTGATCATCGTCTACTCGTTCGTGATGGGGCTGGCGATCGGCGCGTCGGCGATCGTCGCCCGCCGCATCGGCGAAAAGGATCCGGGCGGCGCGGCCCGCGCTGCGGTCCAGGCGGTCGTCCTGGGTGTCGCGATGGCGGCGGTCGTCGGCGTCACCGGCGCGCTGTTCGGCCCGCGCCTGCTGGCCGCCTTGCACGCGTCTGCAGCGGTCGTGGAAGTCGGCGGCCGGTTCACGCGCGTGATGCTGGGCGGAAGCGTCACCGTCATCTTGCTCTACATGATCAATGCCGTGTTCCGCGGCGCCGGCGATCCCAACGTCGCGCTGCGGACGCTGGTCCTCGCCAACGGCATCAACATCGTGCTCGGGCCGCTGCTGGTGTTCGGCGTCGGCCCGTTCCCGCGGCTCGGCGTCACGGGCGCCGCGGTGGCGACGACCATCGGCCGCGGCGTCGGGGTCCTTTACCAGTTGCGCGCGCTGCGCATCGGGCGCGGCAACCTGGTGGTGCGCCGCGAGCACCTGCGCGTCGATCGCGGCATCCTCGCGTCGATCCTGCGGCTGTCCCGCACGGGCATCTTTCAGATCTTCATCTCCACGACCAGCTGGGTTGGGCTGAACCAGATCATCGCCCCGTTCGGTAGCACGGCCATAGCGGGCAACGGCATCGCGATGCGCATCGTGCTGTTCGCGTTGTTTCCGGCCTGGGGGATGGCGAACGCTGCCTCGACGCTGGTCGGTCAGAACCTGGGCGCGGGCCGGCCAGACCGTGCCGAGCAGGCCGTCTGGCGGGCCGCGTTTTACAACCTGATTTTTCTGGGCGGCGCGGGCCTCCTGTTCGTTCTGTTCAGCGAACCGATCGTGCGCGCGTTCAACGCCGATCCCGCCGTGCTTGGCTACGGCAGCAGCGCGCTGCGGATCGTCAGCGCCGGGTTCCTTTTCTACGCGTATGGCATGGTCGTCACGCAGGCGTTCAACGGCGCGGGCGACACCTGGACGCCGACGCTCATCAACCTCGGATGCTTCTGGTGCTGGGAGATTCCGGTGGCATGGCTGCTGGCCCGGCCGCTCGGGCTCGGCCCGAACGGCGTCTTCACCGCGGTGCTGCTCGGCTTCTCGGCAATGGCCGTGGTCGGCGTGGCCCTGTTCCGCCGCGGCCGCTGGAAGCAGGTCAAGGTTTAAGCGGCTTGCGCGGCGAAAAGAAGGTGGTCTGATCGGACACCGTGACGGCGCCCGCGTCAGACACCCACCGCGCGATCGAGGCCGTGTTTCGCATCGAATCACCGCGCCTGATCGCGGGGCTGGCGCGCATCGTGCGCGACGTCGGCGCGGCCGAGGAGCTGGCGCAGGAAGCGCTGGTCGCCGCGCTCGAGCGCTGGCCCGAGACGGGCGTGCCCGACAACCCCGGCGCCTGGCTGATGGCCACGGCGAAGAACCGCGCCATCGACGAGCTCCGCCGCGGCAAGCGCCTCGAACGCAAGCACGAAGAGCTGGGCCGCGACATGGATGACGAACGCGACGACGCCGCGGCGGCCGTCGAGGACGCCATCGACGACGACATCGGCGACGACCTGCTGCGCCTCGTCTTCACGTCCTGTCACCCGGTCCTGCCGACCGAGGCGCGCGTCGCGCTGACGCTGCGCCTGCTGGGCGGCCTGACGACGCCGGAGATCGCCCGCGCGTTCCTGGTGCCCGAACCGACGATCGCCCAGCGCATCGTCCGCGCCAAGCGCGCGCTGGCCGATGCGCACGTGCCGTTCGAGGTCCCGCGCGGCGACGAGCTGGCCCCTCGCCTGGCCTCGGTGCTGGAGGTGATCTACCTCGTCTTCAACGAAGGCTATGCCGCCACCGCCGGCGACGACTGGATGCGCCCGGGGCTGTGCGGGGACGCGCTCCGCCTCGGACGCATCCTGGCCGAGCTGGCGCCGCGCGAGCCGGAGGTGCACGGGCTGGTCGCCCTGATGGAGATCCAGGCGTCGCGCGAACGCGCGCGGCGCGGCCCGACCGGCGAGCCGATCCTGCTGCTCGACCAGGATCGCGCGCGCTGGGATCATCTTTTGATCCGGCGCGGGCGGGCCGCGCTGGAACGCGCGGAGGCGCTGGGCGCCGCGCCCGGCCCGTACGTGCTGCAGGCCGCGATCGCCGCCTGCCACGCGCGGGCCCGCACCGCCGCCGAGACCGACTGGGCGCGCATCGTCGGCCTCTACGGGGCGCTCGCGGCGCTGACGCCGTCGCCGATCGTCGAGCTGAATCGCGCGGTGGCGCTGGCGATGCACATGGGCCCGGCGGCGGGCCTGGCGATCGTCGATGCGCTGCGATCGGAACCGGCGCTCGCCCGCTACCACCTGCTGCCCAGCGTGCGCGGCGATCTCCTGATGAAGCTGGGCCGATTCGACGAGGCGCGCGCCGAGCTGGAGCGCGCGGCGTCCATGACCCAGAACGCCCGCGAGCGCGCCCTGCTCCTCGAGCGCGCCGCATCCTGCGCCAATCGCGATTCGTAGAGGGGGCCTCTACGTTCTGCAGAAAATCGCGGCCAGCCCGGGAAATGCCGTGCGATCCGCGCAGATAGGCGCTGGCACGTCGGCTGCAATTCGGCTCCTGCGAAAGGAGCTGATTCAAATGTCCACCCGAGTCCGTTTCACGAAGATCCTGGTCGCGGTCGCCTTGACCGCATCCGCCGCCGCCTGCAACGACGTCACGCCGCCCGCCGCCAAACCGGCGCCGGTCGTGACGACGGAGCCGCCGAAGGTGATCGAAAAGACGCCGACGCCGACCGAAATGCCGGCGCCGGTGACGCCGCCGCCCACGGTGGCGACCGACACCGGCAAAACGCCCATCACCGTCGAAAACGACGACGACGGGCCTCACCCGGTCGACGCGCTGGCCGCTGCGCGCAAGCTGCTGGACGACAAGGAGTACGACAAGGCGCTGAAGCTGGCGAACATCTCGGTCAAGCGCATGCCGAAGCGCTCCGGCGCGTGGAACACGCTCGGCCGCGTGCAGTTGCAGATGGGCAAGCGCAAGGACGCGATCGCGTCGTTCGAGAAGGCCGTCGACCTGAACCCGAAGAACTCGTACGCCCGCAACAACCTCGGGTTGGCGCTGATCTACGACAAGCGCTTCGAGGAAGCGGCGGACGCGCTCGAGCAGGCCGTCGAGCTGGAGCCCGTCGAGGCGTACATGTGGAACAACCTGGGGATGGCGTACGAGCAGCTCGATCGCCTCGACGACGCGCGCGTCGCCTACGGCAACGCGGTCGAGATGGAGAGCGATCTCGCCCGCGACAGCCTGGACCGCCTCAAGGGCGTCAAGTCGGTGATCAAGACCGCCAAGGTCGACACCGACAGCAAGGACGGGACGATCCCGCCGACCACGACCGTCCGTGAATAGCTGACGCACGATTGGGTAGGAGGAGGGACGCCCGGCGCGACAGGATCGCGCCGGGCGTCTCGTTTTTCCGGGAGAGATCGCTACAATCGCGCGCCATGCCAACTGTCACCCTCAGCCACAACCGCTACTTCGACGATCAGGTTCAGAGCATCGGCTTCGAACGCAACGGCCGCCGCGCCACGGTCGGCGTCATCGCGCCCGGCACGTTCCACTTCGGCACGCAGTCACCCGAACGGATGACGATCATCAGCGGCGAGCTGGCGGTCAAACCGGACGGCGGCGACTGGGCGCACTACCCGGCCGGCACCGCCTTCGAGATCGCCGGCCGCAGCGGCTTCGACGTGCGCGCGACCGAGCCGTGCGCGTACCTCTGCGAATTCCTCTAGGGCGTGCCGGAGGGCGTGCCGGCGCGCGCGCCCGTGCTACCGTGAACGGACCATGCCGGCCGAGCAGCAACTGTGGGAGGGCAAACCGTCGCTCAAGGTCCTGACCGGCGATCTCGTCTGGACGCTGCTGTTCACGCTGGTGCTGTCGCTGGGGGTCGGGATGTTGTTCGCGCCGGCGCTCGCGGTCGTCGCGAAGATGTCGGAGGCGAGCGCGCGCGCGGTCGCGTTGAACGCGCCGGGGCTGCGCTTCGCGGCGATCCTGTTCGTCGTCGTGGTGGCGGGGCAGCGCATGGTGCGCCTCGGATGGCGGGCGCTCGTGCTGCGTGGCAAGAGCTACCGGCTTTCGAACCAGCGACTGCTCGTCGAGAGCGGCGTGTTCTCGCGGACCATCGACGAGATCGACCTGCGCACGGTCGACGACATCACGTTTCACCAGCGATTCTTCGAGCGGATGCTGGGACTGGCGCGGATCGGGATCATCGCGTCCGAACCCGGGCGCGACGGCGGTGGTGGCGGTCTGGCCGTTCGGCCGCGAACCGTGGTCGAGCTGGTCGGCATCGCCGATCCGCGCGCCATCCGGGAGCAGATCCGCAACGCCGCCTACGAGGCGAGCGGCAAGCAAGTCTTCATGCGGCCGGCCTGACGGCGTCGGCAAACGTTTGCCGGCCTTCCCGACGTGAGCCAGAACACCGCGGCATGGACACCTCCCCCACTGGGTGAGGTTCATCGTCAAAAGTGTCGGGTTGGCGGCTTTGCTGGTGGCAGCTTGCCAGGGCCCTGACGAGCTCTTCCGCGGTCAGCTCGATGGCGGCGGCTTCGACGTGCCGACGATCGGCCGGGGCGGAACCACGGGCGGCGGCGGCAGCGGCCCCGGCGCGGGCGGGATGCCGACCGGCCTGGGCGGGAACGGTCCCGGATCGGGCGGCAGCGTCGGCGCGGCGGGCTCGGGGACGAGCGGCAGCGCGGGCACCGGCGGATCCCCGGCCGGGACCGGCGGAACCGCCGGGACGTCGATGGGCACCGGCGGAACGTCCGTGGGCCGCGGTGGAACGACCGGCACCGGCGGCACCGCGACCGGACGCGGCGGCACCTCCGGCGCGGGCGGCACCGGAGGCACTGCGACTGGACGCGGCGGCACCACCGGCGCGGGCGGCACCGGCGGCACCGCGACCGGACGCGGCGGCACCTCCGGCGCCGCGGGCACCATCGGCGCGGGCGGCACCGGCGGCACCGCGACCGGACGCGGCGGCACCTCCGGCGCCGCGGGCACGATTGGCACCGCGGGCACGACCGGAAGTGCGGGCACGACCGGCACCGCGGGCACGACCGGGACGGTCCTCTATTCCGACGACTTCGAGGGCGACACGGTGGGCGCGACGACGGCGAACGGCTGGTCGCGCACAGGCGGCAGCAGCGGCGACTGGACGATCGCCACCGACGGAACGAAGGTCTTGCAGCAAGACGGCTCGAGCAGCTCGACGGTCCGCATCCAATCGTTGACCGGCGCCGGCGCGTCGGGCTCGCCGTGGAGCGGCGCCATCAGCCTCTCCGCGCGCGTGAAGATCATCGCAGCCGGAAGCAACAACCAGACGGCGCTTCTGTGCGTCCGCTACAACGACACGAGCAACCGCTACTGCGGCGCGCTGGTCCCGGGCGGCGTCCAGATCCTGACCGTCGTCGGCGGCGCGGCTGGCGGCAGCGCCGTCTTCACCGGCACGGTCAACACCGGCACGTTCTACGACCTGAAGATCAGCGTCGACGCGTCCAACGTGCTGACCGTCTACCTGGGCGGAACATCCAAGGGCACATACACCCCCGCCGCGATGACGAACGGCACGATCGCCGTCGGCACCGCCAGCCTGACCGCCGCGTTCGACGACATCTCGGTCACGCGGCCGTAACCCAGGATTCGTTTGGGAAACAACGGGCAGCTCCCCGTTGTTATGTCGGCCTGACTCGCGGAACCTCTTTGGGGGCTGCCGTCACCACTGATAGACCGGGGGTGTGCGAGCCGGCAAAAGAAAAATCGCTTTTCCTTGAATCAGGCGGGCGCATCGGGGGTAAGGTCTCATTCGCCAGACGTCAAGGCCCGTCAACGGCAGACTGCGAGGGGGTGATGGCCATCAATTTGAGTTCGCGGAGTTCGGCCCTGCGAGCCGCCGAGTTCGCGGCCAAACATCGATTGGTAATGGCGCGCTCCAACTTGCGCGTGCCCCCGCTGCCGATACCGCCAGAGCTGGCTCCGATCTCGGTTGCTCAGCTACCGGCCATTCTCAAACGCCCAAGCAAAGGCACCAAGGACAGCGAGTGGGCCCGCGCCTGTCGCACCGTCGCTTTCTGCGCCGCCTCCGCGAACGATGACAGGGTGCTGTCAGTCGTCTTCGGCGATCGAAAGCCCGAGTTCGCGACCCCCAAGGGGGCGGGGGTGAAGCCGGAAACAGCCGGGTTCCTGGCCGCCGCGCTGCTTACATCGGATGATCGCGAGGCGCGGCTCATCAGGATGATGCGCGAGCACAGCAGCACGGTTAATTTCGATCCCGAAGCGATGTTGACCACGATCAACACGACGATCGAGGTCGTGGTGGAACCAGGCCTGGTGGACATCAATAGGCTATGGAGCGTGCTCCAGCTCCGGTCTGACCCGCGCCAATGGCACAACGTCGCGCCGGACTTCTTTCAAACTTCGGAACGCCTGCCCGACTACGACGAGTCCGCCGATCGCAAGAGTTGGCGCGGGCTGCTGCACGAGCGCTTCGAGTGGAACTGGAACATCGATTCGGTAGCGACCGTCGACAACTTTCTCAACATCAATTTCGAGGTCAAGCCCGATAAAATCCATTGCGATTACTCACTCTACAAATGCAACTTCAGTCGGCTGTGGGTCGCACGCGAATACGGGGGATTGGATGCCGACGGTGGGTTCTACGGCGCGACGCTCTATGAGAGCGAAAACCGCATCGTGATCGAGGCCAACAAGGCGATCCGGTTTACACAGCCCGAACTTGGACCGGATGGCCTCGCGGCCGTGTTCAACTATCTCGCGCCGACGGTGACTGGATTGTGGATGCACAAGGGCCTCGGCGGCAGCACGCTCCAAGCGCTCCGCGATGCGGCGCGCCCCGCGCCGACCGCCCTCGCGTCGACGGGATTGACGAAAGAGCTTCGCGCATAATCGCAGCGATTCACCCCAAACCGGAGTCAGGCATTTCAAAGGAGATGTGACGGCCATGGCCAAGGCGGATGACACTGGCGAGACAGGGTTTCCAGGCTACGGATGGGCTGAAGGTGCGCTCGGGATGTGGGTCCAGGGGATGAAAGACGTCGCCACGGGGTTGAACAGGATGTGGGAAGGCGCCACCGGCAAAGACGACTACTCGTTCTCGGACTGGTTCAAAGAAGCGGCAGGAATCTACGGGCAATCATACCGGTCGATGCAGAAGGCGTTTTCGTACTCGCTGTCGTCGCTCGAGGGCGATAGACCGGTCTGGGCGCCCTTCAACGTCGCGCCCGGGTCGACCACGGGAGCGTCTCGGTGGGTCCCGCTTCCGAAATCGGTGACGCTCCCCGCGCCCGATGCGACACCTCTTGAACGTCTCGGCGCTGACGTGAACGGCGTCGAGCGTGCGGTGCCCCCGAACCTGGTCGTGGTCGAGTTGAACAAGACCAAGGACCGTATACGGGTGTCGCTGGCCGGACTGACACAAGATAAGAATCAAAAATCGAAGCCGTTCTTTTCAGGCACGTACGTCGGATTCGCCAAGCAGCCCGGCCTGTCGGGACCGCCCATCGCCATCATCTTCGTCTCATTCGAAGACAAACCGTAGCCAGTAGCACCTCGCGACGTGCCCCGGAACCGCCGCGCCAGAATCGCGATCATCGGAGGCGGTTGCGCGGGCATGGCGGCCGCTTTCGAGTTGTCGCGACCTCAGCACGGCTACGAAGTCACGGTGTTTCAGCAAGGGTGGCGACTGGGCGGCAAGGGCGCGTCGGGGCGAGGCCGCGCTGGCCGGATCGAGGAACACGGGCTGCACGTCTGGATGGGGTACTACGAGAACGCGTTCCGCTTGATGCGTGAGGCGTACGACGAGCTCGCCCGCAACCCGAACGAGACGCCGCTCGCCACCTGGCGAGATGCGTTCATTCCCGCGAGCCACGTCGCGGCCGCCGACGTGATCACCGGCAGCGCGTGGGACCCGTGGGCGGTGCGCTTCGCCGAGAACAACGACCTGCCGGGCGACGCGGCCGCAAAATATCGGCCCCTCGGCACGGCGGAGTACCTCGCGCAGACGGTGGACCTCGTGCGTCGGCTGATCGCCAGCACGTTGAACGTCGATCTCGGCGCCGGCGTTCGCGCGGCCCCAGGCCCCGCCGGAAGAGGCGCATCTGCCGCGTTCGACCTGACCGTGCTGGGTGGTCTGGGCGGCGTACTGGAAGCCCTGCGCCAGGTCGATCTCCTGCTGCGGCAAAACGGCGCCACACCCGACGAACGGCTCGCGGGTGAGAGTCTCCGCATCTTGGACGCGGTGGTCGCTGCCGCCCGCTCGTTGCTGGAAAATTATGTCCGCAACCGAGATCGGTTGCGGCGCTTGTGGGGCGTCGTCGATGTCGCACTGGCAGCAATCCGAGGAACGATCCGGGCGGGCATCACGGGCAATCCGCGCGGCTTCGATGTGCTGGATGGATACGACTGTCGCGAATGGCTCAAGATGAACGGTGCCTCCGACCTGACGATCAACAATTCGTTCGTTCGCGCGCTCTATGATCTCGGCTTCGCGTACGAGGACGGTGATCCCGAACGGCCTCGCATCGCCGCGGGCGCCGGGATGCGCGGGTCTTTCCGGGCGTTCTACACGTATCGGGGCGCGTTCTTCTGGAAGATGACGGCAGGTATGGGCGACGTTGTGTTTGCGCCTCTGTACGAGGTGCTGCGACGACGAGGGGTCAAGTTCGAGTTCTTCCACCGTCTGACGAACGTTCGACTCGGCGGTCCTCGGGGCGCCACCCCCTTCGTTTCAGCGCTCGAGTTCGACGTACAGGCACGGGTCAACCACCCCGGCGGCTACCGGCCGCTCGTAGACGTGGCTGGCGTCCCGAGCTGGCCTGCAGCCCCGGATTGGTCACAACTCTCCGATGGAGAGCAGCTTCGTGCCCAGCGGTGCGATTTCGAGTCGTCTGCCGCCGTCGCCCCTGCCGAGGCTCGAACGCTGACCGTCGATGACGACTTCGACTTCGTCGTTCTTGCGGTGGGGGTCGGTGCGCTGCCCGCGATGTGCAAGGAGTTGATCGCGCGCGACGAACGCTGGCGGGTGATGACCGAGACAACCAAGACGGTCGCGACGCGCGCGTTCCAGCTCTGGCTTCGGCCAACCATGAAGGATCTCGGCTGGCCGGGAGACCCGGTCAGCCTGACCGGGTTCGTGGAGCCGTTCGATACGTGGGCGGACATGAGCCACCTCGTGAAGGCGGAGCGTGTGACGCCCGAACCGGGTGCGATCGCCTATTTTTGTAGCGTCCTGCCCGATGGCCAGTCTGGCCCGCACGCCGATCCGGCGGCGGCCGCCCTGTCCGTAAAGCGCGACGCCATCGCATACCTGGACCGCGATCTCGGGGCGCTCTGGCCGAAAGCGCGCGCCTCTGACGGCCACTTCCGGTGGGACATTCTCCATGACTTCGGTAGCGGTGCGTCGCGCGCGACCGCGGCCCGGTTCGATACGCAGTACTGGCGGGCCAACGTCAACCCGACCGATCGCTACACGCTGTCGCTGCCGGGAAGTATCGCTCACCGGCTATCTCCGCTGGACGTGGCGGTCGATAACCTCACTGTCGCGGGCGACTGGACCGCGTCGGGCCTGAACCTCGGTTGCGTCGAAGGCGCGGTCATGTCCGGACTACTGGCCGCTCACGCCATCTGTCAGTCGCCGTCGCTTTCGTCAATCGTCGGGTACGACCACCCTTAGCGCCAGCGGAACGAGAAAATCACCGATGAAAGCAACCAATCACCACCCGCGAGCGAACACACGTCACCGCAAGCCAAAGCCGTTGCGCACGCATCCGATCCGCGGCAACACGCCTTCCGGCGACAGCAACGGCACCGTCAAGGACGCGTCGAACGCCACGCGCTCACCGAGCAGCGATCCGATCACATCTGGCGTCGAGCTCGGTTACCGCGTTGTCCGCGAATACCTTCGCCAGGGCGAGCGCGTCGCGCGCCAGCTCTGGAGCCCGCCCGCGGCGTCCGGCGGGGACGCCCGTTCCGAATCCACGATGCTTCTCGAGCGGACGATGCGTTCGGTCGAAGATCTCGCTGCCGCGTTCGGCGACATCGTCCGGATGGTTTCTCGCGCGGGCGGCGTGAACGGCGTCGAGCCCGGGCACGCGTCCGTGGGTGCTTTCGACCTGAACGCAGCCGCGAAGACGCGGACCAGCGCCGCTCCCGTCGGCGCACCCTCGCTGAGGCCCGTCGTCGTGGATCTGCGGGCGCGCCGACCGGTGACCGTCAAGGTGGAGCTCGAGCCGGGGACCCCGGCGGAGGCGCTTTCCGCCCCGCCCTTGCCGGGCAAGAAACGCAACGGTGCGCAGTCGATGGAAATTGCGATCGCAGTGCGTCCGAATGGACCGATCGTCGTGACCGTGTCGGTCCCCCCTTCGATGGCGGCCGGACGATACGAACGCGATGTGATCGACGTCAGGACCGGTCGGCGGTGTGGCGCAATTTCGATCTCGCTTGCACGGTGACGGACGAAATGTCGACCGGCACATCCGCCCTCGTGAAAGAGACCCTGGCCGAGTACGGCGCGGTGGCCCGAGCCGGATTGGCCCACTACCTCGCGCCGGACGAACCATGCCAGCCTCTTTATGATCTCGTCGGCGACTATCCCGGTCGGGGTGGCCGCTCGCTGCGGGCGAGCCTTTGCATCGCCGCCGCACGTGCGTTCGGCGCTGGAACCACGGACGCCGCGCATTCGGCGGTGGCGCTCGAAATCCTGCACAACGCGTTTCTCGTACACGACGACATCGAAGACGGCAGCGATACGCGCAGGGGCAAGCCTACGCTGCACGAACTGCACGGCGTTCCGATCGCGCTCAACGTCGGCGACGCACTGGCGGTGCTCAGCCTCAGGCCGCTGATGGGGAACTTCCAGACGCTCGGCCCTCGCCGTGCGCTGCGCATCCTGGAAGAGACAGAACGAATGGCGCGCGAGACCGTCGAAGGTCAGGCCATCGAGCTTTCGTGGCGGCGAGAAAACGCCCTGGGCGTCCGAGTCGAAGACTATCTGCACATGATCCTGAAGAAGACCTGTTGCTACACGACCATCTACCCGTGCCGGATCGGTCTGCTCGTCGCGTCTGGGCCGGAGGCACCCCTGGAAGCTTTGACTCGTTATGGCTTCTTCGTGGGCGCGGCATTTCAGGTACAGGACGATCTGCTGAACCTCGTGGGTGACGAGGCACAGTACGGCAAGGAACTCTCGGGTGACATCTGGGAGGGCAAGCGAACGGTGATGTTGATCCGTTTGTTCCAGATCGCGACGACTCGAGAGCGGGAGCGGCTGCGGCGAATCCTCGCCACGGATCGTTGCGATAAGAGTGCGGCCGACGTCCGGTGGGTGCGACAGCTCATGGATCGTTACGATTGCATCGATTTCGCGCGCAGGCTTGCCCAGGGGCTCGCCGGGGCTGCGCGACACGAGGCCACGAGAACGCTGGCGGCACTCCCGCGCACCCGCGATCGCCGATTCCTCGAATCGCTGCCAGTGTGGGTGCTCGAACGAGCCTGACGAGGCGGGGCAGCGGCTAGCTGATCGACCGCAGCTGGTCGGCCGCGGCCGCAGCCTCGGGCAGATCGGGCAACTCGGGCAGCGCCCTGATCACATCACCCAAGACCTTGATGGCTTCCGTGACATTTCCGCGCGCCACGAGGAGCTGGGCCAACGGCGTCACCGCGCGCAACGCGAAAAGGTGAGCGCCCTGTGCGATCGCCATCGACAACGCCAGGCGCAGCTGCGCTTCGGCACCCGCCGCATCTCCCTCACGGCGGAGCAGCTCGCCCTTGAGCCGTCGGTAGTCCGCAGCGAACGCCATGCTCCCTCGGCTCTCCGCCAAGCGGGACATCTCCGCGAGCGTCTGTTCGGCTCGAGACAGATCGCCCGCACGCACGCAGGTCTCCGCGACGTATGACAGGTAATAGGGCACGACATAGCGATCGCCCATCGCTTGGAACAAGCCTAGGCCCTGCTCGAGGAGCGGAAGCCCTTCGCTGACCGCGCCTCGGTGACAGGCGGCCCATCCGAGCGCGCACAAAGCACCGCCCGTCCAATACAGGAAATGATTCTCTTGCGCCAACTGCATGAGCTTCTCGCCCTGCTCCTGAGCGAGCGCCGCGTCCGACAGGTGATGAGCGATGGCGCCCGCCACGCTGTGTGCCATTGCCATGGGATATGGCTGGCCGCTGCGTGCGGCGATCTCCAAGGCCTCGGCGATCTTGGCCCGACAGGCTGCCGGTCGTCCCTCGATGACGTCGATCCAAGCCAGGAACAGGAGTGGGTTCAAAGTTGCGTCGAAGCCATGCTCCTGCAGCAAGGCCAGCTGCTGGCCGCCGAGGTTGGCGCGATCGATCAACTCGCTGGCGCGCACCATGTAGCTCCGGGCGACGGCGAACTCGGCGCGCGTGAAGGCTGACAAGCCCAACACGTACGACACCGCGAGCCGACCGTTGGGGTCCGTGCAGCTCGCATCGAACCGCTCGAACCACGGAATCATGTCAATCGACGCCGCGATCCCCCCGTGCGTCAGGTGATATGCCCAGACGCCATAAAGTACGCGGAATGGCGTTTCCGTTCCCAGGCGCTGACACAGCTCCAGCGCGCGTCCGTAAGTCCGCTCGACCTGCCGATCGGAAAACCCACGTGTGGACAACAGCGTGAACCCACGCGCCGCTGCCAGATCCATTTCCTGCCGATCGCGGACCGGCGACTCCGGCAGACGGTGGAGTTGGCTGATCGCGCTCTCGAAGGCATCGGCAGCCTCGACGTAAGCCGAGGCACCCATCGATCGTTGACCGGCCTTTGCGTATAGACCGGCCGCCGTGGCGTGGTCCCCGCTCTGCGCGTAGTGGTGAGCCATCACTTCGGGTGAATCATCGACGGTGCGCGGATCGCGCGCCAACGCCGCCGCGATCTGCTGGTGATAGCGCCTGCGCGTGGCCGAGGGCAGATCGTCGTATGCCTCCTCCTGAATCAGCGCGTGTCTGAACACGTACTTCGAGGGCCGATCATCGGGAGCAAGCAACAGGCCTGCGCTCTCCAGCGTGGCGAGCTCGCGATCCAGCACCGAGGCATCGCGGTCGGCCGCCTCGAGTAGCAGATCCCGACTGAATTCACGACCGATTGCGGACGCCAGTTGCAGCAAGGACTTCCCGGGTCCCAGCCGATCCAGGCGCGCTGTCAACGCGTCACGGAGGCTGGCCGGCACGGCCACACCGGTGCCCCGCATCGTCGAGCTCTCGGTGCGAGGCTGTGACTGTGTCTGGAGCGTGCGCGGTTCGGCATCGAGCACGGCCTTCGTGATCTCCTCCAGGTAAAGCGGCGTCCCGCCGGCGCGGTCGAGGATTTCCCTCAAGATCGCCTCCGGTAATGGTCGCTCCCCGGTCAAGGACTGCACGATCGCTTGCGAGCCCGCTTGCCCGAGCGGCTCCAGCGCGAGGGTCATGAGGTCGGGTATGGCTCCGATCGCCTCGCGGTGATCTTTCCGCCAATCCGAACGCGCGGTCGCCAGCACCATGAGCCCAGCAATCAGCGGAGGCGCTGAGAGTGTCGCGAGGAACTCGATCGTCGACCGATCTGCCCAATGCAGATCCTCGATGACGAGCAACGTCGGTGCTGTGGCCGCTCGTGCCGCAACCCAGATTCGCGCAGCCGCCAGGGTCGCCGCATGCAGACGCTGCGGAAGGTAAGCAGGCGGCGAATAACCAGCGCTCGTCGAAATGGACAGGGCCGCCGCAAGTAGCGCGAGGGTGTCGCGCGGCGCCTCGATACCGTCGATGCTCCGTTTCAGCTCGCGCAGCCGATCGCCTTCGTCCGTTATGCGATCGAAGTGTAGGTAACCGCGCATCATCTCCACGATCGGATACAAGGGTGTCGCGCGATGACGTGGCGAGCAGAGCGCTTCCAGAGCGAGCGCGCTGTCCCGGCCGACCCAGTCGGTCAACATCAGGACGTGCCGTGACTTACCTATTCCGGCGTCCCCGGTCAGCATCACGATCTTGCGGTCCCCAGAGCGCGCCCGTTCCCACAAAGAAGCGAGCTCATCGAGGTGCGAACCTGCAGAGACGAAAGGAGTCAGGTCGCCGACTCCCGTGGCCTGGAGCCGATTCTGCGCGGATGAACGACCAAGCGGCCGGTAGACGTGGGTCATGCCAGCCAGCCCGCGCAGCTCGACATTCCCGAGGTCGGCCCAATGGAAATAGCCGGACGTCAAACGATACGTCGCCTCACTGACAGCGGCGGTGCCGACTGCAGCGAACGCCTGCAAGCGCGCAGCACGGTTGACGGGCTCGCCGACCGCGAGGTGGTCACTCCTCTCCGCGCCGCCAACGGAGACCGTGCCAGTATCGACCCCGATCCTGATCCTGAGTGGCCGTGCGTGGCGGCGGTTTACGCGCGCGACCGCTTCGATCAGGTCCAGCGAGGCAGACAATGCCCGCCGGGCCGCGTCCTCGTGAGACGAGGGATAACCAAAGTACGCAAGCACCCCGTCGCCGAGCGGCTGTGCGGCGTACCCTCCCCAATCGACGATCACCTGCGCGCACTCCCGGTGGTAGTCCTTCAGCAGCGTGTGAAACGATTCGGCGCCCAACTCCTGAACCAGCGAAGAGGAGCCGACCAAATCGCAGAAGACGACCGTCGCCTGGCGACTCTCGGGCGCGGGGTCCTCGCGCAGAACCTGGCCGCACTGTGGGCAGAATCGCGCCGTCGCCTCGGCGCTGGCGCCGCACCGGTCGCAGCAAAGCGCCCCGCACGACTGACAGTCGCGCCTCCCGGCGTCCCGAGGGGCACCACATTTCGCGCACTCTAGGGATGTCGCTTCGGCCAAAGGTCCCCCTGTCCAGAGCCCGGAGCGACGCCAATATATCAATAACGGGGGCCGTTGACGCGCAACCCATCCTCCGACCATGCTCGCGACCGTGGCCATCCGGGTGGTCCCCTTCAGCGAGATCGACGAGGCATGCCTGTCCGCCTCGCTCCCCGACAGCCCCTTCAACATCGAGATTGAATTGGCGCTGGCCGGGCGGGTGGACCTTCGGCAGCTGAGGACCGCCGTCCGGCACGCAATCCGCTGCCACCCGATGGCGGGCGCGCGGCAGCTGCCAGCGCGGCCGCTGGACCGCCACTACCGCTGGGAACTGACCGACGGCGCCGATGTGGACCCGGTCGTCACGCGGGCCAGCCGCGACCGCGACGGACACGATGCCGCGCGCGAATCGGCCCTCAGCGCCGCGCTGCCGCTCGATCGCTCGCCACCATTCCGGCTCTTCGTCCGTCAGGGGCCGCAGTCCGACACGTTGTTACTGAGCGCTTCGCACGTGGCGATGGACGGAATGGGAGCCCTGCGCCTGGTCAGCGCCATCGCGAGCGCTTACATCGGCAGGCCGGATCAGCCAGCGGACCGTGATGCGACCCCGCACCAACTCTTCGAACGCCACCTCGCTCGGCCACTGTCCACGTCGTGGTTCGATCGCATGGCGACGGCCCGAAATGCCTACGCGGACAACTGGCTGGAAGGCAGCGTGCGACTGGTCGGCGGCGTGGATGCACCGGAACCGGGGTTCCACGTGGTCCACCTCCGATTGCCCCGCGCAGTGGCCGATGAACTGCGACCAACCGACCACGCGATCGAGACACGAAATGATCTGCTCCTCGCGGCCCTGACCCGGGCCATCGAGCGTTGGAACAACAAACGTGGTGGCGTGGCCGGACGCGTGACAATCATGGTTCCGGTCAACCTTCGCCCCGACGATGCCTGGTCGGACGTGGTGGGTAACGTCTCGGTGGCTGCCGTGGTCACGACGGGGCCGGCTGACCGCCGTGACGACGCCAGCCTCATCGCGTCGGTCCGTCATCAGACCGCCAAGATCAAGGCGGATGCCGCGCGCACCGGTCTCGTCGACATCTATCGCATGGCTGCGATGGCACCGGTGTTTTGGAAGCAGAGCACGGCGGCGCTTCTGGGTCGGTTCGCGATCGATCGCACGATGCCGACGGCGGTGCTGTCGAATCTCGGAACGCCAGAACATCCTTTGACATTCGGAGATGCGGGCGCGGTCCGAGAGCTGTGGTTCTCGCCACCCTGTCGCGCCCCCACAAGCCTTGCCGTTGGGGCGGTCTGCTGGCGAGGCGCGCTTTTCATGTCGTTGCGCTTCCATCGCGCCGCCTGGGCGCGATCCTCGGCCGTTGCCTTCGCGCGCGAGCTCGCGGACACGTCCCGCGCCCTGACTGGCCGGAGGCCACGCCGCCGACGAAGCGGAGCTGATGCGTTCGCGCGCGAAAGCTAGGCCCTCCGCCCCTCACGCCGCCGCGCGGTCGCCCCGGGTCAGCTTGGCCCGCAGGCGGGCCCGGGCGCGGAAGATGCGGGTGGCGACCGTCGCGCGGGGGATCTGGAGCTGCCTCGAGATGGTGGCGTAAGAAAACCGTTCGACCGCGTACATCCGGTAGGCCTCGCGCAGGGACGGATGCAGGCTGTTCATGGCCAGCGAGATCTCCTCGTCGGCCAGGGCGGTCCAGCGTGCCGGGGGAGGCTCCTGCGGCGCGGGGACCTTCTCCAGCCAGCCCGACGGGATCAGGCGTGATTCCCGGCGCCAGATGTCCTTGCTGAGGTTGCCCATGATCCGGAACATCCAGCGTCGCAGATCGCCGGCCGCGCCGCGCACGAACAGCGACCTCTTCTCCAGCGCCCGCAGGTTGGTGGCCTGCACCAGATCGGCCGCGTCGGTGGCGCTGTCCGTCAGGGTCCGTGCCAGTCGGTGCAGGTCGGGCTGCGCGGCCAGCAGCCACGCCAGATAGGTTCCCGAGGCTGGCGCCGGCCCGTCGTCTGTCTCGTTTCGCATGACCTTCCCCCTTGGCCCAAGCAGTAGCCCGGCCCCCAAGGCCCCGGTTATGAACGGGTTCACAGGTCTGTCGCTTTTCCTGGAAGTGCGTGCGAGCATCTCCCCGTGGCGGGGGTCGACGTCGAACCGCTCCGGCGGATCGCGCTGTTCAGCAGCCTGGACCAGGCCGCCCTGACGACGCTGGCTGCGAAGGCCCACGCCCGCCGGTGCGCGCCCGGCGAGGCGATCGTCGAACAGGACGTCCCGAGCGCCAGCGTCTACATCATCGATCGGGGCCGGGCCACCGTCTCCGTCGTGTCGCGCAACGGCGACCAGGTGACGATCCGCGAGCTCGGCCCCGGAGAGATCATCGGGGAGGTGTCGCTGCTGGACGGCGGCCCGCCGTCCGCCACGGTCACGGCGATCACCCGCACCGATCTGATCGGGATCGACCACGCGTCGTTCCGCGCTCTGCTCGACGAAAGGCCGCGCATCGCGGTGGCCCTGCTGCCGCTGCTGGCGTCGCGCCTGCGGCGGCTGACCGCCTGGGCCGACGATCTCGCGGGGTTGCCGCTTCCGGCCCGCCTGGCGAAGTGTCTCCTCGGCATCCTGTCCGAGCACGGGCAGAAGGTGGGACCGGCGCGCTTTCGCATCTCTCAGAAGCTGTCGCAGCAAGACATCGCCCGCCGGGTGGGCGTCACGCGCGAGAGCGTCAACAAGCACATCCGGCGCTTCGAGCGCGACGGCATCCTCCAGCAGGAATCGGGTCACCTCGTGATCACGGGACTCGCGCGCCTGCAGCAGGCCTGCCGAACCGATTGAAAGACGTCCCAGGCCCACTGAACCCGCCCGCCCGGCGGGCGTTTTCCTCTGTTAAAGTGCGCTGCTCATGCCCTCGAAGGAACCGACTGCGTTCGCGGTGATATTGGGCGGTGGTGCCGGCACGCGCCTCTGGCCCTCCAGCCGTCGGGCCCGCCCCAAGCAGCTGCTGTCGCTGGGCGGACCCGAATCGCTGATCGGCGCGGCCGTGCGCCGCGGTCGCGCCCTCGTCGGGGCCGAGAATACGTTGATCGTCACCGCCGCGGATCAGGCCGCCGCGGTTCGAAAGGCGATCCCCGATCTGCCCGCCGCCAACATCGTGGCAGAGCCGGTTCCGCGCAACACGGCGGCCGCGGTCGGGCTCGGCGCCGTGACCGCGCAGCGGCGCGCCGGCCCGGACGCGGTGATCGCGGTGCTGCCGGCCGATCCGTACATCGGCGACGAGGAGACGTTCGCGCGGCTGGTGCGCGTCGCCATCGCCGAGGCGCGCGACACGATCGTCACGATCGGCGTCCGGCCCACCCACGCCGAGACCGGCTTCGGCTACATCCGGCTGGGCGCGCGGCTGCAGCGGCCGGGCGCCGACGCCGTTCACGACGTCGCCGGGTTCGTCGAGAAGCCGGACCGCCCGACCGCGGAGCGCTACGTCTCATCAGGCGAGTATCTGTGGAACTCGGGGATGTTCTTCCTGACCGCGCGGCGGATGCTGGAAGAGACGCGCTGTCACCTCCCGGCGCTGGGGGCGCTGCTCGACGCGGCGGTGGCGGCCAAGGATCCCGACGCGGTGATCGCGTCCGGGTATGCGGACGCGCCGTCCATCTCGATCGATCACGGCATCATGGAGAAGGCGAGCGGCCTCCGGGTCGTGCCGGGCGGGTTTGGCTGGAACGACGTCGGCAGCTGGGCGGCCCTGCCCGCGCTGCGCGCGCCCGACAGCCGCGGCAACGTGGTGATCGGCGGCTCGACGTTGATCGACGGCGACGGGAACATCGTGGTCGCCGACGAGGGCGCGCCCTACGTCGGCGTGCTGGGCGTGCGTGACCTGGTGGTGGTCGCGACCCGGGACGCCGTGCTGGTCATCCCGAAGGACCGTGCCCAAGATGTGCGCCGCATCGTCGAGGCCGCGAAGCAATCCGGACGCGACGATCTGTTGTGACAGCCTGAGGAGCCTGCATGAACCCGAGAGTGTTTCGCGAGTACGACATTCGGGGCAACGCCGACGCCGACTTCCCGGACGACTTTGTGGCCGATCTGGGACGGGCCGCGGGCGCCTACTTCGCCGAGCGGGGCGCGCGGCGCATCACCCTCGGGCGTGACTGCCGGCTGTCATCGCCGCGCATCCACGCAGCGCTGAAGCGCGAGCTGCTCGGGTCCGGAATCGACGTCATCGACGTCGGCATCGTGCACACGCCCGCGCTCTATTTTTCCGTCTTTCACCTGGAGACCGACGGCGGCGTGATGATCACGGCCAGCCACAACCCGGCCGAGGACAACGGGTTCAAGATCGTGGCGGGCAGGACCACCATCTTCGGCGCCGAGATCCAGAAGCTGCGCGAGCGGGTCGAGACGCGCGCCTTCCGGACCGGCGTCGCGCCCGGCCAGGCGACCGAGCACGACATCCTGAAAGATTACGTCGCCTACGTCGCCAACAACATCCAGCTGGGCCCGCGCCGGTTCAAGGTGGTCGTCGACGGCGGCAACGGCACGGGCGGCGTCGCGATCCTTCCGATCCTGAAGACGTTGGGCGTGGACGTCGAGGACATCTACTGCGATCCCGACGGCCGTTTCCCCAACCACCATCCCGATCCGACGGTGCCCGCCAACGTCGCCGACCTGATCGCGAAGGTGCGCGAGACGGGCGCCGAGCTGGGCATCGCGCTGGACGGGGACGCGGACCGGATCGGCGCCGTCGACGGCAAGGGGCGGATCATCTGGGGCGACCAGCTGGTGATGCTGTTCGGGCGCGACATCCTGACGCGCAAGCCGAACGCCACCTTCGTCAGTGAAGTGAAGTGCAGCCAGGCCTTGTTCGACGACATCAGCGCGCGGGGCGGCAACGCCATCATGTGGAAGGTCGGGCATTCGCTGATCAAGGCGAAGATGAAGGAATTGCACGCCGACCTGGCGGGCGAAATGTCGGGGCACATGTTCTTCGCCGAACGCTGGTTCGGCTTCGACGACGCCGTCTACGCGGGCATGCGCCTGGTCGAGATGCTGACGCGTTCGAAACAGACGCTCGCCGAGCTGTACGACACGCTGCCGGTCCTCTACAACACGCCCGAGATCCGGATGACCTGCCCCGACGACGTGAAGTTCGAGGTGGTCAAGCGCGCCCAGGGCTGGTTCCGCGAACGCTACCGAATCGTCGACATCGACGGCGTGCGCGTCCAGTTCGAGGAGAACGGCAAGAACGTCGGCTGGGGGTTGATCCGCGCGTCCAACACCGGGGCGGTGCTGGTGCTGCGCTTCGAGGCCGACAGCAGCGACCGGCTCGCGCAGATCCAGTCGCTGGTCGAGGGGCGCCTGTCGCAGATCATGGCCGACGTCGGCGCGCCGCCGCCCAAGGTCGCCGCGCACTGAGCGCTGTCACGCGTCTCGAGCGGCGTCGCGCGTCACGTACGGACGTTCGGGTATGCGAAAACCGGACGGTTCATTGCCTTGACGGAACGGTCGGACCTCGATACGACGGGCCGAATCCGTGAACGTTCGAACGATTGGAGGAAACGATGCTTCGTAGACTTTCATGTTTGTTCGTCCTCGCTTCATTGGCCGGGGCATGTGGTACGGAAGATCCCGGATCGTCCGGCACTTCGACGACCGACCCGACCGTCAACGCTCTCGAGGCGTCCGGGCAAGTCGAGTTCTTCGTCAAGATCGTGGGCGCCAACGGTACCCCTTTCATCGGAGACTCGACCAACGCCCAGTTCAAGGGTTTCATCGACGCCATCCGCTACTACTCGGATGTCAACAAGGGATCATCGGGCGCCACCCATTGCACTGCCTTCCGTTTCACCAAGGTGGCGGACAGGTCGAGCCCGCAGTTGGTCGGGGCCGTGGCGTCGGGCGAGACCCTGCAGAGCGCGCGCTTCGACTTCGTGCATCCCGACGGATTCGAATGGCAGCGACTCGATCTCACGGGCATCCGGCTGTCGATGGTGGAACAGGCGGTCGCCCCGCCCGACAACCTGTCGGCTTCGGTGGTCCTGGAAGAGGCGACACTGGTGCCGTCGGGCACCGCGAATGTCACGCTGACCTCCATCCCTCAGAACCCGGACGGGTCGGGCGGCGCGGCCATCGTTACTTCGTTCACCTGCAAGCCCTGAGGGCTCTCACCGGCGACCGACCATGTCGCTCTAGAGAAAGTTCCACCCGAGGAGGATGGTTCCGCCGCGGAGATGGCCCGACTCGGGTTCGATCTCCGCGCGCGCGAGCAGGTGTAGCGATAGATCCAGACCGCCCGGGTTCGATTCGGAATCGTGCATGAACTTCACGCCGAGCTCGGGCGACAGGTTGACCGCGCCGCCGGCCAGGCCGACGCCCGCGCCGCCGAACGCATGCCGGCGGCCGTAGCGATAGCCGAGGCGGCCGCGCCACGAGACGCCGCCGGAGCTCGGAAGCAGATCGACGCCGCCGACGACGCGATGGCGCGAGGCGTATTCGACCAGCTTGCCGGCGTCGATGGGGGCCTGCCACGACCAGCCGATGACGAGCCTGTCGGCTGACGGACCGGCGGCCGAGATCGCGACGCCGATCTCGGACGGCGCCAGAAGGCCGGCGGCGCCGAACGCGAGCATCGTCGTCGCTTCGCCTCCGCACGCGTGCGCCCGCGCGGCGGGCGCAAGAGGCGCAAGCAATCCGGCGGCGACGACGATTGGCATCCGAAGCTTTCGGTTCTGCATGACGTTCCCTCCTAGATGAAGTTCCACCCGAGTAGCAGCGTGGCGGCGCGGACGTGCCCAGATTCGGGGGCGACGTCCGCGCGCGCGAGCAGATGCATCGAGAAATCGAAGCCGAAGACGTTGTCGTTGAAGGCGTGCGCGAACTTGACGCCGAACTCGGGCGACAGCGTCATGCCGGCGCGATCGACGCCGACGCTCGCGCCGGCAAACAGGTCGCGGCCTGTACAGCGATAGCCGAGTCGGCCACGCACGAAAGTATCTCCGGCCCACGGAAGCAGCTCGATCGCCGGGACGATGCGGTGTGACGGCGCATCGACGAGCCGGCCGGAGCCGATCGGGATCTGCAACGACCAGCCGATCACCGGGCGTGGGCCGACCTGCAGCCCGAATGCCGTGATGCCGACATCGCTCGGCACCAGCAGGCCGACGACCGTGGTGGCGATCGTGTCGCTGTCCTGGCCGGCGCGAGCGCGACCGCTCGGGGCGAGCGCCGCCAGCAGCCCCGCCCCGGCGATCAGCCACCTCGACGTCGTGTTGAACATCGCCCGGTCGCCTCCTAGATCAGGTTCCAGCCGAGCAGGATCGTGACGCCGCGAACGTGGCCCGACTCGGGCGCGATCTCGGCGCGCGCAACCAGGTGCAGCGATCCGTCGTCGTCGTGCACGGTGGTGTGCTGCTGGCCGAACTTCACGCCGAGCTCCGGCGTCAGGTTCAGGCCTGCGCCGTCGACCCCGACGCCGGCGCCGCCGAACAGGTAGCGGTCGCAGTAGCGATAGCCGAGGCGGCCGCGCCACGAGACACCGTCGGCGTGGGGGAGCAGGTCGACCGCCCCGACCAGTCGGTGATTCGTCCCTGGTTGGTTGAGAGGGAGCATGATCGGGACCTGCCACGACCAGCCGATCACCAGATTGGCAGCCGACGGATCCGCCGTCGGGACGGCGGCGCCGATCTCCGACGGGAGCAGGATCGCACCCGCCACGACGGCGACGACGACGCCGCTGTCGTAGCCGAGGGCGCCGTCCGCGTGCGCGGCCGCCGGCACGAGCACGGTCAGCAAGCCCCCCACACCGGCGATCCACGCTCCTGGTTTGCGAATTCGCATGCCCATCAACATCGCGAACGGGCGTGACGGGCGGGCGGCCCGCGCGGGGAGAGGCCACGGAGAACCCGTGGCAAAGCGGTGGCAGCGGCCGAGCTCGTCGGGGCGGGCCCCGGACCGTGCCTCGGCTCACCTCTGGATTTCCTCCGCTCCGGCTTTAGGTTTTTGCGTTGTCGGAGTGGTTGACCTGTGAGTCGACGCGTCGGAATCGCGATCGGGTTGGCGACGGCGCTCGGATTGAGCGGCGGGTGGATGGCGCTGGACGCCGCCCGGGCGTCGGCCCACAAATCGCCGTATCGCCTGGAGAAGGCGCGCGTCGAACGCGGCGACGTCACGGGCCGCGTCACGGCGACCGGCACGCTGTCGGCGCTGGTGACGGTGCAAGTCGGCAGCCAGGTTTCCGGCCGGATCTCCGAGCTGAACGCTGACTTCGGCCAGCGCGTGAAGCGCGGTCAGGTGATCGCGAAGCTGGATCAGCGCATGTTCGCCGCGCAGGCTGAACAGGGACGCGCCAACCGTGAGGCGGCGACCGGCGATCTCCAGAAGGCGCGTGCGCAGGCCGAGGAGGCCGACCGGAAGCTGGCGCGCGCCCGGGCGCTGTCCGAACAGAACCTGATCGCGAAGGCGGAGCTGGACGCGGCCGAGACGGCGGCGAAGGCGGCCAAGGCGGCGGTCGCGGCCGCCGCCGGAAACCAATCGCAGGCGGCGGCCGGCTATCACCAGGCGAAGGTCAACCTCGGCTACACGACGATCGTGTCGCCCATCAACGGCATTGTCATCTCGCGCAACGTCGACGTCGGGCAGACGGTGGCGGCGTCGCTGCAGGCGCCGACGCTGTTCACGATCGCGGAGGATCTTGGAAAGATGCAGGTCCACGCCGCCGTGTCGGAGGCGGACGTCGGCCGGCTGCAGCCCGGCATGACGGCGACGTTCGTGGTCGACGCCTATCCGGATCGGCGGTTCAAGGGCGTCATCCGGCAGATCCGCGACGCGCCCCAGACCTTGCAGAACGTCGTCACCTACGACGCGGTCGTCGACGTCGACAACGATGATCTCCGGCTGAAGCCGGGGATGACCGCGAACGTCACCTTCGTCTACGCCGAGCGAAAGGGTGTGCTGCGCATCCCGAGCGCGGCGTTGCGCTTCCGTCCGCCCGACGAGCTGCTGGCGACCGGCGTGCATCTGGGGGGCGCCGCCGGCAGCAAGAAGCACAAGCACAAGCTGGAGAAGCAGGCCGAGGCTGCGGGGGCGATGACGACCCCGTCCACGTCCGCGCCGGCGTCAGCGGCAGCGTCGGCGATGAAGACGGTCTGGGCCATCGACGGAGACAAGCTTCGGGAGGTGCAGGTGGAGATCGGGGTGTCGGACGGGACGAAGGTCGAGGTGCGCAAGGGCGAGCTCGCCGAGGGCGACGTGCTGGTCACGGACGCCGTCGCCAAGAACGAGGCGAGCGGCAAGAAGAAGGGCTTGTTCTGAGCGCGCACGCCGCAGGCAACATCATGGTCCGCCGGGCGCCGCTCATCGAGATCAGCGAGGTCGTGAAGACCTACACCATGGGCGAGATCGCCGTCGAGGCGTTGCGCGGCGTCAGCATCGACGTCGCCGCCGGCGAATTCGCGGCCATCATG
>Ga0066903_100000007_pt1 | contig 76300 bp, 62 predicted proteins | sample PanSoiMetaGPlot1_FD_67491 | JGI IMG/M metagenome (GOLD analysis project Ga0066903, IMG submission 67491) | Tropical forest soil microbial communities from Panama analyzed to predict greenhouse gas emissions - Panama Soil - Plot 1 (version 2) | ecosystem: Environmental > Terrestrial > Soil >... | reverse complement strand
AGCCTTACGAGATCCTTGATCTCAACCATCAGGCCGCGCTTCTCGACCGGGGCGGGAATCGGATCGATGATTTGCGCGGAGATGGCGCCGGCGGCCCACACTGCGAGCGCGAAAGCAGCGCCGAGCGGAATGCGATGACGCATGAGTGCCCCCTGAATATTGAAGGCCGTTATACCTCAAGGACTCGAACCTCGGCGTGTGATTTCGCGCGACGTCATCGGCGTCGCGCGTCTATGCTGTGGTCATGGCCGATGCACCACGCCAGCGGTACGTTCGTCGTCCCGACCGATCCGTGGCCGCTGTGCGGCTTGCGTTGGAAACCGACGGGCTCGTCTACCGGAAGTGGGGCGGCGAGCAACGCGCCAAACCTGGCGACTGGATCGTCGACAACGACGGCGACGTCTACACGGTCGATGCCGATGTCTTCGCGCGCACGTACCGGCAGACGGCGACGGGCGCGTACGTGAAGACGACGCCGGTGTGGGCGGAGCGGGTCACGACGGCGGGCAGCGTGAAGACGAAGGAAGGGGCGACGCAGTACGAGCCGGGCGATTACCTCGTGTCGAACAATCGTGACGGGTCCGACGAGTACGCGATGAAGGCGCAGAAGTTCGAGGATCTCTACGCGCCCGACGACAAAAGCCGCTGACGCTCCGGACGAATCAGCCGGACGCCCTCAACCCCGAAGCCACCTTCAGGATCGCCTCGTCTATCGGCCCGCCGCCCCGGACCGTGACGCGATCGACTGGCGTCGTACTCCACCAGGCGATGAGCGGGCGGCCCTCGTCGGTCACCGACGACACGTAGGTTCGGCGGCCCGCATCCCAGACGAAGGTCGCGAGCGGCGGCAGTGTCTTCTCGCCTTTCGGGTAGAAGGCGATGTCCTCAATCCCGTCGCGGTTGAGATCGGCGTGCGTCAACGCGCCCCAAAGCGGCCCCGGTCCTCCGAGCCGTGTGACGAAGAGCAGTTCGTTCTCGTCGCGTCCGACAGCCACGTAGGCGAAGACGCCGGTGTTCGGCTCCTGCGACGACTGCGAGCCGAACGCGATCAGCGTGTGCAGCCGGTTGTCGCGCAGCACGATGGGCCAGTAGTGGCTCAACGGCTTGAAGCCTCTTGTCTCGTCTGTCACGAGCGAGGGCTCGGCCGCGGTTCGCTCGAATCCACCGAGCACCTCGTACCGATCCGTCAGGAACGTCACACGCGCGCGGCGAAGATCCGACACGGTGACGACCGCGATCCTCGACGACCCGACTGGGTGCACGCTCGCCTGCCGCCACGGCGCCGGCGCTCCGCCGATCGTGTCGTCCACGACGCCCGTGCGGATGGCCGCGTCCGCGACGGCGTTCCACTGGCTGGGGACACTCCAGCAGGACGACACGAGCCACCGATCGAGCCTGTCGGCCCCCGGCCGGAAGGCGCCGAGCGCGGCCAGCAGCGTCCATCCGATCGCCCGTTGTCGCATGCGTGCGCCTCTTACCCCACCAACGCGCCGATTCTGAGCCACGGCAGCAGCCGCCACAAGGCAAACCACGCCAGCCACGAGAGCGCCAGGGCCCCCACGATCGTCTTCAGCCGCGCCGCCTGTTCCTCGCGGCGGCGCGCCGGCAACCCGACGCTCCACACCAGCGGGAAGAAGATCGCGAGCGGCGCAAAGCGGCCGGCAGCGCCGAACGGCTCGTGTTCGACTGGCCCCGGCGCCATGACGGACGACCCGCGAAAGCTTTGCTGATTCAGCTGCGCGTACGCCCGGACCGCCGCCGCAGGATGCCTGATCTCGTTCTCGTATACGGCGTTGGCCGCAAAGACGGCTGCCGCCCACACCACGAACCAGACGCTGAGCACCGCCGCACCCCGCATGGCAGGCGCGACGCGGTCGTGGTCGCCGCCGTACACCGAGTCGGCCACCGCGACGCAAACGACGAGGATCAGGATCAGGAGCACAACCCAGATGCCGAACGAGCCGACGAATCCGGCTGCGACCTGCGCGACCGAGTCGGGCGGCAGATCGTCGTGGCCGAGGTCCATCTCGTTCTGACTCGGAAGAAGGACGCCCTTGCCCGCCATGTACGTCCAGTTCGAAAGCGTCGTCGACATGGCGGCCGCCGCGCAAACGCACACGGCCGCGATCCACCAGGTCAACCGCTTCGACGAAACGTCCCCGGTGTGGCGATGAAGCGTCCAGGGAGCGAGCAGAGCCGACAGCAGCAGCAGGAGAGCGCGCAGAATGGCGTTCACCGCACCCCGACGCGCCCGCGGAGTCGCGCTTTCGGCAGCGTCAGCCGCCGCGACACGGACAACAGATCGTGCAGCGCGTCGCGATCCACCTGCGACAGGCGCACGAGGACGAGCGGATACTTCCGGTAATAGTCGGTCAGGTAGTAGGTGTCGGGCGCTTCCTCGAGAAGCCAGGCGCGTTCGTCGAACCCGCTTCTGACGACCAGCGTGCCCGGCTCGGCCGAACGATGCGTGGCCAGGCCGGCCATGAACGCGCCGCCCACTTTCAGCACCGGCGAGCCGTCATACCGGGTGGTGGCTTCGACGCCGGGCAGGCCCAGGCCGACGTCGCGCACCCGTTCGAATGCGTCAGCCCGCGCACGGCCGATTCGTCGTCGCGTCATGTCCGTCATTTGTACCAGAACTCGAGCGCCCCTGAGTCGACGGGCTCTTGTGTGACGCGCCGACCGACGATACGCTGCCAGCATATGTCTGACTCGAGCCGCCGGTCCGATCCCTGGTCGTTCCCTTTCTTCCTTCTTATGGTTCCCATCGCGCTGGCTGCCGGGTGTCGCTCGACGCCGGGCGCCGTCGCCCCCGCTGTGTCGGCCGACGCCATGGCCGTCGTCGATGGCCGCGAAATCACGCGTGCCGATCTCGACAAGGCCTATAACCGCGTGCGCGATTCGTCTCAAACGCTGTCGGACGAAGAGACGGTGACGGCCAAGCTGAATCTCCTGAACGAGCTCATCATGCAGGAGATTCTCAAGGCGAAGGCCGATACGCTGAAGATCGACGTCTCCGAGGCGGAGCTCGATACCGCATACAACAACGCGAAGAAGAACATGGCCGACGCGGTGTTCGAGCAGGAGCTGAAGCGGCGCGGCCTGACGCCCCTGGACATGAGAGACGGCCTCAGGCGCGAAATGCTCTCGCAGAAGGTGATCGATAAAGAAGTCGGGGGCAGGATCACGGTGACCGACAAGGAGATCACCGACTTCTTCAACGCCAATCGCGCGCAGTTCAACGTGCCGGAGGAGGCGTACCACCTCGCGCAGATCGTCGTCACGCCGGTGCGCGAGGCGCAAGTAGCCAACGGGACCGGCGACGATGCCCGGTCGCCCCAGGAAGCCGCGGCCAAGGTGCAGATGCTGATGGAGCGCCTCAAGGCGGGCGCGTCTTTCCAGGACCTCGCCGTCGGGTACTCGGAAGATCCTGAGTCGGCGCCCCGCGGCGGCGATCTGGGATTCGTGCCGGTTTCACGGCTTCGGCAGGCGCCGCCGCCGCTGCGCGACGCGGTCCTGAACAAGGCGCCAGGCAGCGTCAACGTGGTGAGCACGGGATCCGCCTACACGATCGTCCTCGTGGTGGCGCATGAGACGGCGGGGCAACGCGATCTCTCGGTGCCCGCGGTCCGCGACAACGTCACGCAAACGCTGCGAGGGCGCCGGGAGACGATGCTTCGAACCGCCTATCTCACGCTGATGCGGAATGACGCGAAGGTGGTCAACGTCCTGGCGCGCCGGGTCAACGAGTCGCAGGGAAGCGTGCCGAACCTGCAGCTGCCAGCGCCCGGAGCCAAGTCGAAGTAACGGGGGAGCACATCGCATAGCCGCCTCGTCCGTCACCACTGTCGTCGGCTTCAGCGAGCGCGACAGCGGGCGGCTGTTCAACGCCGTCGCGGTCTGTCATCGAGGCTCGGTCGTGGGCCGAGGTGGTAGCGCACGCGCAGGACGTCGGCACACAACGAGCGGTCGAGATCCGGCTGTGGGTGATCCGAGCTGACGTCGCGGGGCGATTCGGTCATCTAATCGCTCACGGCTCGTCCGCCATCGTCGCGCCCGACGGCAGTTTCGTCTGTCGAGCCGAAGTATTCAGCGAAGACCTGCTGATCGCGGAGATTGACGGCGGTGTTCCACGCTAAGATTCGCCGACGCCGATGGGCTCACGCGTATTTCGCGCGGCGGTTCTAGGTGCGCTTGCCGCCCTGGTGGTGGCCACGCGCATCTTCGTCGACATCGATCGCGTGCGCGTCAAGCTGACGGCCGGACCGGCGGCCGCAACGGCAGGGCTTGCTCGCGTCCCTGCAGCCGCGGCCGACTTCCCCGACATCAGCCAGTTACGACCACCCTTCGCCCTCATCGCGCGCATCGACAACCCGACGAGCGGCAACGCTTCCTACACGGTCACTGTCGATGGCGAGCGCGTCTGCGACCGGGCTGTTGCCGGCGGCGCGCATCGGATCGACTGTGCAGTGACTGGCGCGTGGAACCCGACGGCCAGCCACGAGGTGGCGATTCGAGGTCCATCGACGGCGTGGACGCTCGCGTATCTCGAGATCGCCACTCATCACGGCAATACGACAGGCGGCCACTACCTCGTCGTGCTCCCTCGCTCGTCCGATCGCTACCGCCATCCGTCCCTCGTCTGGGTGATCGCCGCCTGGCTGCTGATCGCGATGGCGAGCCTGCTCTTGCCGGTTCCGACGCCGCTGCCGCGCGGGATCCGCTTGCTCTATATGGTGATCGCCACGTTCGTCCTGGCGGAGTTCGCGCTGAGCCTGGCGTCGCCGTGGCTGTCCGATTACCGCATCGTGCTGTCCGCCGGCACGTTCGTCTTGTGGATCGTCGTGCTGTTCGTGCCCCGGCTCGTGGCCGCGCTGCGCGCGTCCGAACGCCGAGCGTTGCCGTATCTCGACGCGCGCCCGGCCGCGCGGCGCGCGCTGGCGCTGACCGTCGTCGCGCTGATGCTGGCGGGCGTCGGCGCGACGATCTGGCAGCTGTTTCTGAAGGAGCCGTGGGAACGCCGGCAGGAGCGTCTGCGCGTGGAGCACGGCCGGCAGCATTTGTACGACGCGGTCCAGCCGGTCAAGCTGGCCAACTGCGACTTCAAGCGCTTCGGCGAAGCGAACGACGGCGGCTACCTGCTGTGCGCCAACCTGCTCGGTTCCGTGAAGTCCGCGTACTCGTACGGCATCTCGGGCTACGACCAGTGGGGCTGCGACGTGTCGCGCGAGCTATCGGTGCCGGTCCATCAGTACGACTGCTTCAACCTGCAACGCCCCGCGTGCGCCGGCGGCCAGACGGTGTTCCACGAAGAATGCGTGGGCACCGAAGCCGGCAGAATCGACGGGCGACTGTTCGACAGCGTCGAGCACCAGGTGACGAAGAATGGCGATGACGGCAAGCCGCTCGTCGTGAAGATGGACGTCGAAGGCGCGGAATGGGATTCGCTGCTGCAGGCGAAGGACGCCGTGTTCGAGCGGATCGATCAGCTGACGATCGAGCTCCACGGCATCGACGACTTCGATCGTTTCGCCGACGTCGTCGACAAGCTGAAGCGGTTCTTCTACGTGGCGAACCTGCACTACAACAACTTCACGTGCCAGGAAGGCATCGCGCCGTTCCCCGCCAACGTCTACGAAGTGCTGTTCGTCAGCAAGCGCCTGGCCCGGCCAGGCGGCCCGGGGCGCGGCGGTGCGCCCGCCGGCGTGACGGCGCCCAACAATCCGAAGTGGAAGGACTGTCAGTCGCTGGCGGACTTGCCGCCGGTGCGCGACTGACGGCTCCGCGTCAGCCACAGATAGAGCGGCACGCCAAGGACCATCACGAGCAGCCCCGCGCCCGTGGGCCGCGGGTCGTTCCACACGGCGTTGACCACGATCGCCGCGCTCGCGAGGACGAAGATCGCCGGCGCCACGGGATAGCCGATGGCGCGAAACGGCCGGCGGCTCGACGGCTCGCGGAACCGCAGGACGAAGAGCGCGGCCACCGCGATGCCTGAAAACAGGACCACGGCAAAGCCGGTGTACCGCGTCAGCGCGCTCGCGCTGCCCGACAACACGAGCAGGCCGCTCCACACTGCCTGCGCGACGATCGCCACGGCCGGCGTCTGGTAGCGCGAGTGCACGCGCGCGGCCTGCGGGAAGAACACCCCGTCGCGCGCCATCGCGTAGTACACCCGCGGGCCGGCGAACGTCATCGCGCTGATGGTAGCCATGAGCCCGACGATCGAGACGAAGCCCATGACGTTCCCCGCCCGCGCTCCGAGCAGCCGATCGGCGACCACGTCGAGGACGCTTCCCTGCAGCCGCCCCAGCGCGTCGACCGGCATGACGTAGAGATACAGCACGTTCAGCGTCACGTAGAGCGCGATTACTGAGGCCGTGCCGATGGCAAAGGCGCGGGGCACGTTGCGATCCGGATCGCGCAGTTCCTCCGCGATGTACCCGGCGGCGTTCCATCCTGAATACGTGAACATCACCGGAATCAGGGCCAGCAGCCACGACGCCGGCGTGACCCTTCCGGCGACGGCGCCGAAGTTCGCCGTCGATCCGCTGCCGATGGCCACACCGAGCGCAATGAACATCACAAGGGTCGACACCTTCAACACCGCCAGCACATTCCCCACGACGCGTCCGGGCCCGACGCCGCGCACGTGGATCCAGGCCAGTACGAAGATAGCGGCAAGCGCGACGATCGACTGCCGCGACACCGTGAGCGGCACGAACGGAAGCGGCACGACGACGAGCGGCGCGGGATCCGCCGCGCCCGGCACGAAGCGGTCGACGTACAGCGGCACCACGATCGCGCTCGTGGCGATCGCGCCGGCGAAGCCGGCCACGAACGACGTCCACCCGGTGAGAAACGCCGCGAGGCGACCGAACGCCGCGTTCAGATAGACGTACTCGCCGCCGGCCTGAGGCCGCACGGCGGCCAGCTCGGCGTACGCCATCGCGCCGGCAAAGGCGAGCGCGCCGCCGGCGAGCCACGCGGCCAGAAACCATGAAGGATGCGGGATGGCGGCGGCGATCTGCGGCGGCGTGAACAGAATGCCTCCGCCGATCACGTTCGAGACGACGATCGCGGCCGCGTCGAGAGGTCCGAGGCGGCGTTCGAGGAGGGGTGCGGAAACCGGCTATCTCCGCTCGCCGGCCTGCTGCTGTTCCTGCGCGCGCGCGCCCGCCAGAATGTTCGGCAGCGCGTAGTTGCCCTCGTGGCAGGCATACTCGAAGAGAGGTCCCGGGATCTTCACAAGCGGCACCGCAGCGGTCCAGGGCCGCGTGTAACTCTTCGAATCGGACACCGTGAATTCGTACGTGAGGGTGTCGGCGTCGATCCGCGTGAAACGCTCGACCAGCCGCGTATCCGTGGACGATCCCTGCAGGCTCGTCTCGCGCCGGAAGTTCATCGTCTCGACGACCAGCGTGTCGCCCTCCCAGTGGCCGCGCGAGTCGCCCGACCACTGACGCAGCGACGTGTGCGGCCGCCCATCGGTCGGGATGATGCGCGCGTTGTGCACCATCTCGTTGAGGATGACGACCATGCCCGGCGACTGGAAGATCTGCACGTTGTTGTTGTACGCGCCCGGCGTCATCGGCGGGCCCGAGTTGGAGCCGATAAGGCAGCGGTCGGCGAGCGGCCGATCCTCGTACGAATCCCCGAGACCGGAGTTCGACACCCGCGCGCGCTCGGCGACCCGCGCCCGCGCCGCGTCGGTGAGCGGAATCACCCCGCTCGGCGGATCCACGATCAGCGACGTGCGCTTGTCGCCCGTCAGCCGGTTGCCGCGCTCGTACCAGGTTTCGTTGTAGGAGAGCACACCGCCTTCGGCTCTCGGCGCGTACCCGGCGCTCGGCTGCCCTTTGATCGGATCGAACAGATCGCGATTGAGCCGCTTGTTCTCGGATGCCTCGAACGCCGACGCCTCTTCTTCAGAGAGCGTGGTCTTGCCGGCGAGTGCCTCGGGACGCTGCAGAGGGGTGATTGTGCTGAACGAGTAGATACCCGCCAGGTTGGGTTTGCCGTCGGCTGTGCGGGCGTGGGAAGGCGCAGACGATTTGGTCTGGGCGGCCGCGGGGTTTGGCGCCAACGTGACTGCTGCCACCAACGCCAGTCCTCTCACGAGCAGGCGAACGCGCATCTGTCACCTCGCAAACGGCCGCACGGTAGCGCAGTCCGAGTCACATTGCAAACTCGTCGCCTAGCGTCCGGCTGCCGCACGCTGAATGAGCTCGATGCGGTTGCCGGCCGGGTCGATCGCGATGCCGATGACGATACCCGTGTTGCGGAACGGACGCGGGTCGCCGTCCATCGAGCCTCCCGCCGCCTTGATGGCCGCCACCGTCGCCGTCATGTCGGTGACGTTCAGGATCACGTGCGCGATCGGATCCTTCACCGCATCGTCGGCACGGTGCATGATGACGATCGGGAGCCCGCGATTGGCTTTGGCAGCATCAGCGGTCGCGCCGAAGTTGACGAAGATCTCCGGCCCGCCCGGCACCTCGATGCGGTTGACTTCGTGCATCCCGAAGGCCGCCTCGTAGAACTTCGCGATCGCCACGGTGTCGGCCGCCGCGATCCGCACGGAATTCAACGTCACCTCGGCGTGCGCGGCGCGCGCCGCGGCCATCGCCACACAAGCCACCACGCCAAGCTTCACGAGTCTGTTCACCACGTCCTCCCACAAGCACTCGAGGCGGCCGGTCGCCGGCCCTCTGTGCGCAACGCTCTCGATGATGTCTCTCACCCTACTCTAGAGGTGTTCGCGAGGGAAAGAGCATCTCCGGCAACCTCCGCATGAACGCGCGCACCGACTGGACGTGACGATTCTCCGAGATGAACTCGAACGCCGACGTGCTGATCGCGCGCGGCCGGGCGCCGCCCGCGCCGCCAACGTTGGCGAGCATCACGGGACACTCGTCCGTCAGCGCAACGAGCGCGGCCCATGTGGCAAGGTCCAGCATCGCCAGCGCCTCGAGAGCGCCGCGCGCGCGCCATGGCTGGCCAGCCTGGCGACATCGAGTCATCGTCATGCACAGCTCGTCCAGCCCTGCCTGCAGGTCGCGATCGCTCGTGCGGAATTCGGCCAGCGTGGCGACGAGGTCCTCCGCCACGAACAGGCAGACGTCGCGATGCAGTACGGCCCACCCCACCTGGAACACAGTGGCGAGGCTTTGGTCGACGAGAAGATCGTCCGGCAGCGACGGCTGATCACGCCAGTGTGCCGGCCAGTTTTCGAGCCCGAGGTTGCAGACCGCGGCGACGGCGTCCGAGGCCTCGCGCGGCGTGAACGCCCGCGCCTGGACCGCGCAACCCGCGACCAGAATGTTCGCGAGAAACGCGAGCTCCTGGTCGCGCCGCGAGCAGGCCGCGTCGTCGTGCTCCCGCACGAACTGCATGAGCCGCTGAACGTGCCCGAGGCGCGATGCCTCCTCGGCCGCGGGCGGCAACAGGCCTCGCGTGCGCTCAGGTAGAACGCCCGCATCGAGCAGCACGCCGACGACGGCGGCCACCGCCTCCGCCGTCTGCGCCTGCGAGGCCGAATCAGAGTCGGACGCCGGATCGATTGGCTCCAGGATCGGCACGGATTCGCGAGGCTCGTCCGCCTCAGCGCCTCCCTCGATGTCACGAAAGTACGCGGCGGCGACGGGACTGACCGGCGGCGCCTGCGGGGCGTCCGCGCGAAGCTCGCGCGCGGCCTCCAGGAAAGCCCGCGCCTGCGCCGGCGTCACGAATCCCTGCTGCTCGCGCCGGCGTTCGCGCCCGAGCGCCAGATCGAACCGGGCCTGCTCGTCGTCCGACATCAAGTCGTAGAAGCCATCGGCCTCCGGTTTCGAGTTCGAGAGCGCCCGGCATCCGCTCATCAACCGATGAAAACAGCCGGGATGTTCTTCATCGAGCGCCGTCAGCACGTCGATGATCGCGTCCCAGGCGCCAGCGATCTTTGGCACCAGGACGTAGCCTCCGACTTCGCGGCTGTCCTCATCACGCTGGATGGCGCTCACGGGAATCTCCTGCCCATCCTCGAACATCGGCGTGATGGCAGCAGCGTCGAAGACCCGGATGTGTTCGGCGAGCGCTGTGACCACGAGGCCAGGATCGATCGCCGCCAGCTTTCCCGCGGCGAACGGCGCACCGGATTCGAGAAGAACCTCGAGCCAGACGCCGAACCGATCCGCGTCGAACCGTTCTTCTTCTCCTGGCTGACGACTGCTCCACAGGTCCAGATCGAAGACGGCGGAGAGCTGCGCCGGCGTGGCCAGCGCCACGAGCTCCGCGCAGTCCTCGAGCCCGCACTGGTCGATCAGGCGATGCAAAAGCTCCGGCTGCAGCTGCGGAACCGCGCGGGCCAGGTTGGGCGTGTCGAGGATGCGAGCCAACAGCGGCTTCGGTGCGGGGTCGGGGTCAGCGGAGCGATGCCGACGACGATCGCGACCTTCTTTCGGCATGGGCGGGCGATGATATCCGGCCCGCGGGACAAGAAACAGTCTTGAAGATCGGCAGAGCGTGGACGATACTAACCATGGGAGCGCCGATCGCCGCAGGCGCGGCATCCTTCATCCCATCCGCAGAATATTCGCCGGATCGATGCGCGTCGCGCGCAGCGCCGGCAATTCGCACGCCACGAGCGCGGCCACACCCAGTACGACGACGACGCCCGCATAGGTCGCCGCATCAGTGGCAGCGACACCGTACAGCTGGCTCTGGACAAGACGACTGACCGCGACCGCCAGTGCCACGCCAAGCGTGACGCCTGCGATGACGAGCCGCCCGGCCTGACCGAGAACGAGGCGCTGCACATCTGCGCGCTGCGCGCCGAGCGCTACCCGGATGCCGAATTCACGCGCGCGCTCGGCCACGACAAATGACATCACGCCGTACAGACCAAGAACGGCCACCAGCAGCGCGCCGCCCGCAAAGAGAGCCGCGACGACGAACGTGAACCGCCGTCCCGCGATGGACTGATCCACAATCGCGTCGACCGTGCGGACGCGTGGCGCGACACTCGGCGCGAGATCGAGGATGGCGCGCCGGGCCCCGGCGGTCACCGACGCGGGTGCCGCCGTCGCCCGCAGCACGAAGGTGAAGTTGAACGTCGAGAGCGGGCGCTGCCGATAGTCGGCATAGAACGTTGGCTGCGGCGGCACGTCGAGGCCGCGCTCGCGCACGTCGCCGACGATGCCGACGATCGTGAACACGCGCATGTCGCCGTCCATGCCGCCGAACTCGATGCGCAGACCGAGAGGATCCTGGTTCGGCCACCGCGTGCGCGCCAGCGTCTCACTGATGACCGCGACATGCAGCGCGCCGCTGCCGTCGCGATCGTCGAACAGCCGGCCGCGCACCAGCGGAATGCCCATGGCGCGGAAATAGCCGGCGCTCGCCACGCGGAATTCGGAGCGCCCGATCCTGGACGCGTCCTTCGCAAACGCCGGAAGGTCTGCCAGCGTCTTCGTCTCGAAGCTCGTGTCGGTCGGCGCGACGATGACGAAGAGACCGTCCGCGCCGCCGCCCGGCAGCGGAAACTGATTGATGCCGCCGGCGTCAACGACGCCCGGCAGCGCCCCAAGGCGCTCGATGATCGACTGATTGAGACGGGCTTGCCGGAGCAGGACCGATGGATCGTCGAACTGAAGGCCCTTGGATGTGATGCGCGGGTCGGGGGACGGCAGCGCGACGTCGATCGCGAGCATGCCGGCGGTCCGAAACCCGAGGTTTTCGCGCAGCAGCGCCACGAGGCTGCGCCCCAGGAGTCCGGCGCCGACCAGAAGGACGACCGACGCCACGAGCTGCGCGACGACGAGCCCGTTCCGCAGGCGCCCGACGGATCCACGGCCGGGGCCGCGCGGAGCGTCTTTCAACGCCACCACGACGTCGGTTCGCCGCTCGTGCCACGCGCCGCCAAGCGAAAGCGCGATGGCCGTGAGCCAGGTGACGCCGACGGCGAACAGCAGCACCGGCCAGCTCAGACGGATGTCCCCGACGTGCGGCAGGTCGGCCGCTTCGATGAGCGTCGTCGATCGGATGACGAGGGCAGCCAGCGCGACGCCGGCGATGCCGCCGGCAAACGAGACGACCAGCGATTCGGCGACGAGCGCCAGCACGACATCGGCGCCGCTGGCGCCCAGCGCCGCGCGGACCGCCAGTTCGCGGCGCCGGGCACTCAGGCGCGCGAGCAGCACGTTCGCCAGGTTCGCACACGCTACCACCAACAGGAGTCCGACCGATGCGAGGAGGAGCAGCAGGACTGGACGGACGCTGCCCACCAGCTCGCCCTGAAGCGGCAGCACGGCAGCGTCGGACATCATCGTGTCCTGACCGTACTGCCTCTTCATCCTCGCCGCGACGGCCGTCGACTCGGACCGCGCGGCTGCGAGGCTGACGCCGCAGGCGAGCCGCGCGACGACGCGCCAATTGTGGCCTGTCCGGAACGGATTCCGGCTCGTCGCCTCGCGTGGTGTCCACAGATCGGTGTCAGGTGGAAACGCGAACCCGGCGGGCATCACGCCGACCACGGTGTGAGGCGTGCCGTTCACGCGGATCACGCGGGCGTCCGATAGAACCGACCCACCGAAGTGTTCGCCCCAGAACCGCTGGCTCACGATCACCGCACGCGGCCCGCCTTCGCGTGTCTCCTCCCCCGAAAACCGCCGGCCCGCCGGTTCGACGGCAAAGACCTCGAAGAATCCGCGCGACACGTTGGCCACCTGCGCGCGCACCGGGGAACCACCCACGACCACTGATACGAAGCCGGACTGATTGAACTCGGCCATCGCCCGAAAGCTCGTCGTCTGGTCGCGCAGATCTTCGAAGTTCGGATCGGAGAAGTTCCGGCCTCGACGCCCTGCCGCGTCCACCTGGTTGAGCTGCACGATCTCGTCGGGCCGCGGATACGGCAGCGGGCGCAGCAGCAGCCCGTAGACGATGCTGTACATCGCCGTGCACGCGCCGATCGCCGCGCCAAGCGTCAGGATCGCGACGACCGTGAACCCTGGCGAGCGGCGCAGCAGCCGGACGGCAAAGCGGAGGTCGTTCAGCAGCGAAAGCATCTCGCCATTAGACGGGCGGAACGTGATGGATGTTGACGGGCCCGGCACCCTACCGCGACGCCGCGCGCTCGAGCGCCAGCAGACGAGCCTTGACGTCGAGCCCAGCGGCAAACCCGGTCAGCGCACCCGTCGATCCGATTACCCGATGACACGGCGCGACTATCGACACGGGATTTCTCCCGTTGGCCGCCCCGACGGCACGCACGGCGCGAGGACGTCCGATCTGCCTGGCCACCTCCGCATACGACCGCGTCTCTCCGAAGGGAATCGTCAGCAGCGCGTCCCAGACTTTTCGCTGAAACGGTGTACCCGTCATGTCGAGCGCCAGGGCGAACTGCTGACGTCGGCCGGCGAAATACTCAATAAGCTGACGTTTGGTTTCGACGAGCACCGGATGGCCTGGCTCCTCGACGCCGATGTCCAGCCGCACTCGGTGCGGCCGATCGTTCTCCCACAGAATCGCCGCAAGCCCGTCGTCGCTGGCCACCAGCGTGAGCGCGCCGACGGGCGACTGCACCCGCGTGTGCACGTAGCGCTTCTTTGTCGTGTGATGAGCCTTGGTCATGTCACGCTCCCTGGCCTCACGGTAACGCGCGCTCGGCGAGGGCGCTCGCCGTTTTCGGACGTCTTCATGCGTTCGAGATCATGTCCGAAAATGGCTAGCGCTTCCAGGCCCGGGCCTCTATCGTGACGGGATGACCCAGGATGATCGCAGGCTCTACAGCGCCCTCACGGCCCGCGATGCGCGGTTCGACGGCGTGTTCTTCGTCGGCGTGACGTCCACCGGCATCTACTGCCGCCCGATCTGCCGCGTGAAGACGCCCAAGCTGGCCAACTGCCGCTTCTTCGACACAGCGCACGAGGCCGAGCACGCCGGCTTCCGCCCGTGCCTGCGCTGCCGTCCCGAGCTGGCGCCCGGCCTTGCGCCGGTCGACGACGCGCAGCGGATTGCGCAGCTCATCGTGCAGCGACTGGAGGACGGACAGTTCGACGAGGACACAGGGCTCGAGTCGATCGCGGATCAGTTCGAGCTGAGCTCGCGGCAGATCCGCCGTATCGTGCGGCACGAGCTCGGCGTGCCGCCGATCCAGCTGCTGCTGACGCGCCGGCTGCTGCTGGCCAAGCAGCTGCTGACCGAGACCGGGTGGCCGATGACGGACGTGGCCTTCGCCAGCGGCTTCTCGAGCCTGCGCCGGTTCAACGACGCGTTCACGCGCCGCTACGGGATGCCGCCGACGCGGCTGCGACGGAAAGCGACCGATCAGGCCGCGAACGCCGCCGCGCGCGACACATCGACCTTGCAACTCGCATATCGGCCGCCGTACGACTGGGACGCGATGCTCGCGTTTCTGGCAGCGCGCGCGCTCACGGGCGTCGAGCACGTGACCGCTGATGCGTACGCGCGCACCGTGCAGCTTGGCAAGGCGAGGGGCTGGATTCGCGTGACGCACGCCCGCAATCGGCACGGGCTGCTCGTCCAGTTCACACACAGCCTGACACCTGTGCTGCCCGCACTGCTCGGGCGCACGCGGGCGCTCTTCGATCTCGACGCGCGCCCCGATGTCATCGCCAGACGTCTCCGCAGGGATGCGCGACTGGCTTCCGCCGTGAAGGCGAATCCAGGTCTGCGTGTGCCCGGCGCGTTCCACGGGTTCGAGATGGGCGTGCGCGCGATTCTCGGACAGCAGGTCACGGTGAAGGCCGCCACCACCATCGCCGGCCGATTCGTCCAGGCGTTCGGCCAGCCGATCGCGACGCCGGTGCCGGAACTCCATCGTCTGTCACCTCTTCCTTCCCGGATTGCCAGAACGAGCGTCGACGACATCGCCCGCCACGGCATCGTCGCCGCACGAGCCCGAAGCATCATCGCGCTGGCGGCCGCGCAGGGATCGGGCGAGCTCTCGCTCGAGCACGGTGCGCCGCGCAATCCGGACGAGTCAATCAGGCGGCTCGCGGAGCTCCCGGGCGTCGGTCCGTGGACCGCGCACTACATCGCGATGCGCACGCTCGGCTGGCCCGATGCCTTTCCAAAGGAGGACATTGCCGTGCGCAACAATCTCGGCGGCGTGACGGCGAACGAAGCCGAGGCCATGTCACAATCCTGGCGGCCATGGCGCAGTTACGCCGTCATGCACATCTGGAACCTGGCGACCCGGCCGCAGTGATCGGGGTTCGTCGGCCGGTCCCCGTCCTTGCGCCGTTCATCTCCCACTATGCGGGCTTCTCAGTCGACGGGTTGACGCCCGGCACCGACGTCGGCCAGCCGTCGCGGCACGTGCACCTCATCATCAGCCTCGGCGAGCCGATCGAGATCCTGCGAATGCCGAACGCATTCCAGCGTGCCGGCTTCATGACGGCCCTTGTCAGCGGGCTGCAGGATGCGCCGGCGGTCGTCCGGAGGCGCAGCAGCTGGAAAGGCATCCACGTTTTTCTGAAGCCATTCGGTGTGCAAGCGCTCCTCCGCGCATCCGGGCTGGAGCTCTCCTCGCGCGTGTTCGACTTGTGGGATGTCTGGGGACGGCAGGCCCCGCGCCTTGTCGAACAGCTTCGGGACGCCCACACCTGGGAGGCGCGCTTCGGGATCCTCGACACGGTCTTCGCGCGCGCGCTCAGGCCCGGGCGGCGTCCTCCGGCGCTGGCGTGGGCGTGGCGGACCCTCGCAGCCAGCCACGGTCGCTGCACAATCGAGGCGCTCGCCCGCGGAGCCGGATGGAGCCGGCCGTACTTCACCGAGCGCTTCCGCGCCGAGATCGGCCTCACGCCGAAGGTCGCCGCCCGCATCTTCCGATTCGAGCGGGCGTGCCGTTTGATAAAAGACATGCGTCCGCGCCTCGCCGACGTCGCCGCCGATTGCGGCTTTCACGATCAGGCGCACATGACCCGCGAGTGGCACGCGCTGACCGGTTCGTCGCCCGCGGTCTGGATCGCCCGCGAGCTGCCTTTTTTACAAGACTACGAGCTGTCAGGCGGCGACGATGAATGTTGAGGTCACGTCATGAAGCTCGCTGTCAATCTCTCGCTCGCCTTCGACGGTCGTTGCGAAGAAGCCTTCAGGTTCTACGCGCAGAGCCTCGACGGCACGATCACGTTCCTGCTGAAGTGGGGCGACTCGCCCGCCGCGTCCCAGGCGCCGCCGGAATGGGGCTCGAAGGTGTATCACGCGTCGCTCAAGATCGGCGACACGATCATCAATGGCGGCGACCTCCCCGATCTACATGAGCCCCCGCAGGGCTTTTCGCTGATTGTTCAAACGGACGACGAGAAGGCGGCCGACCGCATGTTTCATGCGCTGGCCGTTAACGGGACCATCGGCATGCCGCTGCAGGAAACGTTCTGGGCGGCGCGATTTGGTGTCGTGGTCGACCAGTTCGGCATCTCCTGGACGATCAATTGCGAGAAAGCCGTTGAGTCGGCGTCCTAGTCCGTGACACAGTGCGGCTGTGAGCGTCACCTCCAGCCACTCCTACACGGCGGACGAAGCCCTCGCGCGCCTGGTCTCCGGCAACGAGCGCTTTGTTCGCGGCGAAGCGCGTTTTCCAACCGTTCAGAAGGAAATCCTGGCCGAGCTGGCCGCGGGCCAGCATCCCTACGCGACGATTCTCGGGTGCAGCGACTCGCGCGTCCCGCCCGAGCTGATCTTCGACGCAGGCTTCGGCGATCTGTTCATCGTGCGCGTCGCGGGCAACGTGGTCTCCCCGGAAGTGAAGGGCACCCTGCAGTACGCGGGCCTGCACCTCCGCACGCCGCTCTTCGTCGTGCTGGGTCACGAAGGCTGCGGCGCTGTCGACGCGGCGCTCGCGGTCAAGCACCACGACAAGGCGATGCCAACCCACATCGCGGCCTTGTTGGAACCCATCCTCCCCGGCCTGCGGCAGCTGGCGCCTGGCCTGCCGCCTGAACACGAACGCCGAACAGCGGTCGAGGCCAACGTGCGCTGGTCAATGCACCAGATCCTCGAGACGCCCGAAGCCAGGGCGCGCGCGGCTGAGGGCGTGATGAAGCTCGTCGGGGCCGTCTACGAGCTCGAAACCGGCCGCGTGCGGTTTCTGACGTAGCGCACACCTCACGGAACCGATCGTGATCGACCGCCTGGCCGCCTTCCTGCACGAGCTCCCCACGCTCTGCCTGTTCCTCAGCATCGTGCTCGGCACGATCATTGGCCGCTTCCACTTCAAGGGCGTCGGATTCGGAGCGGTGGTCGGCACACTGATCGCCGGCATCGTCATCGGCATCATGGCGCGGCCCGAGCTCCCGGACCTGTTGCGTTGGGCATTCTTCTATCTGTTTCTGTTTTCCATCGGCTACTCGGTGGGCCCCCAGTTCTTTGGCAGCCTCAAGAAAGACGCGCTGCCGCAGATCGTGCTCGCCGTGGTCGTGGCCGTGACAGGACTGGCCGCTGTCGTCGGCGTGTCGACGGCGTTCGGATTCGACGAAGGGCTCGCGGTCGGCGTCCTCTCCGGCGGCATGACCCAGTCGGCGGCGCTCGGCACCGGGCTCAGCGCGATCGCGGAACTGCCCATACCAGACGAGGCCAAGGCCGCGCTCGTCGCCAATGCCCCGCTAGGTGACGCGATCACCTACGGCTTCGGCGATCTCGGCCTGATCCTGTTTCTGACGTGGCTCGGCCCGAAGATCATGCGCGCGGATTTGAAACGCGAAGCGAAGGCGCTCGAAGAGAAGATGTCGGCGACCGCAGCGGGAGGCGGCGTGTCGACGCCGGCTCCGTACGCGATGCGCGCGTATCGCGTCGAAAACGCGAAGCTGGCCGGGACGAGCGTCGCGGCGCTCGAGGAGCGCTACACGGGAACGAGGCTGTCGGTTCAGCGCGTGCAGCGCGGCGATCGCGTGCTGCCTGTCGAGCCCGATCTGACGTTGAAGCACGGCGATCGCCTCGTCGTGTCCGCGCGCCGCGCGGCGTTCGTTAACGCCGAGCGCGAGATCGGCCCCGAGCTCGACGACCCCGCCCTGCTTTCCATGTCGGTCGGGGCGGCGTCGGTTGTCGTCACGAACCGCACGCTGGCCGGCCGGACGATCGGTGAGCTTGGAGAAGATCGCGGGATGCGCGGCGTGTACCTCCAGTCGCTGCAGCGCGGCACCGAGCTGATGCCACGAGAGCCGTGGACCGTGCTGGAACGAGGCGACATCCTCCACGTCGTGGGCGCGCCCGACGACGTGCAGCGGGCCGGCGCTCGGATCGGATTCGTGGAGCCCGATCTCTCGAAGACCGACCTGACATTTCTCGCGGGCGGCATCTGCGCCGGCATCCTGCTCGGCCTCATCAAGCTGAACGCCGGAGGCATCGTCCTCGGCCTGGGCACCGCCGGATCGATCCTCGTGCTGGGCCTGGTCGGTGGATGGGCGCGCAGCCGCTACCCGGTCTTCGGGGCGATTCCCGAGCCGGCGCAGCGCCTGTTGATGGACATCGGGCTCATCGTGTTCATCGCGATCGTCGGACTCCACGCGGGGCCGCACGCCGTCGAGGCGTTCCACACGAGCGGCGGCGTGTTCTTCGCGAAGATCTTCGTGGCCGGGATGATCGTCACGATCGCACCGCTCGCCGTCGCCACCGTCGTGGGGAGATATGGATTGAAAATGACTCCGCTGATGCTGCTCGGCGGCCTGGCGGGCGCGCAGACCTGCACGCCAGGCCTGACCGCGCTGCGGGACGCAAGCGGCAGCAACGTCGGGTCGCTGGCCTACACCGTGCCCTACGCGATCGGCAACATCCTGCTCACGATCTGGGGACCCGTCGTCGTCGCCATCGTGCACGCCCTGCGAACGTAACAGCCGGCAACCCTCCGCCCGGCCCTGCCGTCCAAGCGTCTGTTACCTCGGAAGTCTTGGTATCAGGTATGGCACACCTCAAAACGCCGAACGCTCGGGTTCTGCTCGCGCGATGAAGCAATCGCTCAGGTCGTGGCTCTGGGCTGTACCGGTCGAGCAGGAAGTCGACGAGGAGCTCGCCTTCCATCTCGACATGCACACGCGCGACTTGGTCGCGAAAGGGATGGACCCGCGAGCGGCACGGCAGGCGGCGCTCGATCGCGTGGGCGACCTCCAGCAACTCAGGCGCGTCTGCCTGGATCTCGGAAGAAAGAGAGATCGAACGATGCGTATCCGTCAATGGATCGACGAGTTGCGGCACGACGTGACGTTTTCGATTCGCCAGCTCAGAGCGTCGCCGGGGTTCGCCGCGGTCGCGATCCTGACGCTGGCACTCGGCATCGGCGCGAACAGCGCGATTTTCGCCCTGGCCGACGCGACGCTGCTGCGGCCTCTCCGATTCGCAGAGGCGGACCGGCTGGTGCAGCTCCACGAACGCACGCCGACCGTCGACCGCTCCGTGGTCGCACCCTTCGAGGCCGCCGAGTGGATCGCGCGCAACCGCACGTTCGAATCGATGGCCGCCGTCTCCAGCAACAAACGGACGATCGCCGATCGCGACGGCGCCGGCGCGCTCATCGACTACCAGAACGTCGGCGTCCGGTTCTTCGACCTGTTCCGCGTCACGCCGATTGCCGGGCGTACGTTCTTGCCGGAGGACGACCGTCCCGGTTCGAACGTCGTGGTCCTCAGCGAGCGTCTGTGGCGCGATCGCTTTGGGAGCGATCCCACGCTCGTCGGACGGCCGGTCGAGATTGACGGCGATCCCTTCATCGTCATCGGCATCGTGCCGGCCGGCTTCCAGGTGATCGCGCCGAGCGTCGCGTGGACGGTCATGTCGACGCTGTTCATGCGAGGCCCGGCGGGACGCGGGCATTATCTTCGGGTCGTCGGCCGCCTCCGGCCGGGAACCACACTGGCCGATGCGCGCCACGACATGGCGGCGGTCGCCGACGGCATCGCTCGCGAGCATCCGGATCTCAACAAGGATCGCGGCGTGCTGCTCGAGGACCTGCACGACGGTCTCGTCGATTCCGATCTGCGGCTCACGGCCAAGATTCTGCTTGCCATCGTCGCCGTCGTCCTGCTGACGTGCGCTGCGAACGTCGCGAACCTCGTCCTCGCCCGCACGTCGGCGCGCGCACGCGAGCTCGCGGTTCGGACGGCGCTTGGCGCGGGGGGACGGCGGATCGTCCGCCTGCTTCTCGCCGAGAGTCTCGTGCTGTCGGCGACGGCCGCGGCGGTCGGCGCGGCGCTTGGCGCCGCCATTCTCGCGGCGGCCCCGGCGTTGCTGCCCTCGAGGCTGTTGCCCATCGACGTCCCGCTCGCGTTTGATTCGCGCGTGCTCGCGTTCTGCGCCGCCGCGGCATTTCTCCTCGCGGTCGTCTTCGGCGCCGTGCCTGCGTGGCAGGCGACGCGCCTTCCTCCTTTACAGGCGATGGCAGCAGGCGGCCGCACGTCGACGGGCGGCGGCTCGCGGCTTCGTGCCGTGCTCGCGATGAGCCAGGTGGCGGCGGCCGTGGCGTTGCTGTGCGGAGCCGGCCTGTTGCTTCGTTCGTTGAGTGCACTGCAGCGCGTCGACTCGGGTTCGCGAACCGCCGAAGTCCTGACGATGACCGTCGGCCTGCCGGTTGTCAGGAACGGCCCGAACGTCCGATCGCCGTACGCCACCCCGGACGGACGGCGTCAATACTACGAAGCGGTCGCGCGCGAAGTCGCAAGCGTCCCTGGCGTGAGGAGCGCCGCTCTCGGCAGTGCGCTGCCGCTCGATGGGTGGTGGATTTCGATGTCATTCCAGCTGGCGGGCGAGGTGCCGCGACCCGAAGCCGAGAAGGACGACGCGCGGTACGTTCACGTCGGTCCGGCGTATTTTCGGACGATGGGCATTCCGATTGTGTCGGGGCGTGAGTTTTCGAGCGCCGATACCGTCGGCAGCGTGCCGGTGTGCATGGTCAACGAAGCATTCGTCCGACGGTTTCTCAACGGCCGCGCGCCGATCGGCACACGGCTCGTCGTTCGCGCCATGATTACAGGCGGCGGACCGTTGCCGGTTCGCGACATCGTCGGCGTCGTGGCACAGGTCAAGGAACGGCCCGACGAAAGCGACGCGCAGCCCCACATCTACGTACCGTTCGCACAGGATCCGCCCTGGCAGCTGTCGCTCGTTGTGCAGCCAACCCTCGGCCCGGCGTCGGCTCTCACGCCGCTCGTGCGCGCCGCTGTCGCTCGCGTGGACAAGGCGCGACCGGTCATGAGCGTCCGAACGATTGCGACGGTCAGCCACGAGGCCACTTCGCCGGCGCGCTTTCGCGCCGCGCTCGTCGGAGCCTTCGCCGCGCTGGCGCTCTCGCTCGCCGTCGTCGGCGTCTTCGGAATCCTGGCTTACTCGGTCCAACAGCGCGTCCGCGAATTCGGCGTGCGCATGGCGCTTGGCGCAACGGCGAACCAGATCGTGGCCCTTGTGGTGGGCGACGCAGCACGAGTGATCGCGGGCGGCACCATCATCGGCCTGATCGGCGCGGCCCTGCTCGGCCGATCGCTCTCGGCATTTCTGTTTGGCGTCCGTCCGTCGGATCCCGTTACATTTGCGTCGGCGGCTCTGGTGCTGGCCGCGACGGCCGCCCTCGCCATCGCTGTTCCGGTTCTGCGCGCCGTGCACGTCGATCCGATCGTCACGCTGCGAGACGAATGACCCACGATAGAATCGCGGGCCGGAGATGAACCTGATGAAATGCCCCGCGATTCTGTCCACGATCGCACTCGCAGCCGCAGTGTCGACGATCGGCATCGGCGCGCAGGGGAGGCGCGGCGGCGGCCCGCCGGACGGAGCTCCCGCCAGCGGGACAATCGAGCGCATCACCGTCCACGGCAAGGCGCTGGAAGGCAATCTCGAAGGCGATTCGCCGGATCGCGAGGTCACCGTGTACCTGCCTCCGGGCTACGGTTCGGATCAGACGAGGCGGTACCCGGTGGTGTATCTGCTGCACGGCTACGCCAACCGCGATGACGTCTTCGTCACCAGCGGCATCGTGAAGTTTCAGGAGAGGGCCGATCGTCTGGCTTCGGCGCAGGGGTTCAGCGCCCCGATCATCGTCACGCCGAACGCGTTCACGCTGCACAAAGGGAGCATGTACTCGGCCTCGCCGACGATCGGCGACTGGGAGCGGTTCGTCGCGGAGGATCTCGTCGGCTACATCGACGGCCACTACCGGACGATCGCCACGCGGATGAGCCGCGGCCTGGCCGGGCATTCAATGGGCGGGCACGGCGCGCTGCGCATCGGCATGAAACGGCCGGACGTGTTCTCGAGCGTGTATGTCATGAGCGCCTGCTGCCTGACGCCGGACAGCGTCCAAGAGCCCGGGGCGATGGCGGCCGCACAGGCGATCACCACCCGCGAGCAGGCCGAAGAAGCCGCGCGCGCGCCAGAACTCTTCGGGCCATCGGTCGTGCTCGCATGGGCGGCGGCATGGTCGCCGAATCCGAACAGGCCGCCGCTGTTTCTCGACCTGCCGGTTCAGAACGGGAAGACGCGGGCCGACATCGTCGCCAAGTGGGAGGCGAACGCACCCGTGACGATGGTGGAGCGCTACCAGGCGAACCTGAAAGCGCTGTACTCGATCGCCATCGACATCGGCACCCGCGATACGCTGCTGGCCTCCAACCGCGAGCTGCATGCGGCGCTCACGCGCCTGAGAATTCCGCACAGCTACGAGGAGTACGACGGCGATCACACCAATCACGTCGGCGATCGCTTCGAGCGGAATCTGCTGCCGTTTTTTTCGAAGAACCTGGCGGCGCCGGCCAACCCGACGTCGCCAGGTGTGAAGGACTGATCAGAAATCGAACTGCGCTGTGATCTTGAAGAACCGCGCCGACATGATCGACAGCGGGTTGAGATACGCCGACGTCGGGCTCGGAGGCGTGTAACTGCGCTGGTACACCTCGGTCGTGTTCGAGTTGAACAGGTTGTAGATGTCGAGCGTCACCTGCGTTCGTGTCGTGTTGTACTTGAAGATCTTGCCGAAGCGCAGGTCGACCGCATTGAGGCGATCGCCGTACAGCTTCCCTGGCTCGACGAGGTTGAAGAACTCGATGGCCTGGCCGCTGCCGAACGGACGGCCCAACTTCATGTTCGGATCGACGAGCCCAGCCACGGGGATATTGAGTGACAGCACCTGTCCGCTCAGGGCCTGGCTCTGGATGGACGGGAACTCGTTGCCGGCATACGGCAGGCTGCGGAACGTCCCGCTGACCAGCACGTCAACCTTGGGCATGTTGTAGGTCGCGAGTCCCTTCACGTTCGTCTGCCAGCCCGACTCGCGATGGCAGAAGGCCTGCGGCCACTGCCCGACGCCGCCGAGGAACGTGTCGAGGAACCCGCCCGTGCCGCCCCAGGGCCCGAAGATGTAGTACTCGGGGTGATTCTGAACGACGCCGCAGGAGTCTTCGACGACGTTCCCGCTGCTCGTGCCGCCCTGGAGCGTGACGCTGCGCAGCCGCGCGTTCACGGTGAAGTCGACGCCGTTGAACTTGTTGTACGCGCCGCCGACGTTGTCCGCAAACGTCAGGTAGTTGTCGGGCGTCTTGAGGAAGGAATTCGGCTTGATGTCACGGAACGTCAGGTTGTAGCCGCCGCCGCCAGGCAGCCGGCTGTCTTGAGGCACCGTGTAGAGGAACGAATCGAAGTCGGACGGCGTCCACGCGCGGTTGATCTCAGCCGGCAGGTTCCCCCAGCTTCGCCGGATGTAGTCCAACTGGACCGACACCCTCGGCGCGATTTCCTGCGTGATGCCGGCGTTCATATCCCAGCTGTACTCCCGCGCGTTCCACGCGTTGGTGAGCGCCGGATCGGTCGTCAGCGGAGAGATGCTCTTCAGGAAGGCCTGATTGCCTGGGCCGCACTCGCCGTTCGCCGCGGGGTTCAGCAGGTTGCAATTGACGACATAGTCCTTGGGGTTGCCGTTGCTCCCGTCGACCCAGGGCCTGTTCTGATCCACGCTGACGAAATGGCCGATCCCGGCCGGGCTGTAGTTCGCCCATTCGTCGACCGTGTTGAACGTCGTCACGTACCGTCCCATGAAGAACTTCACGGCCGTCTTCCCGGTGCCGAACACGTCGTAGGACGCGCCGAACCGCGGCATCAGGTCCTTCTGCTTGAGCGGGCCGTCCTGCGCAGGGAAGATGATGGCGCTCGGGATGTAGAGGTTCGGCCCCATCTGCTGCTGCGGGAAGTAGTCGCTCAGGTGCTCGAAGCGCAGGCCGCCCTGCAGGGTCAGCCGCCCGGCTGTCCAGCGATCCTGCGCGTACATCGCGTACATGAACTGGTGCTGTTCCTGCTGCGCGTTCGCGTCGCCGAACACCGTCACAGCGCTGGTGACGCCACCGGTGAACTGGTAGGCGCGCTGAAAGTTGTTGTAGTAGTTGATCGGATAGTCCGCGATGTTCTGGTGCGTGCGGAAGCCGACCTTCACCGCATGCGACCCGGTCACGTACGAAGCGGACCCGTTGACGATGTTCGTGTACCCCTTGTGACCCGACCAGCTTTCCGCACGGTAGTTGAGGCCAGGGGGAGCGTAGCCGACCGTTTCGACGGCGGGGATCATCGTCGTGTCGTACGAATTCTTCTGCTCGCTGCCCCACCAGAAATACGGACCGATCTGCGCGTTGGCTTCGAGGAGCAGCTTCGAGTTCACCGGCGACTGCCAGGAGATCTGGTTCATCATGCTGGGGTGGTTGGTGTTCGTGCTGTACGCTTCGGGCGAGCGGATCGAGGCGCCGAACCCGAGTCCCGTTCCGTCACCGCCGTGCTCGCAGGCGATGCAGGAATACTGCACGCTCGTGAAGTAGTTGACCTTGTTGCGCGGCGACACCTGCCAGGTGAACCGGGCGTTGGTCTGTTTCCAGACGCCGTCGTTGATCGCCTGCTGACTCTTGTCCGGATCGTAGGTCCACGCGTTCGGGTTGCCTGCGTTCTTGTTGACGTACATGCTCGGGACGCCTTGGTCGCTCAGCAGATAGCGGAACGTGGCGAAGAACCAGAGTTTGTCGCGGACGATCGGTCCGCCGTACGACGGATTGACTTCCCACAGCTTCTGGATGTTGCCTGTCGCCGTGAGTCCCTGCGCGATGTTCTGTGCCGAGAGGTTGGTGCCCTGGAACGCGCTGCCCGTGCCGCTGATGAAGAAGCCGCCGGCGAACCGGTTGCTGCCCTGCTTGCCGACGATGTTCATCTGCGGGCCGCCGGTGGTCGCCTCGCCAAGCCCGCCGCTCAGGCTGAAGACGACTTCCGCCGCGTTGCCGACCTCTGGTACATAACCCGACACGCCCATCCCCTGATAGCCGCCGTTCATGCCATCGACGAGGACCTGTCCTTCGTTGCGGCGCCCGCCGTGGATCTGAAACACGCTGTACAGAGCCGGGTTGCTGCCTTCGAAGTCGTTCTGCTGAACGTTGATGGCCGGGATGAGATGCGTGAAGGAGGAGTAGTTTCGCGACGTCGGGATCTCACTGATCGTGGCGGCGCTGAGCGTCTGCTGGTTGCGCGTGGTCGTCACGTCGACGACCGGCGTTTCGCCAGTGACCGTGATGGTTTCCGACACGCCGCCCACTTTCATATCCGCGTTGACAGTGGCGGCAAAACTGCCGGTCAGCTGAACGCCTTCACGCTTGATCGTGTTGAAGCCCGCAAGAGTGAACGTGACGGTGTAGGTGCCAGGTGGAAGACTTTCAATCGAGTACAGACCCGCGCCGCCGGTCACGACCGTGCGCGTCTTCTCGATGAGGACGGGACTGGACGCCTCCACGGTCACGCCCGGGAGCACGGCGCCCGACGCGTCTCTCGCGGTCCCCACGATCGAGGCTGTGGCCTGCGCATACACGGCCGTTGGAATGACGATGAGCGATACGAGCACACACATCGCTCTGAGACATCTGAGCATCTTGACCTCCACGCGTTGACAACCCAGGGCGGACCGAACGATCCACCCCATCTGGAACCCTGGTGGCCCGTGCTGCGGCGTTCAACCGCACTGAACAATCTGGTTGTGCCGAACTTTACGCCTTCGCGATGGAGATGCAAGGAAGAAGATGCTAAGACCTGAGGGGATCACGCACCGGATCCGGCGCATTGGACAAGCGCGGGAGGCTCGAATACTGCAGTGGTATGCCGACCATTCCGATTCGATAGTTCCTCCGTACAAGATCAGCCCCGCGTCGGCGCCTGTGCCGGCGCGGGGCATTGTGCCTCCGTTTCCTCAGTGTCCTCGCGGTCTCGAGAATCCCAACAGCCGCTATATCAGAAATCGAGCTGCGCGCTGATCTTGAAGAGCCTCGGAACCGTAATCGACAGCGGATTGAGATACGTGGCCCCGTAGGCCGGGTTGTACACGTCCGGCGTGTTCGAGTTGAATAAGTTGAACACGTCCAGCGAGATCAGTGTTTTCGTGTGGCCGTACCGCAGGTTCTTGCCCACGCGGAAATCAACCTGCGTCAGACGGTCGCCATACAGCGCGCCCGGTTGGACGATGTTCAGGAACTCGACGGCGTTTCCACTCGACAGGGGCCGACCCAGACCGTTGTACGGCGGCGCCACGAAGAGCGCCAGCTGCTGTCCGCCGAGGCTCTGGCTCGCGACCGCCGGGAAGTTGTTGCCCGGGTACGGGACGCTGTGGAAGGCGGTGCTGAGCAACAGATCGATCTTCGGCACCGTGTACGACGCGAGGCCCTTGACGTTGGTCAGCCATCCTGACTCCCGGTGGCAGAATTGGATCGGCCACTGCCCGAGCGATGGGATGAACGGGCTGAAGAAGCTGAGCGAGCCGCCCCACGCGCCGAAGATGTAGACATCCGGATGTTGGGCGGCCACGCCGCATTCGTCCTCGACGACGTTGCCGCTGCTCGTACCGCCCTGGATCGTCAGGTTTTTCAGCCGTGCGCTCACGCTGACGTCAACGCCGTTGAAATTGTTGTACGCGCCGCCGACGTTGTCCGAGAACGTCTGGAAGTTGTCGTAGACCCCGAACTTCGCCGGGTTGATGTCCTTGAACGTGAGCGTGTATCCGCCGCCGCCCGGCAAGCGTGGATCGGTCGGCACCGTGTATTGGAACGAATCGAAGTCGGCCGGCGTCAGCGCACGGTTGACCGTCGTCTGCAGGTTGCCCCACATGCGGTGGATGTAGTCGACTTCGAGCGACACCCTTGGCGCCAGCTGCTGGTTCACACCCACCGTCGTATCCCAGCTGTACTCGCGCGTATTCCAGCCGCTCGTCGTCGCCGGATCGACGGTGAGGTTGTTGACGGACTTCCCGAAGAGCGGGTTGGCCATCGCGCCGCACTCGCCGTTGGCCGCGGGGTTCAGCAGGTCGCAGTTGGGCACGAAGTCGCCGTTCGAGTCGGTCCAGTTCCGCGTCGTGGTCGACACGAAGTGACCGTTCCCCGCAGGGCTATAGAACAGCCACTCGTTGACGGTGTTCGTCGTCGTGACGTACCGGCCGACGAATGCCTTCACGGCCGTCTTGCCGTTGCCGAACACGTCGAACGACCCGCCAAACCGGGGCTGCAGGTCCTTCTGATGGAGAGGGCCGTCCTGGTCGGGGAACACCGCCGGCGTCGGCATGAAGATGTTCGGCCCGATCTGCTGGTTCGGGAAGTGGTCGCTCAGGTGCTCGAAGCGGAGTCCGGCCTGCAGCGACAGGCGCCCCACCGTCCACCGATCCTGCGCAAACGCCACAAACATCTGCTGGCGCTGTTCCTGATAGGTGCCCGTTGTCCCCTGGTCGGCGTACATCGTCAACTGATACGGCACGCCGCCCTGGAAGTTGTACTTCAGCTGCGAGTTGTTGTAGTAGTTGATCGGATAGACCGCATCGTTGGTGTGATAGCGGATGCCGAACTTGGCCGAGTGCGATCCGGTCACATACGACGCCGATCCCTGATAGATGTTCGTGTACGCCTTGTGTCCGGTCCAGAAGACCGAGCGATAGTTGAGGCCGTACGGCGACGCAAACGTCACCGGGCCGCTCGGCGACTGGATAGTCAGGTTGTCGTCCTGTACCGGAATCAGGCTGTTGTCCCACGGATTCTTCTGACGGCTCCCCCACCAGAAGTACGGGCCGAGCTGCGCGTTGGCCTCCAATAGCAGCCGCGAGCTGTACGGCGACGACCACGTCACCTGCGTCATCTGGTTCGGGTGATTTTCGTTCCGCTGCAGCGCCTCGGGCGAGGCCACCGCACCGGTGAAGGTGAGACCTGAGCTCGAACCTCCGCCGATGCAGTGCAGGCAGATGTACTGGACGTCGCTCCAGGCCTGAATCTTGTTGCGCGGCGTCGGCTGCCACGTGAGCCGCACGGACCCGTTGTCCCAGGTGCCGTCGTCGACCGCCTGCTGCGTGAAGACGGGGGCGTAGGTCCACTTCGTCGGATCGCCGGCGTTTCCGTTGACCCACATGCTGGCGACGCTCTGCCGGTTCATCTGGTACCGATAGGTGGCAAAGAACCACAGTTTGTCCGTGATGATCGGGCCGCCGAACGACGGGTTGACGTCCCACAGCTTGAGAGGAATGAGCGGCGCCGACAGGCCCTTGGCCTGCAAGTCCGGCGTGATATTGCTGCCGACGAACTTGTCGCCCGAGCCGCTGATGAAGAAGCTGCCGGCGAACATGTTGCCGCCCTGCTTGCCGATGATGTTCATCTGCGGTCCGCCGGTGGTCGCCTCGCCGAGCCCGCCGCTCAGGCTGAACACGACTTCCTGCGAGTTGCCGACCTCGGGCACGTAGGACGACACGCCCATGCCCTGATAGCCGCCGCTCATGCCGTCGACCATCACCTGGCCTTCATTGCGGCGTCCGCCGTGAATCTGGAACACGCTGAAGACGTTGCCTTGCGATCCACCGACGTCGTTGCCTTGCACGTTGAGCGAAGGAATGACCTGCGTGTACGCGGAATAGAGACGCGAGGTCGGAATCTCGGCAACCGTCTGGCCGCTCAGCACCGACTCGGTGCGCGAGCTCGTCACGTCGACGATCGGCGCTTCGCCGCTGACGGTGATCGTTTCCGACACGCCGCCGACTTTCATGTCGGCGTTGATCGTCGCGATGAAGTTTCCGGTCAGCTCGATCCCTTCGCGTCTGACCGTGTTGAAGCCGGTCAGCGTGAACGTGACCGTATAGGCTCCCGGACGCAGGTCTTCAATCGAGTATTGACCCGCGCCGTTGCTGACAACCGATCGCGTCTTCTCGATGAGCGCCGGACTCGACGCTTCGACAGTCACCCCGGGCAGCACCGCCCCCGAGGCGTCTCTGACGGTGCCCACGATCGCTTGCGCGGAAGCAGCCGTAGGAACCAGCAGGAGCGATACGAGCACGAACATCGCCCTTCCACACCTGAGCATCTTGACCTCCGTTGACACGCGCGGCGTTCAACCGCACTGAACACTCTCGTTTGTGCCGCCGTCAGGATGGAGAGACAAGGAAGGAGATCGCTAAGAGTCGGAGATCGATCGATAAGATCCACGGCCTTGGAAAGATCGTCGCGGAAGATTTACAACCTGGCTCGGCCTTGCGCCCCTTACAGCCGCGGCGGAGCCCAGGATCTCAGGCGTACGGGGGCCCGGATCGTATACTTACGCGTTACAGTTTCCAGCCCCGGCAAGTCCAAAAACGGAGGTCTGAGGTGGGTCGACGCGCGTTGGTGCCGTCTCTGGCAATCGTGCTTTCGGTGGCCTGGGCCGGCCCGCAAGCGGCTGCGCCGCCGCGACAGCAGCCGGCCGCCGAGGTCGACAGTGCCTCGGAGGCGCTGATCCTTAATAAGTACTGCGTCACCTGCCACAACGACTCGCGGCGCACGGGCGGCCTGTCGCTCGAGCATGCGGACCTCGCCGACGTGCCGAAGGGCGCCGAAACCTGGGAAAAAGCCATCCGGAAGCTGCGCGTCGGCATGATGCCGCCGCCCGGCATGCCCCGACCGCCGCAGGCACAGATCGACGGCCTGGCGGGATTCCTCGAAACCTCCCTGGACCGCGCGGCCACCGAGCGGCCGCGCCCTGGCCGGACGGCCATGCACAGGCTGAACCGCGCGGAGTACGCCAACGCCATCCGCGACCTGCTGGCGCTCGACATCGATGCCGCGGCGCTCCTGCCGCCCGACGACGAGAGCAGCGGGTTCGACAACATCGCGGACGTGCTGACGATTTCGCCCTCGCTCATGGAGCGCTACCTGTCGGCGTCGTGGAACATCAGCCGTCAGGCTCTCGGCAACGTCAACATCGCCGCGAGCACGGCGGTGTACCGCGTCCGTCCCGATCTCTCGCAGGACCAGCACGTCGAAGGGCTGCCGCCCGGCACACGCGGCGGCATCCTGGTGCGTCACCTGTTTCCGGTCGACGGCGAATACACCATCAGGATGCGCCTCTGGCGGAACACGTTCGATCTCATGCGGGGCATGGAGGATCCGCACGAGATCGAGATCGCCATGGACGGCCAGCGGCTGACGCTCGTGACAGCCGGCGGCAAAGACGATTTCGGCAGGATGGCCGAGAACCCCGGCACCTTCGGGGCAGACCTCGACAGGAAGCTGACGGTCACCGTGCCCGTGAAGGCCGGCACGCACACCCTCTGGGCGACGACAGTGCTCAGGAGCCACGCCGTCCGCGACGACCTGATCAAGCCGTTTCTGCGAACCACGGTCGACGGCCTCGACATCATGGGCGATCCGTCGGTCGATCGTCTGACGATCGAAGGTCCGCGCGCCGCGACCGGTTCGGGCAAGACGGCGTCGCGCCAGAAGATATTCGTCTGCACGCCCTCGACTGCTCCTGAGGAAGAGCCGTGCGCGCGGCGCATCCTCACATCGCTCGCGCGGACCGCCTATCGTCGTCCCGTCGACAAGGCGACCGTCGACACGCTGATCGATTTCTATCGACGGGGCCGCAACGACGTCGAAGGCAGCGGCGCGTTCGAGGCCGGCATCGAGTCGGCGCTGCAGTTCATCCTCGCGAGCCCCGAGTTCCTGATTCGCTTCGAGAAGGATCCGGCGAACCTGCCGCCGACGAAGGTGTATCGCCTCGACGACGTGGCGCTGGCGTCGCGGCTGTCGTTTTTCCTCTGGAGCAGCGTGCCGGACGAGCAGCTGTTGACGCTGGCGAGCCAGGGCAGGCTGAAGGATCCGTTGGTCCTCGAGCGGCAGGTCACGCGCATGCTGGCCGACCCGCGGTCGAAGGCGCTCATCACCAACTTCGCCGAGCAGTGGCTGCACCTCAGGAACCTGAAGAGCTCGTCGCCCGACCTCGTCGCCTTCCCCGACTTCGACGACAACCTCCGGCAGGCGATGAAGGAGGAGACGTCGCTCTTCTTCGACAGCATCGTTCGCGAGAATCGCAGCGTCGTGGATCTGCTGAATGCGGACTACACGTTCGTCAACGAGCGGCTCGCGCGTCACTACGGCATTCCCAATGTGTACGGCAGCCAGTTCCGACGCGTGAAGGTGACGAGCGAAGCGCGTCGCGGGCTGCTCGGCCAGGCTGCGGTCCTCACCGTCACGTCGTACCCGAACCGCACGTCGCCAGTCGAGCGTGGCAAATGGATCCTGACCAACCTGCTCGGCGTGCCGCCGCAGCCGCCGCCGCCCAACGTGCCGCCGCTCGAGGATGCCAACGCCACGGGGAAGGTCCTCTCGCTGCGCGAACGCATGGAGAAGCACCGCGCCAACCCGGTCTGCGCCGGCTGCCATAAGGCGATGGATCCAATCGGGTTCGCGCTGGAAAGCTTCGACGGCATCGGCCGCTGGCGGACCACTGAGGACGGCGCCCCCATCAACACCGCCGGGACGCTCTTCAACGGCGCAGACGTGGACGGCATCGTCGGCCTGCGCCGGAATCTCGTCGCGCAGCCGGACATCTTCGTCGGCGTGATGACGGAGAAGATGCTGACCTACGCGCTCGGCCGCGGTCTGGAGTACTACGACATGCCCGCCGTGCGCCGGGTTGTCCAGGATGCGAAGACCAGGGACTTTCGTTTCTCTTCCCTCGTGCTGGGGATTGCGCGGAGCACGCCGTTCCAGATGAAGGAGGCCCGGTGAGCATCGTCGGCTTCGTCACCAAGAAACACATCCCGCGCCGCACGTTCCTCCGCGGCGCCGGTGTCACGCTCTCGCTGCCCCTCCTCGAGTCGATGGTGCCGGCCTTCACGGCGCTGGCGCAGACAGCGGCCGCGCCGCGCCTCCGGCTGGGATTCGCGTTCATGCCGCACGGCGCGGTGATGGCCAACTGGACGCCGGCCGCGGAAGGGACGCTGCAGCTCTCGCCCATCCTGTCGCCGCTCGAGAAGTTCAAGGACCAGGTCGTGGTCGTCAGCAACCTGGCGCACGCGATGGCCGGCCCGCAGGGACCGGGCGACAACGGCGGCGATCACACGCGGTGCCCCGCGGTCTTCCTGAACGGCGTGCATCCCAAGCGCACCGACGGCGCCGACATCCAGGCCGGCAAGACCATCGACCAGATCGCGGCAGAGAAGATCGGCCAGGACACGCTGCTGCCGTCGCTCGAGCTGGCCATCGAGGATTACAGCGGCCTCGTCGGTTCGTGCGACGTCGGGTTCAGCTGCACGTACATGAACACGATCTCCTGGCGCACGCCGACGGCGCCGATGCCGATGGAGATCAACCCGCGGGTGGTGTTCGATCGGATGTTCGGTGACGGAGCTACCGCGGAGGAACGCCGGCGACGCATCGAAACCCAGCGGAGCATTCTCGACGCGGTCAGCGATCAGGTGCGGCGCCTCCAGGGCGGGCTAGGCACCGGCGATCGGGCTCGCGTGGCCGACTACCTCGACTCCGTGCGGGAGATCGAGCGGCGCATCGCGATCTCGGAGAAGCAGGCGGGTGAAAACCTCGATGTACCGGTGACGCCGCGCGGCATTCCGGACGATTTCGTCGAGCACACGAAGCTGATGTTCGACCTGATGACCATCGCGTTCCAGGCCGACATCACACGCATTTCGACCTTCATGATGGCGCGCGAGGTGAGCTACCGGACGTTCCCGATGCTCGGCATCTCGGAAGCCTTCCACCCGGCGTCGCATCATCAGAACAGCCCGGAGCGGCTGACCCAGTTGACGAAGATCCAGACCTTCCACGTGGGCCTGTGGTCGTACCTGCTCGACAAGCTCCGATCCACGCCGGATGGCGACGGCAACCTGCTCGATCATTCGCTGCTGCTCTACGGCGGCGCCATGAGCAACAGCAACATTCACAATCACTCACCGCTGCCGATTGTCGTGGCGGGCGGAGCGAACGGCACGATGAAGGGCGGGCGGCATCTCACGTACGCGGAAAACACGCCGATGGCGAACCTGCTGCTGACGATGCTGCAGAAGGCCGGCATGCCGCAGGAGAGCGTGGGCGACAGCACAGGGCCGCTGTCGGAAGTTTGAACGTACGTGGGGCGGACCTTCAGGTCCGCCGATATGCCCGACCTGAAGGGTCGGGCCTACGTACGAGTTGTGGTGACTCTCATGACGAAGCTGCTCGCACTCGCATTGCTCCTGGTCACGCCGTCGATCGCCGGCGCCGCCGGCGCGGACGTGGCCGACGCCGCACAGAAGAAGGACCTCGGGGCGCTGCGCACGCTCGTGCAGCGCAAGGTCGACGTCAACGCCGCGCAGCCCGACGGGACCACGGCGCTTCACTGGGCGGTCGTCTGGAACAACAACGACGCCGTCAACCTTCTGCTGCGCGCAGGCGCGGACGTGAAGGCCCGGAACCGCTACGGTGCGACGCCGCTGTCCGAGGCGGTCACCTCGGGCAGCGCGGCGCTGATCGAGTCGCTGCTCAAGGCCGGCGCCGATCCCATGACTCTCTCGACGGCCGACGGCGAGACGGTGCTGATGACGGCGGCGCGCGTCGGCAACCTCGATGCGGTCCGGCTGCTCGTCGAGCGCGGCGCCGACGTGAACGCGCGCGAGACGTACAAAGGCCAGACCGCGCTCATGTGGGCCGCCGCTGAGCGGCACGCCTCAGTCGTCAAGGTCCTGCTCGACAAGGGCGCCGACTGGAAGGTCCGCGGCTACGATCGTGAAACGAAGATTCCGAAGCTCAGCGCCGCCTCGTCCATCTCGCCGATTCCGCGCGGCGGCCTGCCGGCGCTCGGATTTGCAGCGCGGGAGGGCGACATCGAGTCGGCGCGCGTGATGCTCGACGGCGGCGTCGACATCAACTACGGCGACGTCGACAACACCACCGCCCTCATCGTGTCGATCATGAATAAGCAATACACGTTCGCGAAGTTCCTGATCGACCGCGGGGCCGACGTCAACATCGTCGGCGGCTACGGGCGCACGGCGCTCTACGCCATCATCGACATGCGCAACGAGGACTACTCGGCGCTCCCGAACCGCAAGAGCGACGACCCGCTGCCGACGCTGGACCTCTTCAAGATGCTGCTCGATCGCGGCGCCAACCTGAACGCGGCGCTCACGGCCAACCTTCCCGGCCGGAGCGGCATGGATTCGGGCGACACGACGCTGAACGTGGGTACCACGCCGCTGATGCGCGCCGCGCGGGCGGGCGACACGGCGGTGATGCGGCTGCTGCTCGACAAGGGCGCCGATCCGACGCTGACGACGAAGGACGGCAACACGGCGTTGATGTTCGCGGCGGGCGTCGGCTATCGCGACAAGAACACGCGGGGCACCGAGCCGGACGCCCTGGAGGCCGTCAAAATCCTCGCTGCGACCGGCCTCGACGTGCACACCGCGAACAGCCGGGGCGAAACAGCGTTGCATGGCGCCGCCGATCGCGGCGCGGACAGCGTTGTTCAGTACCTCGTCGATCGCGGGGCGGCTCTGAACGTCAAGACCAAGCAGGGCTTCACGCCGCTCGACGTCGCGATGGGCAAGTCGAGCCTGATCCAGCTGCCTGTGCCCAAGCCGACAACGGTCGCCCTGCTGCAGAAGCTGGGGGCCGTCGAAGGGAAAGTCGAAAGGAAAGACGTGAAGTAGCGCGTGGGCCGCTTGCGGATGGCTACGTGCGGCACATGAAGCCGACCAGCACGGCGGCTACTGCACCAAATGCGACCATCCCTCCGTGGATTTGATAGTCCGCAAACGTCGCGGCCAGTTGATGGAAGATGTGCCCGGCCGGCACCGTCACGACCGCCAATTCGCTGATCCCATCGCCGCTGAGCAGGTTCAGGATATGGCGGCGCATGTCCTCACTGAGCGCCGCCATGCCAGTGGCAAGAAGGCAGAAGCAGGCGCCGTTCACGAGGAGCCCTGTGCCGATGCGTCGGATTCGAACCATCGCAGCCCAATAAAGCAAACCGTACGCCCGGAGTTCCCGATGCCCCGAGGACCGCTTTTTCGCCGAAAATCGCCCGATTTCAATGATGTCGTGGACTGAATCAGAACACGGCGTTCTGAAACAGGGCACGAGATCTTCGGTACCTCCGTCGACTTACTTCTTCGCGCTGAATGTCAGGTTGCTCGAAAAGAACGGCAGCACCTTCTGCTCGATCCGCTCGACCACGCGGTTGGTGTGATCGCCCTCATACGTCTCGAACGTATGCGTCACCCCGAAGTTCGTGAAGATCTGATCCATCTGCTTATTGGACGCTGCGAGGCCATCCTGCAAGCCGACCTCGCCCATGATGGCGTGGTACTTCTTCAAGTTCGTCACGTATTGATCGATCATGGCGAGCGGTGAGTTGGCCGCCCATTTCGCGACGACGAGCGGCTGCGGCTCGCCGTCCTTGATCGGGTTGTCGAAGTAGTCGGGCGGGTTCTTCGGGTTCGGCGAAAACGCCGCGGCAAGCGCCGCCTGCACGTTGCCGAAGCCGCCGCGGCCGCGCCCTTGCCCGTCACCGCGTGCCCCCTGACCGGCGGCGCCGCGGGCCCCTTCAGGAGCCGCACCACGGGCGCCCTCTGGCGCCGGGCCACGTCCTTCACGCGCGGCCCCACGCCCTTGCGCCGGGAACGGCGCGTTCATCAGGCAGCACGCGCTCATGATGTAGAGGCTGCTGAACACGTCGGGCCGCTTCATGCCGATGCGGACGGTCCCGTAGCCGCCCATCGAATGTCCGCCGAGCCCGCGGCTCAGGCGATTCGCGATCGTGCGGTAGTGGCTGTCGACGTAGGCCACCAGATCGTCCGCGATGTAGGACTCCCAGTCGCCCGTCGTGGCCGACGCGGAGTACATGCTGCCGCTGTACTTCGTGAAGGCGTCTGGGCTCACCAGAATCATCTCTTTCATCGTGCCCGCGGCGATGTCCTTGTCGGCCCCGGCGGCGAGGTTGGTGAACGTCATCCATCGCTCTGCCGTGAGCCCGTACCCGTGCAGCAGATAGACGACCGGGTACCGCTGCGTGCGGCTCGTCCTGTAGCTGGGCGGCAGGTAGATGTACACGTCGCGATCGGGTGAGTCGCCTTCGAGATTGCCCTCGAGCGCTGCGCCATGAACGGCCACCTTCTCGACGGTGCCCTTTCTCTCGGGTACGCTCGACTGCGCGGCAGCCGGGCTTGCGAGCGCGAGAGCAAGAAGACCGGCGAGCGGAACGATGATGCGTGTCACGTCTCGACCTCCCAGGCTGATGTTCCGCGGATTGTAGCGCCGTCTACGGCAGATAGCCGTCCCGCGTGACCGTGCCGGTCAACCCGGGCCGCGCGATCTCGATGCGCGGGTTCTGCAGCTCGCCACCCTGCGATCGTTCTGCCGTCACCTGGAACTGCTTCATCTGCCGCGCATGCAGCGTCGCCAGATCGCGCCCCCACTGGCGCAGCAGCGTCTCCAGACGATTTGGTGACGCCAGTCCCTCGTAGCGGCCATTGGTCGCTTTTGCCGCCGGCACCGCGACGACTGACTGCACACTGAAATCGAGGCCGTTCACCGTCGCGTTGTCGCCGAGGCGCGTCGAGATCACGATTGCATTCACCTTCGCGCCGCGCGACGCGAGAAACGACACGGCCTTTTCAATTTCGTCGGCCCGGTAACTCCTGGCTTCGGTCGTGCCTGTCGCGACCATCACCAGCACCGGCAGGTAGCGCGCAGCCTGACGATCCTTGCCTTCGAGCCGGAGCCGCTCGCTGAATTCGACCAGGGCATCGGAGAAGCGCGGCAGCACCTCCTCCGGCGCAAAACCGGCGATCCCGCGCAGAATCTGCGAGCGGTTCGTGGTGGCCTTGACGACGGTGCGCGGCTGAGGCGCGGTCGTGATCAACGTGACCTCGACGTCGCGCGGCAGCGACTCGACCAGCGCCGTGAGGCCCTGCCGGTAATGGACCAGCGCTTCCGCGCTGCCGAACCCGTTGTCGACCGCAATCGTCAGCTTCACCGGCAGCGCGATCCGTTCCACCTTGACGATCGGCTGACGGATGCCGTTCTCCGACATGAACACGTCTTCGGGACCCAGGTCCGTGACCGGCGTGCCCGACGCGTCGACCACGCTGACGACAAACTGAAAGCTGGACTGGGCTGAGACGCAGATGCCGAGAGTCGCCGCGAGGGCGGCGGTCATCGCGAGTGCTCCTCGTGTGAACGACGACGAAACGCTCATGGTCCTCCGCCGGAGAGTGTAGCGCCTGTCCGCGACACACCGACCAGTCGCGAGACAATTTCGTCCACGATTTTGTTCAGGTTCGCGCAGCGGGGCAATCCCGTAGACTGGGGCTTCACTCTCGCGCAGATGGCGATCATCGTCGTGCTCACCTCGTGCCTGATGTACACGGGGCGGATTCGTGCCCTGTCGTTCATCCCGGGAATGTTCTTCGGCTTCGGGTCGTTCTTCGCCACCTTCTTCGGCGGCTTCGGCCCCAGCCCGCACAACCCATTCGCGGCGTGGATAGCGACCGTGCTGATGAACGCGCTGGGGCCGCTGTAGCGTGGCTGACCGTGCGATTCGGATCGCGCGGCCACGAACAACACGAACGGTAATGACCCGAATCCGATCGCCTATCCCTATCCGACAACTCCCGGATAGCCGAGCGCCTTGCGGACGTACGCGAGCTGCCCGACATGATAAGTGTCGTGCATCGCGAGGAACGCGACCTGCTGCCCCACGGTCTGCACCGCGGGCGTGAACGAGCGCGTCGCCGGACGCGACACATCCGCCTCCGACATCGCCGCGAGCCTCGCGTACAGGCGCGCGTTGATGTCGCGTCCCACCTCCTGGATCGCGGCCCGCGACGGGTACGCGTCGGCGTCCTGCAGCGCCGCACCGCGGGCGAACGTGGCGTCCCACCCCGTGTCGACGTCGTCGCCGAGGATCTTCAGCAGCTGCGCGCGTGTGGCCACCATGTGGCCGAGGATCCAGAGCAGAGGATTGCTCTGTGCGGTCGGCCGCTTCCAGAAGTCGGTGTCGGCGACACCCTGAAACGTCCGCTCGGCCAGGCTGTCGTTGCTGGCGAAGATGAACGCGAGCGAGGCGATCGCCGGATGATAGGTATGCGAGGTCCTGGCGAACAGCTGGAGGAGGCCGCTCCATCCGCCCGGTCCGGCCACTCCGACGCGGATCTTTTCGAATTCGGCGCCGTGGCGCTCGAGATGGCGATGCTCGAGATCGACGCGCGTCATCCCGCCGCCTTCGTCAGTGAATCGCACGTCCACTTCGCTCGCGTGAGAGAGATCCGGATCGAATTGCCAGCTCGGATCGATCTGCCACGCGATGACGAGCCGCCGAGGCGGTTCCCACGCAGTGACCGTCCCCCACTGGCACTCGAGGCCGTCGGCTTCGAGGCCGAAACACCGGCCGCCCGCGCGCCCCTCGATGACGGCCTTCTGCAGCGGCTTTTTGCCGATGTGGTGGCCCCTCGGCCACCAGGTGTCGAATCCGTCGGTGAATACCTTGAAGGCATGATCCAGGCTTGCCTTCACCGTCACGCTCTTCCGCACTGTCGTGCTCTGTTCGGTCACCATCGCCATGGCTGCTCCTCTTTCTCCTCGTCCGTGCTTCGGCCGGTTCAGTGTCGTTTGGGTGTTCGTGCGGGTTTCTTGTCGGCGTGCCCCTCGGCGGCGTGCTTGAACGCGGCGAGCGCGTCGCCCCAGAAGCGATCGAAATACTCGCGGATAGCGGCGAGGCCTTCTGGATTCAGCTCGTAGATCCGGTTGCGCCCCTCGCGCCGCTCGCGGACGACCTGCGCGTCCTTGAGAATCCGCAGGTGCTTTGAAATGGCCGGGCGGCTCACATCGAAATAGTCCGCCAGCTCGTTGACGCCGTGCGGCCGGCCGAGCAGGTACTCAAGCACAGCACGCCGCGTCGGATCGGCGACCGCGCGGAACGGGTCGGCCGAATAGGTAACCATATGGTTACCTATTCTATGCACCTTCTCCGGTCTGTCAAGTCATCGTGTTTCAGCGCGCGCGCAGGACTTTCATCGCCGCAGCATCGAAGCCGTGTTCGAGAACCTCTTCAGGCTTCAGGATCGCCCGCGACATGAGCAGCCACACCACCAGGCCCGTCCAGCCGGTCTGGTGGCTGGCGCCCAGTCCTGCCCCGTTGTCCCCGTGAAAGTACTCGTAGAAGAGAACGAGATCGCGCCAGTGCGGATCGGCCTGAAGTATTTCCGAGCCACCGTAGAGCGGGCGACGATCGTCGCGACCGCGCAGGAAGATGGCGCACAGGCGCCGCGCCAGTTCGTCCGCCACCTGCCATAGGTTCATGGTCTTGCCGGATCGGGTGGGACACTCCACGACGAATGCGTCGCCGTAGTACGCATACATCTTCCTGAGCGATTGGATGAGAAGCTGATTGACCGGCATCCAGATGGGACCGCGCCAGTTGGAGTTGCCGCCGAACAGGCCGCTCGTCGATTCCGCCGGTTCGTAGCCGACACGGTAGACGTTTCCGGCCACGGTGAACGTGTACGGATCGTCTTTGTGATGACGCGACAACGCGCGGACGCCGTGATCGCCGAGAAACTCCGTCTCGTCGAGCATCCGCTTCAGGATCAACCGCAGCTTGCGTTCGTTGACGGGCGACAGCAGGCGACGGCCGCCGACGCCCGGCTTGCCAAGGTCGCTGATGTTGGCCAGCAATGCCGCGTTCTCTTCGACGAAATACGCCACCCGCTTCGCGAACACGGGAAGGCGTTCGAGCGTGTCGCGCTCGAAGATGGCGACGGCAAAGAGCGGAATCAACCCGACCATCGATCGCAGCTTGAGGCGCATGGCCCCGCCGCCTGGCAGCCGGAGCACGTCGTAATAAAACCCGTCGTGCTCATCCCAGAGCTCGTCTTCGTTGTCGCCAATCCGGTCCATGGCCGCGGCGATGTAGATGAAGTGCTCGAAAAACTTGCAGGCCAGCTCTTCGTACACCGGATTATCGAGCGACAACTCGAGCGCGATGGTCAGCATGTCGAGGCAGAACATCGCCATCCAGCTCGTGCCGTCCGCCTGCTCGATGGTGCCGCCGGTCGGCAGCGGGGCGCTCCGATCGAACACGCCGATGTTGTCCAGACCGAGGAATCCGCCGGCAAACACGTTCCGGCCCGCTTGGTCCTTCCGGTTGACCCACCAGGTGAAATTCATCAGCAGCTTGTGGAACTGGCTCTCGAGAAACGCGCGGTCCGGTTCTCCCTTGGCGGCGTGATCGATGAGGTAGACCTGCCACACCGACCGGCAGTGCACGGGCGGATTGACGTCGCTGAAATTCCATTCGTACGCGGGAATCTGACCGTTGGGATGGAGGTACACCTGATTGGTCATCAGGCGCAGCTGCTCCTTCGCGAAGTCGAGATCCACGCGCGCCAGCACCATGCAGTGAAACGCGAGATCCCAGGCCGCGAACCACGGATATTCCCATTTATCGGGCATCGACAGGATGTCGGCGCTCTCGAGATGGAACCAGTCCTGGTTGCGTCTCGCGACACGCTGCTGACAATCAGGTGGCAGCAGATCGTCATGAATCCATTTATTCACCGGGTAGTAGTAATACTGTTTGCTCCACAGCATGCCGGCCAGCGCCTGGCGCATGACCATCCGGCCATCGGCGTCGAGTTCGGAAGGAATGACCGACGCGTAGAACTCGTCGGCTTCCCTGATCCGCGCGGCAAAGACGTCGTCGAGCGCTGACCCGAATGCCTCTTTCGATGACGGCCACTCGCGTTCGCCGAGACGCAGGTGTACGACCTGAACGTCTCCCGGCGCGATGGTCATCTCATAGTGCGCCGCCGCCTTCGTTCCCGTCTGAGCCGGGTTCACCGCCTCTTGACGGCCGTGGACAATGGCGTTGTTGATGCCGTCCTTGACGTAGGGCGACGCGTTGGGCCGTCGGAACACGCGCTCGCTGTTCGTCTCGTTCTCGACAAACAGCATGGGCACCGGACGATCGCACAGGAGGCGGCGATCGCCCAGCAACAGATGCCTCGCGGCGATCGATTGCGATCCGCACTGTTTCAGCTCGGGCTTTGGGCCCGGCGTCCGAGTCCACGACCAGGTGTTGCGAAACCACAGCGTCGGCAGCATGTGGAGAACCGCCCCGTCGGGACCGCGGTTCCACGCGCTGATGCGAATCAGGATTTCCTCGGGCGTCTCCTTCGCGTACTCGACGAACACGTCGAAGTAACGGCTGCCCGCAAAGACGCCGGTATCGACCAGTTCGTATTCAAGTTCCAGCTTGCTGCGCTTCCGGTTCGTGAGGACCAGATCCGAGTAAGGGAATTCGGCCTGCGGATACTTGTAGAGGTACTTCATGTACGAATGCGTGGGCGTGCTGTCCAGGTAGAAGTAGCACTCCTTCACGTCTTCGCCGTGATTGCCCTCGTCGTTGGTGAGCCCGAAGAGACGCTCCTTGAGGATCGGGTCCTTCCCGTTCCACAACGCGAGCGCGAAACAGAGGAACTGCCGATCGTCGGAGATGCCGCCCAGGCCATCTTCACCCCACCGATAGGCACGCGAGCGGGCCTGATCGTGCGAAAAGTAGTTCCACGCGTTGCCGGTCTGGCTGTAATCTTCGCGGACCGTGCCCCACTGGCGCTCGCTCAGGTACGGTCCCCACTTCTTCCACGGCGTCTTGTGATCCCGGGCATTCTTCAAACGCGCATCTTCGGCCATCGCAGCGTCCCCCAAGGGGAAATGACGGTCAATCGTCGTGTGGCCGAGCATCGAGGAGGGGGCCAGCGCGCATTGTATTGTGTAAGCCTGCATGAAGACCATGCGCGAAGATCGGGCGCACCACAACAGTGAGGCGTGATGGACCTCCTTCATTCCGCCCGCCTGACATTGCGTGATCTCGCGCGCCATCCCGGCTTCACGTCGGCGGCCGTCGCCACGCTCGCGCTCGCCATCGGGGCGAACGGCGCCATGTTCGGCGTCGTGTACGCCGCGCTGCTGAAGCCCTCCGCCATTCGTCAACCCGGGAACCTCGTGACCGTCTGGGAACGCCAGCGTGCGAGCGCTCCTGTCGTCGAACTGTCGCATCGCAACTTCGAGGACCTCGCCACGCACGCCCGGAGCTTCGACCATGTCGCCGCGTTCGGCTCGTCCACATGGCCGGTCATCCTCGATGCGGGGGGCGAGGCGGCGCGGCTGTCATCGGCGGGCGTTTCCGCCTCCTTCTTTGAGACGCTCCGTGTCCAGCCGGCGCTCGGGCGTGTCTTCCGTCCCGACGACGACCGTCCCAACGCGCCGCGCGTCGTCATTCTCAGCCACGGAACGTGGGTTCGCCGATTCGGCGGCGACCCCAACGTGGTCGGGACGACGATCCAACTCGAACAGCCTCACACGATCGTCGGCGTGATGCCGCGCGCGTTCGACTTTCCCCGAGGGACCGATGTCTGGCTGCCGGTCGTCCCGATTCTGGCGGGCGCCGGCGACGGACGCCTTCAGTCGCCGCTCGAGAGCGTCGGTGTGCTCTTCCTCGTGGGCCGGCTTCATGAAGGCGTGACCGCTGCGATGGCCAGCGAGGAGCTCGATCGTCTCGCAGCGCAACAGCAACGCGTCAACGGCGTCCGCCGATTCGGCGACGCGATGGTCGTGACCCCGTTTCTCGATTACCTGATGGGGCCGGTGCGTCAGGCGCTGTGGGCGCTGTTCGCCGCGGTCGCCGTGCTCCTGCTCATTGCGTGCGCCACTGTGTCCGGTCTCATGCTCACGCGCGTGTCGCTGCGGCGCCGGGAACAGGCCGTCCGCATGGCGCTCGGCGCCACACGTGCGCAGCTCGGCCAGCGGTGGATCCTCGAAACGGTCATACTCGCCGCGACCGGCGGGGCCCTTGGCCTGGCCCTCATGCAGTGGATTGCGAAGGGCCTGACGACGCTCGCGCCGGACGATGTGGCCGGCCTGTCGGAGGTCGGGGTGAACGCGCCCGTCGCGGCGTTCACATTCGGCGCGATGCTCGGCGCGGCGATCCTGTGCGGAGTTCAGCCAGTCTGGTATGGCGGGAGCGCGAGCCTGATCGACGCCCTCGCCGACGGCTCGCATGTCACGCCCGGGAAGCGGACGCATCGCGCGCGCTCCATACTACTCGCGGTTCAGGTCGGCCTCGCGGTCGTCCTGCTCGTCGTGGCAGGACTCGTGACACGCAGCTTCATCAAACTGCGGACGCTCGACCTCGGCTTCGTCCCCGCCAACGTGCTCACGATGAACGTCGAACCCCGCGATCCGAGACCGAGCGGCAACGAATGGATGCAGGGGTTGCTCGATCGGCTGGCGCGTTTACCGGCGGTCGAGGCGGCGGGTGCCGTGTCTCTGCGTCCGCTGGCCCTGGGCCCCATCGGGTCGGACACCTGGGTGGTTCTCGACGGCCAACCGGGTGCCAACGAAATCGGGCGGCTCAATCCCACGCTGAACTATCAGGTTGCGTCGCCCGGCTACTTCAACGCCATGCGGATCCCGCTCATTCGCGGCCGCCTCTTTACCGATCGGGACAACGGCACGTCTCCGCGGGTGGCACTGGTCGGCGAGAGCACGGCGCGACATCTGTGGCGCGGCGCCGATCCGATCGGCAAGCGCATGCTCATGCCCAGCCATTCAGCAGATGGCGGTCAAAATGTCTGGCGCACCGTCGTCGGCGTCGTCGGCGACGTCCGGTATCGGGGACTGGACGACGTGCGGCTGGACGTGTACGACGCCGCGCTTCAGGCGCCATCGATCGCCGCCGATCTCGTCATTCGCACGTCGGTCGCTCCGCTCACCACCGCTGCGGCGGTGCAGACCGAGGCTCGACGTCTGGACCCGCATGTGATTCTCGACCGCGTGACGACAATGGATGCGATTGTCTCGCGGGCGGCAGCACCCTGGCGCTTCAGCGTGTGGATGTTTACGCTGTTCGCGGCGATGGCGTTCCTGCTAGCCGCAGTTGGTCTGTTCAGCCTCGTCAGTCTCGACGTGACCCACCGGCGGCGCGAGTTCGCCGTCCGGCTGGCTCTCGGTGCTCGCGTCCGCGACGTACACGGGTCGGTCCTCGTGTCCGCGCTTCGTCGCGCTCTGCCGGCGGTCATCGTCGGGGTGATGATCGCCGGCGCCAGTAGCCGGACCATCGGCCACCTGCTGTTCGACGTGACGCCGCTCGATCCCTTCACGTACGGGGCGGTGATCGCGCTGGTCATGGCGGTCGTCGCCGCCGCGGCATGGCTGCCGGCGTACCGCGCCGCGCACGTCGACCCGATGGTGCTGCTCAAACGCGTTTGAACGGGATGCGATCAATCCACGTCGGCCGCCCGCTTCGCGCCACGTTTTTTCAACAGCAGCACGACACTGGTGGCCTCGTGTTCTTCCGCCACGTCGAGCGCGGTCTGCCCGTTGCCGGTAATGACGTTCGGATCCGCTCCGTGGTCCAGCAGGAGCGTGGCGATGTCGGCCTGGTCGTTTCGCGCCGCGACGAAGAGGGGCGTAGCCCTCGGGTACGTCAGCGCGTCGAGCCGTCGGTTGACGCTTCGGGGGTTCTCCCGCAGACGCGCCTGGACCTGATCGAGTAGCCCGAATCCGCACGCTTCGTGGATGTCCAGGGCGCAGTGGGCCGCCATCCAGCGAACCGTCTCCTCCTGATCGTTGTGAGCTGCCCATCCGATTGGTGTGGCAAGAAACGGATTGTCGCGGTTGTTGACGTCGGCGCCCTTCGCGACGAGGCGCTCGACCATCGGCAGGTCACCGTCCCAGGCCGCTCGATGGAGCGCCGTGCCATTGTTCACGCCGATCATGTTCCAGTTGCCGTCTTTCTCCAGAAGGAAGTCGACGGCGGGCTGCTGCTTCCGGACGTACGCATACAGCAGCGCAAGCCCGATGGCGTCGCGCTCGCCCATCGTCCGGCCGTGCCGGTGCGGGCGTGACTTCAAGCGGCCGCGGCCGTCGAAGCTGACGCGCAGCAGGTCCATACGACCGAGTGCCGCGGCCGCGAACACGTCGGCTTTCGCGCCAAGCTCAATCAGCTTCTCCGCCGCGCGAGGGGCATGGTTGATCAGCGACCCGTCCAGCGCTCCGGGGTCCTTCAAATCCAGCGGCTTCGCACCGTAATCGAGCAGGAGCTGGATCAGCGGACCGGAGACGTCGAGGTCGCTCGCCTGCAGGCTTGTCAGCACCAATCCCATCGTCGTGCCGCCGTTAGGGCCGATCGTCGACGCGTTCACGTCCGCGCCGGCATCCAGGATGGCCCGCGCGACGTCGACGATGTTCGGCGGCAGCGGTTCGCGTGGCGTGGACGAGTCGCGGCTGGGACCCGGGTTGCCGGCCACGTGATTGAGCAGCGTGGCGCCGCTGAAGTATCCGTATGGCGGATCGAGATTGGTGCGCGCGTGGACGAGCGAGGGATCGTCAGCAAGGAGGCGGCGCAGCGTTTCCAGATCGCCAGCATTGAGCGCAGCCAGGGCGTCGGAAAACCGCGGATGAGTCGCGAACCGCCCGAGCCGACGCGCGTATTCGACGTGATGTTTCAACGACGCCCAGCTGTCGAAGCCGTACTCCCGCGCAATCACCAACTGCGCGGCGGCAACGGTCAGGCGCCTGGCGAGGATCGAGGCGGGCGGCTGGCCGCTCATTTTCGGATCGTGCGCGGCGATCCGTGCGGCCGCGGCCTTGTTGCCCTTGTGATGGGCGCGGCGCAGTTCGGTCGCCTGAATCTTCAGTTGATCGAGACTTGGCCGCAGGGGAAGAGTGCGAGCAGGCATGGATGCTCCTTTCGTGATGCCCGATGTCCGCGTGCGGGCCGAAAGAAGCAGTGAATCTGGCGTGACGGGACGTAGGCGGGACTCGGTCCCTTTCCGCGGACGGGATGCGCCCTACGAGCGCAATGGTCCACGGTAGACGAACACTTCGAAGGAGTCAATCGAACAACGGCGGCCGCGGTGGCCGCCGTTGTCGTCAGGGATGTTGAGGCTACCTTCCGAGAGCCTTCAGGAAATCGGCCTTCGTCTGCGGCATCGCCCCGGCGTGGACCGGGATGTACTTGTCGAAGTCCAGCTTCAGCTTGTCGAGTACGATCGGCCCGAGCGCTTTGACGTGATCGTTGGCCGGCTGGCCCGGCGTCACGGTGAAATCGCCCTGGAAGAGGATCTTCTCCTTTGGGATGAAGGCGATCAGCAGGCCATTCGAGTGCGGCACCGGCGCGACGTGATACAGCTCGACCGTCCGCGTGCCGTCGGTGAAGACCTTTTTCTCGGTGAACGTTTCGATCTTGGCCTTCTTGGGATTCTTGGCCAGCGTGTCGTCCAGCAGCGTGCGCGGCGTGTTGAGCGCCCTTTCGAAGAACACCTCGTTGTTCTTCTGCGTGACAATCGTGGCGCCTTCGGCGACGAGCGCCGGCAGCCCGCCCGTGTGATCCGAGTGCGGATGCGTGTTCACGACGTACCGAATCGGCTTGTTCGGAATGAGCTTCTTCGTCTCGGCGATGTAGGCGACGCCACGCGCCTCGGGTTGTCCCGCCTCGAGCATCATCACGTAGTCCTTGAACTCCACGATGATCGAGTCGTAGCTCCCGGCCCCAGTGGTCAACTGATACAAACCATCGCCAAGCTTGGTGGACGTGACGGTCATCGCCGGCGGTCCGCCGCGGCCCGGGCCGCCAGGAGGCGGTCCGCCGCGACCCGCCGGTGGCGGCGGCGGAGGCACGAGGGTCGCGACATCAGGAGGATTCGCTTTCGCCGACGTCACGTCGACGTCGAAGAACGGCCAGCCGCCGCGCGTCTGCACGATCTTCGACGGCGCCATCGCGCCCCCGAAGTCCTTCCATCCCGTGTACGTGGCGACGACGTGCATGTCGCCCATGATGTTGTCGCCGACCCACGTCTCCACGCGATCGACGAGGTTCTTGTCGTTGATGTAGCCGTTGATGGTGTAGCTCTTGCCCGACGGCGCCTTCACGCTCGGGCTCCACGACACGACGGTCTGGTTACCGCGTTTGGTCGCCGTCGCGTTGTTGTCGGCCGCGCCCTTCAGAAATCCCCACGGCGTGATGTAGAGCTCGAGAGAGTTCAACCACGGCTGAGAGACATCTGCCTGCTGCGGCGTGATGTTCTGGAAGAACGTGCCGGGCGTCACCGCCGTCGAGCCGCCGGGCCCGATGTTGTTCGTGCTCCCAGTGGCGCGCGATGCCGGACCCGCGAGATCGATGACGCGCGTGTAATTGGCGATGGGCCGCATCGGATCGTGCGTGCCCCGGCATATCATGTCGGCCATGTTGGCGCCGCACTGCTGGAAGGCCACATCCTTGGCCGATCCTGAATACGTGATGGCCTTCGGATCGCCCAGGGCCTTCTGCGCGTTGGCGATCACGGTCTTGGCATCCTGCGCGATGGCGGTCCCGCAGAGTGCCGCGAGTCCGATTGCTGTCAAAGCCAGTTTTTTCACCACAACCACTCCTCCTGTGCGGCGGCCATCTTAATCGGAAACGGGCATCGTCGCGTAAAATGACGCCTTCCAAAGTTGTTCTGAATCGATGCGCCGGCTCCCGCAGTGGCTCCTCTGGATTTCGCTGGCCGTGCATGTGCCGATCGCGGTCGTCGCCGGCGTCACGAGTCAACGGCCCCACTACGACCTCGACAACTACTACGACATCGGCACCAAACCGGGCCGCCCGTACGTCGACTTCGTCGTCGAGTTCCCGGTGGGAACCGTCGAGGCCTTTCGAACGGTCGCGCACCTCGCGGGCGATCGGGCGCGGTTCGGCGTGGCCCTCGTGACGCTCAACTTCGTCGCTGACGTGGCCATCGCGGCCGCTCTCGGCTGGGGCTGTGGGATCGAAGCGGCTGCCTGCTATGCGCTCATCGTGATACCGATCGTCGATCTGTTCTTCCTCAGGCTCGACTTGTGGTCGACGGCGTTCGCGACACTCGGTGTCGCGGGATGGCGCCGTGGCCGCCCTTCGCTGGCCGCGATCGCTTTCGGTTTGGGCGCCGCCTTCAAGCTGTGGCCGCTCACGTTCCTGCCTCTCCTGCTGATCCCGGTGAATGCACGGCGGCGCGCCACGCCGATCGCGACAGCGATCGCCACAGGAATGGTCATCCTCGGCGGCTGGCTGTGGGTCGCAGGTCCGTCCGGGCTGTATCAGGTCCTGACGTTTCGCGGTGCGCGCGGCTGGGAGATCGAAAGCACGGTGGGCGCGGTGTGGATGCTCGTCGACCAGAGCTCGGCGCGCGTCGAAGCGGGCGCCTGGCGGATCGGCACGACGATCGGTCCGATCTCGATTCTGCTCTTTGCCCTGGGAGCCATTTTCTCTCTCTGGCTGGTCTGGCGCGGCGCACGCACCCGTCATCTCGGCGCCGGATGGGCCGGCGGCATCAGCGCACTGCTCGTGCTCTCGGCGCTGCTCTCGCCGCAATTCGCGGCGTGGCTCGCGCCGGCGGGCGGCGTGGCGTGGGCCGACGGCGACAGGCGCATCACCGTGCTCACGACGCTGGCGGTGTTTCTCACGAACCTGGTCTGGAAGTCATTCAATCCGCTCGTGCACGGCGCGATGGGACCGCTCGCGATGCTGCTGGCGCGCAACCTGCTGCTCGCGGCCATCGCGTTCGACGTGGCGCGGCTGGTGGGGAGGGCAAGCCCTGGTCGCGTCAATGCGACTGTGTGAGCCGGCTGTCGATATGCGCGAGCTTGTCAGGGCTTCGCATCACGTCTCGTCAGGTTTCAAGGCAACTCCCAGCCGGGCGGCCCCGGAATGGTTCGCGTGTGATGGAAGGTGTATTCGCCCAGAAGGCGCTGTTCCCCGCTCTCCTCCACAGCGAGAAGCCGGGCGATCATCGTAGCCGTCGGCGATGCCTTGGCCCACGTGATCGACTGCTGGCAAATCACGCTTCCCGCGTCGGCGATGATGGGAATGTTTGCCATCCGCTGATGCTCCACCCCGCGCGGATCGCACCAGCTGAGATCGACACGCGAAGCGGTGCTCACGTCAACGGCAAGGCGCGCGATCAGCATGTCGTCGTCGGCCGCCACGGTGCACGGCACGCTTGCGCCCCGTGGAGGTGCATATTCCCGGACGCGCAACCCTGTCTCGGCCGCGTGTTTCACGAACGCGTCGCTCGTCACCACCTGCAACGACGCCGATCGCGCGAGCGCGCGAAGGCCGTCGGCCAACGCGACCGCCTCGCGGAGCCGACCTCCGCATGTGTCGCACATCATCAGGTGCTGCTCGACGGCGTCCTCGTGGCCTGCGGGCAGGACTCCGAGCCAGTAGTCCATCAGGACTTCGGCCGCGACGGGATTCCGGCACTCGACGCGGCCACCGTGCGGAGTGGTCACAGCGCCGCTCCCATGCAGGCGCGCAGCCGCTGCAGCGCCCGATGACGGATCACGCGCACGTTTGCCTCCGAGATTCCAAGAAAGCGCGCCGTTTCCGCCGACGTCTGATCGTCATAGAAGGTCATCACGACGACCGAGCGTTCGCGCTCCTCGAGAGCTTGCACGCAGCCGACCAGTTGACGGTCGTCGAGCCGCGGCATGGGAGGCGGCGCTGGCACGAGATCGCCTCCGAACGTCGCCAGCAGTTCCTCCTGGCGCTGCACGCTGCGCCGCTGGTCGCGCACCGTCAGGCGGCATGTACCCAGCACGAACTGGGCGACCTTGTCCGGCTCGCGCAGCCGGCCATGTCGCAGCGCTTCGAGAACTTTCAGCAGCACCTGCTGGACGAGATCGTCCGCGGCGGCCGCCGATCGCAGGTGGCGAAGGCCGTAGAGCTGAATGCGCGGCGCCATGCGCCGGCACATTTCAGCTTCGGCCTCCAGGTCGCCTTCGGCAATGCGCGGCGCAAGCTCGGCGTCGCTCAGCCCGACATGCATCGCGCTCCATTCTAATTACGACCCGTTTCCGGCGACCTCTTCCGGCAGCGGCCCGAGAATGTCGATGCCGTACTTCGCCGCCACGGCCATCAATTTCGTCATGTCGGGCGGAGCAGGCGCCGGCTCGCTCATCTCTACGACGAACTGGTCGAAGCCGCCAGGTGCGCAGAGCAGCAGCAGTCGGGCCGGCTTGTCGCCGATCACCTTGAAACCGTGTGGGATTTCGCGCGGCCCGAAGACGAACGTGCCCGGGCCGGCGATCGTCCACTGGCCGTCGCACACGAAGGCCATGTCGCCCTCGACCACGTAGAACGCTTCGTCTTCGAGGTGGTGAGTGTGGTACGGCGACGCAAACCCCGGGGGCATCACATTTTCGACGAGCCCGAACGCTCCGCCGGTCGTCCGTCCTGTGGCTCTCAGGATGGTAGGAAGTCCCAGGAAATAGATAGGCGGCTCCGAAATCGTGTTCACGAAAGGCTTCAGGGCTTGTGTGAGCATCAGCTCTCCCCTTGGTCAGGTGTGCGCCGCCCGGATGGCCGCGCTTCACCTTGTATGTGGGGCGACAGGGCGCGTCCGTTACACTCTGAACCGAGTGATTGCGAGGTCCATCAGGATAGCGCTCCTCCTCATCGGCATGGCTGCATCGCTCGGAGCTGCTGACCGATGGAGCATCGGCCTTACGTCGAACGACGCCCCGATCGAGGCGCTAGTCGTGCCCGGAGCCTCGGAGTCGGCGCCGACCGTGCTGTTGATCGGCGGCCTTCAGGGACCGGACGCAAGCGTCGATGTCGTGCGGCGGGAAGCTGATGCCTTCGAGAAGCTGCCAGTGGCCCGCCGCAGCTTCCGGCTGATCGCGATCCCGCTCGCGAATCCAGACGCGCGGACGCTGAAGTTTCCACCGTCAGGAACTGCGTACAAGGAGAACGCCGAGTCGCATGTGCTGTGGCGCTGGATCGGGATCCACGCTCCCGACCTGGTGCTGATCGCCGCAAATGACGACGCACCGCTCGCGGCAGCGCTGTCGCAGAACACGGTGGGACTCGTGGGCAAGGTGCCAAGCCGGAGGGTCCCGGTCCAACCAGGCATCCTGCAATCCCTGCCGACGCCGGTGCCCTCCGAGGCACACCGCGAGCTCGATCGACGACGCAGTCGTTCGCCTCGTGTTGTCGCGGAGGAGCTCGCGAAGGTCTACGGGCACGACTTCAACCAGCCCACCTACATTCTGGCGATGGCGCTCGTCGCCCAGCTGCGCCTAGGCAACACCGCCGAGGTGACCCGGCTCGCAGAGCCGTATTTGAACGGCTCGCGGGATCCTTTCGCAATGCCGTCGCAGAGCGCGCTGGCGGCACATCTGCTGTTTGCCGTGATCGCGACGCGTGCGGGCGATGCGCGCGCCAGCAAGCTCGTCGTGCGCGCTGCGAGCAGTGGATTCAGCGAAGACGGGGGCCTGCGCGAGTTCATGCCGCTCAATGGCGGGTGGAGCGACTCCGTATTCATGGACATTCCGATTCTCGCGAAGGCCGGCGCGCTGTCCGGCGAGCGCAGGTACTTCGACATGGCCGCGCGGCACTTCGCGTTCATGCAGACGATCGTCCGTCGTCCGGACGGTCTCTATCGCCATCAGGCGTCAACCGACGCGGCGTGGGGACGCGGGAACGGCTTCCCCGCGCTTGGCCTCGCGCTCACCCTCAGTGACTTTCCGAAAGATCACCCCGGGTATGCGGCGCTCGTGGCGGCCTTTCAACGGCACATGCAAGCGCTCGCGCCGTTCCAGGACGAGAACGGCATGTTCCGCGAAGTCGTCGACGTCCCCGGCTCGTATCCCGAGTACTCCGGAACCGCGATGATTGCGACCGCCATGATGCGCGGCATCCGGAAGGGTTGGCTCGCAGCCTCGACGTATCAGCCGATCGTCGATCGTGCCTGGCACGCGATCCTTTTGCGCACGGCCTCTGATGGAAGTCTCTTCGACGTCGCCGAGAGCACCGGCACCCGCGGCCTTACACAGAAGGACTACCTGCGGCGGGCTGCGATTCTCGGTGCCGATCCGCGCGGTGGCGCTTTCGCAATGCTCTTCGCCACGGAGGTGGCGGGGATCGGCGTCAAGGACTAGTCGCCGGAGCGTTCCGACCGGCGGGCGCCGTGTGGATGCTCGTCGACCTGAACTCGGCGCGCGTCGAAGCGGGACTGCTGGCGCGCAACGTGCTGCTGGCTGTCATCGCGTTCGACGCCGCACGGCCGTCGCGCACGAAACTCCCCCTCACAACGACGAACGACTCGGCCATTCGAAACGGCTCAGTCAAATGGTCCAGCTGTGCTCGGACTTGAAAGAAATTTTACGTTCCGGCGCTGTGCGGCGAAATCGTCAGACCGATAACACAGTCGTCATCCTACCGACCGCCCATTCTCTTTCGCGCGCGGCAGTCGTCTCGAGCAGCTGAGCTTCAGCTCATCGATACACGACAGGCCTCGCGGCGGGAGGCCTCGATGTTCAGGCGTGCAGACCTCTTCGTCACCTTCACTCTTGTCGCCACCCTCGCTGTCGTCAGTACGCCGGCGTCAGCTCAATTCGCGTCGTTCGCGCCGTCGGCGACGGCCACGGCGGACAACGCGAAGATCGACGATTCACTGCAGCAGCGGCAGGCGGCGAACCCAGGCGGCCGATCCGATGTCATCGTCAAGATGTCGGATCCGTCCGATACGGCGACGCCTCCTGCTCTTGCGGCGCTCCTGCGAGTGTTCGGCGCGGCCGTCAATCGCCGCCTCTCCACCGTCAACGCCATCACGGCGAATGTCCCGAACGGCCTGCTGGTCGCGCTCTCGAACATAGGGGGCGTCGGACGCGTCTCGTTCGATCGCCCCATCGCGGGGGCGATGGAGCGTACGGGCGCGACCGTCGGCGCAACCGCCGTGCGCCAGAACCTCGGATATGACGGGTTCGGCGTCGGCGTCGCCATCATCGACTCGGGCGTCGCGCCAGCTCTCGACGATCTGACCGATGCCTCCGGCGCGAGTCAGCGCATCGATCGATTCGTCGACTTCGTCAACGGCAACCAAACGCCGTACGACGACTACGGCCATGGCACGCACGTCGCCGGCATCGTGGCCGGCAACGGCTTCGACTCGAGCGGCGCGCGAAGCGGCATCGCGCCCGGCGCGCGGCTGACGGTGCTCAAAGTGCTCGACTCCAAAGGCAACGGGCGCATCAGCGACGTGATTGCCGCGCTCGACTATGTCGTCGCGCACAAGAACGAATTGAACATCCGCGTCGTCAATCTGTCGGTCGCGGCCGGCGTGTACGAATCGTACAACGACGATCCACTCACGCTCGCGGCGCGCGAAGTGACGCGCGCCGGCATCGTCGTGGTGGCCGCGTCGGGCAACCGTGGACGCGCGTCCAACGGACACACCCTGTACGGCGGCATCTCGGCTCCCGGCAACGCGCCGTGGGTGCTGACGGTCGGCGCATCGAGCCACATGGGCACGATCGATCGCAGCGACGACCAGATGGCGGCCTTCAGCTCACGCGGGCCGGCGGCCGTCAACTACATCGCCAAACCGGATTTGGTAGCGCCCGGCGTCGGCATCGAATCGCTGAGCAATCCCGACAGCGCCCTGTACACCAAGAAGTCGGCGTATCTGCTCGATGGCACGATCCCGAAACCGTACCATCCATACCTGAGCCTCAGCGGATCGAGCATGGCATCGCCGGTCGTGGCCGGCACCGTGGCGCTGATGCTGCAGGCGAACCCGCTCCTGGCGCCGAACGCGGTCAAAGCCATCCTTCAGTACACCGCGCAGGTTTATCCGAATTACGACCCGCTCAGCCAGGGCGCGGGGTTCCTCAACGCCAAGGCGGCCGTGGAGCTCGCGCGATATCTGCTCGATCCGGTGAACGCGGCTGCCCCGGACTCTCAGTCGTGGAGCCGCCGCCTGATCTGGGGCACCCGTCAATATCAGGATGGCAGCCTGGACCTGCAGGCCAACGCGTGGAGTTCGTCCGTTGACTGGGGGGCGCCCGATGCGAATGGGTCCCCGGTTGCCTGGGGCACCCTCGCGTCGCTGCCCTGGACTATCGCCGCGTCGTCGCGGAATGTCGTCTGGGGCCGCAAGTGCGGGGGCAACGACTGCTCCGGCCCGTGGACCGTGGCTGCTGCTAACAGTGACAGCGACACGGTCGTCTGGGGCACGAGTGATAACAGCGATACCGTCGTCTGGGGTACGAGTGACGACAGCGATACCGTCGTCTGGGGCACGAGCTGCGACGATATCACCTGCGAGCCCATCGTGTGGGGTGCTCCATGACCGGCGCGACGACGTGGCGACTGCCTGCGCTCCCGCGCGCGCCGCAGGCGGGCATGCCCGTGAGTCCGGCCAAAGCGCCCCGGCCCGATCTGGCGTGGTCGGCGCAGCCGCTCGCGGCGCGTCAGTACGTGGCGGTCATCATCGCCATTGGCTCGGCCGCGTTGATCGCATCGGTCCCGACGACCTATCCGCGTCCGTTCCTCTTCGTGGCGCTGCTGGTGGTCGCGTGCCTGACGTCGGTGTGGAAGGTCAACCTGCCGATTCCGCTGATCAGCGGATCGACGCTGTCGGTGTCCTACGCGGCCGATCTGGCGGCGCTGCTGCTGCTCGGCCGTCAGCAGGCGGTGCTCATCGCGCTGGCCGGCGTGTGGATGCAGTGCACGTTCAAGGTCAAGCACACCTATCCGTGGTACCGCACGGTGTTCAGCACGGCCGCCGAAGCCGTCACGATGATCGCGACTGGCGCGGCCTACGCGTGGCTCGGCGGGCCCACCGGCACGTTTGACCTGACCACGCTGGCAAAGCCCATCGTGGGCGCCATCGCCACGTACTTTGTGTTCAACACCGGACTGGTCGCGACGGCCGTCGCGCTCTCGACTCGCCGATCGCCGCTTCAGGTGTGGCGGAACGACTTCCTGTGGAGCGGAGTGAGCTTCGTGGTGGCGGGCAGCACGGGCGCGGCGGCGGCCGTGGCGATCGCTCGCGGCGGCGTGTGGGAAAGCATCCTGCTGCTGGCCCCCGTGTATCTGACCTACCGCACGTATCGCACGTTCGTCGGCCGGCTCGAAGACCAGCGGCGCCACGAGCAGGAGCTGTCTGTCGAGAAGGATCGACTGGCCAGCGCACTGCGGCGCCTGACACGCCTCGAGGACGCGCGGCAGCTGCTGCTGCGGAACGAGCAGGCGGCACGCGCGAGCGCCGAACAGGCGAATCACCTGAAGGATCAGTTCCTGGCTGTCGTTTCGCACGAGCTGCGCACGCCGTTGAACGCCGTGCTCGGATGGTCCGACATGCTTCGCCGCGGGACGGTCGATCCCCGGCGGCACGACCGCGCCGTGCAGGCCATCTACGAGGGCGCGCTGCGACAGACGCAGCTCATCGACGACCTGCTCGACGTGACGCGCATCGTGGCTGGCAAGCTGCGGCTCGATCGATCCGCCGTCGACGTGGAGGACATCGTGAGCGCGGCGGTCGAAATGGTGCAGCCAGCCGCCGTCGCCAAGCACATCGAGCTCACGGTCAGCATCGATCCGTCGCTCGACGTCTTCCTCGGCGATCGCGCGCGCCTGCAGCAGATCATCACGAACCTGCTGACCAACGGCGTGAAGTTCACGCCGGAGGGCGGCATGGTGGGCGTGGCGGCACGTCGTGCAGGGGCCGACCTGGAACTAATCGTCGCCGACACTGGTCAGGGCATCGCCACCGACCTTCTGCCGGCACTCTTCGAGCCATTTCGTCAGGGCGACGGCTCGTCGACCCGCCGGAGCGGCGGGCTCGGGCTCGGGCTGTCCATCGTCAAGCATCTGGTCGAAGCGCACGGGGGCACGGTGCGCGCTGAAAGCGGAGGCGAGGGGCGCGGATCGACGTTCACGGTCCGGCTGCCGATCCTGCCGCTGGCCATGGATCAAGCCGCGGCAGCCCATGCCGGCACGGAGGCCTCGCCGGTCTCGGATCTGCCGTTGCGAGACATCTGCGTCCTCGTCGCCGACGATGACACCAGCGGACGCGAGATGATCGCCGCGAACCTGGAAGGACGCGGGGCGCGCGTGCGATCGGCGGCGTCAGCCGCCGAAGCCTTCGAGCTCCTGCAACAGGAGCGCGTGGACGTGCTCGTCAGCGACATCGCGATGCCGGGCGAAGATGGATACCAGCTGCTCCGACGCGTGCGGGGATTCGGCGGCGGGACGTCCGGCGTGCCGGCGATCGCGCTCACGGCCTTCACGCGAAAAGAGGATCGCGAGCGTGCGCTCGAAGCCGGCTTCCAGGTGCACCTGGGCAAGCCGGTGCGGCTCGACGCGCTGGTCGAAGCCGTTGAACGGCTCGCGCACCACGCCACGCGCGCTGCGCCGTAACGACTACAATTTCCCGGGTGAACGCCGCCAGTCCAATCGGCGTGTACGACTCGGGGGTGGGCGGCCTGTCGGTGCTGCGCGAGATCCGCCGCGAGCTGCCGGACGAAGCGCTGATGTACGTCGCCGACTCCGGCCACGCGCCCTACGGCGATCGCCCGCCGGAGTTCATCCACGCGCGCGCCAGCGCCATCACGGCATTTCTCGTCGGGCAGGGCGTCAAGGCCGTGGTCGTCGCCTGCAACACGGTGACAGGAGTCGCCGTCGAGGCGCTCCGCCGCCAGTTCTCGCTGCCCATCGTGGCGATCGAACCCGCCGTGAAACCGGCCTCGGCACGAACCAGGACCGGCGTCGTCGGCGTGATGGCAACCAGCGTGACCTTGTCGAGCGCCAACCTACTGCGGCTCGTCGGACAATATCGGCCGCCTGGAGGTGTCGCGATGCAGGCGTGTCCGGGACTGGTCGAGCAGGTCGAGAACGGTGATCTCAGCGGTGCCGACACACGCGCGCTCGTGGAGCGGTACGTCAAACCTCTGCTCGATGCGGGCGCGGACACCATCGTCCTGGGCTGCACGCACTACGCGTTTCTCTCGCCGCTCGTGGAAGCGATGGTCGGTCCGTCGGTCGCTGTCATCGATCCAGCGCCGGCTGTCGCGCGCGAACTGCGGCGACGCCTGACAGAGTCGAGTCTGCTCGCGCCGGGCGGCCGGCTTCCATCTGTCCGCTTCTTCAGCAGCGGAGCACCCGATCGTGCCCGCGCCGTCATCACGCAGCTCTGGGGTCAACCGGTTGACGTCGAACCGCTGAGTACGTAGGGCGGACCTTCAGGTTCGCCCTACACTTAGAACGAGATGCGCGTGAACACCTTGAGGATCGCCTCTTCTGAGGGTGGATGCAGGAGAGATGTTTCGGCGAACTCGCGAGCTTGCGGGTACTGAGTCTGGCGAATGAGATCCCCGGCGTTCTTCAAGTCGTACGTCGTGTGCCGCAGCTGAACGTCGGGGCCCAGCAGCAGCCAGTCCGCGCCGGTTCGTCCGAACGGCATGCCGACACTCCCGGCGTTGACGACGCGAGTCGTGCCGATGCGGCGATCGAACTGAATGTGGGTGTGGCCGCATACGACGAGAGGTACGCCAAGACCGCTGAAGACGGGGATGAGTACGTCTTCCGGCGTCAGGCTCGTGAACGCGTCTGTTTCGCTGTGCGGCGTCCCATGGCAGAACAGCACGTCGCCCACCGCATCGATGCGGATTGTGATCGTTCGCGGCCAGGTCGACAGCACGCGCGCATCCTCGGGTGTCAGCTGCCGCGCGCACCAGCGACTGATTTCGCGAAGCGGTTCCGGGAGAGGACCGCCGCTAGTCGTCCCCCAATACGTGACGTCGGCGGGATCCGCTGCGTCGAGTTGCGCCAGCATCGCCAGCTCGCCGTTGCCGTGCACGTATTGCACGGGCCCCGCGAGATCCAGCAGTCTCCGCAGCGTTTCCCGGGGCATCGGACCGGGGAACACGTCGCCTCCGACGACCACGAGGTCGACGTGCTCGGCCTGCACCTCTTCGAGCACGGCGTCGAGTGCCGGGAGATTCCCGTGAATGTCGCAGAGCACGGCGACACGGCGGGCGTGATTCATCGTCGCTGACACCTACTTACCCTGATCGAACAACACAATCCATCCGTCAGTCTCGCAACGCGAACGTCGCGAGCGATAAACCCGACACAACGGACACGTACTGTTTGCCGTCCACCTGGAACGTCACGGGGCCGCTGGCAATCTGACCGCCGAGGCTTGCCTTCCAGAGCAACGCCCCGGTGCGGGCGTCGATCGCCTGGAAGTGGCCTTCATTGCTGCCGGTGAAGAGAAGATCGGACGCGGTTGTCAGGATGCCAGCCTTGGTGACGTCCGTCATGTTGTACGTCCACTTGCGAGCACCGGTTTCGGGATCGATGGCGATCACCGAGCCGCGTCCTGCAGCGGTCGTCCAGTTGTTGACGGGCGAGGGCCGCTGGTTGGAAACCGTCGGTGCGCCCGGGACGGCAACAAACGGACGGCTCGCGTTGCCGCCAAACTGCTGCCCTTCTCGATATTCGACGGGCGTGCCGGCAAAGATCGTCGCGTAGTCCTCCCACGCCGGGATGTAGAACAGACCAGTATGGGGACTGAACGACGGTGAGTACCAGTTCGTGCCGCCCTGATTGCCAGGCCACGTCGGCGCGCCCGCCGGCTGCGGCGTCTGATCGGGCCTTCCCTTTTCGTCGAACCCTCTCAGCCAGTTTGCCTTCACGAACGGTTTGCCCATCAGGAACCGGCCGGTGATCCGATCGAGCACGTAGAAGTTCCCGTTCCGATTGGCCCAGAGCATCGCCTTGACCGGTCCGCCGTTCCAGTTGATGTCGGCGAGCACCGCGATCTGCACGGCATCGTAGTCGTAGCGATCGTGCGGCGTGAACTGATAGTGCCAGCGCAGCTTTCCCGTGTCGGCATCGAGCGCAACCACCGAGTCGGTGTACAGATTGTCGCCGGGCCGCTGATCGGCGCTCCAGTCGGGCCCGGCGTTGCCGACGCCCCAATACGTCAGGTTGGCGACCGGATCGTACGAGCCGGTCAGCCAGATCGACCCGCCGCCGTGCTTCCACGCGTCGGGATCGCAGAACGACGAGGGGTTGGGCGGACACGCCCGCCACGTCTCGTGGCCAGGTTCACCGGGTCCCGGAACCGTGTAGAAGCGCCATCGTTCCTTGCCGGTCTTCGCATCGTGCGCGGTGATGTACCCGCGGATGCCGTACTCGCCGCCGCCGACGCCGACGATGACTGCGTCCTTCACGACGAGCGGCGCGAGCGTGTAGGAGTAGCCGGCCTTCGGGTCCGCCACCTGCACGCGCCACAGCGGCCGGCCGTTGGTCGCGTCGAGCGCGACGAGCTGACCGTCCAGCGTGGCCAGAAACAATGTGTTTCCCAGAATCCCGAGGCCGCGATTGTTCGACCCGCAGCACACGCGCGCCTCGGGCGACGGGACGTGCTGATAGGTCCAATACGCACGACCGGTCTTCGCATCGAGCGCCAGGACATCGTTTGGCCGCTGTGTGATGTACATCACGCCGTCGACCACGAGGGGCGTCGTCTGCCAGCCGCCGGCCACGGCGCCCTGATACATCCACTTCAGCTCGAGATTCTTGACGTTCGTGACGTCAATCTGACTCAGGGTGCTGTAGCGCTGGCTGAAATAGCCGCCGGAATACGTCAGCCAGTTCTGCGGCTCCCGTGCAGCGTTGACCAGACGATCGGCGGTCACGCCGCTCTGTGCGTGCAATCCGCCCGTGACGAGGGCGGCAAGCGCAAGAACGGCGATCCACAGGCGCGCCTGGTTTCGTTGTGTGGCCATCGACTCACAATCCTTTCAGGGAAAGCAGGTACGTCACGACATCGGCCATCTCGTCCGCGTTGAATGCGTCCTTGAACGACGGCATCGGAGAGGTCGTGAGAATCGTGAGCTCGCGCAGATCGGTTTTCGCAAAGGACAACAGGTGCTGTTCGCTGTCGATCAGCTGTACTGAGAAGGTGTCTTCATTGAGCCGTCGGCCGTTGATGATTTTCCCGTCGCGCGTGACGACACGGACCGGACGGTTGATCGGCATCATCTGACTGCTCGGATCGATCAAGGATCGCTCGAGCGAACCGGCGCTGCGAACGGCGCCGACGTCGCTCAGATCCGGCGCGACGTGAGGGCCGCGGCCGTTCACGCGGTGGCACGTCGTGCAGCCGCCCTTGCCCTCGAAGAGCTCCTGGCCCCGGCGCGCGTCGCCGGCCTTCACCGCGGCGGGATCGAAGGCGTTCATGTTGCGCAGGTAGGCGACAATCCCGGTCACTTCAGCGGCGGTGAAGCTGAACGGCGGCATCGCCGTCTGGGGAATCCCGGTGGTGACGATGCGCGTGAGATCCTGATCCGTTGACCCGTGGCGGAATCGCCCCGATCGCAGGTTGACGCCGGCGATGCCGTCGCCAGACGGCAGATGGCACGTCGAGCACTGGGCGGCGTAGATGCGCGACCCGTACTCGATGTCGGCCCGCGCGTAGTCTGCCGTGTGATCCTGCGCGCCCGACGAAGCCGCTCCCACGGTGAGCATGAACGCAACCGTGGTCGCCTGCGACACGCACGCGATCAGCGATCTCATTTCGAGAGCCCCTTTGATGCCGTGTCCCAGTTGGCGTTGGTGCAGAGGCCGCAGTCCTTGCCGACGAACATCGCTCCGGCCTTCTTGTCGTTCTTGAACGCCCACATGAGCCAGTTCGACGCGACGTTGGCAAACTCGCCTCCGCCCGGATGAAAGACCGTCGCCGTGTGTCCGGCATTGTGGCGGGCGCCGTAGAACGCGGGCACCTTGTCGATCGCATCGAAGGTGGCTCTCGACGTCGCCATCATGAAGTCGGGCTCGTGGCCGTTGATGACCAGTACCGGCCCGTGCAGTTTCAGGAGTGCCTCCGTCGTCGGAAACGGAGAGGCCTGGGCGTTGGGATTCGCGTTCGGACTCGGAGGCTGGACGCCCGAGTTGAACACGCCGATCGTCTTCACGCGCGGATCGGTGCCCAGCGCGACTGACAGGAACCCGCCGCACGACTGGCCCATGACCGCGACCTTGTCCGTCGCGATCTTCCCCTTCAGCGGCGAGCCATCGCGCGCGTTTTCCTTTTCGGCCCAGTCGATGGCGGAGCGCAGATCGTCGGCGGTCGCCTGCCGGCGCGTCGGACCCTCCTGCGTCGTCGTGCCCATCACCAGGAAGCCGTGCGATGCGATCGTGGTCAGGAAGCCCGAATAGCGCTTGCTCTCGATGGCGCAGCCGCCGTTGCCCCACACCATCAGAGGCAGCGTGTCTTTCTTCGGGAACGCGTCGAGACTGCTCGGACGGAACACGACAAGGCCCGGCGAGCCGAAGGCCGTCTCCGATGTGATCGCGTACGGCCCTGGCACCGCGAGCGGTGCCCCTTCGACAGGCAGGGCGCGTTCGATCATCTCCCGCGTGATGCCCGGCGGTTGCGCGGAGCACACGCCGGCGAACAGCAGAAGCGCCGCTTGGAACACGACGGATGTCCTGAACATGAAGCCTCCCTACTTGCCGACCATATGAATCAGATCCTTCTCGTTCTCGCACATGAACTCGATGAGCTCGTCGTCGACAACCAGCCGCTTCGGCATCGTCACCGTCCACGGCTTCGTGTACATCACAGGATCATCAATGGTGACCGCGACGTCCATGTGCCCGAAATCGCGTCGAATGAACCGCTCGGTGACGCGCAGCGCGTCGCTGTGCCGATGCCCACCGTCGTCGAGCCAGGTCTTGTCGCTGAGCCCGTTGGTTTCGACGATGAAGGTCTCGCCTTCCCACCGGCCGATGGAGTAGCCGAGCCACGCTGGTTCAGGGTCCTTGGGGAGCGGCCGGCCGTCGGTCATGACCTGACGATAGTGGTTGTACGCTTCGAACAGGATCACCGTCACCGTCGGCGTCTGGATGAACTTGGTGGGGGTCGGGAGCGCGTCGAAATCGGTCACGCCGTGCGAGACGCACCGGCCCGACGGCCGGTCCTTGCCGTTGTTCGCGCGCCGCTCGTCCAGGAGCGCCTTCGCGCGCGGCGTGAACGGCACCTGCACGCCGCCGGACGCGATGTCGACCAACCAGTTGCCGCTCGTGGTCTGCCAGATGCCTGTGAGATCCGGATGGCGGCCGTCGGGTGTGCGCGGGGCGGGCGCGGTCAGATTGGGTTTGCCGTCAGGCAGCCGGGGAACGCCGGGAGTGGGATACCCAATCCACTGGGCTGCAGCGGACGCCGACAGGACCGCCGACCATGCGGCCGTCACGAGGGATCGACGAAGCATCTTTGACAGTAAAAACGGCGTCATTCTACCCTGACGGCAACCGCTGCTAGAGTAAGACCAGACCCAGCCAGGAGGCCACCATGCTCGGCGCGCAGTTGCTCCGTCTCATTCAGGCCCACGCAGATGCCCTTACGAACGACGTCCTCAAGGACCTGACCACGAACGGCCGGACGCCACATTTCAACCGCGTGAAGAAGGCCGAGCTGGAGGCGCGTGTCGCGGCCTTGTACTTCAACCTGTCCAAATGGATCGGCAACGAGGACGACAGCGCGGTTCGCGCCGAGTACGAAGACATGGGACGCACACGCTTTCGCGAAGGCGTCCCCGTGAGCGAAATCGTCTACGCGCTCCTGCTGACGAAGCAGCACCTGCGCCGGTACATTCGGGACTACGGGTTGGTGGACTTCGCGGGCGATCGCGTGGTGCCGGAGGAGTTACTGCCGCTGGAGCTCCACAGCATCCAGCAGCTCAACTACCAGGTGGGAGAATTCTTCGACCGTGCGCTCTACCACCTGACTCGCGGGTACGAAATGGAAGCCGCCGGCGCGCATCCGCTGGTGTGATCGACGCTATTTCCGGACCCAGGCCTCGATCACCTTTTCGCTGTTGCTCTACAGACGACCCAGAGCACGAACCGCCAGCTCCTGACGGCGTCGTGCGTAGAGTGCCGAAGGTACGCGGAGGCTGGCGGCGCGTTCGAGCGCGGGCGTCGCATGCGTCAACTCGGCGTTCGCTTCACGTGTGTCCATGTCGGTCAGGGCGAGCACCGTGTACCAGAACGGGAACTTCCGCCATCCGTGTTCACCGTCGCGCACCGATCTGAGATGCACCGCGCCGCGCCGCAGTCGCTCGTCGCGCCGATCGAGCCCGCCGGCCAGCAGGTTCCGCCACAGGCCCACGCTGCACTTGCCGCAGCAATAGAGCCCCGGATTCCGTTTGCGAGGGTCTTCGGCGGCGCGAGCGAGGCATCGCATCAGGCCTTCATCAGCGGCGGCGAGCGCGTGCGTGACACCGGGGTCCCGCACGCGCAGCAACCGCAGCGCGCGCGATGTTTCCTCGCCGAGAATGTGACGCGCCGATGCCGACGCGATGCGCTCGCCGGTAAAGAGCACGATGCCCTTCGCGCGTTCGGAAGAGAACCCAGCGAAGGTCCCTCCGTAGGCGCCAGGCAACCCCTGACGAGCCGCCATCCACCGCGCCGTCCGGCTGCGCTCGACTGCCGTGAGCGCGCGGCCGTCGAAGAACGCGGCGTTGACGGCATCCACCGTTTGGGAAAGGCTCGTCCTGCTGATCAGCATGCGCGGCTCCATGGTCATCTCTCTTACACGAGCGCGAGTGTCAGACGGATCGCCGTGAAGTTCGCGAGGCCATTCAGGGCGACGGTTAGAAGGAGGAGGACCGCTCCCTTCAACACAATCGCCCTGGTCGATTCCTCGTAGACGCGCCTCAACGCCAATATCAGATACGGCAGTATCACGATGTACCCGCCCAGCGCCGCGAGGTCGATGGACAGGCCCGTCCGACGACTCAAACCCGCGGCGACAGTCAGAAGATAGATCAACGCGACGTAGTGCAAAGCAAAGACGACGTGCGCGCCGAACGGCCACCGCTGCTTGCGAAACAGCACCTGCGGCAGGACTGCGAAGACGATGGCGACCGCCCCAAGCGTGACCGTGTACACGGGCTGCACTCGAGCGTCGAAGCGTGCGTTGAAGAGCGCCGGTTCCAGCCCTCGCTCGGCCTCGCGCACCGAGACGAGGCTGCGGAGAACCCCTGATTGATCCGCGTCGAGCATGGCGGCCAGCGTGAATCCTGCCAGGGGCGCCGAGAAGAAGAAAATCGCGGCGCACACGAGGTAGGTCTTGAAGGGACTGAGACGAGGTTGACGTCGGCCCTCCAGGTACTCTGCCGTCAGCAACCCCGGAACGAGCAACCCGCGCAGCGTCCGAAGCGTCTTGAACCTGGTTCGGAAATTGGTGATGTCGTCCGCCACCTCGCTCAGGAAATGGCGCGCCGACAGCTCCTGGAGATGTATCCGGCGCTGGCCGCATCGGGGGCAATACTCGTCCGCGAGTTCTGCCGAGCAATTGGGGCAGCGCGACATCGGCGACCCCGCCTCCGCGCGTTCCCTCATCGGTGTCACGGCTGCACGTCCACGAACGTGAGGAGGGTATTGAGCAGCGGCAGTTCCTTTTCGCGACGCTGGGCTGGAGCCGCCAGCCATCTCGCGAAGCTGACCGGATCGATCCCGAGGCTCCCTCCCACTTCACGGAAGGCCGGTGTCACGCGGGTTGGGTCCGCCTGGAGGTCGAACGACGCAAGCACGTAGGGAATGCCTTCCGCGGCGAACGCCCTCGGACCATCGGCCAGTTGAAAATGCAGGTGCGGTTCCGACGAGTTGCCCGTGTTGCCCACGAGCGCCAGTGTCTGTCCTTTGCGCACTCGATCGCCCTTCGTCACCGTGAGGCTGCCAGGTTGGAGGTGCGCGTACAGCGCGTAGAGCTCATCGCCCAGGTCCAGAAGCACGTAGTTTCCCCCGAGAGTCCCCGGCGTGATCGGAACCGCACGGGCGACGGGATCCGGCACGTTTTCAGGAAGGCCATCGACCGTGTCGACGACCGTACCGTCCGCAATGGCGAGCGCTCTGGCACCAAAGGCACGGTAGCTCGCGTTGTTCAGCGGATCGCCGCGGAATGTTCGACCATCATCGAACAGGCGTACCCAGTCGGTGGCAAACCGCTGCGCAATGCGCGCCTCCCCCGCCAGGGCGAGCAGCGCGCGCCGATGGCCGGCTCCGTTGTCCGGTCCATTCGCCGCGAGCCAGAGATTCCCCTCGAGAGGCGGACCGATTACCGGCGGTGCCTTTGCCGACACGGGCACATCGACGCCGCTGATGCTGAGTGCGGGCTTTCCGGCGGCCGACGTCGGACCGTCCACGCGCACGTCGAACCGATGCGTCAACGTTGCGGGAACGGCTCGGGCCTGAAGAGAGATCCACACGAACACGATCGCGGTCCGCCCTGCGGGGAGGATCCGTCGTTCGTTGTCGGGAGCCGGCGCGCCCGGGCGATACAGAGACGCCTCGAGCGCATCGCGCTCAAGACGCAACAGCGGGGTCGCGCCCGGCGGCCCCGATTTGTCGGCCACCTCGACGACGTCGAGCGTGGTCGATCGAGGCGAAAGATTCGTGATGTGCAGCTCGTACACGAGATGTGTGCCGCCGGCCGCGACGAAAGGGCGCGGGCTGACGGGGACGCGCACGTCGATGGCGGGAAACGTGTTGGCTGCCTGGCCAGCCAGCGGAACGGCCAGCGCCGTCGCTATCAGACCGACGGCCCCTGCGAGGGTGAACTTCATGGAACTCTCCGCAGCGCCAGCGAAACGATGAGTGCCGATTATCGCGCACTCCCGGCACGAGTCGCGGATCAGACAGGGGTCCGTATAATTGCGCGCGCGCTCCGAACGAGGATGCCATGAGTGGAAATCGACGCGGCGGTTTGTCACGGCGGGACCTGCTGAAACGCGCCGCCGGTGCGGCCGCATCTGCCGGCGGCAGTCTGCTCGTTCGCCCGCTGCACATCGTCGTCGAGGCGGCGCAGAACGACGCGCCCGCGGATCTTCTTCTGACAAACGGAAAGTTTGTCGACGGCCGAGGGCTTGTCGGAACGGCGCTCACCGTCAAAGGGGGCCGCATCTTCAGGATTGGTCAACGACAGGAAGTGGGCGCGGCGATGCGCACGATCGACCTCGAAGGCCGTACCGTCGTGCCGGGTCTGTTCGACGCGCACGTGCACTACCTGCGGGCGGGCGTTAACCCGGGGTTCGAGGCTCGCCGCATCGAGCGGGCGTTCTCGATCGCCGAACTGCAGCAGGCGATCGCGACGCGCGCCGAATCGGCGCCACCAGGCGCGTTCATCACGTGCATCGGCGGCTGGAATCACACGCAGTTGACCGAACGGCGGCGGCCGACGAAGGCGGAGCTCGACGAGGCCGCGCCAAAGCATCCCGTCTACATTTCAGGGACCGGTGGGGGCACGGGCGCTTTGACGAACAGCCTGGGCCGGGCATTCTTGGCCGGCCGCGGCCTCCAGGTCGAGGAAACGACCGGCGTGGTCTCGTCGGCGCAGGCGGCGCTCGCCGCGTTGCAGGCGGTGCAAACCGCAGACGACAAGCTGCGCGGAACGGCCGACTTGAACCGGCACGCGAACAGCCTCGGCCTCACCGGTGTGATCAACGCCGGCAACCTCACCGACCAGGACCACGCGCTTCGTCTGTGGCGCGAGAACAAACTGACGATCCGCCTGCGCCATGTGCTGCAGGCGGATTCACCGGAGGAGGCGGAAGCCCGCGGACTCGACGCGTTCAGCCAATCGGCGCGGGCGGCGGCCGACGACCGCTTGAGAATCGTCGGGTTCGGCGAACGGCTCGGCGGCACCGACACGATGTCGCCGCAGTTCGAGCCGACAGCGCGCGCGATCGCCAGGCATGGTTGGCTCATGCAGCAGCACTCCATCACGGTCGCCGAAAACGACTTCCATCTCGCCGCGATGCGATCGATCGCACGCGACTATCCGCTCGAGCGGCTCCGGTGGTCGCTTCTGCATCTGCAAAGCATCGATGCCGTCCGGCTGCAGGCGCTGAAAGATCTCGGCGCGGGCGCGAGCGCGCAGACGTGGACGTATTTGTCAGCCGGTGGCGGGCCGCCCTTCCGCCGCATCGTCGATGCCGGGATTCGCGCCGGGGTCGGCACCGATTCGACCAATGTCTCGGCGCTGGATCCGTGGCTGTCGCTGTTCTACATGACCACCGGACGGAACCTCGCCGGCGTGCTGACCAACGACGGCCAGCAGATCTCGCGTGTGGAAGCGCTTCGCCTGTACACGGAGGGCGCCGCGTGGTTTTCCTTCGACGACGACAAGGTGGGGTCGTTTCTGCCGGGCAAGTACGCCGACCTCGCCGTGCTCAGCCACGACTACCTGACGGTCACGGAGCAAACCATCCGGACGATTGAGTCGGTGCTGACACTGGTGGCCGGAGGCGTGGTGCACGCCCAGGGAGCCTTCGCTCGGCTGCAGCCGAGGAACTGACCGCGCTCCGAAACCTCAGGCGTCAAAATTCGCGCAAGCCGACATCTGCTGCCGCGCACGCCCGAGAACGAGGCTTAGAATCACCGGCGGAGAGCGATGCCATGAAAGCGCGGGCCGCCTGCACGATTGCCGCCGCCGTCCTGGCAGCGATCACCGCGGTGGCGCAGAGCCGTCAAACGCCATGGCGCGAGCGCACGCCGTGGGGCGACCCCGACCTGCAGGGCGAGTGGACGAGCGAAGGCGAATACGGCGTCCCCTTCGAGCGACCGGCGGCGTTCGGTCCGCGTCAGTTCCTCACCGACGACGAATATGCCAGGCGCCTCGACGACGTCCGCGTCCGCGACGAGCGCGAGCTGGCACCGGTCGATGTGTTCTCCGGAAAGGTTGATGGCCCTAGCGCTCCGATTCCGCATTGGCGCGAATACAACACGACATCGCGCCGGACGTCTCTCGTGATCGATCCGCCCGATGGACGTCTTCCGCCGCGAACCCCTCAGGCGAGGTCGATTCCCCTGCAGCGGTGCGGCAGCCTGCTGGGTGGCGAGCCTTGCGACTCGTACGAGGACTACGGCCTCGGCGTCCGGTGCATCGTCCACGGCGGAGGCTTTCCCGACGCGATGTTTCCGGCGGTCTACAACGCCAACATGCGGATCATCCAGAGTCCGGGATACGTCGCCATCAGCTACGAGTTGATTCACGACACGCGCATCATCCCTGTCGACCAGTCTTCGCAGCACCGCGCGCCGCTGTCGCCGGCCATCCGGATGTACATGGGTGACGCGCGCGGGAGATTCGAGGGCACGACGCTCGTGGTCGAAACCACCAACCTGAAAGCGCCCACGCGTGGGGCCAGTCCCGGTCTTCGTCTGATCGAGCGTTTCGCGCGCATGGGACGTGACTCCATCGAGTACCGCGTGACGTTCGACGATCCTGCGACATGGACGGCGCCGTGGACCGCCGCGCTCGACCTCAAAGCGCGTCCGAGAGGCGCAGGCGTCTTCGAGTACGCGTGTCACGAGGGGAACTACGGGATGTCCAACATGCTCTCGACGGCGCGCTATCTCGAACGAGCCGCGGAAGGGGGGAGTGCACGATGACCGCACATGACATTCGGCGGTTTGGCTTCCGTCCGCTCGCGTTCGCTCTTGCGACGTCGTGCCTCGTGGCCTTCGCAACAGCACAGGAGCAGGTGCCCGACACGCCCGGCACCGGCCGCTTCCCGGCCATGAAGGAGGAGGTGTCTTCTCTGCCGCGGCACGTGATCTACCGGCCAACCGATCTCGCCTCCCTCGGTGGTTTGAAGCTGGGCGTGGTTGCGTGGGGCAACGGCGGATGTTCGGACGATGGCGCGAGCAGCCGCCTTCATCTGCTTGAAATCGCTTCGCATGGATATCTGGTGATCGCCAGTGGCCGCATTCTGAGTGGGCCTGGCGCGCCGCCAAGCGAGTCCCGGCCCGCGGCGGCGTCAGGACAGATCCAGCCGCCGCACACGCAAGCGTCGGATCTGACGGACGCCATCGACTGGGCGCTCGCGGAGAATCAGCGCGCAGCCAGCTCCTATTTCGGGCGGATCGATCCAACGTTGATCGCCTATTCGGGCTGGAGCTGCGGCGGCCTGCAAGCACTGCAGGTGGCGAAGGACGCACGCGTGAAGACGCTGGTGATCCACAACAGCGGCGTGCTGAACGAAGGCGCCACGATTCCGGGCATGGACGTTCGGAAGAACGTGCTGCTGACGCTGCATACGCCGGTGATCTACATCCTCGGCGGGCCGAGTGACATTGCGTATGTGAACGGCATGGACGATTTCGCTCGTATCGCGCACGTGCCCGTTGCCGTGGCCAATCTTCCCGTCGGGCACGGCGGTACGTTCCTGCAGCCCAATGGCGGAGCGGCCGCGTCGGTCGCCGTGAGCTGGCTCGATTGGCAGCTTCGCGGCGATGCCGCGAGTGCGAGGCGATTCGTGGGCGATGACTGTGGTCTCTGCCGGGACTCCCAGTGGTCGCTGCAGCGCAAGCAGTTCCCGGCGTCGAACGCCACCCGATGACGACACGTCACACGCACCGACGAACGATGGCAGGCCTCGCGCTTTGCGGTTGCCTGTTGCTGGCCCTCGCCGCGCAGGCAGCGTCGGGGGCCTCGCGCGCCTGGTGGGCACCGGGGCAAGGCACGCCGCTGCCGGCTTTCACCGCGTACGACAACGAGCAGGGCCAGCTCGGTCTGCTGAACGCGTCCGGCGAGCTGGACACCAGGGGGCATCCGTTCTTCGAGGCCATCGGCACGAACGGCCGTGCGTGCGTCACGTGCCACCAACCCGCGGATGCGATGACGCTGTCGGTGCGCAGCATTCGCGAGCGCTGGACGGCCACCAGCGGCAAGGATCCGTTGTTTGCAGCCGTGGACGGCATGAATTGCCCCAACCTGCCGGCTGACGATCCACGCTCCCACTCGCTCCTGCTCGACCGCGGCTTGTTCAGAATCGCGCTGCCGTGGCCGCCGAGGAATGCCGACGGCACGCGCATCGACCCGGAGTTCACCATCGAAGCTGTGCGCGATCCGAGCGGCTGCAACACGAACGCGGCCTACGGGCTTCAGAGCGCGAACCCGACGATTTCGGTCTTCCGACGCCCGCGGCCCGTCGCCAACACGAAGTACACGACGCACCAGAACTTCGGCGTCGGCCCCTTCATCGGCAAGAACGGGATGCCGTCGGCCACGGATCCGGTCACGGGCAGGCCCACGAGCATGAACCTGATGGCGGACGCGCGCACGCCGACGCTGGCCACGCAGGCAGAAGACGCCGCCAGAAACCATCTGCAGATCACGGGGACGTTGAGCGCTGCGCAGCTGGCACGCATCACCGAGTTCGAACGGCAGGTGTACGTGGCGCAAGTCAGCAGCACCGGCGCAGGCAGCCTGGTGGAGCCCGACGGCCCTCCGGCGTTCGGGCCTCGAAATCTTTTAGCGGGCGACGCAGGCGTGCTCGGCAACAACACCACGCGTTACGTGTTTCCCCTGGCGGGCAAGTGGGTCCAGCTGCCCCGCACGAACAACGAGGCCGACAACGCGCGCAACGCCGCGCGCGAGTCGATCGCGCGCGGACACGACGTGTTCATGTTCCGCACGTTCTGGATCAAGGACTCGATGCACCTCAACTCGGTCGGCCTTGGCAATCCCGTCAAGCGAACATGCGCCACCTGCCACGGGATGCACATGACGGGCATGGACACGGCGAACGGCTGGATGGACATCGGCACCACGAATTTGCCGTGGGCCTCGGAAGTGCCGCTGAATCCCTGGAACGACGCGAAACCGCAGATGCCGTTGTTCCGCATCACCTGCAAGCCCGGTGTGAAGCCGCATCCGTTCCTCGGCCGCGTCATCTACACGCAGGACCCGGGGCGGGCGCTCATCTCCGGTCAGTGCAACGACGTCGGCACGATCGTGATGGAGCAGTTCCGGGGACTGGCCGCGCGCGCGCCGTACTTCTCGAACGGATCGGCTGCCACGCTGCGCGAGCTCGTGGACTTCTACGACCGGCGGTACAACATCGGCTACTCCGAGCTGGAGAAGCAGGATCTCGTCAACTTCCTGGGGGCGCTCTGATGCACGCGCATCGTCTGACTCGCGGCGGCGCATGGCTGGTGGCCGGCTGGCTTGCGTCTGGCGCGGCCGTGTCCCTCGGTGGCGAAGAGCCGCGCAAGAACTTCGTCAGCTGTCCCATCATCCGCGACACGGCCTCGGTGCCATGCTGGCTCGCCGAGTACGAGGGCGAGCTGTATTTCCTCACGCTGCAGTCTGACGTGACCGCACCGGTCACCCCGCCGTGGCTCGGTCATCGCGTCCTGGTGGAAGGCACCGTCTCGGCCGAGCCCCGCATCTGTGGCGGCGTCGTGCTGAAGCCGGTTCATCTGTCGGTAATCGCCGAACCCGACGCCTCGTGCAACACGATGCTGCCCGCTGAAGCGCGCTACAACCTGACGTTCGAGCCGCCCCGCCCTCCCGGTCCGAGCAAAGGCCGGCTGGCCTTCGACAACGGGCCATCTGCCCCGCCCGCGCCCACGTCTTCGACTCGCGCGTTCGTCGTTCCGTATGACTTCGACGGCCTGGTCGGGTTCAACCATGCGCGAGTGCTGACCGAGATCCTCGATTTCGCGCGCGCGGTGAACGCCGCGGAAGTCGAGATCGAGGGGTATCGCGGCGCCGCCCGCCTCTCGAACGGGCAGACGATGGTGGAGGATGCCACCATCGGGAAGAGGCGCGCCGAACAGGTGGCCATGCTGCTGCAGGGAGCAAACCTGAAATCGCCGTCATACAAGGTGCGATGGCACGACGAGCCGGCCAGCGCCACCGGTATCGACGATTACCTCTCCCGGCGCGCCGTCGTGACTGTGCGTCCCCGGTAAATTCTCTGAACGTTTCGCCGGTCGGGCGCGTCTCTTCCCCGTGGCCATTTACAAGAGAGGCGCTGTGGATCCGACCAGGGAGGCGTGCCGCGACGCGCTGACGCTGTCGGGGCTGTTCAGCGTGCTCTCCTACCTCGTCGAACAGCGCACCAGAGAGATCGGCGTGCGGATGGCGCTCGGCTGGGCGCTCGTGGCGTCGCCCGCCGCGGAGCAGATCGGATCGACCGTTCGCGTCTTCGATCCGATCGCCGATGGTGCTGGCCTCCTCTGGATCGTCGCCGCGTGTACATGTGTGGCGCTGATTCCCGCGCTGCGTGCCACGCGGATCGATCAAGTTGGCGCGCTCAGGCAGGATTGATCGTCTGTGGCCGCGAACCCTTGTGATCGCTGCGGTACTGCCCTGGGGCCTGTCCGAACTCCCGCTTGAACGCGCGGCTGAACGCCGCTTCTGATTGATAGCCGATGTCGGTGGCGATGTCAGCGACGCCTCGCGAGGTCTTCTGCAACGATTGCGCGGCCAGCTGAAGCCTCCATCGCGTCAAGTACGCCATCGGCGGCTCGGAGAGATAGCGGCTGAACCGCTCGACCAACGCTGACCGCGAAATGCCCACTTCGTCCGCTAGGTCGGCGATCGTCCACGGGTGGGCCACGCGGCCGTGCAGGAGCGCGAGACTTTTGCCGATGACGGGATCGCGCGCGCCTGCGAGCCAACCGCTCTGTTGTTCGGGCATCCCATCGACGTAGCGCCGCAGCGTGTCCACGAACAACGCCTCCGACAGCTTGGCCAGCATGGCTTCGCTGCCGACGCGTCCTGACGCCGCTTCATCGACCAGGTGAAGGATGGAGTTCTCCAGCCAGTGCCCGGAGGCATCCGCCCGCACGTTGACTTTGAAGACTGGCGGCAGTCCGTTGAGGATCGGGCGACTGAGGTGCGGGTCGCAGGTCATGTACCCGCACACGAATCTCGACACGGCGCCCCCGCCGCCGGCGCGCAGCGGACTCAGATCGCGCGCCTGGATCTTGGCCGAGATTCCGTAGTTCGGGAATGGCGGCTTTGTCTCCTTTCCGCTCCTCATGAGGTGCGGATCGCCATGCGGAAAGATGACTACGTCTCCTGGGCCGAGCGGCACTGCTTTTCCGTCGTCCATTTCGGCAACGCCGGCGCCTTCGATGAGCAGGTGATAGAGGACGAGGTGCGCCGCGTCGGAAGCGAACTTGTCCCGCATCACTTTCGACGGGGGCGCCGAGAACCCCCACGGCGCTGAGAACTCGGCGCTGAAGAATACCGCGCCGTTCAATTTGACGCCGCTCAGGATCTCGGAGAAGGCATCCATTCAGGTCCCTGGACTCCGTGCAACGTTCACCGGCCGCCCGGCAATGCCATCCGATCGGGATGGCCGATCGAGCAAGTGATGGCGCCGCGCGGACATGGTCAGCCCGGCGCCCGCATTGTACTTTCCACCCGAAACGGAGGGCAGCCAAATGAGTAGCGTCATGCATGCCGTCGCGGGTTCGAATCCAAACCAGGCGCTGTGGGAAAAGGGCGACTTCACGCGCATCGCCGCGACCATGCGGGAGAGTGGCGAGGCCATCGTCGCCAGCCTCGGCATCACGCCCGGCATGAAGGTGCTGGACCTGGGGTCCGGTGACGGGACGACGGCGTTGCCGGCCGCCCGATTGGGCGCGGACGTCCTCGGCGTCGACATCGCGAGGAACCTGGTCGAAGCCGGGAACAGGCGCGCACGAGCCGAAGGATTGACCAACTGCCGGTTCCAGCACGGCGACGCGACCAATCTCAGTGATCTGGCCGATCGCAGCTTCGACCTGGTCGTCACGATCTTCGGTGCGATGTTCGCGCCCAGGCCGTTCGACGTGGCCAGGGAGATGGTCCGCGTGACGCGGCCGGGCGGCCGGATCGTGATGGGCAACTGGATTCCGAACGACCCCACACTCGTCGCCCAGATCCTGAAGATCAGTTCCGCGTACTCGCCGCCGACGCCCGAGGGCTTCATCAGCCCTATGACATGGGGCATCGAGAGCCACGTGATCGAGCGGTTTGGGGCCGCCGGCATTCGACCCGAGCGCATCTCGTTCGTCAGGGACACATACGGCTTCAACGCACCCGTGTCGCCGGCGACCTTCGTGGCAGACTTCCGCGCCTACTACGGACCGACGATGAACGCCTTCGCGGCCGCGGAGCAGAACGGCAAGGCCGCCGAACTGCAGCGGGAGCTCGAGGACCTCTTCGAGCGCGAGAACATCAGCACCATCAAAGGCCGCATGTCGATTCCGGCGACCTTTCTGCGTGTCACGGTCACTGTCTGAACGGATGGGACGATTTCAGACATGGCGCTCTACGACGACATCGGCGGGGCACCTGCGGTGCGTGCGGCCCTCGACGCGTTCTACCCGAGGGTGCTCGCCGATGCGACGCTGAGCGCCTTCTTCCTCGGCGTGGACATCGAACGGCTCAAGAAATCGCAGGAGGCGTTCTTTGCGATGGCGCTCGGGGGCCCCAACGCGTACACCGGGCGGACCCTCCAGAACGCTCACGTCAGAACTAGACGACGAGGCGCGAACGACGCCGTGTTCGATCACTTCCTCGTCGTGTTCAAGGGGGTCCTCGTCGATCTGGGCGTTCCTCACGGGAAGATCCACAAGTGGCTCGCCGTCTTCGAAGACGCGCGCGAGCAGATTCTCAGGCGCTGAACGCGACGCCCGTGCTGATTCGATAGCTGCAGGAGCATCACATGCATTTTGCCAAATTCGTGTTCTTCGTGGCGGGCATCTGGGGATTTCTCATCATCACGCCGCTGTACCTCATGTACGACGTGATCGGTCGAACATACCCACCCGCTGTGACGCACCCCGACTTCTACTACGGATTCCTGAGCGTCACCATCGCGTGGCAGGTTGCGTTTCTGATGATTGCGACGGACCCCATTCGCTTTCGACCACTGATGATGGCTGCCGCATTGGAGAAGTTCGGGTACATGGCGACACTCAGCGCGCTCTTCGCGCAGGGCCGCATGCAGGTCGGACAGGTTGCCGTCGTGAGCCCTGACCTCGTGCTGGGCGTGTTGTTCGTCGCCGCGTTCGTCAGGACGTCTTCCGCATCCTCTGATCAACGAGACGCGCGGCCCGCAGCAGCCGTGCATCCTGTCCGAGGTCGGCCGTCAGCTGGAGACCAAGCGGAAGCCCGCTAGCAACTGGCATCGGAATCGAGACGGCGGGAGTGCCAAGCGCCGTCCACGGTGCGTTCATCCGCGGATCGCCCGTGGTCGACAGGCCGACAGGTGCCGGGCCGGGCGCGGCCGGAGTGAGTACGACCGGCGTGGACGTGAAGATCTCCGCGAACCGCCCTCGACTATCGGCGATGAATTTTGTCGCGTCTGAATATCGTGCGGTCGAGATCTTGAGTCCCTCGCGAATCAGATCCGCCAGCGGCTGGTCGAGCGCGTCTCCGAACTCCTTCAGTCGCGCCTGGTGACGCCGAGCACCCTCGTACATCATCTCGACGCTGTTCGCCTCGTCGAGCTTTCTTAGGAGATCCGCGCAGTCGATTGTACGGATCGTGACACCACCCCGGCGCAGCGAAGTGATGGTCTGTTGGAACGTGGTCGCCATCTCGGGATCGCAGTCGAGCATCGGCTCAGGCACGGCGAATGGAAACTCCTCGTCACTGCCCGTCGATTTCCCGATGGCCGCCCAGAGCGCGATCATGTCGGCGGGCGTGTGCGTGTAGAAGCCGAGCGTGTCGAGGCTCTTTGCCAGCACGAACACGCCCTCCATCGGGAGAACACCGTACGTCGGCTTGAATCCGGTGATGCCGCAGAATGATGCCGGCCGGATCATCGAGCCTCGTGTCTGTTCTCCGACGGTGAACGGCACCATGCCGGCGGCGACGGCCGCGGCTGAACCGCTGGAGCTTCCACCCGGCGTGTGATTCGGATTTCGCGGGTTTCGCGTGGGACCCGGAGTGCGATACGCAAAGGCCGTCGTGACCGTCTTGCCAAGAAGGAGGGCGCCGCGCTCACGCAGCTGCCGCACGATCGCGGCGTCTGCCGTCCCCAGGCGGCCTTTATAGAGTAGGGAGCCGTACTCGGTCGCCATCCCTTTCGTTTCGACGATGTCTTTGACGCCGAAGGGAATGCCAGCCAGCGGACCCTCGCCGGCCGATTGACCGGGCTCCACGTGAGCCCATGCGTGAATGGTAGGCTCGAGTTCGCGGATTCGTTGCAGGCACTGCTCCAGTCCGCGCTTGCGTGTCTCGCGATCCGCCCTCAACCAATCGGAGAAGGTCTCGAGTGGCAGCGGCTGCGCGCGTGCATCTCTTGCGGTAGCCATCGGCAGGCTCGCGGCCACCCCCGCCGTACTCGCCACGATGAACTCGCGTCGCGTGAATGCCATGACGAGGTCTCCGTCGCCGTGCTGGTTCGGTCGCCGCGTT
>Ga0066903_100000005_pt1 | contig 78485 bp, 59 predicted proteins | sample PanSoiMetaGPlot1_FD_67491 | JGI IMG/M metagenome (GOLD analysis project Ga0066903, IMG submission 67491) | Tropical forest soil microbial communities from Panama analyzed to predict greenhouse gas emissions - Panama Soil - Plot 1 (version 2) | ecosystem: Environmental > Terrestrial > Soil >... | reverse complement strand
GCCGGTCCTGCGGGAAGTTGTAGGTGCGGATCTTCTCCGACCGGTCGCCCGAGCCGATCTGGCTGCGGCGCGCCTCGCGCTCCGCGGTCTGGCGCTTCTCTTCCTCGATCTCGTAAAGCTTCGCGCGCAGCAGCTTCATCGCCATCGCCCGGTTCTTGTGCTGCGACTTCTCCTGCTGGCAGTGGACGATCAAACCGCTGGGGATGTGGTGGATCCGCACCGCCGAGTCGGTCGTGTTCACCGACTGGCCGCCCGGGCCGCCCGACCGCATCACGTCGATCTTCAGGTCCTTGGGATCGATCTGGATCTCGACCTCCTCGACCTCCGGCATCACCGCCACGGTCGCGGTCGACGTGTGGATGCGCCCCTGCGCCTCGGTCGCCGGCACGCGCTGCACGCGGTGCACGCCCGATTCGTACTTCAGCTGCGAGTACGCGCCCTGGCCGGCGATCCCGGCCATCACTTCCTTGATCCCGCCCGCCGACGCGGTCGACATCGAGAGGATCTCGACCGCCCAGCGCCGCCGCTCCGCGAAGCGCGAGTACATCCGGAACAGATCGGCCGCGAACAGCGCCGCCTCTTCGCCGCCCGTGCCGGCCCGGATCTCGAGGATGATGTTCTTCTCGTCGTTGGGATCCTTCGGCATCAGCAGCTCTTTGAGCGTCTTTTCCAGCCGCTCCTGCGCGCCGCCCAGCTCGCTCTCTTCCTGGCGGGCCAGCTCCCGCATCTCGGGATCCTTCTGCATCTCGCGCGCTTCGGCGACGCGGCGATCGACGTCGCGGTATTCGCGTAGCGTCTCGACGATCGGGCGCACGTCGGAGTGCTCCTTCGACAGCTTCTGCATCTGCTGCCGGTTCCCGATCACAGCGGGATCGGCGAGCATCGTCGAGAGCTCCTCGTAGCGAGCCTCGACGGCCGCGAGCTTGTCGAGCAGAAGCTGGTCGAGCACGGCGATGCCTCCGGTCCCAGGCCCGGCGGCCGGGCGCGGGTGCGGTGCGGGGTTCGGTTAGGTGGCGGGCGAGGCCTTGCCGCCCCCGCCGCCGCCCTTGTCCGCCTTGGCTGCTTGGCCTGCGGCGTACTTCTTCTGGAAGCGCTCGATGCGCCCCGCCGCGTCGACGAACTTCTGCTTACCCGTGTAGAACGGATGGCAGCTCGAGCAGATGTCGACCGTGAACGCGCCGCGCGTCGAATAAGTCTCGACCACGCTCCCGCACGCGCAGGTGATGGTGGCCGGTTTGTAGACGGGGTGGATGCCTTTTTTCGCCATGACGGGGCTTTCGGAAACGGGCTTTTATAGTGGGCGTCTGGCTTAGATGCAAGTAGGCTGCGCCGGGATGCCGGAAGAGCGAACAGAAGACCTGGTGGGGCGACGGCTGGCGCTTTACGCCTACCTCGAGCCCCTGCTCTCCGGCCGTCGCGTGCTCGAGCTGCGGCCGCCGCCTGGACGCGGCGCGGCTGACGTCTCAGGCGATGGGGCCCAGTACCTTCGGTCGCTCGGCGCGCGCGTCGTCAGCGTCGAGGGCGATCCGAGCCGCGTCGACGAGAAGTTCGACGTCGTCATCGTTCCCGAAGGCGAGGATCTGGCGCGGCGCGCCGGCGCCGTGGCGGCCCTGCGCCGGCTGCTCGCCGACGGCGGTCGCGTGATCATCGCGGTCAGCAACGTCGATCGCGCCGGCAACGGGCTCGGCTACTACGATCTGCACGGCGCGGTCGCGGCCAGCTTCCCGCACGTGCAGATGCTGGGCGTGACGCCTTTCCTCGGGATGGGCGTGGTCGAGTTCGAGGGCGCGGTCGACGGGCTGCGGATCGATTCGCGGCTGGTCAAGGAAGGGAGCGAGCCGCCCGCGCTCTACGTCGCCGTCGCGGGCGCCCAGGTCGCGCCCGCCCTCGGCTATGCGCTGGTACAGCTGCCGTTCGCGCCGCTGGAGGCGCGCCTCAGCGCCGGGGCCGGCGCGGCGTTGGGCGGGGGCGGGGCGTCGAGCGCGCTGCTGCGCGAGGAGATCGAGGAGCTGCGCGGCCGCCTGCGCCGGGCTGCCGAGGATCGCGAGGCGCTCGACGGCGAGGTCGCGAAGCTGCGGCGTGCGCTCGCCGACGCCGACGCGTCGGTCCTGGATCTGACGCGCAAGACGACCGAGGAGATGTCGGCGATGGCCGCTCGCCTGGCGACCGGGTTCCGCAGCTCGGTCGAGGTCGATCGCACGCCGGGCGCCGAGCTGACCGCGGCGCGCGACGAGGCCGATCGGCTGCGCGCCCGGCTGGCGGAGGCGGAAGCCCGCGCCAGCGCGGCGGAGCAGCGGCTGGAAGAGATGGGCGGCGTGGCCCGCCAGCGCCAGGTGGAGCTGGAGGACGCGCTCGAGCGCATGCGGCTGGCCGACAGCGAGCTGGCGCGCGCGCGGCGCAACACCGCGCGGTTCGAGGACGAGGCGAAGGCTGCCGCGGCGAACGCGCAGACCGTGGCGGCGCGCGATCTCGCGCTGGCCGCGCGCGACGAGCGGATCGCGCGCCTCGAGACCGAGAAACAGGATCTGGTCTGGCGGCTCGCGGAGCTCGAGGACAAGTTGACCGCGACGATCGCGCGCGCCGTGCGCGGCGAGGCAGGCCGCGCCGCCGCGGGCGTGGCGCCGGCGCGCCCAGCGGCCGCGGAGCCCGCGCGGGCGCCGCAATCCGACGAGGATCGCGCGCTGCGCGACCGCGCGCTCGGCGAGTTCCACCGCGCCGCCGCCGCGCACGTCGACGAGATCACCGAGCTCCGCGCCTCGGTGGCGGAGCAGTCCGCCCTGGTCGCCGAGCTGGAAGACGCCGTCGCCAGCGCGGAGGCGCGGGCCGCGGCCAGCGACGCCGACGCGACGACGCTGCGCAAGACCGCCAAGGACCTCGAAGAGTCCGACCGCAGCCGTCGCTCGCGGCTCGCCGAGCTGGAGGGCAAGCTGCTGCGCTTCGAGCACGAGCGCAGGTCCGCGCCCCCGGCGACCGCGCTGGCGGATGAACGCGCGGCCTGGGCGCAGGAGCGCGATCAGCTGCGGGCCGAGATCGAGAAGCTGGCGCAGCACGCCCGCGGCGCGAAGAATGGCAGCAGTCACCACGAGGCGGCGCAGAAGCTGGACGCGATGGCTGCGGGCGTTTCGGAGGCCGGGCCGCCCGACGCCGCCGCGAGCCGGCTCGAGAACACCCTCGGCAACTACCGCCAGCGCGCGAGCCGCCTGCGCGACGAGCTGGAAGGCGTCCGCCGCCGCTTCGATGCGCTGTCCGCCTCGGAGATCGCGATGTTCCTGGAGGAGCTGGGCGACGACCTGGCCGAGCTTGGCAAGTGACCACGGCGGGGTCGGGCGGGGCGGGCAAGGGGAAAGGGGGCGCGCTGGTGCACGTCGCGATCATCGGGCTTGGCGCGATCGGGCGCGAGGTCCTGAAGGCCGTCCAGGCGCGTCCGGGCTTGCGGCTGGCGTCGGTGGCGGATCCGGCCAGCGCCGGGCGTGACGCGGGCGAGGTGGCCGGCGTCGGGCCGTGCGGCGTCACCGTCGTGGCCAGCGCCGCCGAGGCGTTCGCGGGCCGTCCCGAGGTGGCGCTGGTGCTGACCGGCTCGGGCGTGGCCGACGTCGAGCCAGTGGTCGAGGCCGCTGCCGCAGCGGGCGTCGACGTCATCTCCACCTGCGAGGATCTCGCGTACGCCGATCTCTCCGCGCCCGAGCTGGCCCGGCGCATCGACGCGCGCGCCCGCGAGGCGGGCATCACCGTCATCGGCACCGGCGTCAATCCCGGCTTCGTGATGGATCGCTTGCCGCTGACGCTGGCGGCCGCCTGCGTCCGCGTCGATCACGTCCAGGTCACGCGCATCGTCGACGCCGCCAAGCGGCGCGGCCCGCTGCGCGCCAAGGTCGGCGCCGGCCTGACCGTCGACGAGTTCGCTGCCGGCGTCGCCGCGCGCCGCCTCGGGCACCGCGGCTTCGCCGAATCGTGCGCGCTGGTCGGTCTCGGCCTCGGCCTGGTGCTGGACGACATCCGGACGACGATCGATCCGGTGGTCGCCGAACGCCCCGGCATCGAATCCGGCCGGGTGGCGGGCCTGCGCCAGTCGGCGGTCGGCGTGCGCGGCGGCCGGGAGATCGTCCGCCTCGACCTCGAGATGTCGGTCGGCGCACCCGACCCGCGCGACGCCATCGTCATCGACGGTGATCCGCCCCTCGACGTCGTCATCCGCGGCGGCACGCACGGCGATCGCGGCACCGTCGGTACGGTGCTGTCCGCGATCCCGGCGGTCGTCGCGGCGGCGCCCGGCCTGAAGACGGTCCTCGACCTCGCCCTGCTGGCCTGAGCCGTTGCCGCATTTTCGGAGTGTTGCTTGACTCCGGGCGAGTTGTGTTAGTGTGCCGCGGGCGGTCGGGAAACGCGGATCCGTCCGATAAATACAGGAGAAGCAGCTCATGAAGAACTTCGGTGCAAAGTGGCTGGCGCTGGCGGCGGTGATTGGAGCCGCTGCTGGATTGACGATGAACGGTTGCAGCAGCGGTGGCGGCGGCGGCGGAAAGGGCGGCACGACCGGCAGCGCCGGCAGCAGCGCCGGAGGAAAAGGTGGCAGCACCAGCACCGCGGGCACGGGTGGTAGCAGCGTCGCAGGAAAAGGCGGCAGCACCAGCACCGCGGGCACCGGCGGATCGGTCAGCACGGCGGGCACCGGCGGCAGCGCCACGGGCGGTACCGGCGGCAGCGGCGGCACCGGCGGATCCTCGGGCACGGGCGGCGCCGCGGGCGGTCTTCCCTGTCCGGGCTTCGGCACGTTCGACACCAGCGACATGCAGGGCTTCGGGCTCAACACGTACATGGGCACGACCGCGGGCTCGGCGGTCAACCTGGCCGTCACCGAGGCCGGCACCCAGGCGACCATCGGCTGGGATTCGGCGGACGGCAGTCCGTCGCCGGGCTCGCTGAAGGTCACCGCGCCGTTCTCGGACTACAACCAGTTCGTCGATGTCCAGCACGGCTTCGGCAGCACGATGCTGAAGGACTGGCACGCCTACAAGTTGCACGTCCGGGTGAAGGTCGAGACCACGAACTATCCGACGACGAACCCGCTCGGCGTTCAGGTCTACGTCAACACGGGTAGCAGCTACCAGGGCTACTGCCAGACCTACACGAACGTGAAGAGCAACGGCAACTGGGACGACTACGTCCTGGATCTGAGCCAGAGCACCTGCACGACGACGCCCCAGGACCCGACGATGGTCATCGCCGCGGGCGTCAGCTTCCAGACCGGCAGCGGCTCGAACGGTGATGGTGGCACCACCTCGATGAAGCCGACGGCGGCGACGATCCACGTCGACAGCTTCTGGCTCGAGGGCAGCTGCAGCACGGGCGGCACCGGCGGTGGCGGCGCGGGCGGCACGGCCGGCGGCGCGGGCGGTACGGCGGGCGGGACCGGCGGTACGGCCGGCAGCACGGGCGGCACGGCTGGCGGCACGGGCGGTACGGCCGGCGGCACGGGCGGCACGGCTGGCGGCACAGGCGGCACGGCTGGCACCAGTGGCACCGGCGGCGGCACCGACGGGGGGACGGCCGCCTCGGTACCCTATTACACGTTCGACACCAGCGCCCAGGGCTGGGCGCTCGGCACGAGCGGCACCGGCAACATCGCGGCCATCGAAGGCGGAACCCCGCCGTCGTTCGGCTGGGACAGCACCGTCAGCAGTCCGGCGGGCGGCGGATCACTGAAGGTCAGTGGCACGTTCACGAACTACGGCCAGCTGCTCCAGGTCAACTCGGGAGCCATCGGCCCGATGCTGGATCTGACCGGGAAGACCGTGCACCTCTGGGTGCGGCTCGATTCCGGCGGCGCCGGCACCGGGTTCTCGGGCGGCATGCAGGTTCAGTTCTTCTCGGGGAGCGGCTTCACGTTCGGTCAGAACAACAACGTGTACGTGTCGCTGACGGCCGGGACCTGGACCGAGGTGACCGTCGACATGGCGGCCGTCAAGACGATGTACTCGACCTTCGATCCGGGCAGCGTCGTCCAGATCCAGCTGCAGTTCTTGACGGGCACCCAGCCGGAGGGCGGCACGTTCACGACGACCACCCCGACCTTCCATATCGACACGATCACGGACGGGTCCGGCGGCGGAGCGCCTCCGCTGTTCAACACGACCTTCGACCACTCCCTGCAGGGCTGGGCGGCGAGCATGACGACGCCCGACGGCGGCACGGCGCCGACCCTCACCTGGGATTCGGCGGCCGGCACCCCTGGCGCTGGCTCCGCCAAGCTCGCGGTCACCTTCAGCGACTACAACCAGAACGTCATCGCCAACGTCAACGTCAACCCGTGGATCGACCTGACCGGGAAGACGCTGCACGCGAAGCTGATGCTCGATTCGGGATCGGTCCCTTCGGGCTACGTGCAGTTCTACGCGGCGAGCGGCGCCAGCTATAGCTGGGGCGCCGCCGGCGGCCCGGCGCTGGTCGCGGGCAGCTGGGTCGATCTGACCCTCGACGCCAGCGCGCACGCCACCACCGGTGGTTACGACCCGACGCAGACCCGTCAGGTCGGCATCCAGATCGGCACGGGCGGCGCTCCGGACGGCGGGACGCTGGCGGCCCCGGTGTCGCTGACGTTCCACATCGACACGGTCTATTCGCAGTAAGGCCGCGTGAAATCGCCCGGCGTTCCGGGCGAAAATTCCTTGCTGGTGCCGGAGGTCTAGCCACCTCGACCTTCGGCGCCGCAGGGCGGCACTCGCATTTCGTTCGATCCCGGCGGCGACGTCGGGGAATATTGGCTTGGTAGCACTGTGCGCGTGTCTCGGTTCGGCCCCCCTGTCTCCCCACCTGCTGCGGCGCTGGCGGTTCTCGCCTTCGCGCTGGCGGCGTCGTGCGCCAACCGCGGGATGATGGCGCCCCTCGGCAATGGCGGAAGCAGTCCCGAGGGGGTTGGTGGAAACGTTGCTCCGGCTGGCGCTGGAGGAAACGGCGGGTCGATAGGTCGGGGCGGCACCGAGGGCGGGGTCGGCGCCGTCAGCGGCACCGGCGGCACGGCCGGCACCACGGGAACGGCGGGGACGACGGGAACCGCGGGGACGACCGGCACCGCAGGGACGACAGGGCACGGTGGCACGACAGGCACTGGAGGGACAACGGGCACCGCTGGGACGACCGGGACGGCGGGAACCACGGGCACCGCGGGAACGACCGGCACCGGCGGCACGACCGGCACCGCGGGGACGACGGGAACGGCAGGGACGACAGGCACCGCCGGGACGACGGGCACTGCCGGGACGACAGGCACGGGCGGGACCGGCGGCACCGGCGCGACGGCAGGCACGGGCGGGACTGGCGGCACCGGCGCGACGGCAGGCACGGGCGGTACGGCGGGCACGGGTGGCACGGCGGGCACCGGCGGCACGGCGGGGACCGGCGGCACGGCAGGGACGGGAGCAACGGCAGGAACCGGTGGGTCTGGCGGCACCGCAGGCACGGGCGGCACGGCCGGGACGACGGGCGGTCGCGGCGGCACTGGCGGCACCGCTGGGAGCAGCGGCACCGGAGGGAGCGGCGGCACGGGCGGCGCCGGCGGGCACATGTGTCCGGCGACCGGCACGCTCGACTGCAGCGCCACCGGCGCGCTCAAGCTGGCGACCGACGGGCTCGTCACCGATTTCTCCGCCACCGACTGGAACACCACGAGCGGCAAGTGGTGCGACGCCCACAACCTGGGGGGCGGCGTCTATTCGTACGCTGGCACCGGTTCCACCAGCACGGCGGCCGTCGATACCACCGCGAACAACCTCAAGTTCAACCTCATGGTGACCGCGGGCCAGTACGCGGGCGGCGGCGTCTCGTTCGATTCGTGCGTGAACGCGTCGGCGTTCACCTCCGTCCAGTTCACGGCGACCCTCACGATGGGAAGCTTGAGCGGCTGCGCCTGGCAGGTCCAGCTCCAGACGCAGGATCAGCGCCCGAGCACGTCGACCAATCCGAGCGGCGGCACCTGCGCGTCGAACTGCAACCGGTTCCCGGCCTACGCGATCGCCGCAGCGCCGCCGATGTCGCCGACGACGATGACGTTCATGGCGCCGTTCTCCGGGTTCAACAACCCGGCGGGCTCGACGATCGCGACGCCGGCGCAGGTCGTCGGGTTGCAATGGCAGGTCAACTCGTCGGGCGGCACGGGCACCTGCACCGTCGAGCTGCGCATCGACGACATCAAGTTCATGTAGCGAGCGTCCGCGCGCGGCTTCAGAGCGAGATCTTGCCGAGCACGCGCGGCCCGACCGCGCCGGTCACGGCGGGGATGTTGCCCGGCGCGCCGAACAGCGTCTGATTGGCGAGCACGGCAAACGCGATCGCCTCTTTGGCCTCGGGATCGACGCCGAGCCCGCTGGTGGACGCGACCGGGATCGGCGTCAGCAGCTCGGTCAGGTGGCGCATCAGCGTCGGGTTCAACGCGCCGCCGCCCGACACGTACACCTCGTCCGGCATCGCGGGCAGCATCTCGCGATAGCTGCGGGCGATCGCCTCGGCGGAAAACCGGGTCAGCGTCGCCAGCAGATCGTCCATGCGCCCCTCGAAACGGGCGAGCAGTGGATAGACGAAATCCTTGCCGAACACCTCGCGCCCGGTCGACTTGGGCGCCGGCTGCGACAGGTAGGGATGGCGATGCAGCTCGGTCAGCAGACCCGGATCGATCGTGCCGCGCGCGGCGCGGGCGCCGTCGCGATCGAACGCCTCGCGCCCCGCCGACGCCGAGCGCGCGACGGTGTCGAGCGGCATGTTGCCGGGGCCGTTGTCGAACGCGACCAGATCCTCCAGCCGGTCGGCGATCAAGGTGACGTTGGCGATGCCGCCGATGTTCTGCAGCGCGCGGCGGCGGCCGGGCTTCCGGAACAACAGGTGATCGACCAGCGGTACCAGCGGCGCGCCTTCGCCGCCCGCCGCGACGTCGCGGACGCGGAAGTCGCTGATGACGGGGCAGCCGGTCCGCTCGGCGATCACGGCGGCCTCGCCGATCTGCAGCGTCGCGCCCAGCCGCCCCGCCGAGCGCGGATGGTGCACGGCGGTCTGACCGTGCGATCCGATCAGATCCACCTCCGCCATCGTGATGCCGGCGGCGGCCGCGACCGCGTGGGCGGCGTCGGCGAACGCCTCGCCCAGCATGACGTCCAGGTCGGTCAGCTCCGAGGCATCCGCCTGGGCCAGCCGGTAGATCCGTTCGCGCAGCGGGCGCGGAAACGGCGTCGTCACGAACGCGCGCGCCACGAGGCCGGTGTTCTCGCCGTGACCGGCGATGTCGCACAGCGCGGCGTCGGTGCCGTCGGCGCTGGTTCCCGACAGAAGGCCGATGACGACACGCCGGGAACGCTCGCGGATGGCGAGCAGCCGGCTGACCGGATCGACGGTCATCGCCCTCCGTCGTCGTCGCGCGCGTCTTCCGCCTTGGCCGGCGCGCCGCCGATGTCACCCACGATCGCCCGCAGCCTTCCCTTGTGCTCGATCAGCAGCTCGGTCGCGCGCGCGGTCGAGACGCCCTTGTGGTGCATGACCAGCGCGACCTTCGCGCGGCGGCCGGCCTTCTCGATCAGCTTGCGCGCGGCCGTCTCGTCGAGGCCGGACAGCTCGCGCACGATACGGATCGCGCGCGCCCAGAGCTTCGCGTTGGTCGGACGGACGTCGACCATCAGGCCGCCGTAGGTCTTGCCCAGCAGCACGAACGCCGCGGTCGACATCGCATTGAGGACGACCTTGGTGGCGGTGCCGGCCTTGAGTCGGGTCGAGCCGGCGATCACCTCGGGTCCGGTGTCGAGCGCGATGACGATGTCGGCGGTGCGCTGCCCGTTGGTCGGCGGGTTGCCGGCGCAGGTCACCAGGATCGTGGCGGCCCGGCGGAAGCGCGCGTACTCGAGCGCGGCGCGCACGAACGGCGTCGTCCCGGAGGCGGCGATGCAGCAGACGACATCGGCGGGGCCGACCGCCGCGCGCCGCATTCGCTGCTCGCCGTCGCGCATGTTGTCCTCGGCGCCCTCGACCGAGCGCGTGAGCGCCGAGGGCCCGCCGGCGATGATCGGCACGAGGCGCGAGGGCGGAACGCCGAACGTCGGCACGCACTCGACCGCGTCCAGCGTGCCGAGTCGCCCGGAGGTGCCCGCGCCGACGTAGACCAGCCGGCCGCCGGCGGCCAGACGATCGGCGATCAGGCGCGCGGCGGCGCCGATCGCGTCGGCGCGCGCCTGGGCGGCGCGCACCGCCTTCGCCTCTTCGCCCAGCATCAAGGCGGCGATCGCCTCGGGCTCCATCGAGTCCAGCTTCGCGGCGCGCGGATGGGCGGCCTCGGTGGGAAGCTGGGCGAAATCGGCCGACGACCGCGGCGCTCGTGCCATCGATTGATATTAAGGGGAGCGGTTTCCGTCGCCAAATCGGCGACCTCGGCCGCCCAGCAGCCGGTACGGGTCGTGGTGTTAAAATGGGGCAAGCCATGACAAAGCTGACCCTGTCTCCCGACGGTCCGCTGCTTTACATCCTGCGCGCCGGCTGAAAGCCTCGTGGGCTGGTTCGGCAAAGGGAAGAAGACAGTTGTCGTCGCGGGCAACAGCTGGGACGTGTATTCGTACCGGTACGGACAGGGGCAGCGGGCGTTCATTCGATTCGACGTCGCGGCTGCGAAGGAGGAGCAGCATCGCGGCCACGGCAATTGCCGCCGGGTCGTGATGTTCGTCGATCCGGCCGCCGTCCGGGCCGACGGTCTGCCAGCGAAGGAGAAGATGGACATGCTGGCGGCGTTCGAGGATGACCTCGTGCGCGGTCTCACCGACGCTGGCGTCGATTGCCGCCTGGTCGGATGCATGACCTACGGCGGCCTGCGCGAGTTCGTCTTCCAGGTCGAGGACACGGCCGCATTCGCTGACGTCGTCGCTCCTCGGGTCGGGGCGCGCGGAGGCGAGCGGGTGGAGCTGCGCGAAAGCGCGGGCTGGGATTTCTTCGACGCGAAGGTGCGCCCATCGCGGGCGCACTGGCGGTCCATCGCAAATCGGCAGGTGATCGGCGCACTGGTCAAGGCGGGGAGTAACCCCGAGAAGCCGCACATGCTCGAGCACGTCTTCATCGGACCGGAAGCCGCGCTCCGCGAGATCGCAAGCCAGCTCGAAAGCGATGGATTTCGCACGATCAGCGGGGAGGGCGAGCGGCTCGTACTGGCGAAACCCGCGCTGCTCGATCTCGATGAGATCTCCGAGCTGACCGGGGCGCTGGAGGGGTTCAGCGCGAGCCTGGGCGTCGAGTACGACGGCTGGGGCACGGCAGTCATCTCCTGAAACGTTCGCGCCCGCGGACGCGTTGCCGAAGTCGCTTGAACTCGGGGCCGCCGGGCGGTAACAAGGCGGCATGAGCAACCGCGTATTCAACTTCAGCGCAGGGCCGGCCATGCTGCCGGCCGAGGTCCTGGAAGCGTCCGCCAAGGCCCTCGTCGATTTCCAGGGCAAAGGGTTCGGCATCGCCGAGTGCTCGCACCGCGGCAAGGAGTTCGACGGCGTGCTGGACGAGGCGATCGCGCGCTGCAAGTCGCTGCTGTCGGTTCCCGACACGCACGACATCCTGTTCTTGCAGGGTGGGGCGACGCAGCTGTTCAACACGATCCCGATGAACTTCCTGAACGGCACCGCCGACTACGTGGTCAGCGGGGAATGGTCGAAGAAGGCGGCGGGGTCGGCGCAGGGCGCGTACGGCGAGAAGATCCGCGTCATCGCGTCCAGCGAGAACACGAACTTCGACCGCCCGCCCACCGGCTGGACGGCCGATCCGGGCGCGGCCTATCTGCATGTCTGCTCGAACGAGACGGTTCACGGCCACCGGCTGGTCGAATGGCCCGAGCACCCGAACCTGGTCGTCGATTCGAGCAGCGAGATGATGTCGCGGCCGCACCCGATCGCGCGGACGGCGCTGGTCTACGCGGGCGCCCAGAAGAACCTCGGCCCGGCGGGCGTGGTGCTGACGATCGTGCGCAAGGATCTGTACGACCGCATCGGCAAGAGCGTTCCGAAGATCTGGAGCTTCAAGGCGCTGGCCGAGGCGAAGAGCTGCCTCAACACGCCGCCGACGTTCGGCGTCTACTTCCTGCTCGAGACGTTCAAGTGGTTGGAGGGGCAGGGCGGCCTGGCAGCGGTAGAGAAGCGCAACGCCGAGAAGGCGGCGCTGGTCTACGGCGCGGTCGACGCGTCCGGCGGCTTCTACAAGGGCACCGTCGCCGACAAGGCGGCCCGCAGCCACATGAACCTGACCTTCCTGCTGCCGAGCGAAGAGCTGACCGACAAGTTCGTGAAGGAAGCGTCCAAGAACGGCATGGTGGCGCTGAAGGGCTACCGCACCGTCGGCGGCATCCGGGCCTCGATGTACAACGCGATGCCGGTCGCCGGCGCCAAGGCGCTGGCCGACTTCATGGGCACCTTCGCCAAGGCGAACGGCTAGCGTTCGATCAACGCTGCAACACCGCGTCGATGAGGCCGTAGTCCCGGGCCTCCGACGCGGACATGAAGTTGTCGCGTTCGGTGTCGCGCCGGATCCGGTCGGCTGGCTGGCCGGTGTGATGCGCGTAGAGCGCGTTCAGCGTATCGCGCGCCTTCAAGATCTCCCGCGCGTGGATCTCGATGTCGGTGGCCGGGCCCTGCAGGCCCGCCAGCGGCTGATGGATCATCACGCGCGCGTGTGGTAGCGCGTTGCGCCTGCCCTTCGCGCCCGACGCGAGCAGCAGGCTGGCCATCGACGCGGCCTGGCCGATGCAATAGGTGGCGATCGGGCAGCGGAGCGACTGCATGGTGTCGTAGATGGCGAGTCCGGCGGAGACCTCGCCGCCCGGCGAGTTCACGTACATCATGACGTCCTTGTCGGGATCTTCGGATTCGAGGAAGAGGAGCTGGGCGATCACGATGTTCGCGACGCCGTCGTCGATCGGCGCGCCGAGGAACACGATCCGATCCTTGAGCAGGCGCGAGAACAGATCCCACCCGCGCTCGCCCCGGTGCGTCTGCTCGACGACCGTGGGAATGATATCTCTGTGATATCTGATCATCGCTTCTCCGGGCCCGACAGCCACGCCACCAGCGCCGCCCGCGAGAACCGCCAGTGCTTGCCGAGCTTCCGGCCGGGCAGCTTGCCCGCCTCCGCCATCTCGATCACCGTCGCCGCTTCGATCTGAAGGAAGTCCGCCGCCTGCTCCGGGTCCATGACCTCGGGTGGCTCAGCCGATTCGTAGGGCTGGAACGAATACGAGCCGACGGCGCGTGTCGGCCCGCCGAGGTGCTTCGACACCAGGCCGGCGACGATGTCCTTCTTCCGCATTCGAAGGGCGTCGGCGGCGCGGTCCAGCTTCTCGGCCGCGTCCGCAGGCAAGCGGACGAACAGCGCGCTCTCGATCGGCGGCTTCCTTGGCATATCCCAAGGATATCGTCAGATATCAAGAAGTCAATGCGGCGATCGTGGCGGCGATCCGGCGGGCCCGCGTCTCGGGCTTCTTGGCCTCGATGACGTGCTTGACGTGCTCGCGCTTGTGGGCGGGCGACAGCTTGGCCCAGGCGGCGCGCGCGCCGGCGCGGGCGGCGATCGCCTTGTCGAGATCGCGCGGCACGACGTCGGTCGGCAGCGGCTGGTCGTCGAGCTCGATCGTCACGGTGACCCGCGCGCCGCTCGCCACACCGGCCGCCGCCAGCGTCGCCTTGTGGATCCCCAGGTGGAAGACCCCGCTGTATTTCATCAGCGAGCTCCGGTAGGCCGCGCCGTTGACCGTCCCCCGCACGCGCGCGCCGTACTTCAGGCCGGCGTCGGCGGCGACCTTGGCCGGAACAACGACGAACTGCCCGCCGTGCGGCACCGGTTCCAGCTTGGCTTTGAAGCGCTCCATGTTCGCCCGGGCACGTCCCAGCGACATCCACGGCGCCAAGACGTGCTCCGCTTCGATCATCGACAAGCGTCGCGCCTCCTGCAAGACCTCACGGGGTACCCACTCTGGAAATGCAATGGCGCGGGCGCGGTGGGCGCCGGTTCGAGTGTGTTCGTTCCAAATCTTGGACAATCGTCCCTTCTGAAACCGGGCCGCAAGTCTCACGAGCGTGGGCCACAACCGCCGATGGACATACGTGACCTTCCCCTCCACCAGCCTACAAACCAGCACCTCGTCACTCTCAGAGATCGAATCGGCGAGGCGGAAGATCTCGTGACCCTTCGGGTGGCCCCACCAACTGCCCCGAATCGGGCCGCCTACGACCGCCTCGGCGAGGCTCGGCACCGGCCCTCGGGCGGCCTGCAGCACGACGCCGTGCCGCATGACGAAGGCCAACCCTTCCTTCGGGCTCATTCTAGATTGATGCGGTCACCTAGCGTCGTGGGCGCCGAGACCACGAGGAAGGTCGCATCGGCATCGCCCACGTTGCGGACGCGATGAGGTTCGCCGGGCGCGACTTCCAGTGCATCACCCGATGAGACACGGACCTTCTGTTCGCCCACCTCGATGTCCAGCTGCCCGCTCAGGACGAAGAAACATTGGCGGGCGCGCTGGTGGTAATGCCTCACCTCGCCGGCGCTCGGCGGAATGCGCTCCTGGACCACGCTCAGGTCCGAGCCGTTCACCAACCGCCAGCCATCGCAGATCTCACCCCACCGATAGTGTTCCGCATTCCCAACGTTCTTGACCATCTTCTCGACGTCCCCGCTGTGCACGATACTGCAACGGCGGGTTGGGCAGCTCGGCTACAGATCCGACAGCTCGAAGGACCTGCCGCAACTGCCACAGACGAGCGAACCTCCCTGAAGTTGGCGATAGGTTGCAGCGAGGGTCGCGCAGTGGGGACAAGGCAGCGGGCTTGGGAAGTCCAAGACATGCCGAGGGAACTCAATCGGTTCCGGAAACGCGGCCGGCTCGTCGATAGAGCTGACCTCGTCGCCCTCGGTGGGACGAACGTGAATGGAGATGGCATCCGGGTTCACGCGAAGCCAAACGCGGCGGCGGCCGAACGACCATTGCGGCAGGCTCGCCGGGCCAATCACGGCCTGTACTTCCTGCGCACCGGGAGGCGCGCCCGCCAGCTCCAGAATCCTGCTGACGACCGCGGGCGCGGTGTGCAAGTAGTAGCAGTGTCGAGATGGATGCCAACCAAAGCGAATCTCGAATCGGTCGGCTGAGACATTCGCGTCGCAGCCCTCCGGTCGTTCGAGCATGAACCGGAGGACCTTCGACGATCCGAGATCCAACGCGTAGCGCTCACCTTCGAGAACGCGGATCACCCTCGAAAAGCTTTCCGGATCTCGCGCTCTCTCGTTCCAGGCCATCGCTCAACCGCCCAACCGTTATTTACGGGCCGCGAGGCTAGAAGCCGAGGCCGAGGACGTTGCGCATGTCGTAGAGGCCGGGCTGGCAGCCGACCACCCAGAGGGCCGCGCGCACCGCGCCGACGGCGAACGTGTCGCGGGTGCTGGCGCGGTGGGTGATCTCGATGCGGTCGCCGTTGCCGAGGAACATGACCGTGTGGTCGCCGACGACGTCGCCGCCGCGCAGGGTCTGGATGCCGATCTCGCTGGTGCTGCGCGCGCCGATGTCGCCGTGGCGCGCGTAGCGGGCGGCGGCGGCCAGGTCGCGGCCCGCGCCCTCGGCGACCGCTTCAGCCAGGCGCAGGGCGGTGCCGGACGGCGCGTCCTTCTTGCCGCGGTGGTGGGTCTCGACGAGCTCCAGGTCGTAATCGGGGCCGAGCGCGCGCGCGGCGTCGGCGACCAGCTTCAGCATGACGTTGATCCCGACGGAATAGTTCGCGGCGTAGACGACCGGGATCCGCGTCGCCGCCACGTCGAGCGCGGCGCGCGCGTGCGTCCCGAGGCCCGTCGTCCCGACGACCAGCGCCACGCCTTGCCCGGCGGCCGCGGTCGCGACCGACTCGGTCACGCTGGCGGCGGTGAAGTCGATCCAGACGTCGGTCTCGCCCTTGGCGGGCAACGTGCCGGTGATCGAGACGCCTGCCCGCTCGATGCCGGCCAGCACGCCCGCGTCCTTGCCCACCGACACGTGGCCGGGGCGCTCCGACGCCGCCGCCAGCACCGCGCGCGGCGTCGCCGCCAGGACGGCGCGCACGAGCGCGCGTCCCATCCGCCCGTCTGCGCCGAGCACCGCGATGCGAACCGGCCGGGCCATCGCTACCCTTCGAGCAGACCCAGCTCGTCGAGCTGGGCGCGCAGCTTGGCGCGGTGCTGTTCCGCCAGCGGATAAAGCGGCGGCCGGATCTCCTCGGTGATTCGCCCCATCATCGCCAGCGCGGCCTTGACCGGAATCGGGTTCGCCTCGACGAACAGGCCTTCGCCGAGCGGCAGCAGCCGATAGTGAAGCTGCCGCGCCCGGTTCCATTCGCCCGCCGCGGCCGCGTCCCACATAGCGCTCATCAGCGCCGGGGCGACGTTGCTGACGACGGAGACGACGCCGCGCCCGCCCAGCGCGAACATCGGAAAGGCGGTCGCGTCGTCGCCCGACAGCACCGCCACGCGGTGGCCGACGCGCGCGATCACCTGCGACGCGCGCAGCGCCGACCCGGTCGCCTCCTTGACGCCGACGACCTCGGGCATCTCCGCGAGCCGCTCGATCGTTTCGGGCAACAGGTCCGAGGCGGTCCGCGACGGGACGTTGTAGAGGATGGTCGGCAGCGACGCGGCCTGCATGATCGCCCGGAAGTGGCGGTACAGGTGTTCCTGCCCGGGACGGTTGTAGTAGGGCGTCACCAGCAACAGGCCGTCGGCGCCCGCGCGCTTGGCCGCGATCGACAGGTCGATCGCCTCGTGCGTCGAGTTCGATCCGGTCCCGGCGATCACCGGGACGCGCTTGGCCGCGGCCTCGATCACCACCTCGATGACGCGAATGTGCTCCTCGCTGGTCAGGGTGGGCGACTCGCCCGTCGTGCCGACCGGAACCAGGCCGTCGACGCCCGCCGCGATCTGCTCGTCGACCAGGCGGCGCAGGGCGTCCTCGTCCAGCAGATCGCGCCGGAACGGCGTCACGAGCGCGGTGATGACCCCTTCGAACATCGCCCCTTCCTATATCACAGGGCCGAACGCACGATCGGAATGAACCGGCCGTCCCGCAGGCGGCCCGCGGCGACGCGCACCGAGTGCAGCGCGGGGACCCCGAGCGCGGTCCGCCCCTCGGTGGTGGCCAGCTCCACCGTGCGCGGCTCGGCGGCGATCCCGTCGGGCGTCAGCCGCAGCACCAGCATCTGCAGGGCGGGCGCGCTGACGTCGGCCGGCAAGCGCCATTCGATCTGGACGTGGTCGCCCTGTCGATCGATCCGCAAGCCGGGCGTCTCCATCGGCGTGTCGTCCGACGGGGCCTGCGGCGCCGCGTGCCCGAGGGCGCTGATGCGCGCCGCGTACAACCGGCGCTTGTCCGCGTCGGTGGTCGCCTCCGCGAGCCGCCGGTAGATCGCCGCGGCCTCTGCGGTCAGGCCCTGCTTGACGCAGAGCTCGGCCATCGTCTCGGTGTCGAACATGGTCAGGATGATATCCGCCGCACCTGCGCGACGTCTTCCCGAATCTGCGCGACGAGCGCGTCGACCGACTCGAAGCGGCGTTCGTCGCGCAAGCGCTGCCCGACCTCCAATCGCAGCCGCCGGTCATAGAGATCGCCGTCGAAATCGAGGAGATACGCTTCGACCGTGACGCCGGCGCCCCCAAACTGCGGGTTCGTTCCGACGCTGAGCGCCGCGGCGCGCGACGTCCCCGCGAGCGGGCCGTCGAGCACCCGCGCCCGCGCCGCGTAGATGCCGAGCTTCGGGCGCAGCTCGCCCTCGGCGGCGACGTTCGCGGTCGGAAAGCCGAGCCCGTGCCCGCGCCCGGCCCCGCGCGCGACGCGCCCTTCCAGCTCGAACGGCCGCCCGAGCAGGTGGGCCGCGGCCTGCACGTCGCCCGTGGACACCAGCTCCCGGACGCGCGTCGACGAACAGGGCACGCCCCCGAGCGCGATCGGTGGAATGACCGCGACCTCGATCCCCTTTTCGGCGCCCCGCGTCCGGAGCATGGTGGCGTCTCCGAGACGGCCACGCCCGAAGCTGAAGTCGTAACCGACGACGACGTCTCGCGCGCCCAGCTGGCCGGCGAGCACGCCGTCGATGAAGGCCGCCGCCTCGATGGCCGCGAACGCCCGGGTGAACGGTTCCACGACGGCGATGTCGATGCCCGCCTCGGCGCAGAGCTCCAGCCGGCGTTCCAGCGACATGATCAGCGGCGGCGCCCGGTCGGGCGCGAACAGCCGGGCGGGGTGGGGCGTGAACGTCAGCACCGCCGACGGGCAGCCACGGTGGGCGGCGCGAGCCCGTACCTCCGCCAGCAACGCGGCGTGTCCCAGGTGGACGCCGTCGAAGTTTCCGATCGCCACCGCGAGGGGCGCCGTCGCCGGGTCCACCCCGGCGCTGGTCGCGTAACTGGCCGCGCCAGGAATGATCTTCATGAGTGCGTAGGTGTGATCATGCTGTGGATAGTGGCGATCAAATCTTCGAGCTCGAACGGTTTTTCGAGAATGCGCTCGTGCGTCACGCCCAGCGCGGCGCGCCGCCGTGGCGGCACGCCGGTCATCAGCGCGAGCGGCGCGCCATGGAAAATGTCGGCCAGCTCCGCGGGCAGCTGCGCTGGTCCGGCCGATCCGGCGACCATCAGGTCGCTCAGCACGGCCACCGGCTGGTTGCCTTCCCCGCCCCAGTCGCGTGCCGCGCGCACGTCGCGGACCAGCGCGGGCGCAAAACCGGCCTCGCGCAACACCTGGACCACGAGCCCGCCGATGTGAACGTCGTCTTCGATGATCAGAATTACTTCAGCAGCCATTGACTTCCATGCTCGCGACAACAAGAATAGCGGCCCGAGTTGAAGACGACATTCTTCTCGGCGTCAACATCAAGGATGGGAACCCGCGGACGGGTTCCCAAACCCTCCTGGCAGATCCTTCTAACAGGACACCGGGCCTTGGTTGACACGGATGGGAGCTATCACCATGGCCGCGCCAGCTAGAGGGACAGTGAAACAGACGAAGTTCATCTTCGTCACCGGCGGAGTGGTCTCTTCGCTGGGCAAAGGGCTGGCATCGGCGTCGATCGGCAGCTTGCTGGAGACGCGCGGGCTCAAGCTGACGATCCAGAAGCTGGATCCGTACCTCAACGTCGACCCGGGGACAATGAACCCGATGCAGCACGGCGAGGTGTTCGTCACCGACGACGGCGCCGAGACCGACCTCGACCTCGGTCACTACGAACGCTTCGTCTCCCAGCGGATGACGAAGCTGAACAACGCCACCAGCGGACAGATCTATCAGACCGTCATCCAGAAGGAACGCCGCGGCGAGTACCTGGGCGGCACGGTGCAGGTGATCCCGCACGTCACCGACGAGATCAAGGCGCGCATCCTCGAATGCGCCAAGGGTCAGGACGTTCTGATCGTCGAGGTGGGCGGCACGGTCGGCGACATCGAATCGCTGCCGTTCCTGGAAGCGATCAGGCAGCTGCGTCTCGAGGTGGGGGCGACCAACGCCGTCTCGGTCCACGTCACGCTGGTGCCGTACATCGGCGCCGCCGGCGAGCTGAAGACCAAGCCGACCCAGCACTCGGTGATGAAGCTGCGCGAGATCGGCATCCAGCCCGAGATCCTGCTCTGTCGGTCGGAGCGCGGCCTCGAGCCCGCGATGAAGAAGAAGATCGCGATGTTCACCAACGTCGCGCCCGACGCCGTGTTCTCGGCCGAGGACGTCGACTGCATCTACGAGGTCCCGATCCGCTTCCACTCCGAGGGCGTCGACGACAAGATCGCCGAGCTGCTCAACATCTGGTCGCGCGCGCCTGAACTGACAGGCTGGGAGCGGGTGGTCCACCGCCTCAAGAGCCCGCAGGCCGAAGTCGAGATCGGTCTGGTCGGCAAGTACGTCGACCTCGTCGAGTCGTACAAGAGCCTCAACGAGGCGCTCATGCACGGCGGCATCGGCAACGACTGCCGCGTCAACCTGCACCACATCGACTCGGAGGAGATCGAGAAGCGGGGCGCCCCGCAGCTCCTCTCCGAAATGGACGGGATCCTGGTGGCGCCCGGCTTCGGCAGCCGCGGCATCCAGGGAAAGATCGACGCCGTCCGCTACGCGCGCGAGCAGGGCGTGCCGTTCTTCGGCATCTGCCTGGGCCTGCAGATGGCGGTCATCGAGTTCGCACGCAACGTCGTCGGCCTCAAGGGCGCCAACTCCACGGAGATGGAGACGGGCACGCCGTATCCGGTCGTCGACCTGATGCCAGACCAGCGCAACGTGACCGACAAGGGGGCGACGATGCGGCTCGGATCGTATCCGTGCGCGCTCGCGCCCGGATCGAAGGCGGCGGCCGCGTACGGCGCATCCGAGATCAGCGAGCGGCACCGCCACCGCTACGAGGTGAACAACGACTTCCGCGAGGCGCTGACCGGGCACGGCATGCTGATCTCGGGCGCGTCGCCGGATCGCCGCCTGGTCGAGATGATCGAGCTACCGCAGCATCCTTACTTCGTCGGCTGCCAGTTCCACCCCGAGTTCAAGTCGCGGCCCCAGGCACCTCATCCGCTGTTCCAGTCGTTCATCGCCGCCGCCCTCAGGGCCCGTCTGGGCGACCGCCGGCGACGCCAGTCCGAAGCCGCCGCCTCGGCTCTGCCGCAGCAGTAATCACGCCTGTAATCAGGTGGTTACGAAGTTTATGCGGCGCCGGGCGGGAGTGTGCGACATGGTGTGTGCAATTCGTGTACCAATTTGCCCATTGTGGCTTGTCGCATCGGACCCATAGGTGTTAAAAAGAGATCGCTGCCATGACCAATGTCGATCGCGTCGAGCGTAGCGCGGCTTTGCCGCGCGGAGCTCATCGCGGGGGGTTTGGGACCCCCTGGGGGTCCCAATGTCGATAGAAATAAAGCAGCACCTACGTCTCTCGCAGCAGCTGGTGATGACCCCCCAGCTGCAGCAGGCGATCAAGCTCCTGCAGCTGTCGCGCATGGAGCTGTGCGACATGGTGCGCGACGAGATGCTCGAGAACCCGATTCTCGAGGACTCGGTCGAATCGGCCAACGAGCAGGCGAAGGCCGCGGAAGCGCCGGCCGAGGTCGACGGCAACGGCGCCGACGTCGAGCGCGTCGGCGAGACCGAGACGCCGATGGTCGAGATTCGCGAGGAGAAGGCGGACACGACCGCCGAGGTGAAGGCCGACGCCAGCTCGCCCGAGGCGGTCAACGACTTCGACTGGGAAGGCTACCTGGACAACCAGGCGGCGGCGGCGCCGATGCCGTCGTACAAGTCGAACAACGAAGACCTGCCGTCGCTGGAAGCCACGCTGACGCGCGGCACGTCGCTGTTCGACCACCTGGAGTGGCAGCTGAAACTGTCCCACTTCACGCTGGAAGAAGACGGCATCGCGATGCTGATCATCGGCAACCTGACGCCCGACGGCTACCTCGAAGATTCACTCGAGGATCTGGCGGAGGAAGCCGGCGTGACGCTGGAGCTGGCGGAGTCGGTGCTGAAGCGGATCCAGGAATTCGATCCGGTCGGCGTCGCCGCCCGATCGCTCGAGGAATGCCTGCTGATCCAGGCCCGCCACATCGGGGCTGACGACGATGTGGTGGTGGGAATCATCACCAAGCACCTCGCCAATCTCGAGAAGAAGAACTACCAGGCCATCGCCAAGGACCTGGGGCAGCCGCTCGAGGAGATCTACGAGGCGGCCAAGGTTCTCAAGAACTTCGACCCGAAACCGGGCCGCGAGTACACCGCCGAGGAGCCGACCTACATCACCCCGGACGTCTACGTCCACAAGGTGGGCGACAAATACTTCGTCGTCGCGAACGATGACGGCCTGCCAAAGCTCAAGATCTCCGACTTCTATCGTACGGCCCTGGCCGGCGGCGCGAAGGCCCGCGAATACATCCAGGAAAAGCTACGGAGCGCGCAGTGGCTGATCAGGTCGATCCAGCAGCGGCAGCGGACGATTGTCCGGGTCACGGAGTCGATCCTGAAGTTTCAGCGGGAGTTTTTCGACAAGGGGACCGCGCACTTGAAGCCCCTCATCCTGCGGGACGTCGCCGAGGACATCGGGATGCACGAATCCACCGTATCCCGCGTCACCACGAACAAGTACGTTCATACGCCGCAGGGAATCTACGAGCTGAAGTACTTTTTCAACTCGGGGATTGCTCGCACCGACGGCGAGGATCTGGCGTCCGAGGCGGTCAAGCTCAAGATCAAACAGATCATTGGCTCGGAGAGTCCGCAAAATCCGCACTCCGATCAGCGGATCGTCGAGCTGCTCAAGGACCAGAATATCGAAATAGCCCGACGGACGGTGGCCAAGTACCGTGAGCAACTTCGCATCCTTTCCTCGTCGAAACGCCGGCAAGTTTTCTAGGCAGGCGTACCTCTGCCTTTTATTGTCCCTCGACGGGAAAAAGGGTAAAAGCCTGCCCGGTAGCGCTCCCGCAATGACCCAGAATCGGTAAGGGGGAAGGCAGCGTCATGCAGCTTTCGACGACGTTCCGGCACATGGATGCATCACAGGCCGTGCGGGAGTATGCGGCCGAGAAGCTCGAGAAGATCCGGAAGTACTTTCACAAGGATCCGATCTCGGCCCACGCGACGTTCTCGGTCGAGCGCGGTTTTCACCACGTCGCAGACCTGAACATCACGCTGCCGAGCGGCATCGTGATCAACGCGAAGGAGACGACGGAGGACATGTACTCGTCGATCGACCTCGCGGCCGCGCGCATCGAGCGTCAGGTCCGGCGCTGGAAGGACAAGATCCGCGACCACAAGCCGCACGGCGGGCCGTCGACGTCGGTGCGCGAGATGGTGATCGAGCCGGAGGAGGTCGAGCCGCCTCCCGCGCCGGCGCCGTCCGCGTCCCCCAAGGCGCCCGTCGCGCCCGCGCCGGCGAACCACAATTTCCAGGTCGTCAAGGACGAACGGTTCACGGCCCGGTCGATGACCGTGGAAGACGCGGTGATGCAGTTGAACCTGCTCGGCGACGAGCTTCTGGTCTTCACCGATGCGGGCAACGGGCGGACGTCGGTCCTCTACCGGCGCAAGGACGGCAAGTACGGGCTGATCGAGACCGCGAACGCCGCGGCCAATTCAGGCGGGCGCTGAACACATCCCTCGCGCGCCATGAGAGTCATCGACTTCCTCGCCCCCGACTGCATCATCGCGGCGCTGCAGGCGAAGACCAAGCCTGCCGTGCTGACGGAGCTGTCGGCGCACCTGGCGAAGGTGGTCCCGGGGGTGGAGGCCGAGGCGCTGCGCAAGGTGCTGGAAGAACGCGAGCAGCTGGCGTCGACGGCGATCGGCGACGGGATCGCCATCCCCCACGGCAAGCTGGATTCGGTGGGGCGCCTGGTGGGCGCGCTCGGGCGGGCGGTCGACGGCATCGAATTCGAATCGATCGACGGCAAGCCGACCAACCTGGTGTTCATGCTGGTCGCCCCCGCGAGCTCGACGGGCGTTCACCTCAAGGCGCTGGCGCGCCTGTCCCGCCTGTTCCGGGACGGCGATTTCCGCAAGCGCCTGCTGGACGCGCCCACCGGCGAGGCGATGTACCAGGTGATCGTCGAGGAAGACTCCAAATACTAGGCCCTTCCCTGCGGCAGAGGGTCGGGTGACATTTCTTTCCCCTCGCCCCGCGAAGCGGGGAGAGGGTTGGGGTGAGGGGTCCGGCGCCTTTGTCGAGTATCATGTCGGCACAATGACGCCGACGCTCACGGTCCGGTCGCTGCTCGACGAGAGCGCCGAGCTGCGGCTGGTGCTGCTGGCGGGTGAATCGGGGCTCGGCCGGCGCATCACCATCCAGCGCATCCAGAAGCCCGGGCTGGCGCTGGCCGGGTTCGTGCGGCAGGTGCACCCCGAACGCGTCCAGGTGCTGGGCGCGACCGAGATCTCGTATCTGGAGACGTTGCCCGAGGACGCCGCGCGCGCGTCGGTGGAGGGCTTCTTCGCGCTGAACCCCGCCTGCGTCGTCGTCACCAAGGGCCTCGAGATCCCGCCCCTCCTGCGCGAGGCGGCCGATCGCTTGGGGGTGCCGCTGCTGCGCACGCCGCTGATCTCGTCGGTCGCGATCGATCAGATCCAGAAATACCTGGAGCTCCAGCTCGCCCCGACCGCCAGCATCCACGCCGTGCTGATGGACGTGCTGGGCGTCGGCGTGCTGCTGCTGGGCAAGAGCGGTATCGGCAAGTCGGAGGCCGCGCTGGACCTCATCATGCGCGGGCACCGCCTGGTCGCCGACGATCTGGTCGAGGTGCGGCGCACCTCCGGCAGCATCCTGGTCGGGTGGGCGTCCGAGCTGATCAAGCACCACATGGAGGTGCGCGGCCTCGGCATCATCAACATCAAGGATATGTTCGGCGTCGCCGCCGTACGCGACGAGAAGCGCATCGAGCTCGTGCTGGAGCTGATTCGCTGGGATCAAACCGACGCCCACGATCGCCTGGGCCTCGACGAGATGGTCTATCCGATCCTGGAAGTGCAGGTGCCGCTCTTGCGCATTCCCGTCAGCCCGGGCCGCAACGTCAGCTCGCTGATCGAGGTGGCCGCGCGCAACCGCCTCTTGCAGGTGCGCGGCCATCACTCCGCGCGTGAATTCCAGGAACGGCTCGACCGGGCGCTCGCCGACGCGCGCGAGCGGCGCTGGCGGGACGACGTCGAATGAGGCTGGTCATCGTGACGGGCGTATCCGGCGCCGGCAAATCGACGGCGCTGCGCGCCCTGGAAGACCTCGGTTTCTATGCGGTCGACAACCTGCCGCTGCCGATGGTGCCGCAGCTGCTGGACCTGTTGTCCAGCCGGCCCGACATCGATCGCACGGCGCTGGGCATCGACGCGCGCAGCGGCGACTTCCTGGCGGGGATGACGTCGATCTTCGCCGAATTGCGCAAGCGCGGGCACTCGGTCGAGGTCCTGTTTCTCGAGGCATCGGACGAGATTCTGTTGCGGCGGTTCTCGGAGACGCGGCGGCGCCACCCGCTGTCCGACACCGACATTCGCGCCGGCATCGCCGCCGAGCGGCAGACGCTGGCCGGCCTGCGCCAGGAGGCGAGCGCGGTCGTCGACACCGGGACGCTGAACGTGCACGTGCTGCGTGGCCTGATTCAGGAACGCTACGGCCGCGGCGAGGGTGAATTGGCGGTGACGCTGCTGTCGTTCGGGTTCAAGCACGGCATCCCCGCCGAGGCCGACATCGTGCTGGACGTCCGCTTTCTGCCGAACCCGTTCTTCGTGCCCGAGCTGTCAGCCCTGTCGGGCGAGGACGACGCGGTGGTGCGATTCGTCATGGACGACCCCGAGACCAGGGCGTTCCTCGACGACGCGGAGCGGCTGGTGCAGCGTTCCGTGCAGGGGTTCCTGCGCGAGGGGAAGTCGTACGCGACCGTCGCCATCGGCTGCACGGGCGGCCGCCACCGCTCGGTCGTTCTCGCCAAGGATCTGGCCCGGCGCCTCGGCGCCAGCGGCCTCGCGATCTCGATCCGCCACCGCGACATTGCGATCTGATACCATCGATGCCGTGAGGTACGCGGGGATCGCGGCGCTGGCGGCGGCGTTCTGGCTGAGCGTCGCGACCGCCCGTCTGATCATTCACCATCACTCTCCGCGTGCCGCCGCGCCCCAGACGAAGTCCCGCGTCATCGTCGTGTCGCTCGTAGCGCGGCCCGCGGACGCGACTTCGAGATACCCCAGACGCCGGCTTCACCACGGCTGCACCGGGGCGGCGGGGCCGGCTTCCGAGCATTGGGTGCTGCCCCGCCCATTCCAGACTCGGTGATCGCGGCCACGCGCGCTCGGGGTTCCCGCCCTTGCGCGCGGTGGTAAAATACCCGGCTTCATGGCGACGGCATCCGCAGGCGAGGCCCAGGTCGGGCTCGTCATCGTCACCCACGCCGGTTGCGGGGACTGCCTGCTCGCCGCCGCGGCTGGAATCGTCGGACCGGTCCCGGCGTCGACGGCGGTCGGGGTGCTGCAGTCCGAGGGCTTCGACGACATCGTCCAGCGCGTCAGCCGGGCCTGCGACGAGGTCGACTCGGGCGTCGGGATCCTGATCCTGGCGGATGTCCACGGGTCGTCGCCGTTCCGCGCCTGTCTCGCGATGGTCGACGGCACCCGTCCGGTCGAGATCGTCGCGGGCGTCAACCTGCCGATGCTGATCAAGCTGGCCACCTGCGATCGCCGCGGCCTGCGCCCCGTCGAGGTGGCCGAGCTGGTCAAGGAGGTGGGCAAGCGCTCGATCCGCCTGGGCTCGGAGCTGACCGGGAAGTTCGCGATCCCGCGCGAAGGTCCAACCGGCAAAGACGATCAACACTGATGGCGCACGCTGAACGCGAGGTGCAGGTCAGGAACAAGCTCGGCATGCACGCGCGTGCCGCCGTGAAGTTCGTCCAGATCGCGAACGGGTTCCGGTCCGAGGTGAAGGTCGTCAAGGACGATCAGGAGGCCAACGGCAAGAGCATCATGGGCCTGCTGACGCTGGTGGCCGCGCACGGCGTGACGATGACGGTGGTGTGCGACGGGGACGACGCGGCGGCCGCGGTGGCGGCGCTGGCCGAGCTGGTGGCGAGCGGCTTCGGGGAAGGGGTGGATCCGTGATGGAGAAACTGGTCGGCGTCGGCGCATCACCCGGCATCGCGATAGGCGTCGCGCACGTCCTCGCGAGTCGCGTCGAGATTCACGAACGCCACATCGCGGCCGAGCAGGTCGATGCGGAGGTGAAGCGGTTCGAGCGCGCGCTGATGGAGACCGACGCGCAGCTGGCCCGCATCCAGGCCCAGATCGCCGAGCGCGAGGGCGACACGCAGCAGTACCAGATCCTCGAGGCGCATCGCCTGATGCTGTCGGATGTCCACCTGACCGAGCGGGCCCGCCGGCTGATCCGCGACGAGAAGGCGGCGGCCGAGTGGGCGGTGCGCAAGGCGCTGGACCAGATCCAGGCGGTGTTCGAGCGCATCGAGGATCCGTATTTCCGCGATCGGAAGAGCGACGTCGCGCTGGTGGGCGAGCGCCTCTTGCGCAACCTGGTCGGCGTCGGCGATTCGGCTTCACCCGAGGAGGCGCCCAAGGGGAGCATCGCGATCGCGCACGAGCTGTCGCCTGCCGACGCCGCCCAGCTGGGCCGCGCCGAGGCGGCCGGGTTCTGCACCGAGGGCGGGGGGCGCACGTCCCACACCGCCATCGTCGCGCGCGCGCTCGGCCTGCCCTACGTGGTCGGCGTCGAAGGGATGGGACGTCGCGTCTGGTCGGGGATGACCGTCGTCATCGACGGCGCGCGCGGCGAGGTGATCCTGGACCCGGACGAAGAGGCGCTGCGCCGTTACGAGGCGCGCGCCGACGCGGCCCGCTCGCGTTCGCAGCGGCTGGCCACGATCCGCGACGTCGCGGCGCAGACCGCCGACGGAACGCCGATCCACCTCCAGGCCAACATCGAGATGCTCGAGGAGATCCCGATCGCCGTCGAGCTGGGGGCCGAGGCGGTCGGCCTGTTCCGGACCGAGTTTCTCTACCTCGAACGGGCCGACCTGCCGTCCGAGGACGAGCAGTACGCGCACGCCGTGGCTGCGCTCAAGAGCGTCGGCGGACGGACCATCACCTTCCGCACCCTCGATCTCGGCGGCGACAAGCTGCCGCCGTCGGTGCGCATCCCGAGCGGCACCAATCCGGCGATGGGCCTCCGGTCGATCCGCTATTCGCTCAAGCGCGAGGACGTCTTCCGGACCCAGCTGCGCGCCCTCTACCGGGCGGGCGTGATCGCGCCGATGCAGATCCTGTTTCCGCTGATCTCGGGCGTCGCCGAGCTGCGCGCCGCCAAGCGCCTGTGCGCCGAGGTGAGCGACGAGCTGGAACGTGAGGGGATCCCGCACGCGCGCAAGCTCCCGCTGGGCGTCATGATCGAGACCCCGAGCGCCGCGCTGATCGCGGATCTGCTGGCGAGCGAATGCGACTTCCTCAGCATCGGCACCAACGATCTGATCCAGTACTCGCTGGCGGCCGACCGCGAGGACGAGCACGTCGGCTACCTGTACCACCCGCTGCACCCCGCGATCCTGCGTTCGCTGCGCCAGATCGTGGTCGCGTCCGAACGGTCGAACTGCCCGGTCGCCATGTGCGGCGACATGGCGGGCGACGCGATGCTGACCTGGGTGCTGATCGGGCTCGGCCTGCGCCAGCTGTCGATGGCGCCCCGGCAGATCCCGGTCGTGAAGTCGATCGTGCGCGCCACCCGACTGCCTGACGCCGAGCGCCTCCTGGCGCGGGCGTTGACCATGGCGACGGAGATCGAGATCGAGGAGCTCGTCTACACCGACATGCGGGGGCGCTTCCCGCTCGAGCTCGGTGACTGCGACGACGAACGTTCGGCAGGGTGATCGTTGAGCAGCGGGGGCGCAGCGATCCGCGTTCGCCGCGCCCGACGTGACGACTGGCCGGCGGTGCGCGATCTCCTCCGCGAGGCCGACGATCTACACGCGAAGATCGCGCCCGATTATTTTCGGTCGGCGCCGCGCGACGACGCCGAATGGCAGCGGCTGCTCGACGAGGACAACGGCGCGGTGTTCGTCGGGGAGGCACCCGACGCCGCCGGAGCGATCGCCGTGCTGATCGCCCGCGTCTACGACACGCCCGACAACCCGATGATGGTGCCGCGGCGGCGGCTGCACATCGAGACGGTGGTCGTATGCTGCAAACACCGCCGGCACGGCATCGGCCGCCGTCTGATGGCGGAAGGCGCCGCCTGGGGACGCAACCACGGCGCCGTGGAGGTCGTGCTGACGACCTGGGTCGGCAACGACGACGCCGAGGCGTTCTACCAGCGCCTCGGCTACCGGGTTCTGTCGCGCGTCCTCTACGCGCCGCTTTGATTGCGGGACCCTGAGAGGGTCCCGCCCCCCCGCGCGACGGGCTCCGGCGGGCAAAGCCCGCCTACGCCTCACGCGATTGACGACGCGGCGGGTTGCGGCGCGCCCACAGGACGTAGAGCAGCGGCGCGGCGAGCAGCGTATACGAGAGCAGGTGGCCGATCTGTCCGTCGGGGCCGAACTTCTCGGTCGCGTTGTGAAACGCCTGGGTCCCCTGGATGACGCCGCTCTCGGCCAGCTCGTGGACGCCGTAGATCAGCAGCTGGACCAGGAACAGCCCGAGGAACAGCGCGGTCACCTTCAGGATCGCCGTCATGTTCAGGCGCCGTCCCCAGTGGGTCCAGCTCCAGGCCACGACGCCGGCGCCGAGCAGGCCCAGCGCCGCGCCCGCGGCCACCAGCACGGCTTGCGCCCGCTCCTGCGCGGCATGAACCGCCAGCGCCTGCACGCCCAGGTAGAAGACCGCCTCCAGTCCCTCGCGGGTCACCAGCAGCGTGGTCACCAGCGCGACGCCGGCGATCGCCTGCGCCGACGGGGGCGCGCCCTCGATGCCGGCGACGTGACCGACGCGCGCCTCGATGTCGCGCTTGATGTGAGGGCCCGCGCGCAGCATCTGCACCAGCAGCGCGCCGACGATCAGCGCGGCGGCGAGCGCCGCGATCCCCTCGTACAGCGGCTGGTTCGGGACCTGCAACCACAGCCACGCGCCGCCCAGGCAGGTGATGACGGAGATCGCGAGGCCGATGCGCACCCCACGGACGAGCCCCGCGCGCCCGGTCTTCTTCAGATACGCGACGACGATCCCGACAATCAGGAACGCTTCGATTCCCTCGCGGAAGGTGACAAGCAGCGCCTGCAGCATCGTCGTTGGCAACTATAGGTGATAATCTGAATCCCGGCCTCTCCCGGCCCCGTCAAGGAGGACGCGAATGGCATCTCGGGTCAAGCGATTCACGACGTCGGCCGCGCTGGCCGCGCTCACGGCGGCGCTGCTGCTCGTTCCCGGCCTGGCCCACGCGGACGTGGCGGCCGACCATTACAACCTCGCGGTCCAGTTCAAGCGCGAGGGCAAGATCAACGAGGCGATCGCCGAGTGTGAGAAGGCGATCGCGGCGCGCTCGACCTTCGCGGCCGCCCACCGCACGCTCGGCAGCCTGTGGCGCGCGCAGGGCAATTACGAGAAAGCGGCGTCGGAGTACCAGCTGACGGTGAAGCTCGAGCCCAAGGATCTCGAGGCGCGGATGAACCTGGGCATCGCGTACGTCAGGCTGAATCGCGTCGACGACGGCATCCGCGAGCTGGAGGCGGCGGCTGACATGAAGCCCGACGATTACGAGACGCGCGTCGCCCTGGGGCGGGCTTACCGCCAGAAGGGCGACTACAAGCACTCGCTCGAGCACCTGACGAAGGCGGTCGAGCTGAGGCCGGCGGACGCGGATGCATGGGCGACGATCGGGCATCTCAAGTCGAAGACCGACGACAAGGACGGCGCCATCGCCGCCTACAAGAAAGCGCTCTCGCTGAATCCCGACGACGCCGAGCTGCACTTCGGTCTGGCGGTCGTCTATCGGCGGCAGCGCAGGACCGACGAGGCGATCGGGGAGTACCAGGTCGCGGTGCAGAAGAACCCGAGACTGGCCAAGGCCTACTACGACATGGGCCTGCTCTACTCACAGGACAAGAAGACCGTCGAGGCGAAGGCGGCGTTCGAGAAGTACCTGCAGTACGGCACCAGCGAGGACGCCGCCTCGCGCAAGGATGCCGAGGAACGCCTCAAGACCCTGAAGTAGCCGCGCGCCGCAGCGCCAGCGCTAGAACTTCACGCCCATGTAGATGCGCAGGATCTGCGCCGCCGACGCGTCCTCGGAGTTCAGCCAGAGCGGCGACGGACGATTCAGCGCGCCGAGCGGCCAGAGCACGCCCCAGGTGAAGCCGCCGTAGAAGCCCTCCGCGGTGTTGCGATAGCCCGCCCCCACGTCCATCTCGAGGCCCCACATCAGGTCGTTGCCCGGCGTCGACACCGGCACCTGCGCCATGCTGTAGATGATGCTGCCGTTCAGGCCGATCGCCCGCGTTCGCCCCAGGTCGAACCAGTAGGCCGTGGCCGGCTTGATGTAGACCGCGTTGGTGACCGTTCCGAGAATGTGCCGGAACAGGATCTCGTCGACGTGATAGTCCGGCGAGAAGTGGAAGTCCCTGATCGACGTATCGCCGGCCGGCTGCTGCACGAAGCGCCAGCGGTAGTTGAGGTACTGGCCGGCCGCCTCGGCCTGGTCGCCGCTGGCGCCGCCCGTCTCCAGGCCGACGAAGAACGCGTCCCGGTACAGGCGCAGCTCGCTCGCCACCACCCATCCCAGCTGGAACAGCGACAGCGCCTGATTGCTCTCGGACAGGATGCCAGGGTGGTTGATCTTGCCGAAGATGCCGATCCCCTCGAACTCCACCGTCAGCGCCTTGTATTGCAGCTTGAACCAGAGGTCGGGCGTGACCGACCAGGCACCGAAGGGCACCGTCATGCCGACCTCGGTCGGCGTCTGCGGCTGCGGCCCGGTGGTCCCCGGCTGCGTCATCGTGGTCACCGGCTGCACGACGTTGCCCTGGTTGCGATAGACGACCTGCAGCCCGTAGTTGAAGACGATGTCGCCGCGATCGACCCGCTCGCGCAGCGTCACCGGGCTGTCGATCTTGGTGATCGCCGCCATCAGCTGCAGCACGTCGTCGTCCTGGGACAGGTCGTACGGGTAACCGTCGGGCGAGTTCCGCCCCAGCGTCAACTGTTGCGTGGTCGGCCCCTGCGCACCCAGATCCCACGCGACCGCCAGCTGGTGGCCGTACAGCGTGGTCAGGCCCATCACCCGATCGACGGTCGTCCCGACGTCGCAGTCGGCGCAGCTCCCCTGGTTGTAGAAGATGCCGCGGCCCCAGTGCCAGGGCATGCGACCGAAGCGGATCGAACCGAACTCGGTGTCGACTTCGGCCCAGGCCCGCTTGGCGCGGATGCTGGACATGTATCCGTTCTGGCCCACCTCGGGAGGATCCTGGTTATTCGACAGGAAGCCGGCCGGTTGCGAGACGGTGTCAATCGGGTTGCCCGTCGAGACCGGACGGTTGTAGCCCTCGATGCCGGCCAGAGAGTCGGGCGTCGATCCCAGAATCGTGTTGTCGAGGACGTCGATCTGGGCGTGCACGCGCACCTGATCGGTCACGTTCAGCGTCGGCTCCAGCCGGAAGCGCGTGTTCGCGGCGCCGATGTTCTTCGAGCCGCAGTTGAGAGGCGTCGTCGGGGCCATGCCGCCTGGGCCCGGACGTGGGCAGTCGAGCGGCTCGGGAAACGGCGGCAGGGCGTAGTTGATCCCGGGAACGTTCTGCACCACGCCCGGGACGTAGCTCTGTCCCAGGAAGAACTGGTGCATGTAGTCCGAGCGCAGGCGCAGATAGCCGTCCAGCTCGAAGATCTGCATGCGATGCTTGCCCTGTTCGGCGTAGCCAGAGAGCGGCTCGAGATCGCTGGGGCGATTTTCTTCGGGCGCCTCCTCGGCCGGGCCCTCTTCCTTCTCCTGCCCCTGGCCTGGCGGCGGGGGCGGCTGCATCCCGCCCGGTCCACCGAAACCGCCCGGCCCCATCTGCGCGCGCGCCGGCTGCGCGAGCGCGATCGCCGCCGCGCCCGCCAGCAGTGGGGTGAGCCTCCAGCGCTCCGTCACGCGGGGGACCCCGTGCGGGCCTGCTCGCAGAGCTCGAACAGCACTCCGCCGGTCGCGGCCGGATGAAGGAAGGCGACGAGGTGGCCGCGCGCGCCGGGGCGGGGCGTCTCGTCGATCAGGCGGACCCCGGCGGCTTTCAACGCCGCCAGCGCGCCGCCCAGATCGTCGACCTCGAAGCAGACGTGGTGCAGGCCGGGCCCGCGCCGGGCCAGGAAGCGCGCCAGCGCCGGGTTGCCCGCCGGCGCGCAGACCTCCAGCGCCGCCCCGTCGTCGGTCGCGTCGCCCGCGTGCAGAAACGCCACGTCGGTCTGCTGGCCCGCGACGTGCTCGCGCGCGCCCGCCGTCAGGCCGAACAGCGCGGACAGATCGCCGGTCGCAGCGTCGCGATCGGCGACGGCGACCGCGACGTGATCGATTCTCTTGACCTTGATCATGGGCGGAAAGTTGACGGTGAGGCGGGGCGCAACTTACCTGGAACCGTGGATGGGTTCCAGATGATTGAGTCCTGGTTGTGTGCTACGACCGCAGGCGGGCCCCCCGGGTTGCCCCTGCGGTGGGGGCAGGGCATCGAATGACGGCTCTCGCGCGCCTCGCTGGTCAGCTCCTGTCCGTCGGATTCGACGGGACGGCCGCGGACGACGACCTGCGCGCGCGCATCGCCGCCTCCGAGCTGGGCGGCGTGATGCTGTTCCGCCCGAACATCTCGACGCCCGGGCAGCTGGCGTCCCTGGTCGGGGAGATCCGAGGGGCAGCCCCGAAAGAGCTGCCGCTGCTGGTGTCGATCGACCAGGAGGGGGGCCTGGTGCAGCGGCTGCGCGCCCCCGCCACCGAATGGCCGCCGATGCTGTCGGTCGGTAGCGCCGGCGACGCGGCCCGCGCGGCCGCCGTCGGGCGCGCGCTGGGCGAGGAGCTGGCCGCGGTCGGCGTGGGGTGGAACTTCGCGCCGGTGCTCGACGTCCACACGAACCCCGCCAACCCGGTGATCGGGAACCGCGCCTTCGGAACGTCGGCCGAAGCCGTCACCCGGCAGGCGCTGGCATTCTGGCGCGGCCTGCGCGGCGCCGGGCTGGTCGGGTGTGGCAAGCACTATCCCGGTCACGGCGACACCTGGACCGATTCCCACCACGAGCTGCCGGTCGTCGCGCACGACGCCGATCGGCTGCGCGCGGTGGAGCTGGCGCCGTTCGCGGCGGCGGCGCGCGCCGGCGCGGAGGCGTTCATGACCGCGCACGTGCTGTACCCGGCGCTGGATCCCGATCGGCCGGCGACGCTGTCGCGGCGGATCGCGACCGAGATCTTGCGCGGGGAGCTCGGCTTTCGCGGCGTGCTGGTGTCGGACGACCTGGGGATGAAGGCGGTCGCCGACCGCTACCCGATCGAGGAACTGGCGGTGGGCGCGATCGAGGCGGGCGTCGACCACCTGCTGGTGCGCCAGCCGGTCGCGCGCCAGCGCGCGGCGTTCGAGGCGATCGTCCGCGCCGCCGAGGCGCGCAGCGACGTGCGCGCGCGGGTCGAGGAGAGCGCGGCGCGGATGGCGGCGCTCAAGGCCGCCTGCACGGTGGGGGTGCCCGCGCCGGCCGCGATGCTGCCGTCGCTGCTCGGAACGCCGGCCCACAAGGCGCTGGCGGCGTCTTTCGCGGCCGTCGCCGGCGGCGAGACGAAATCGCCAGCGTCGGATTAACGCCGCATCGCGCCGGTGCGACAGGGCCGTGGATCATTCCTGGCCATCGAGAAACGTGCGACGATGGGCGTGCGTGAAAACCATCCGACGGCTCGCTGGTGCCAGCCTTATCTCCTTGTTCGTGGCGGCGTGCGGGGGTGGATCGAATCCGCAGGGCGGTCTGCGACAGGCCTGCTACGGGAACGGCACGTGCAACGCGGGCTTGACCTGCATCAGCCAGATCTGCGTCGCCGCGGGAGGCACCGGTGGAACCAACACAGGCGGGACGATGGGTAGCGGCGGCAGCGCGGGGATGGGCGCGGGCGGGACGACGGGAAGCGGAGGCAGCGCAGGAACGGGCGTGGGCGGCGGCGCGGCGGGCGCGGGCGGCGCAACAGCCCGCGGCGGGGCCGGGGGCAGCGGCGGATCAACGGCCGGCGTCGGTGGGGCGGGCGGCAACGGCGGATCGGCCGGCACCGGAGGCACGACCGGTGCGGGAGGCTCGGGGCTGCCGACCTGTTCGGGCGAGCTTTACGACGCTTGCAACACAGCCTCGGACAACTGCGCCTCGGGCGCGTGCCAGCCGTTTCAAATGGGGGCAGTCACGGTGTGCACTCAGAGCTGCGCCTCCCCGAGCGATTGTCCAAATCAGAACGGCCAAGCAGTCGCTTGCGGCGGTATTGGCCTCTGCAAGCCGACCGCCCCGAATTCGACTTGCATCGCTCCGTAATCAGATCTTCCGCGTCATCGCGGGCACGCGCTAGACGCGCACGCCGAACGCCAGCCCCTCGCCGGTCGGCAGCACGGTGGCGCGGAATTTCCCGCTGCGCGCGAGCTTGTCGTGCGCGGCCTGCATCGAACGGATTGATGCGGCGCGATCGCCCGACGGCGGGTCGGGCAGGCTGCCGAACAGGAACGCGTTGTCGAGCAGCACGACGCCGCCCGGCCGCAGGTTGTCGGCGGCCCAGTCGGTGTAGGCCGCGTAGCTCTCCTTGTCGGCGTCGATGAACACGAGATCGAACGGGCCGCGCGCGACCAGGGTCGGCAGGACATCGGCGGCGGGGCCGACGTGGATGCGCGCGCGATCGGCGACCCCTGCGCGCCGGAAGCTCTCGCGCGCCACCTCGGCGTGCTTCGGCGACATCTCGACGGTGTCGAGCTGGCCGCCGGGGCCCATTCCGCGCAGCAGCGCCACGCCCGAGTAGCCGCCCAGGGTTCCGATCTCGACGGCGCGCTGGGCGCCGGCCGCGCGCGCGATCACCTCGAGGTGCAGGGCGTCCAGCGCCGCGACCTGGATGTCGGGCAGGCCGGCGGCCGCGCTGCGCTTGCGGATCTCCGCGAGCACCTCGTCCTCGGGCGCGTAGACCCGGCTGACGTAGTCGGAAAGCTTCGGGTCGGCGTTGCCGAACGGCTTGTTCATTTCTTGAACCTGCCCCTCCGGAACCGCACGGTCAACAGCGACTCGAGCAGGACGAGCCCGATCGCGGCGGCCCCCAGCGCGTGCCACAGCTCGAGCCGTCGCCGGGGCGCGGGCCCGCCGGCGCCGTGCGCGCGGGCGCGGTCGGGACGTTTGTCGTCGGCGAGGCGCGCCGGATCGGATTCGCTCGGGTCCAGCGTCACCGCGAACGCAGCGTCGGGCCGGTCGTCGACGGTGCCATCGGCGCGCGCCGCGCGCACGCGGTACATCCCGGGCTCGTCGGTCTCGTCGAACAGCACGGTGTGCCGCGTCCGCGCGTCGCCCGTGTGGGCGGGGGGCGTCAGCCAGCGCGAGTCGCCGTTCGGCTTGACGACCTCGATCCGTCGGTCGTCCGAACCGAGCACGATCTCGCGCTTGCCGCCCACGGTGACGGTCGCGGTCACGTCGCCCGTCGGCGCCGCCGCGAGGTAGCGGGCCGCCTCCTGCACCAGCGGCAGGAAGCCGGGCCGGATCGGAAGGTCCGTCCACTCGCGATCGACGGACGTGGTCAGCAGCAGCACGCGCCCGCGCCCGACCTCGGCGTCGACCAGGGCGGGCGCGCCGTTCTCGTAGCGCAGCACGATCCGCCGCCCGGGCGCCTCCGGCACGGGCGCCAGCAGCAGGAACTGAAAGAAACGGGCCGACGCCAGCCCCTCGCCGCGCGCCGGGAACGCGGCCAGCAGCGGGTGGCGGCGATCGATCGGGGCCAGGCGCTCGGCGGGCCGCAGGTCGACCGTTTCGCCTTCGGGGCGGGCGCCCGGCGGCGCGGCGGCGCTGCGCTTCAAACCCAGCGGCTGCGGCAGCACCGCCTTCATCGTCTGGTTCCAGCTGTCGGCGTCGACGCGATCGCCGACCGAAATGAACAGGCCGCCGCCGCCCTCGACGTAGCGGGTGACGGCGGCCGCGACCGCCGCGCTGGGGCGGGCGACGTTGGCCATGAACACGGCGCCGAAGCCCGCGAGGTCGCGCGTGCCGAGATCATCGGGCAGCGCGGTCGTCACCGCGAAGTTCGAACCGCCCGCGCGCAGGGCCGCCTCCAGGAAGAAGACCTCGTCCTCGGTGCGTACGGTGCGCGGATCGCCGTCGACCAGCAGCACGCGCAGGCCGCGCGACACCTCGACCCGGCAGGCGCGCCGGTCGTCCAGCGCGAAGCCGTCGTGATCGATCACGACCTCGGCCTGGCGCGCGCCGCCCGACACGCTGTGGACGAAGCGCTTGCGCGCGCGGCCGCCGGCGGGCAAGTCGATGAACCCGCGCGCCACTTCGGCGCCGTCGAGACGCAGCGTGATGCCGAGTCCCCGCACCGGCTCGGCGGCGTAGTTCGCGATCTCCGCGACCACGGCGATTCCCTGGGCGCCTTCCTCGGGGGCCGGCTCGGCGCCCAGGCCCACCACGGCGCGGTTGCTCCACGGGGCGCCGCCGCTGGCGTCGAGCACGACGATCTCGGGCCCGGCCGCCAGCATCGTGGGCGACACGTCTTCCCATCCTGTCGCTTGCAGGTCGGTGACCACGTAGATGAGGCGCTCGCCGCGCGTCGAGCTGGTGAGCATCTGGGTCGCGCGGCGGAGGGCGGCGGCGAAATCGGCGCGTCGCGCGGAGGCGGTGATCGCCGCGAGCGCGGCCGACACGCGCGGGCGGTCGCTCGACAGCTCGGCGACCGGCGCCGACGAACCTTCGGACGCCAGCAAGAGGCCGATCTCCGAATCGGGCGACAGGTGATCGACGATGTCGCGGGCGCGCGCCTTGGCGACGTCGAAAGGCGTCTCGTCGCGGTGCAGTCGCCGCCGCATGCTCGCGGAATCGTCGAGGACCATCACCGCGCTCTGCGAGCGGGTGGTGACCGCGGGCAGGTCGGAGCGCACCTCGGTGAACGGGCGCGCGAACGCCAGCGGCAGCGCCGCGGCGAGGCCCGTGCGCGCGACCAGCAGCGCCACGTCGCGCAGCCGCCGCCGCGCCGACACCTCGCGCTCCGCGCGCAGCAGAAGCTCCATCGCGGCGAAGCGGACCGGCCGCGCCCGGCGCCGCCCGATGCGGTGAATGATCCACGGCAGCAGCGCCGCGATCAGGCCGAGAAGCAACGATGGCGCGAGGAAGTGCATGTGACGGTCAGCTTCTGGTCCCCTCACCCCGCGAAGCGGGGAGAGGGTTAGGGTGAGGGGCCGCCTTCATCGCCGCGCCTTCTGCCGCGCGAACAAGAACGCGCGCAGCACGTCGGCCGGCGGTTCCTCGGTCGTCGCGAAGCGGTACTCGACCCGCGATTCGAGGCAGGTCTGGCGCCAGCGCTCGCGCAGCGCGGCCGATTCGCGCCGGAACGAGGCCGCCAGATCGCGCGGGTCGACCAGCAGCCGGCGCGCGTCCTCCGGCTCCATGCCCTCGAAGTCGGTGACGTCGTCGTAGGGCAGCTCGACCTCGTCCGGATCGAGCAGGTGGAACAGCACCACGTCGTTGCCGCGCGACCGCACCTGGCGCAGGCGATCGGCCAGCTCGGCGGGCGCGTCCAGCAGATCCGAGAAGACGACGATCAGGCTGCGGCGATCGGCGATCTCGCCGATCTCGGCCAGCGCGCGCGCCGGCTCGGTGCGCCCGGCCGGATAGGCCGCCTCCAGCGCGACCAACAGATCTCGGATGTGGCCGCCGCGCGTCCGCGGCGGCAGGTACTGGCGCGTCTTCTCGTCGAACAGCACCAGCCCGGCCGGATCGCCCTGCTGCGCCAGCAGGTAGGCGAGCGCCGCGGCCAGGTAGCTCGCGTAGGCGAGCTTGGTGACGCCCTTGCGCCCATATCCCATCGACGCCGACGAGTCGACGAGCAGAAACGTCCGCATCTCCGTCTCGTCCTCGAAGCGCTTGATGTAGTAGCGGTCGCGGCGCCCCACCGCCTTCCAGTCGATGCGGCGGATGTCGTCGCCGGGCGCGTACTCCTTGTGCTCGGAGAATTCGATCGACGACCCGGCGTGCGGGTTCTGGTGCATGCCCGCGAACGCGCCCTCGACGATGACGCGCGCCCGCACGCTCATCGAGCCGAGGCGCGCGATGTCCGTCGGATCCAGCGCCAGCGGCTTGCCGGCCGTGGACCTGGCTTCCGGCTTCGCGTCCATCTAGGGACGGATCGCGTCGACCAGCCGTTCGACCAGCGCGTGGGCCGTCAGGCCGTCGGCCTCGGCGTGGAAGTTGGGGAGCACGCGGTGGACCAGCACCGGCCCCGCCAGCGCGCGCACGTCCTCGATCGCCGCGGCGTAGCGACCCTGCAGGATCGCGCGCGCCTTGGCCGCCAGCACCAGATACTGCGACGCCCGCGGGCCCGCGCCCCACGAGACGTATTTCTTCACCAGCTCGGGCGCAGTTGCCTCGGCCGGCCGGCTGGCGCGACAGAGCGCGACCGCGTGCTGGACGACGTGCGGCGCCGCCGGCACGCGCAGCACGACTTCCTGCAGCTCGAGGATGCGCTCGGGCGACAGCACCTTGCGCACAGTGGGACGGTACGCGGTCGTCATCTGGTTGACGATGCGCACCTCCTCCTCCGCCGACGGGTAGCCGACGTCGATCTGGAACATGAAACGATCCAGCTGCGCCTCCGGCAGCGGGTACGTCCCCTCCTGCTCGATCGGGTTCTGCGTCGCGAAAACCAGAAACGGCAGCGGCAGCGCGTAGGTCTGGCCGCCCGCCGATACGCGGTACTCCTGCATCGACTGCAGCAGCGCCGCCTGCGTCTTGGGAGGCGTGCGGTTCACCTCGTCGGCCAGCACGACATGCGCGAAGATCGGCCCGCGCACGAAGCGGAAGACCCGTCTCCCCGTGGCGCGGTCCTCCTCCAGCACGTCGGTGCCGGTGATGTCGGCGGGCATCAGGTCGGGCGTGAACTGGATGCGCCCGAACGACAGCGCCAGCGCGTCGGCCAGGGTCTGGATCAGCAGCGTCTTGGCCAGCCCGGGCACGCCGACGAACAGGCAGTGCCCGCGCGCGAACAGCGCCACCAGGAGGTGGTCGATCACCCGCTCCTGGCCGACGATCCGCTTGCCGATCTCGGCCAGCAGCACCCGCCGCGTCGCCGCCACTTCGCGGACCGCGTCGAGATCCCGCTCGGGATCGACGAACGGCAGCGGCGTCGCCCCCGGATCCTCCACCGTGATCTCGCCGGAAGGAGTCTCCGGGTAGGGGGACGCCGGACCCCTATCGGACATCGCCAACCATTGGGCACCAGAATGCCATGCCGGCGCGGCGCACGCCACGGCCCCGGCCGTGCTCAGCGCTCGCCGCCGGCCGGACCTCTACGATACCGGACGCAGGCGGGCGGCCGCCGACTCCGCTTGGTTGCCGCGCTGCTCAGCAGCTTCTCGCAGAACGGCCGCTGGGCGCTGCACGCCGGCTTGTCGGCCCTTATGGCGCAGTAAAGAAGCATGGACTCATCGTTTGGCTCGCAGGCCTCGATCGAAGCGTCCTCGGCCGCCGGCGTTGCCGCCACGATCTCCTTGGCGAGCTGCGCGCAGCCCGCGGCGTCGCGCGCGCACGCGAAGGCGGGGAACCGGAGGCCGACCATCGAAAGCGCGGCGCAGAAGAGAGGACCCTTGAGCGCCTTCGCCCGCTCCTCCTCCTCGTGCGGCGCGAGCCGGCCGAGCGCGCCCGCCAGCCGCTCGAGCGTCCGCGACCGTTTGAGGTCCTTGGGGTACCCCGGCTCCTTGCCCTGGTAGAGCCCCGAGGCGACGTAGCAGGCGTAGCTGTCCCCGAGCGCGCAGCCTCGCTCGTAAAGCCGCAGGGCGCGGCTCGGGTCCACCGTGAGGCCGCGCCGGCCGAACTGGACCATCTGCCCGAGCGCCGCACAGGCCTGGATCGCGGAGAGGTCGCACGCCTTGGTGACCAGCGCGACCACCCGCGCATCGTCCTTCTCGTCAAACAAGGCGTTCACGAGACAGCCGTCGCCATAGTCCCGCTCGCACAGGGCCGCGAACAGCGGGAGGGCGGGCGATCCCTTGTCCAGTCCGTCGTCGATACGCATCTTCTCGGCCAGCGCGGCGCAGGCCGGCGTGTCCAGCGCGCCGCACGCGTCGCCCCGGCGCGCATCTCCGCCGCCGCCGTCGGGGCCGGCCGCGAATGCGATGACGGCCGCGACCACGATTCGCATGCGCACCCATGTTAGTCCGCCCGCGGCCGACCCGCTTGAAAACGGGGCGCGGAAGAGATACGCAAACGGCTAAGGAGAGCGCCATGCCGCGTCCAAGACAGACCCTGCTGCTATCCGTCGCCATCGCCGCCCTGGTGCTCTGCGCGCTGGCACCGCGCGCCGCGCACGCGCAGGCCAAGGGGAGGATCTACGTCAGCGACGTCGAGTTCGGCGCGTACGGCTCCGAAAAGGAGATGGCGGGCGCGCTGAAGCGGCAGTCCAAGACGACGATCAAGGAGGAAGGCGGGACCTGGCCGCTCAACTTCATGATCTTCCTGAACGCGGCGGCGGGCGCCGACAAGATCAACATCGTCTACTACGACATGTCGAAGAAGCACGAGCAGGTCGACTTCGCCGAGGTGGGCGTCAAGCCCGACCAGAAGATCGTCCAGCTGAACGGCCAGGCCGTGTCGAAAGAGAAGGGGTTCGTGAAGGGGCACAAGTACGAGGTGAGGGCGACACGCCTGATCGGCGGCAAGGAAAAGGTCTACGCGAAAACGACGATCACCCTGAAGTGAAGCGTTTCTCGCTGGCGTTGACGCTGACGCTGGCGCTGGCGGCCGCGTCCACGGGCTGCCGGCGCGCGCCGTCGCGCGGCCTGGCCAACCGCAACCTCCCGCGGTACCGCATCCCGACCCTCCCCGCGACCGAACGCGCCGCCGACCTGGTCCGGCGCATGACGGTCTCGGAGAAGATCGCGCAGACGATGAACGACGCGCCCGCGATCCCGCGCCTGGGCGTGCCGGCGTACGAGTGGTGGAACGAGGCCCTGCACGGCGTCGCGCGCGCGGACCGCGCCACCGTCTTTCCCCAGGCGATCGGGCTGGCCGCCACCTTCGACGACGATCTGGTCAAGCGCGTCGCCACCGCCATCTCCGACGAGGCGCGGGCCAAGTTCAACCTCGCGCAGGCGCGCGGCGACACCGGTCGCTACCACGGGCTGACGTTCTTCTCGCCCAACCTGAACCTCTTCCGCGATCCGCGCTGGGGGCGCGGCCACGAAACGTTCGGCGAGGACCCGCTTCTGACCGCGCGCATGGGCGTCGCCTTCATCGGCGGCATGCAGGGCGACAACCCGCAGTACTGGAAGACGGTCGCCACCGCCAAGCATTTCGCCGTGCACAGCGGTCCCGAGGCCGAACGCCACACTTTCGACGCGCGCGTCAGCCCGCACGATCTCGCCGACAGCTATCTGCCGCACTTCGAGGCGGCGGTGCGCGCCAGCCGCGTCGGCTCGGTGATGGCGGCGTACAACCGGGTCAACGGGCAGCCGTGCGTCGCCAACTCGACCCTTCTCAACGATACGCTGCGCCGGCGCTGGGGGTTTCTCGGCTACGTCGTCGGCGACTGCGGCGCCGTCGACGACGTCTGGGCCCATCACGCGACGGCGGCGACCCCGGCGGCGGCCGCCGCCGACGCGCTGCTGGCGGGGACCGATCTCGACTGCGGTCGCGCGTATCGGCACCTCGACGACGCGCTCGCGCAGGGGCTGATCAAGGAAGCGGATCTGGATCGTGCGCTGGACCGGCTGTTCATGGCGCGCTTTCGTCTGGGTCTCTTCGATCCGCCGGAGCTGGTTCCCTGGTCGAAGCTCGGGTCCGAGCAGATCGAGTCGCCCGCTCACCTGAAGCTGGCGCGCCAGGCCGCGGCGCGATCGATCGTTTTGCTCGAGAACCGCGGCGCATTGCCGCTCGGGCCGGCGATTCACCGGCTGGGCGTGGTCGGGCCGATGGCGGACGATCTGCCCGTCCTGCTCGCGAATTATCACGGCATCCCGTCGCATCCGGTCCGGCTGCTCGACGGTGTTCGGGACGCGGCCGCCGCCCGCGGCGTCACCGTCCGCTACGCGCCCGGCGCGCGCCTGGTCGAGACGACGCCCTCCGCCGTCGCCAACGCGGTCGCCGTCGCGCGCGATTCGGACGCCGTCATCGCCTTCGTCGGCCTGGACCCCCGGCTGGAAGGGGAGGAGCACGGGACCCGTTTCAATCCCGGCGGCGATCGCCTGAATCTGGATATGCCCGCCGCCCAGCGCGAGCTGGTCGAGGCCTTGTTCGCGACGGGCAAGCCGGTGATCGTCGTGCTGACGGGCGGCAGCGCGCTGGCCGTGCCGTGGCTGCCAGCGCGCGCCGCGGCCGTGCTGTATTCGTGGTACCCGGGCGTCGAGGGCGGGCACGCGGTGGCGGACGTGCTGTTCGGTGACGTCAACCCGGCGGGGCGGCTGCCGATCACGATCTACCGTTCGACCGAGGATCTGCCGCCGTTCGCCAGCTACGATATGCGCGGGCGGACCTATCGCTACTTCGAAGGCGAGCCCCTTTACCCCTTCGGGTACGGGCTGTCGTACACGACGTTCCGCTACACGAAGATCGGCGCCGTCGGAGGCAATTACGCCGCCACGGCCGTCGAGATCGAGAACGCCGGCACGCGTGCCGGCGACGAGGTCGTGCAGGCGTACATCCTGCCGCGCGACCTCCCGCCGTACGCGCCGCGGCGCTGGCTCGGTGGCTTCTCGCGCGTCACCCTGGCGCCCGGGGAACGGCGCATCGTGAAGATTCCGCTGACCGGCAATCCGCTGACGCTGGTCGACGAGACCGGCGCCCGGCGGCACCTGACCGGCGACGTCGACATAGCCGTCGGCGGCCGGCAGCCCGACCGCACCGGCCATTACGCCGACGAGACGCAGGGCGCGACCACGACGCTGCACCTCGCCCCGGCGGTCGCTCCGCCTGCGCTGCGTCCCTGAACGCAGCCCCGCGCGTGCGCCGGCTCAGCCTGGATTCGGCGGCGGCGGCGGTGGTGGCGGCGGCGGCGGCGTGGGCGGCGTGCTGGTCGTCGCCGGCGGCGCCGTCGGCGTGCCCGGCGGCGGCACGATCGGCGGCTGCGGCATCGTCGTCGGCGGTTCGATGCACGACGACAGGTCGAAGAACAGGAACTCGAGCGCCTTCGCCTGGCCCGACAGCAACGTGACCTTGCAGGCCGACGGGAACGGCTTCGTCGGATCGGAGTCGTCCTTGGCGCCACCCCCCGTCGGCACGGGCGCCTCCTTGACGTGGATGTCCGTCAGCACGACCTTCCCGCACTGCGCGTCGGCGGCCGCCTCCACGGGCGTCGGGATGGTCAGGTACTGGACCGACTGCTGGATCGAACCCGACGCCGGGATGTAGAGCCAGCGCTGCGCCGTCGGCGCCGTCGTCGTGTTGACCGAGTGCTGGCTGCCGTAAAGCTGCATCTGGCCCGCCGTCGTGGTCGCGCCCGTGCTCATCAGCCACGTGCCGAACGCGGCGCCCTTCGTGAACGTCGTGTCGATGATAGCCGTCACCGGCGTCGACAGATCGGACAGCGTGCCGAGGTAGCCCGCCGTGGACGGCCACGGCGCCGGCCCGCTGCGCAGCCAGTAGAAGTGCAGGTGCGAATTGAAGAGGCGCCCGCCCGAGTCGGCGTACTTCTTCACGTTGTTGATGTACGGCTGCTTGGCGTTCGGGTACTGCCCGCCCTCGCACGAGTGCACGATGATGTCGTAGCCGAGCATCTTGTTCGGGTCTTTCCAGAGCGTCTGGGCGTCGTGGAACGCGGCGCCGCCGAGCGCCGGGGTGAAGCTGGACGCCCCCTGGCCCTTGCCCATGGCCATGTCGCCGCCGACGTACATGTGGACCCGGCCCGAACCGGCGTCGGTCGTGAACTCGCTGTCGGCAATCCCGATCTCGCGCAGGAAGCACTCCAGCGCGTCCGACCCGCCGGTCGTGACGGCGATCCGGGGGAGGTTGCCCTCGGCCGTGCTCTTCGGCAGCCGCAACAGGTTCGCGTCCGTGATCGGGTTGTCCTGGCACGTCTTGATGCTCGGGATCGAAACCTGACGGCGCCACTTGCCGACCTGCATGACGATCGGCACGTTTGTCGTCGTCGGCACGGGCTCGATCGTCATCGTGAAGTGGCCGGTGGCGTCGGTCAGCGCCGACGCGATCGGATGCCCCGACACCATGCCGTTGCACTTGTCGCACGACACGCCGTCGGGGACCGGGTCGAGGTTCGTGCTCGGGACGTAGACGGCGATGTTGTAAAGCGGCACCTTGCCGGCCGGGTCGTAGACGCTGCCGCTGATCGTCGTCTTCGTCGCGCCCGTGCAGGTCGGCTGAACGGTGATGGTCGAGCCCGGGCAGACGTGCGCGGACGTGCCGCTGGTCGGGCAGGCCATGCCGTTCGTGCACGCACCGCAATCCTGCGTGCCGCCGCAGCCGTTGCCGATCACGCCGCAGTACTGCCCGCCCGTGGGCGTGCACGACACCTTCACGCAGGTCGGATCGTTGCAGACGTTCGGGTCGTAGCCGGGCCCGCCGCAGGTGCCGCCGTTCGGGCACGGGTTGCAGTTCAGCGTGCCGCCGCAGCCGTCGCCGATCGTGCCGCAGTAGCGGGTGTTGTCGGGACCGTTGCAGGTGATCGGGACGCAGCCCGGATCGACGCAGATCCCGCCGTTGCAGACCTTCCCCGACGCGCAGGTCCCGCAGGTCAGCTTGCGGCCGCAGCCGTCGCCGATGTCGCCGCAGAAGCTGCCGCAGGTGAGCGGCGTGCACGACGCCCCACCGACGCACTGCAGGCTCTCGCAGATGCTGTCGCCGGGGCAGGTGCCGCAGTCGAGCTGTCCGCCTGGACAGCCGTTGCCGATGAGCCCGCAGTACTGCCCACCCACCGGGGTGCAGGTCGCGGTCGGCGTGCAGGCGCCGCCCGTGCCGCCGGTGCCGGTGCTGCCGCCGATCGAGATCAGACCGCCGCCCCCCTGGCCGCCCAGGGAGGAGCCGCCGGTTCCGGCCATGGACATCCCGCCCATACCCGTACCGCCACTGCCGGGGGAGTCAGTCGATTTGGGCTTGGTGCCAGCGCAGGCCGCCGCCGCGGCAACAGCGCACGTGAACAGAAAAAAACCGTGCCCAAAGCGAGGCATGCCGACTGGGTTGTCGCCGGGCAAAAAAAAGGCTCGGACCCCGCGGGGATCCGAGCCAAAAGAGGCAATGTGGGAAGGTAGGTCAGCCGCCTACCCGGGCCCGCTTGCTACCGGAAGAAGTAGGTGAAGCCGAAGGAGCCGCTCGGCTGGCCGCCCAGCGCGATGTTGGTTCCTGAGCCCGTGTCGCCGAACAGGAAGACGAGACCGGCGCGGGCGAACAGCGCGACGTTCGGCGTCAGGAACGCGCGGACGGTCGCGCCCGGTTCGAACGCCGTGACGGTCGTCGACGGCCCCGGCCCGGAGGTCGTGTTGATGGCGATCAGGGCGCCCAGCGAGAAGTCGCTGGCTGAGCCGCGATGCAGGTGGTACCAGCCGCCGGCGCCGAACGTGAGAGCGGTCTGGCGCTGGCCGCTGCCAGGAATCTCGGCGCTGGTGAATCCGAAGAGCCCCTCGACGTGGAAGACCGCCATGTCATAGACGAACTGCCCGGCCGGGAAGGTGGTGCCCGTGTTGGACAGGATGACCCCTGCGCCGACGCCGATGCCCGCCCCTGAGCCGCCCATCGAGACGGCCGCTGGTGCGGGTGCCGCCGGAGGCGGCGAGTCCTGGGCCTGCGCCGCGGCCCCGAGGCCGAGAACGACAGCTGCTGACAACGCCATGATCAGCTTCTTGGTTCGATTCATTTCGACACCTCGCGGTTTGTGGATATCCATGAACTATTTCGCCTATTTGACGATCCCAGGTACCCCGGGAAGGCGGGTCTCGTCAACTTTTTGGCCGGCAGCAAATTGTTGGGCGCCCTCACGAATTCGAGGACGGCGACGTCGCAGAACCGGAAACGCGAGCCCGTGCGCCGCGGAATTACTCGCCTTCGGCGAGGGTCCGGCAGAACCCCTGCTCGCGCGCGACGGTGGCCGCGGGGGGCCGATCGGCGGGGGGGAGCTTGCCGTAGGCGTCGGCGAGCGCGCAGTGGACGCGGGGATCGAACGGGTTGGTGGCCAGCGACGCCCGGAGCGGTCCGAGCGCCTCGGCCGGCGACCCCTTCGCCACCAGCGCCTCGCCCGCGATCAGGCTGGGCCAGGGGAGGTCCGGGTACAGCGTCTGCACCGGCGCCAGCGCCTTGAGCGCGCGCTCCGGCTCGCCGAGCGCGAGGTAGGTCCGACCGAGCTTGACCGGGAAGACCCAGCTGGCCGATGGGTCGCTGCGCGCCGCCCGCCCGCTGGCGGCGACGGCCTTCGCTCCCTTTTCATATTCGGCGACGGCGGCGCGCGGCCGGTCGCGGCGCAGCAGCATGTTGCCGAGTCGGAGGTGGCGGAAGGGCGCGCCCGCCTTCAGCGTGTTCGACAGGGCGTCCTCTTCGGACGGCTTGCGGCCCGACGCGATCGCGCCCGGCTTGCGAATGTGCGTGGTCGGGATGTCGATGGCCGGAAAAGTCTTGTAGTGCTGTGCGGCCATGAAGGCGCGCCAGCCGCGCTCGAAGTCGGTCCACGAGCCGCCCGCCGCGGCCGCGACGGCGACGCGGGCGTCGTCGCCCGCCGCCACCCGTTTGATCGCGTCACGCAGCGCGGGCATCCCGCCCTTGCTGTGCAGGTAGGCGATCGCGTTCGCGACCTCGGCGAAGGCGAGCGTCGCGTCCTCGGCGGACGGCAGCTTCGCCATCGACGGGTGCATGGCGTCGAAGGGGATCAGCTTGTTGGCGTGCAGCGCCTTGGCCAGCAGGTGCTCCATCGCGGGCGGGATGCGGCCGCCGGCGGGCTCGCGCCAGCGGCGCTCGAGAAACTTGGCCAGCCCTTCCTGCAGCCAGACCGGCGCCTTGTCGCCGGTCAGCGTCGAGACCGCATAGTGGACCAGCTCGTGGTTGATGCTGTCGAGCCAGGGGTAGCCGTAGGCGAGGGCGCGCGGCGTCGTCACCATCAGGCGCGCCCATTTGCAGAGCGCGATGGTGCCGGTGCGGGCCACCTCGGCCTGCGACAGCGACGAGACGGCGGCGAGATCGGACGGGCTGCGATAGAACTCCACGCGGATCGGGATCTCGGCGTCGAAGCCGAGGTCGTCGTGCAGCGCTTGATAAGCCGCCTCGAGCGTGTCGCGCGCGTAGGGGACCAGCACCGCGTCCTCGGGCGGATAGCGGATCACGATGTGCGCGGTCCGTTCTTCTTTGTGATCCTTGATGGCGTCGCGCGCCTCTTTCGCCAGCTCGGCCAGCATCTTCACGTCGGGGCTGGCGTTCTGGGCCTGGGCGGCGATGCCGAGGGCGCGGGCGGCGCCGTCGTAGTCGCCGTGCATGAAGCGGCTGTAGCCGTCGAGGTAGCTGACCTCGGGCGCGGACGGGGCGAGCTTGCGCAGGGTCGCCAGCGCGTCGTCCCCCTCGCCGAACCGCCAGGCGTCGTAGAGGCTGTCGACCTTCTTGGTCATGGCGGTTACTTCGGCGGGCGTCGGCGACGCCGTCGGCGGCGCGGCGGCATGAGCCGCCGACGACGCGAGCGCGAGCAACGGGACGATCGCCGTCCGCGCTGTCATCGCACCAGCTCCTCGTAGTAGCGGCGGACCTCGTCGCGGAAGCGTTCGGGCGCCTTCTCTTTCATCGCATCGAGCAGCTCCTGGCGCCAGGCGCGCGGCGCGCTCGATTCGTCGGCGCCCGGGATGCGGACCGGATCGTGGTTCTTGCGGCTCCCGCCCATCGACCGGTCCTGCATCGAATCGCGCAGCTTGGCCAGCCGATCGGCGGCGTCGCGCTCTGCCGCCGCGGCGCCCTTCGAATCGTCGTGGCGCAGCGATTCGCCGGCCTGCCGCATCCGCTGCGACGCGCCCTTCAGCTCGGATTCGGCCTTCTCCATGCCGGGCATGCTGCGCAGCTTGCGCTCTGCCTCGCCCGCCACGTCATCGGTGCGCTTGCCGATCGCGCCCTGCCGTTCCGCCTGCGCGCGCGCCGCCTCGCGATCTTGCGGCGTCATCGCCTCTGATGCGCGGGGCTGCAGCTTCCCGAGGTCGTCGGCGATCTCCTGGGCGAGGGCGCGGGCTTCACCGACCGCGTCCGCCCGCTTGTCGTGCTCCTGCTCGCCCGACGGCTTGCGCGCGCGGCGCGCCTCGGCGATCTCGTCGAGGTGCTCGGCGGCGCGTTCCAGGCTGCCCTCCGCGCGTTCCGCTTCGGCCTTCGCTTCGGAGAGATCGCGTTCTCCGAGCAGCCGCCGCACCTGCCGGGCGCTGTCGCGCGCGCGCTCCAGCTCCTCCGCGAGCGACCCTTCATGCCCGGACGGGACGCCCGCCAGCCGCTGCTTGAGGCGTTCGACCTTCTCGGCTTCCTTCTTGATGAAGTCGTCGATCTGGCCGCGCATCCGCCGTTCCATCTCCGCCTCCTGGCGGTCGGCGGCGGATTGCGTCTCCTTGTGCAGCGTGCGTTCGTCGCCCTCGATGTCGCCGATCTTCTTCATCAGATCGGCGACCACGCGATTCTCTTGCGGGAAGCGCTCGGCCCCGAAGCCGTCGGCGTTCTGATCCAGCATCTTGCGCAGGCCTGCCAGATCGTTACCCAGCTCGGCGAGCGCGCGTTCCAGGTCGGCGTCGTTGCCCTTTTCCAGCATGTCGTCCAGCTTGCGCGCCTGGTCGGCGATGTTCTTGAGGTCGGGCATGTTGCGCCATTCCTCGGGGACGTCGTTGCGGGCCTTGACCGCGGCGATCTTCGAGGCGAGCTCGGCGAGGCGCGCGCGCAGCTCGCGGGCCTCGCGTTCCAGCTGGCGCCGCAACGCCGGATCCTTGGTCTTCTGGTAGCGTTCGAGCAGATCGCGCAGCCGCTGGTGCGCGTCGGTCAGCTCCTTGCCCAGCGCCGCGAGATCCTCGAGCCGCTGACGGCCGATCAGATCGTCGAGCAGCAAGACGTCGGTCTCGAGCTCGCTGATGTGCTTGGGCGCGAGCGCGTCCAGGCGCGCCACGCCGCCCGGCGCGGGCTTGCCCTTCAGCGTCGCGAGCAGGTGGGCCTCGTCGCGCAAGTGGTGTTCGAGGCGGTCGGCGATGCCCGCCAGCGGCGCGCGCAGCGCCTTGCCGAGCGTGCCGTTGCGCCGGTCCTCGTCGATCAGCTGGCCGAGCAGCGCAAGGTGCGACTCCTCCGCGTCGTGGACCGCGACGTAGCCGGCGAGGGCCGTCGTGGCGTCGTCGCCCGCCTGGCGTTCCAGCCGCGACGCCAGATCGCCGATGAACTTCTCGAGCAGCTCGCGCTGCCTCTCCAGGCGGTCTTCCAGGCTCTCGTGCGGGTTCTGGATGACGACGTAGAGCGTCCGCGACGACCCCGACTTGCCGACGCTGCCGGCCGGGCTGGGCGACACGTCATCGCGATCGCGCGCCTCGATCCGATAGGCGATCCGTTCGGCGCTGCCGAGGCCGGCCGACGCCGGGTCCCACAGCGTGCGCCCCTGGACCGTGCGCGCGCCCGCCCCGTCGCGGAGGAGGACGCGCTGCTCGGGCCGGTCGCCGGCGCGAAAGACCAGCTCGACCGGGCCGACGCCATAGTCGTCGCTGGCCGAGTAGCCGATCTCGATCGGCCGCGGCGTGGCGAGCTCGAGGCGATCGGCGGGCCCGAGGATGTCGACCCGCGGCGGCGCGTCGGCCTCGACAGTCAGGTGGTGGGGCCGCGCCTCGCGCACCGTCCGCCCGAGCGGCGGCTGCAGCCAGAACCGGTAGGCGGCGTCCTCGTTGAGCGTGAGGTCCGCGGTCAGCGTGTTGCCCGACAGCGACGCCGCGACCTCGCCCTTGTCGCCGTTTTCGCCGAGTAGGAGGAGGGCGCGGCGCGCGCTTCGCAAGGGGTGCGTCTCGATCCGGACGCGCGTTCCTTTTACCGCCGCGATGTCGCCCGTCGACCCTTCGACCGTCCGCGGCGGCAGGCCGGTGTACGGCGGGTAGTTGTAGGTGATGCGCACGTCACCGACCAGCGGCACCTCGGAGATGGCGGCGCCCTCGAACAGCGAGGGCCGGTGAACGAGCGTATGCAGCCCCCGCGAGATCGTCGGCGACAGGATGCCGAGGGCGACCACGGCGGCGAGCGCGGCGAACCCGGCGGCGACCGCGCGCGCGGCCGGGCGGAGCGGCACGAGGCGGCGCGCATCTACTGCGCCGACGCTGCCCGCGACGTACTCCTGAAACGCCTGCACGAGGCGCGTCGAGACCGCGGCGGCGCGGGGATCAGGCGGACCGGGCGACGCCAGCTCGACCGCGGACAGGAGATCGCTCGCATACTCGGGGAGAAGCTCACCCGCGCGGCGGGCGGCCGTCCGATCGTGGCGGACGGCCCGCGCTGGCCGCCAGATCCCGACCACCAGCGCCGCCAGCGCGATCGCGCCGAGCACAATCGCCGTCAGCGTCGGCCAGAAGGAAGCGGGCCCGATGGACGCGGCGGCAAGCGCGAGCAGCAGCGCCGCGCCCCCGAGCGCCGCTCCGCCATACCCCACCGTCCGCAGGGCTGCCCGCTTCAGCAGCCGCCCGCGAACCGCTGCCAGAAACCCACCGATCGCCTGCACGCTCCGCCCGCCCGCCGCGGGCGACTCAGGCCCCGGCGGCGGAGGCGGAAACCCGCCTCGCTGCCCCGGGTCGACCGGCTGAACCACGTCCATTCAGGGGCAATCGTAGCACTAGGCGCGCCGAAGACCGATCCTCCCAGTCGGAGCCGCTGCGGGCCCATCTCTCATTGGGTCTGGCGGTGCCGGCCGATTTCTTACACTCTCCGCCAGCACGATTACCTCAAAAAGGATCGTCGATGCGACTGAGCGATCCGAGGTCCCGCCTATTTGCTCGGTTCCGTGAACAAGATGAGAGCCGAAATAGCCAGTCCCATTATCGCGACGTAGAGACTCAGCCAAGGCATCGCCAGGCCGAACGCTATGAACTCGCCAACCTCGACGTTCAACGACCAAGCTGCGCCGAATGCGGCGTGGTTGTACTGAGCCTCAGTTTGGCCGTGCGCAAAAATATCGTACACCTCCGCGATGTGTATTCCGAGGTTAAACGCGGCGATATAGAGCGCTACGTACGATACGTATTCGCCAACCTCAGTACGTCCCGTAGGATCGATACGGTTGACCGGATCGCCATTCGCGTAGAATGAGCGATTCCAATTGATGGCTTGGAGAACTCGCTCATCCAAGGCAGAACGATCAGGAACGACAACGTCCAACGTTCCTCGAAGTTGTGGTTGGGACAGGCCTGCAATCGCGTGCGCTAACCTTGCGTCCCGCGGGCCGGCGCTCGCGGCCAGATCCAGCGGGTCCAGCGTGAAGAATCTGCCCGTGCTCGGGTTGTACTGCCGCGCCCTCAAGTTTAAAAGGCCGAGGTCCGGGTCGAATTCCTCTCCGGTGTATAGCCTCGCGTTTGGCGTGCTTCCGGTCCTGCCAACGAGAATTCCCCACGCATCGTAGTCGTACGAATCCGTCACAGAACCGTCGGTGCTCGTGAGGAACGTGATGCTTCCGTGGGCGTCATAACCGTAGTAGCTCGTCGCCGGCGTCGTGGAGACGTCCCGCGTCTGGCTGATGAGGGTCTTTCCGTATGTATACCTTGCCCTAACGGCGCCCCCGACCAACTCTTCGAGAACCTGCAGGTAGCCGGTCGGGTTGAGATCGTCGACCAAATATTGAGTGGTGATGCCACCGGCGGTCTTGGCGACGCGATCTCCATCGCAGTTGTATTGGAGGGTGACGGCTCCGCCATCCTTGGAGACCAGCCGGTTTTCGAAGTCGTACGCGTAGGTGTGGCCGGCCGAGCTCGTCGTGTTTCCGCTAGCGTCATGATCGTCGGTGGCCAATTGTTCGTTCGCGTCGTACGAGTAGCTTCCTGACGGGACTGCGCTCACATTCGAGGTTCGAGAAAGTCTGTTTGCGAGTCCATCGAGAACATAGCTGATGATGCCGTTCTCACTTGGTTCGGCGCCGGAGATGGTTTCGCTGACAAGGCGAGCTGCAGAGTCGTAGGAGTACTCCGAACGTCTGCCCGTAATGTCGGTGGCTGTCCGACGCTGGCCTCGTTCGTTGTATGCGTACTGCCAGCTCGCAAATGCCGGCGATCCTGCAGGCGACGTCGTGCGCTGCCAGACTATCTCGCCGATGCGATCCATTGAATCGTATGAGTACGTGGCGGCAACGCCATTCGCTTGGCGCAGCGTCGCCGGGCGATGCGTTGGGGTATAGGTTGCCATCGTCGTCCCGCCGACTCGGTTGTCGGTAACCGATGTTAACTGGTTGGCGGCATCCCAAACGTAGTCGACGGAGGTGCCGTTGGTGTTTGAAGACCGGACGGACGCAATGTTTCCGACATCGTCATAGGAATACGTCAGCGTTCCCGCGGGCGCGGCCTTCGTTAACCTTCTGTCCCGGAGATCGTAGGTGTAGCGGGTCGTTCCGGTTGCGTCGCTCGCGCTCGTCCGCATGCCCGTCGGCGAGTAGAAATACGTGTGCGCCACCTCGCCGAGGCTGGCATCGGGAGTCCTTGTCAGCATCCGGTTTCGGCTGTCGTACGTCATCGTCGTGGTCTTGCCGCGGAAATCAGTATGAGCAATCTCGCGGCCGGCGAAGTCGTAAGCGAATGTCTCAACCTGGCCAAGGGCCAGAGTGCGCTTGGTCTTGCGGTTCAGCAGGTCGTATTCGTACGTGGTCGCGTGGTTGTTTGCGTCGGTGGCGGAAGCAAGGTTGCCGTCGAGGTCATAGGCATAGCGAGTGATATTTCCGAGGGGATCGGTGATCGCTGTGAGCTGGCCCTGATCATCGTAGCCATATGCGGTCGTCGCGCCGGTTTGATCCGTCGCAGAAATAGAGCGTCCGCGCGAATCGTAGCTTCGTTGCGTCGACGTTCCGTCTGGGAAATCGGTCTCAATCAGCTGTCCCCGAGGGTCGTAAACGTAGCTGGTCGTATGACCGTTGGCGTCGGTCGTCGACGACTTGCGGCCGTTGGCGTCATACGCGGTCGTCGTCGCGTGGCCGAGTGCGTCTGTCACCTTTGTCACGCGGTCGGAGCACGCACAGCCAGGGTCGTATTCGTAGCTCGTGGTGTTTCCGCGCTCGTCGGTGAGTGCTGAGAGTCGATTGAGGGAGTCGTAAGTGCGCGTCGTAGACGTCCCATCGGCGAAGGTCGCCTTCGTGAGATTGCCGGCGAGATCGTACTCGTAATGCGTCGTATGACCGTTCTCGTCGGTCATTGAGAGCGGGTTGCCACGGAAGTCACGAGCGTAACTGACGGTCGTCGATCCGGTCGGCCCATCCGGAGAGTGCGTCGCCTGGACCATTTGGTTGAGCGCGTTGTACGTGTAAATCGTCTGTCCCTGCAGGCCCGGCGAGTCACCTTCGATAATCGTGTTTCCGTTTTGATCGTATGAGTACTGATGAAGGTACCCGTTCACGTCGATCGCGGACTTGGAAAGGCCAGAAAGATAGTAGGCGTAATGCGTCGTCGCGCCTCGAGGGGTCGTTTCGCTGAGCTTGAGCCCGATCTCGTCGTAGGTCATCTGAGTGACGCGTCCCAGCCAATCTGTCCTCGAGGTCACGTTGCCGGCGGCGTCGTAGCTCAAGTAGGCGCGATGTCCGCCGACGTCGTCGATGGCCAGGGGCAAGCCCTGCTCCGAGTTTGTGAAGGTGATCCGGAGACCCCCCTCGTCAGCGAATCGCTGCATCACGTGGTGGTCGTCGTACTCGATGGTGCTGACGTGACCGAGCCGATCGGTGAGTGTCGTCGGCTGACTGAGATCGTTGTAGGCGATCGTCCGGGTACCCTTTGCGTTCGTGAGTGATATCTGGTTGCCCTTAATATCGTAGGTCGCAGCAGTTACCTCGCCGATTGCGTTTGTCTGCTTGGTTTCATTTTGGTTGGGGTCATACTCGTGTGTCGTCGTGTGACCGAGGGGGTCCGTCTCCGTGAGCAGGAGGCCCTGGTCGTCGAAGATGCGCGTTAGCACGCCTCCGTCTGGATTCGTGATACGGGTTGTTCGCGTCGCGGTGTCGTACGTGTAACCAGTGACGTTCCCAAGCGCATCGGTATCGGTTGCTAGGCGACCGTCGCCGGTGTAGGTCGACGTTCGAGCCAAATTCCCACGTGGGTCCTTGGTCGTGAGAAGGCGGTGCCCGGTATCGTACGTATAGTGCGTTACGCTGGCGGTTCCGCTTCCCGGAGCGGTGGCGCTTTCCAGATTTCCCGCCGCGTCATATGCGTAGTTCCACTCCACGGTTGCGCCGAAGAAATCTGTGATCGGTGGTGTTACGACCTTGGTGATGCGGCCCTGAGCGTCGCGAGCGAATGTGACAGTTCTGCCGGCGCTGCTGATGATGCCGTTAGGTTGAAAGGTGAGGGTGTTCCCCCGGAGGTCCTTGATCGACCGCAACTCGCCTGTGGCTCCCATGACAAACTGCCGGCCGTACGGATCCGTGTAGGTGTACTCCGTGGGCGCGTAGTCGAGCGACCCTCCTCCGAACAGAGTGTCGAGACAGCGCAGCTCGGGCGCCTCTGCGAAAGGGTCCAGGAAGATCACGGAGCAGTCGTCCTGCGTCAGCGTTCCGAACACGCCTGGAACGGGCGTGTAAGCTGGGATGAGCATGTATCCCAGAATGATGGCGATCGGACCACCGCCGATGACCGGCGGTGACGGCGTGAACGCGAACGTCGAGCGGCGTCCGTTCGGCATCGTCATCGTCACGTTGTGCCCACGGTCGACCTCGAGCCTCGGGCTCCCGACCGTCAGCGACCAACCATTCCCGAAGTCGCTGACGCGATCCTTCTCGAGGCTGTCGTAGCGCCGGCCGACGGTGATCGGTAACCCGGCGATTGGGATCGTCAGGTCGGTGACCTCGACGACCAGGCGCCCCGGCTTGTACTCGCCGGCGACTGTTACGAGCACAAAGCTCTGCCGCTCGTTATTCGTATCGTCAACGCCGTCGAGCGAGATCACGTACGACCCGTTTGCGAGCAGCGTCGTGTCGAGCGTCGCCATAGTCGAACCTGGTCCGACCGCGAGCCCCGTCGCCAGCGTGTGCACCTCGGTCGGCCGCGTGTCGGGCCAGTAGCTGAGGGTCCCCGAAGTCAGCGTCACGGTGTCCGTCAGGATGATCGGCGCGCGCCCCGTGATCGTCGACTGGTTGAGCGGCGACGCGATCCAGCCTTGGGTCAGCACGGGGCCACCGGTCGGCGGATCGTTCCACTGCAGCGGCACGATCGTTGAGTCGATCGTGAATCCCGGCCCGAGGGCCGTCGCGCGGATCGAATCGTTCCCCGGGCGCGTGCCGGTGTAAGAGAAAGTCGCGACGCCGGCCGCGTTAGTGATTGCCGTCGCTGCCGCCGGGTTCACGCCCGCGACAGTCAACTGGAGAGGGAAGTGTCCGATCGGCGCAGCGGACGCGTCGACCAGAGTCGCGGTGATGACCTCGCTCGTTCCCGTCGTGGCGGGGCTCGGCGTTGCGAGCGACACGATAAGGCTCGCGCCCGCCAGGTTCGGTGCGGGATCGACGGTTATCGTCGCCCGATCTGCGAAGTTCAGAAATCCGTCCGTCGCCGAGAGCTCGAGGACATACGTTCCTGGCTCCGTGAACAGGACCTGCGTGACCGGCGAGCTCGCGTCCGTGAAGGTCGCGGGCGCCGGGCCGCTCACTTCGGTCCACTGCGACGACAGCCGCGAGTCGCCCGCGACGCCGTTGACGTCGTGGACCTCACCGTTGAGCGTGAGCAGATCCGGCAGGCGCACTTCGTAGAAGCCCTGGTTGCCGCCCGCCGAGACCAGCGGGTTGGTGTTCGTGCAGAGGTCGTGGTTGACGTAGCTGTAGACCCAGGACAGCTCGGTCGTCGTCGGCGCGTAAAAGTAGTCGTTCTGCGATGTCGCGATTTGCCGCATGACGTTCGCGTCGACGGACGGGCCCATCCCGACGCTGACGATGTGAATGCCCGCGGCCTTGAGCGCGGCGAGGGCGGCCGTGTAGTCGGGACCGGTGTTGCCTCCGTCCGAGATGAAGATGATAACCGGCGTAGCCGCCGGGCGGTGACGCGGGCTCTGGAGCTCGGTCAGCGCGGTCTGGAAAGCGGCCTGGTAGTTCGTGCCCCCCGAGCAGAAGCCGTCGCAGGCGTGCGCCCAGTTGAAGAGAGCGGTGTCGGTCGCCGCCTTGGCCGAAGCCGCGTCGGTCGTGAGCGGCACATCCAGCTCGGCGCCGCCGCTGAAGCTCACGGTTCCGACCTGGTCGATCGAGAAGTCCATCTCGTTGATGAACTGATCGGACGCCGCCTGCGCCGCGGCGACGTTGGTGCCGTCGAACATGGACGGCGATCCGTCGATCACGAACAGGACGTCGAGCGGGGTGCCGCGGCCCGTGCACGGCGTGCCGACCGACGAGGCCCAATTCACGATCACCGGCGCCGACTGGACCGGAGTCGTCGTCAGCGTCGCCGTGGCGACGAACGTGTCCTTGCCGAGGTTGGGCCCGGCGTAAGTGAAGCTGGCGGTGCCGTTCGCGCCCGTGGTGAGCGTCGGCGTCTGCGGATTGACGCCGGTGATCGTGAGCTGCACCGAGGCACCGGAGACCGGATTTCCGAACGGGTCGAGCGCGGTGACCGTCAGTGTCTTGGGAGTGCCGACCATGTCCGGCGAACCCGTTCCGCCCGCGATCGTGAGGTAGCCCTCGGGATGGCCGGGGCCGATCGTCAATGTGAAGCTGCTCGACACGGGGCCGTAGCCGTTGCCGTTGCGGTCCTGCCAGGTGACGGCCACCGTGTCGGTCATCGGGCCGGCCGGGCGGTCGAGCGACGATGGCGCGGCGAGGGTCGCTTGGCCGGCCGTACCGGCGGCCACGTTCGGGGCATTCACCGTGGTGCCGGCCACCGGCGCGCCGTCGACGCTGTCGACGATCGAGAACGGACCGGCAGCCGCCGCGCCGCTGTTCGCTAGACTCACCGTGTACCCCTGCGTCAGGCCCGCGTTGCTGGTCGCCGGGCCGGACTTCGTCGGCGTGACGATCGGGAGCTGCAGCCCGAGGTGGAGCGGGCCGTTCGCGCCCGGCGGGTCAATCGTCGGCGCGTGCGCGGTCGCGACCACGTAGGTCGAGTATCCGTTCAGCTGGTCGGCGGCCAGGACGGCGAGGTAGTGCGAATCCGTGTCCGACGGGTCGCGCGGCGCCATCGCCGGGGCCGGCAGCTGAACGGTGAAGGCCCGCGAAGCGCCCGGGGCCAGCGCCCCCGTCTCCGTCGATACCATCGGCGTTCCCGTCGGGTCGAGGGTGTCGGGCGCCGGGAAGTGCAGCTGGGCGGCGACGTCGTTCACGTCGCCTGTCACGCCCGGGAAAGCGTTCTCCAGATCGGCGACGCCGGGCGGCGACGGTGGGCCGGCCGGGACGTCGAAGCTGATCGCCGCGCGGATGTCGCTCGACTCCGCCGGGTCGAAGATGATCTTGATGACGTCGGCCGGGACGATGGTCGGCAGGGTGAAGAGCCAGTTGCCGTCGCCGCCCGGAGCGATCGACGTGCCGGCGACACCGCTCCCAGGCCCGTAGGTCACGTTGTCGCCGAAGAACGGCTGCACGAAGCCGAACTGCAGCGAGATGAGCGTCGGGTCCGTGATCGGAACGGGGTTCCCGTCCGCGTCGAACGCCATCTTCGCGAACGGGATCCACTTCGCCTGGCTGATCGAGAAGTATTCCAGCGTCTGTTGATAGCCCTTGACGACGAACGGCGCGGAGCCGGTGTTCTTGACGTTGAACTGCGCAAAGCCGAGGCCCAGCTGCGTGCCGGTATTTGTCACCTGGGCGGTGAACGTGACCGGATCGCCCGGAACGGCCGCCGCAGCGTCGGCTGCCAGCGTGGCCCCGAGTTGCGCGACGGCGCTGGTGCCGCCGGGCGTCTCCGTGATCACGAGCGACGCGCAGTTCGACGGGCCGCCGACGCACGAGCCGCCCTGGCAGACATCGCCGGTCGTGCAGTCGTTGCCGTCGCTGCAACCAGTCCCGTCGGGGACGGTCGGGTTCGAGCAGAGGCCAGTCGCCGAGTCGCAGAGCCCCGGTCCGTGGCACTGGTCGGACGCGGCGCAGACGACGGGCGCGCCACTCTTGCACGCGCCGCTGCCGTCGCAGGTCTCGGCGCCGTTGCAGGCGTTGCCGTCGCTGCAGGACGTGCCGGCGGGAGCCGGCGGGTTGCTGCACGCGCCCGTCGACGGGTTGCAGGTGCCCGCAATGTGACAGGCGTCGGGCGCCGCGCAGGTGACGATCGTCCCGGCCTGACAGACTCCGAAGCCGTCGCATTTCTCCAGACCGTTGCAGGCGTTGCCGTCGCTGCACGAGCTGCCGGCCGCCTTGGCGGGGTTCGAGCAAATTCCCGTGCTCGGGTTGCATTGGCCGACGTCGTGGCAGACGTCCAGCGCGTGGCACACCACCGGCGTTCCGCTGACGCACAGGCCGGCGCCGTTGCAGGTTTCGGCGCCGTTGCAGGCGTCGCCGTCGCTGCACGACGTGCCGGGAGGAGCGGGCGGGGCGCTGCACGCGCCGGTCGCCGGGTCGCACATTCCCGCGACGTGGCAGGCGTCGGCGGCCGTGCAGGTGACGGGCGTGCCGCTCTTGCAGGTGCCGCTGCCGTCGCAGGTCTCGGCGCCGTTGCAGGCGTTGCCGTCGCTGCACGAAGTGCCGCTGGGCGCGGGCGGGTTGCTGCAGGCGCCCGTCGACGGGTTGCACGTACCGGCGAGGTGGCAGGCATCGGACGCGGTGCAGGTCACCGCCGACCCCGCCTTGCAGGCGCCGCTGCCGTCGCAGGTCTCGGCGCCGTTGCAGGCGTTGCCGTCGCTGCACGAAGTGCCGCTGGGCGCGGGCGGGTTGCTGCAGGCGCCCGTCGACGGATTGCACGTACCGGGAAGGTGGCAGGCATCCGACGCGGCGCACGTCACCGGTGTCCCGGCGTTGCACGCCCCCGCGCCGTCGCAGGTCTCGGCGCCGTTGCAGGCGTTGCCATCGGTGCAGGACGTCCCGGCGGCGACGTTCGTGTGCGTGCACGCGCCGTCGGCGCCGCACGCGTCCGTTGTGCATGGGTTGTGGTCGTCGCAGCCCGCCGGCGTGCAGGTCGCGCCATTCGGGAATCCGTCCTCGAACGCGTACGGCGCGTTCGAGCTGCCCACATCCATGTCCCGCGCCAGGAACGCCCCCTTCGCGCAGATCCCGCTCGCGAACGACAGCGTCCCGTTCGGAACCAGCACGATGGCCCGGACGCTCCCGTTGCTTCCGAGCGCGGCCGCCTTCGGCGTCGACCCGAGCGCTCCGTCCGTGCCGTTCACCCCCGACACCTCGATGCGAATATCCTTCGCCGTCAGCGTCGCGCCCGACGCCGGTCCGATGAAAAATCCCGAGCTCGCATTCAGCCGGTTGGCGATCCGGATCTGCACGGTCCCGAGCGCTTCGACGCGCCCGTTCGTGCCGATCGTCAGGTCCTTCATCTGGTAGGTGCCCGCTGCGAGGCGCAGCACCGCGCCCGTGCCCAGGCTCACCGTCAGGAACTGCCCCGGTGACGCCGCGACGGTCTTGCCGCCAGCGACAGTCAGGTTCGTGGTGCCGGGTGTGACGGCCGCGGGCGTCGGCAGCGCGGGCAGCGGCACCGCCGCCGTCACCGCGCCGTGCGTCCCTGCGTTCGGATTCACGAGCCGATTCACCTGCAGGTCTCCGACCTGGGCGCCGCTATTGAGCCGCACCGAATCGGCGATCACGTTGTGGGTCGTCTGCACGACCGCGCCGGTCGAAATGTCGACGGCGACACCGCCCGAAAGGAACGGCCCGCTGCCTGTCCCGCGCGCGCCGACGTCGCCGCCGTTGACCGTCAGCGGCGCGCTGCGCAGCAGGATGCTGTTGCCGGCCTCGAATACGAAGTCGCCGGTCTTGGGGCTCGCGTTCAACGCGGCGATCTTCGTGATTTCAGCCGGATCGCGGCGCGGCGCCTCCTGCCGACAACCAACCGCAGCGAATGATGCGGCGGCAATCGTGATCCGGAAAAAGGAAGCGACAAAGAGCGGACGTTGCGGCATGGGGTTTTCCTCGCCGCCTGAGTACGGGGGAGGCGCCGGGCCGGGCCGCTTTTTTTTGCGGCCATCGGCGATTCCTCGCGCGCCGGGTCAGCGCGCGCGACGTACTGCGCTACGCGCGTCCCTCAGAGGCCAAACGACAGGCCGATGAAGGCTGACGGCGCCAGCGACACCGCGTTCGCGCCGTCGCGGCGATACGCGCGCGCGGCGAGCTCGGCCTCGCCCCACAGACCCACCCCGCCGATCTCGAGGGCGGTGATGCCCAGCGTCGGTCCCGCTTGCACGACGCCCGACCAGCGCGCGTCGAAGCCCGTCGCCGTCTGTGTGATCATTCCGCCGCCGGCTGCCACCCCCGCCCAGCCGCGCGCCGAACCGAGCGGCATCGACCACTGCCATCCGACGCTGCCCAGCGCGTGCCACTCCGCGATCTCGCTCCCGCCGGCGCGCGCCACGTCGAGCGACAGCGTCAGCCCTTGACGGCCGCCGGGACGCACGCCGGCGCGCAGCGACGCGGCGGCGCCGAATGCGTTCGCGATCGCGTTCGTGGCGCCCGCGCCGATCAGCAGCAGCGGCCGGGTCGTGGCTCCCGCGGCGGCGGGCGCCGGTTGCGCGCGCAACACCTCGGGGTCGGCGAATGACACGCGCACGAACTCGGGCGCCTGATCGATGAAGCCGCGATAGTAGCCGCGGCCGAACGCGTTCGCGAATAGGCCGCGGCTGACCGCGTCCTCGAGCGCCCCGCGCGCGCGGGCGCGCGGGTCGTGGAAACCCAGCGAATCGAACGAGATCACGTCCCCCGGATGACTGTCGAACCGGGCTTCCCGGTCACCGGCGCGGACGTAGATCGTGCCGGCGGGGACGATCAAGTCGGCGACGAAGTCGGGTTCGCCGCGCAGGCTCGCGATCCGACGGCCGGTGCCGTCTTCCAGCTCGACGAAGCCGGCGCGCGCCGGCACGCCGCGCAGGTGGGCGGTGCGCGTCGCGGGCAGCCGGGTCATGTCCAGCACCGCGACGCGGCGGTTCACCTCGGGTGGGCGAGCGACGACGCTCAGGCGCGCCCGCGGGTCTGCCACGCCGCCGTTGGCCGAGGCGAGGAACGCGTAAAGCTCGCTGTATTCGATGCGGCCGTCGCGGTTGACGTCCGCGGCGCCCCGCAGTCCGGACAGCAGCTCGTGCGTGAACACCCCGTGCCGCAGCACGTCCCATTCGTGCGCCTGCGCGTTCGCCGTCGCCGCGACGATCGCGCCCACGTTGGGAAACCGCGCCAGCGTCGAACGGACCAGGAACGCGTTGGCATCGGCCGGCGTCAGGGAGACCACTCCGGCCTGGGCGTCGCGCGGGCGGACCACACCCTCCGCGTGACACGAATCGACCAGCACGTGCACGGTGTCGGCAGGCAGCCGACCCAGGACCTCGTCGTAGAGAAGGTCGTGGCTGATGCTGCCGTCCAGCAACGCCAGCGCCGGTCCCTTACCGTCCACCACCGCGCCGTGCCCGCTGAAGAAGATGTAGACCACGTTGTGGTCGCCGTGCTCCCGGGTTTCCTCGATGCGCTTCGCGATGGCGGCGACCGCCGCGCGCAACGCCGCCGCCGTCGGCGGGTGGGCGACCGGCACCAGCTTCGGATACGCCGCCTCGGTCTCGGCGTCGAGGACGGTCAGAAGGTGCGCGCTGTCGGCGACGTCCGAGAGGAGATCGTAGAACGCGGCAGCGTCGTCGTCCGCGAAGCGAAGGGCGGCAGGAGCGTCGGCGCCCGCCTCGGGAAAGGGAGCGTTGTTTCCCACGACGAGCAAGTGGATCCGGTCCGCCGCGTCGGCCCGCGCTGCAACCAGCAACGCGCAGGCCACCAGCGCCGCCGCGAATGTGAACCGCCGCGCTGCCATGCCGTCCCTAGCGGGTGATCTCCAGGTCGAATGACGCGCGCGCGCGGATCGCCTTCGCCGGCGCGGCGTCGACCTCGCCGCGCGCGATCGGGTGGTCGGCCAGCCAGACGGTGACGCGGTAGCGGCCGGGCCGGTGCTCGGGGCCGACGCGAATGCCGCGCGGCACGACCGTCGTGCCGGCGCCCGGCGCCACCGTGGGCGCCTCGCCCGCACCGTCCGGGAAATACCAGATGCGCTCGTGGGCCGGATCGCCGACGCGCTCGGCGTAGGCCCCGAGCGTGCCGGACGCCAGCGCGGCGTTGACCGTGAACATCAGCGTGCCGCCGACCGGGCACGCCCGCGCGCCCGAAGGCGCGCATCCGACGGCCAGCGCGCCGTTCGCACCGCCCGTCCCCTTGGCGGAGAACCCGTCGTCTGCGGGGCGCGCCACCAACAGCCAGGCCGCCAGCCCGGCGACGGCGATGCCGGGCAGGACGACGATGCGCAGCCATCGCCGCGGTGCGCGCGCGGGAGCAGTCCGGGCCAGGACCTTTTCGAGAACCTCGTCATAGACGGGTCCGCCCAGGCGCCCGCGCGCCAGCAGCTCGTGCAGTCGAATATCGTCCCCCTTCAAGACTGACTCCTTCTGGATACGTTCGAGGCGGGAATTCGGGCCGCCAAATCCACGTCTGGCACCTCACGGTCGCGCAGGGAGATGCCGGCTCGCACCAGCGCCTTGCGCAGGCCGCCGACCAGGTGTTGCTCGGCCGTGCGGAGCTGGCGCCGCGAGATGCCAAGCGCGTCGCACGCCTCCCGCTGCGAGCGACCGAGGAGGAAACGCTGCTGATGGACGCGCGCGAGCGACGCGGGCAGCGCGGCCAGATAGTCGTTGAGCACCGCCAGCATCTTCGGATCGCACCAGCCTTCGGGTTCGACGATCGCCTCGTCGAGGTTGACGATCAGCGCAATCTCTTCGGGATTCTTCAGCGTCTCGCGTCCGCGGGCGCGCAGCGCATCGAAGAAGCAGTTGCGCGCGATGGTGGTCAGGTACGGAGCGAATTCGCGGATCCCGTCGTAGCCGCGGCGGGCCGTTTCGGAGAAGGCGCGCACGAACACTTCCTGAATCAGATCCGCGATCGCGCTCGCTTGCCCCACCTCGGCTTCGCCCGTGTGGCGTGCCAGCGCCCGCAGGTACTGCTCGACCGCGCGCACGTACGTCCGGTAGACGCGCTCGAGCGCTTCCCGCCGTCCCTGCCGAAAGGCGGCCAGCAGACCCGGATCGCCCAGGAACAGCGTCATGGCCGTGCCGTCGCCAGGGAACGACCCTGCGGCAAGAGCGTGCTGGCCATCTACCCCCTTTTCTCCCGCAGCCTCGACGGATACACAAGGTCGACGCGCGCGGGCATGCGTCCCGGGGGTGACAATTTCGTGGCCCCCACCACAAAAGGCCGGCCCTGCGGTTGCAATATCCGGCTGTCGGAGGTTTTGACGATGCCGACGACCCGCCAGCCGAGCCGCCCCCGCAACGCAAAAACGCCCCAGCCCGCCGGGGCAGATTCGCCCGCCACGGCCGACCTGGGTGAGCTGGTCACGGCCGCGAAGAGCGGGGAGGGTGAGGCGATCGAGCAACTGCTCGCCGAGGCGCGGCCGAAGCTGATGGCGCTGGCGATGCGCGTGCTCGGCGACGCCGACGACGCGGAGGACGCCGTCCAGGACGCGATGATCAAGGTGTGGCGCAATCTCGGCCGCTTCGAGGGGCGCGCGGCGTTCACGACCTGGTTGCACCGGATCGCGATCAACGCCGCGCTGGATCGGCTGCGCCGGCGCGGCAGCGTTCACATCGCTGCCGGCGCGCCCGACGAGCATCATCAGCACGCGAGCGAGCTGCCGCCGCAGGAGACGCCCGAGCGTGTCTACGCGCGCGCCGAGACGGCGGTCGTGGTCCGGCAGGCGATGGCGCGGCTTTCGGAGACACACGGCGAGGCGCTGCGGCTGTGCGATCTCGAGGGCGAATCGTACGCGACGATCGCGACGGTCACCGACTGCCCGATCGGAACGGTGATGTCGCGGCTGTTCCACGCCCGCCGGAAGCTGGCGCGCGCTCTGACCGAGACCTCGACGAACGAAGGCGATCTGGCGGCGCTGCGCGCGGCCTGAACGGGCTCAGGCCTCGGGCCTCGGGAATTTCAGCCAAACGCCGATGAGCATCCGGCCGACGCCCGAGGCCTGAAGCCCGAGGCCCGAAACTGCTAGTATCCCCGGGCTGTGCCGCCGCCGCCCTTCCCGCCAGGCCGACCCGGTCTCCCCGCGAACGGCTTCGGCGCGCGGGCACGCGCCTGGCGGAAAGCTCATCCGCGGCTGACGATCGCCGGCGGGTCGCTGCTGGCCCTGCTCGTCTTCTATATGGTGGCGGGCGGCGCCATCGCGGCGCACGTGATCGCCGGCCGCGCGACGGAGAAGCTGGGACGCCCGGTCACCATCGGCAGCGGGCACGGCGGCCTCGGCGCCATCGTGCTGGACGACATCGCGGTCGCCGGCGCAGCGGGACAGCCGCCCCTGCTGACGGTCAAGCAGGCGCGGATTCCGCTCGGGATCGCGCTGGGGATGCACGGCGAGGTCCGTCTCGACGGGCTGCGGATCGCCGCCGTCCACGGCGGCGACGCCGACAACGTCAGCGCGATCACCGACAGGCTGCGCGGGCGCAAGCACGCCCAGGGTGAGACGCCCGCCGGAGAGGCGGAGACAGGCGGGTCGTCGTCTTCCAAGGTGCCCGACGTGGTGATCACCGACGGCGCGCTGGAGGCGCGCGACGATCTGAAGCACGTCGCGGTCAAGGTCGGGTCCTTCGACGCCGAGCTGCGGCCCGGGGCGAAGCTGGCGCTGCGCCTGCGCGGCGTGCGCGGGGTTCTGACGCTGGGCGCCGAGGGCGAAGGGCCGAGCTTCTCCGCCGACGAGATCGACGTGCAGACGCCGCTGGCCGGCCTTCGTCCGACGGGCGTCCCGTCGTTGCGCGTGAACGCCGGGCGCGCCTCGCCGCTGCCGACGCTGGCGCTGACCGGCATCACCGGCGTCATCGCGCCGCCGCCCGCGGGCGTCCCCGGGCCCGCCGACGGTCTCCTCATCGATCTGCGCGGAAGCTACGGCGGCGCGAAGGAGTCGCTCTGGACAGCCAAAGGGCGCGCCGATCTCGACAAGGGGATGGGGAAGCTGTCGCTGCGCGCCGAGCAGTTCTCGCTCGGCCGTATCCGCGATGTGTTGCCGCCGTCGGTGCTGGCGCCGGAGAACACGACGATCGACGCCGCGCTGGACCTCGCCTGGGCCGGCGATGCGGTCCGCTTCGGCGGCGAGCTGGCGGTGGTCGGGCTCTCCCTGCACCACGACTCGCTGGCCGCCGATCCGGTCGAGAACGTGTCGGTCGGGATGACGCTGGCCGGGACGGCCTATCCGGCGGCCCGGCGCCTGGAGCTCGAGAAGCTGGAGACGCGGGTGCGCGACGTGACGGCGCGGCTGTCGGGCAGCGTGGCGCTGCCGGCGGGCACGTTCAAGTATCCGAACGGGAAGAAGCTGGACGTGATTCCGCAGATCGCGCTTTCGTTCTCGGTGCCGCGCGTGCCGTGCGCGAAGCTGCTGACCAGCATTCCGACCGCGCTGGTTCCGCACCTGCAGGGGTTCGAGCTGAAGGGGACCTTCGCCGCCGACGTCGGCGCCAAGATCGACTTCGCCGATCTGGACGCGCTTGAACTAACGGGCAAGGTCGGCATCGACGGCTGCAAGGTGGTGAAGGCGCCGCCCGAGGTGCTGGCCCTGGACGGGAAACAGCCGGGGCAGCAATCGATCGTCGTCAATGTCGAGGTGCCGAAGAAGCTGGGCGCGCCGGCCAGCGACGAGCCGGACACGCTGTCGGTGATCATCGGGCCGGACAACCCCGACTTCGTCCCCTACGAGGAGATCTCGCCCTACCTGGTCGGGTCGATCATGACCACCGAGGACAACGGATTCTTCAAGCACCGGGGGTGGGTCAGCTCGGAGTTCAAGAGCGCGTTGCGCCGCAACCTGCAGCGGGGCGGCTTCCGCCTGGGCGCGTCGTCGATCACGATGCAGATGACGAAGAACGTGCTGCTGACGCGGGAGAAGACTTTGTCTCGCAAGCTGCAGGAGCTTTTTCTTGTTTGGTACATCGAACAGAACCTGTCGAAGGAGCGGATCCTCGAGCTCTACTTCAACGCCATCGAGTTCGGGCCGCGCATCTACGGAATCGGCGCGGCGACCCGCCACTACTTCGGCAAGAAGCCGTCCGAGCTGACGCCGCTGGAGGCGGCCTGGTTCTCGTCGATCCTGCCCAGTCCCAAGCGGCGCTACGTCCAGTACTGTCACGGCGCGCCGCTTCCGCAGTGGGACAAGTATCTCCACCGCATCATGGCCAAGACGCACGAGCGCGGGCGTCTCACCGACGACGAGTACGCGACGTTCGCACCGCAGACGCTGACGTTCGATCGCAAGGAAGCGACGTTCACCGAGAAGCAGTGCCTCGATTGGGTCAAGACGATGGCGCCCAAGCCGGAGCCGGAGGCGCCGCCCGACATCGAGGACGCGGACGGCGAGGGCGACGGCGGCGCGTTCGCGGGCAAGCGCCTCAAGCGGCTGTTCACGCACGCGACGCGTCGGACGGCGACCCCGGCCGCGACGCCCAAGACCACGGCCAAGGCGCCCGCGCCCAAGATCTCGGGCGAGAAGCCGGTCGCCCCGCGCGCGCACCAGTAACCCGGAACGACAGTAATTATTTTTGCGAGTCGCTGATCGTGGACTCGCGCCCGGCGATGGCTAAGCTTCGGCGCGATGGCACGCACCGCGCTGGTCACCGGCGCGAACCGGGGTATCGGGTTCGCGCTCTGCCGCCACCTGAAGCAGACCGGCCGCGACGTCATCGGCGTCTGCCGGCAATCCTCGCCGGAGCTGGACGTGCTGGGCGTCCGCGTCGAGAGCGGCGTCGACGTCACGTCGGACGAGGCGGTCGCCGGGTTGGCGCGCCGGCTGGCCGGCGCCGCGCTGGACGAGATCGTCTGCAACGCGGGCATCCTGCGCGAACACGGGCTCGACGACGTCGCGTTCGATGACATCCGCGAACAGCTCGAGGTCAACGCCATCGCGCCGTTGCGCCTGGTCGCGGCGCTGCGCCGCAGCCTGCGCCGGGGCGGGAAGATCGCGCTCATCACCAGCCGCATGGGATCGATCGGCGACAACGGCTCCGGCGGTTACTACGGCTACCGCATGTCGAAGGCGGCGCTGAACGCGGCCGGCATGTCGCTGTCGCGCGATCTGGCGCCGGCGGGCGTCGCGGTCGCGATCCTGCACCCCGGATGGGTGCGCACCGACATGACCGACCACACCGGCAACATCGATCCGGCGGACGCGGCGAAGCAGCTGGTGGATCGCCTGGACGCGCTAACCCTGGAGACGACGGGGACGTTCTGGCACGCCAACGGCCAGGTCCTCCCCTGGTAGCGCTCAAAGTTTTTTGAACCGCATCGCCGACCAGTCGTCGTCGAGCGCCACCAGCGATACGCCGTCAAAGCCGTGCGTCTTCATGCGCGCGTGGCCGCTGTCGCGGTTGATGTCGGCCCCCTGGTACTTCTTGGACGTTCCCTTGGGGTAGGCGCTCCAGAAGAGGGCGCCGTCGGCCAGCGCGCGGTTCGCGGCCTTGGCGATCGCGTCCATTTCGGCCGCCGACCGCGCGAACCCGAGCACGAAGCCGTATTTCGTCCCCGCGGCCGGCTTGGCGTGGACGGGCGCGTCGAACGCTTTCGCCAGCGCCGCTGCTTCGGGCGGCGCGCCCAGCACCAGCACCGGGCTCTGACCCTTGTAGAGCAGCTTCTTCACCACGGGGTTCATCGGGCGTCATCGTAGTAAAGTCACGCGTCATGCGCATCCTCTATGGCGTCGTCGGTGAAGGGATGGGTCACGCGATGCGCTCGGGCGTCGTGCTGGATCATCTGACCCGGAACCACGAGGTCCAGGTGGTGGTGTCGGGCCGCGCGCACGATTACCTGGTGAAGCGCGCCAGCGAGCGCCTGTCGGTGCGCAAGATCTGGGGCCTCAACATCGTCTACGAGGACAACGAGGTCTCCAACTTCCGGACCGTGCTCGCGAACCTGAAGGGCGCGCTCAGCGGCATGCCCAAGAACGTCAAGGCGTACTTCGACATCGCCGACAAGTTTGCGCCCGACGTCGTCATCTCCGACTTCGAGAGCTGGAGCTACCTGTTCGGCATGAACCGGATGATCCCGGTCGTGTCGGTCGACAACATCCAGATGGTCACGCGGTGCACGCACGCGCCCGAGATCCTGGCCGGCCACGAGACCGAGTTTCGCGTCGCGAAGACCGTCATCAAGCCGAAGGTCGCGGGCGCCTTCCACTATCTGATCACGACCTTCTTCTACCCGGAGATCCGAAAGCCGCGCACGACGCTGGGGCCGCCCATCCTGCGCCCGCAGATCCTGGCGGCCGAGCGCGGGCAGGGCGATCACCTGCTCGTCTACCAGACGTCGACCTCCAACACCGCGCTGCCCGAGATCCTGTCGCGATCGGGGCGCGAGTGCCGCATCTACGGGTTGCGCCGCGATCTAAAGGAAGACGTGGTCGAGGGCAACCTGCGCTATCGGCCGTTCAGCGAGGATGGGTTCATCGACGATCTGCGCACCGCGCGCGGCGTGATCGCGAGCGGCGGCTTCACGTTGATGGGCGAGGCGGTCTACCTGCGGCGGCCGATGCTGGCGATCCCGATCGGCGGGCAGTTCGAACAGGTTCTGAACGCGCGTTACCTGGAGGCCGAGGGCTACGGCCTCGGCGCCGACGAGTTGACGCCGGAACGACTGGGCGAATTTCTCGATCGACTGCCGGACTTCGAGCGGCGGCTCGCCGGCTACCACCAGCAAGGCAACGTCGAGCTGCTCGCCAAGCTCGACGACATTTTGCTGCAGGCCGTCGCGTCGCGAACAAAACGCGACTGAAAATTTTGCGCGCTGGCGCGTTCGGCTCCTTGGGAAAATCGGCTCACGAATCTTTACCGCACGATTAAATAATCCTTCATTTTTAATTTAGTTTTTCTGCCTTAGACAGCGCCTGCCGGACGACATGTACGAGTGCGCGTTCGCACTCGAGCGCGCGTCTCCAACCAGGTCCCGGACCTCCCGGATGCTGGTCTGCCCCCAAACGCGACGGGTGTAGGCACGCGTGTGGCCACCCGTCTGCAAAGAAGGAGAGAACCATGATCAGCAATCCTTCCGCGCTGAGAGCGGTCAAATGTGTGGGCGTGGGCGTGATGCTGGCGATGGCCGGCTGCGGTGAGATGGACGATCAATCCGGCGACGTCGAGGGGAGCACCTCTGCCCTCGCCGGCGACGCGTTCAACAATGCGAACGGCGCCTCTCGGGTCGTGACCGTCGATGGCACGACAATAGATCCGACCAACCCGTTCTTTCAGAGCATCGGAACCAACGGGCGCTCCTGCGTCACGTGTCACGCGCCCTCGGCGGCCATGACGATCACGCCGCCTCAGATCCAGGCGGTGTTCAATTCCACGAATGGCAATGATCCGCTGTTCCGGCTCAACGATGGCTCGAACGGTCCGAATGCGCCGGTCGCGACGCTCAGCGACAAGCGGGCCGCCTATAGCCTGCTGCTGAGCAAGGGCCTGATCCGGATCGCGCTCAAGCTCCCGGCGACCCGCGACTTCGACGTGCGGGTCGTGCTGAATCCTTATCAGAGCACGGGCGCGAATCCTCCCCAGAACGCGTCGGTCGGACCGACCGACACGACGGAGCTGTCGTTCTACCGGCGGCCGCTGCTGTCGGCGAACACGCGCTTCATCAGCGCCGTGATGTGGGATGGGCGCGAGGCGACCGTCCCTGCCGTGCCCGCGAACCAGAAGGGAAGCGACGGCAACGGCGTGCAGGCGTTCGAGGTCGATGCGCCCGTCCACATCAACATGCTGACGCAGGCGAACGACGCGACCCGCGGGCACGCCCAGTCCGCGCGCGACCTGACCGACGCGGAGCGTCTGTCGATCGTGAACTTCCAGATGAACCTGGTGGTTGCGCAGGAACGAGACAACATCGCCGGGGCGCTGAATCTGGCCGGGGCCACCGGTGGACCGCAGGCGCTCAGGACGCAGCAGACGTTCTTCGGCATCAACGACCCGATCGGAACCAACCCGTTCGGCACCGCGTTCAATCAGAACGCGATGACGATGTACGCCGCCTGGGCGGGCCTGTCGGGCAGCACGGTGAACAACCGCCGTGCGTCGATCGCCCGCGGCGAGGCGATCTTCAACACCAAGACGATCCGGATCAGCGGCGTGCGCGGCGTGAACGACGCCCTCCAGGGCAACGTGAACGCGACGCTCAACGGCAACTGCTCGACCTGCCACGACCATCCCAACGTCGGCAACCACTCGAACATCCTGCCGCTCGATGTCGGCATCAGCAATCCGGCCGAGGGCGACAACGTGCTGCCCGTCTTCCACGTCACCTGCCGGGCGACCGGCGCGCAGGAGGAGGTGACCGATCTCGGCCGCGCGATCCTGACCGGCAAGTGCGCCGACCTGGCGAAGTTCAAGGGGCCGACGCTGCGCGGGCTGTCGGCGCGCGCGCCGTACTTCCACAACGGCGCAGCCGATTCGATCGACGAGGTGATCTCGTTTTACGATCGGCGCTTCCACATCGGCTTCACGTCGCAAGAGATCGCCGACCTGAAGGCGTTCCTGCAAACGCTTTGATGGTGTAGCAAGCGCGACGAGCGGCCCGGCGGAAACACTTCCGCGCCGTCCGGGCCGCTCATTGCGTCTGCGGCGCGCAGGCCGGGTCGTTCGGATCGGCGCAGCTGAGGCATCCGATGGTGACGTTCAGACCCGCTTCCTCGCACCAGTCGGCCGCCTCGTAGATCGAGAAGACTGTACCTGGGTGGGCGCCGTCGCCTGTGGGGCAGCCGCTCGGAACCATGCGCCAGCAGGGCGGCGCACCCGCGTCGCAGCTCGGTAGGGACGACTTCGTCATCGAGCCATCGGGGTGGCGCGAGACGTTCGTGACGCTGCACTCCGCCTGCAAGCCCGGCGTCTGGGGATCGGTGTCGCGCACGCTGGCGAGGCAGGGAGGGGCCAGATCGATGGCGATCCTCTCTGTCACGCGTTGTACCGCGTTCGCGAGCGTCACGTCGCACAGGCTGATCGACAGCCCGTTCGCGCCGAACTCGTTGGCGAACTGTTCCAGCCGCGGCGTCGGGACGCCGCCTGGGCACGGATCGGGTCGAATCGTTGAAACCAGCACCTGAGACGGGTCCGCTTTGAGCGCCTTGAACGCGGCGGCGATGTCCCTGACGGCGGTCGGCGATCCGGGCGTCCCGGATGCGTCGTCCTCGGCCGCGACAACCACGATCATCAGATAGGCATCGGGTCGCAGGAAGCCTTCCCAGCCGGCGCGCGGCGGACTTGCGAGCAGCTGCAGCGCGGCTGCGAGAGGCTGGCTGGGACCGCAGTCGGTTGCCCCGAAGTCGCCCAGACACGAGAAAGTGTCGACGAACCCGCGCGCGGTGTTGGTGAGGGTGCGGCACCATTCGGCGCGCAAAAACTGCTCGGTCGCCGTGACGCCGCAGGCGCCGCCGCGCGTGCTGGCGTCGCAGCTTCCGGCTCGGATGAAGCCGACGTGGAGGGAATCGGGGGCCGTCGTGCCCGACAGGGCCGACGCGATGTCGGCCAGTCCCGCCGGCAGCGTGGCGCCGTATGGCGCGATCGCGGGCGTGTCGTCAACGACGAACAGGAGATCCAGACGGATGTCGATGTTCGCCTGGAACGTCTTCTTGGTCGTCACCTGCGTGCCGCAGCTTCCGTCCTGGCACGGCGGCGTCCCGAGCGAGCCGCCGCACCCGGCGGCGAGGGCCGCCAGCGCCGCGAACAACCGACCGGTGCGTCGGGCAGTCGTCATTCGTCTGACGTCGCAAGCAGCAAGCGATGCGCCTGTTCTCGACCCCGCGAAATCAAGCCTCTGGGACCTGCCAGCGCCAACGGAGTTGGCACGATCGCCTCAATCTAGCCGCGGAAGGGGCCGATTCTGGGGTTGACCCGTGTCCGCGGAGCCCACGCAGCGAAGGCCCCCCTCCTCCGGCAACGAGCCGGGCCTCGCCGAGGGCGCGATGATCGGACGCTACGTCGTCCTCGGCCTGCTCGGTCGAGGCGGCATGGGCGAGGTCTACGCCGCCTACGATCCGGAGCTCGATCGGAAGATCGCGGTCAAGCTGCTGCGCGCGCGCGGGCACGGCGCGGCCGCGCTCGCCGATGGCCGGACGCGCCTGCTGCGCGAGGCGCAAGCGATCGCACGGCTGTCGCACCCGAACGTGGTCGTCGTGTACGACGTCGGCACCTTCCGGGACTCGGTGTTCATCGCGATGGAGTTCGTCGCCGGTCACACGGTCGGCTACTGGATGGAGGCCCAGCCGCGCAAGTTGAAGGAGATCCTGGACGTGTTCATGGCGGCCGGGCGCGGGCTCGTCGCCGCGCACGCCGCCGGTCTCGTCCACCGCGACTTCAAACCCGACAACGTGATGATCACGAAGGGCGGGCAGGTGCGCGTCATGGATTTCGGCCTGGCGCGCCAGCAGGTGCGCGACGACGAGCCGTCGCCGGCCACGCAGGCCGAGCTGGACGCCGGCGCGCGTGCCGCCGCGCTCGCCGAGACGATGGAGCCGGACGTCGACCCCGACGCGACGGCGAAGCTGGCCGACGTGAGCGGCGACGCGGCGCCGCCCTCCGGCTCGGGCGGTTACCTGCAGGTCAAGCTGACGCGCACCGGTGCCGTGCTCGGGACGCCGGCGTACATGGCGCCCGAGCAGTTCGCGGGAATCAGCGGCGACGCGCGAACGGATCAGTTTTCGTTCGCGGTCGCGCTTTACGAGGGCCTGTACGGGCACCGCCCCTTCGCCGGCTCGAACGCGCTCGCGCTGATGGCGAACGTCGTGGCCGGCACGATCTCGCCGCCGCCCGACAACACGCGCGTGCCGACCTGGATCAGGAAGATCCTGCTGCGCGGCCTGGCCACCAAGCCCGCCGATCGGTTCCCGTCGATGACCGACATGCTGGACGCGCTTTCGCGCGACCCGGTGGCGCGCCGGAACCGACGGCTGGGCGCGGTGGCCACCATCGCCGCGATGGCGGCTCTCGGCGCCGGCGGTTATAAAATGGCCGCGGGCCAGCGCGCGATGTGCGCGGGCGGCCCGGCCCGCTTCGCGACCGTCTGGGGTCCGGCCCAGCGGAGCCGTGTTCAGCAGGCGTTCCAGGCCACGGGCGTCAAACACGCCGAGATCGCGTTCGCGGGCGTCAGTCGGATCATCGACGAGTACGCCGCGCGCTGGCAGGCGATGTACGGCGAGTCGTGCGAGGCATCGCGCGTGCGCGGGGAGCAGTCGGGCGAGGTGCTGGACCTCCGCATGGGGTGTCTCGGCGAGCGGCTGTCCAGCGTCAAGGCGCTGACCGACGTGCTCGCGAGCGCCGACACGGCCATCGTCGACAACGCGGTCAGCGCGGCGAGCACGCTGCCGACGCTGGAACGCTGCGCCGACGTCGCGATGTTGCGGGCGGTCGTGCGGCCGCCGGACGATCCGACCAAGCGCGCGCAGGTCGCGGCGCTTCGCGAGGAGGTTGCCCGGATCAGCGCGCTCGCAAGCGCGGGCCGCTGCGACCAGGCCGCGAGCGACGGCCGAAAGGCGCTGGAACGCGCTTCAGCGCTGGACTACCTGCCGGTGAAGGCCGAAACGCTCCTCGCGCTCGGCAAGCTCGGGGACAGCTGCATTCAGCCTCGTGAGGCGATCGGTTACCTGGAGCAGGCGGAGCTGGCGGCGGAGACATCGCAACACGACGAGATCGCGATCGTCGCTTCGGACCTGATCGCCGGCATCGGCGCCGACCATCACGCCCAGGACGCGCACACCAGCTGGACGTGGGTCAACCATGGTGAGGCGATCCTCCGGCGCTTCCCGGGCCACCCGCTGCTCGAGACCTGGACCGCGGTGTCGAGGGGTCTTCTTCTCCGGCAGGAGGGACGGCTCGACGAGGCGCTTGCAGAGCAACGACGTGCCCTGGCGGCCAAACAAGCGCTGCTCGGCCCCGATCACCTCGACGTGGCGATATCCAGCGTCGACGTCGCGCTGGTCCTGCAGGAGCTGGGGCGCAGCGCCGAGGCGGAGGCGATCCTGAAGCGCACGATCGAGACGATCACCCGGCTGGTCGGTCCAGAGAACGCAGGCGTCGCGCCGGCGCTGCTGAACCACGGCGAAACGCTGACCGACATGGGGCGCTTCGCCGAAGCCGAGGCGGAGATCCAGCGCGCGCTGTCGATCTGGCGTGGGCGCGGGGCCAGCGCCTTTTTCGAAGGATACGGTTTGATGGACCTTGGTCGCATCAAGCTCGCGGCAGGCGCCACGCGCGAGGCGCGCGACCTCCTCGAGCGCGCCGTCGCCATCCTGGCGAAGCAGGATCCCGAGGCAGCCGCCGAGGCGGAGTTCGCGTTGGCCCAGGCCACATGGGCGTCGCCCGGGGGACACCGCCGCGCCATCGATCTCGCGCGGCACGCATGGGAGCGGTTCGCGGGGAGGCCGAGCACGGATCGAAAACGCAAGGCCCTCGAAGCTTGGCTGCGGCAGCGCGAGCTGACTTAGGAACTGGTCGCTCAGCCGCCGCCCCGCTTGCGCGGGCGGGGCAGGTTGTACTCCGATAGGCGGCTGACCAGCGTACGTCGCGAGATGCCGAGCAGCTCGGCAGCGCGGGTCTGATTGCCGGCGCACTGTTCCAGCGCGGTCAGGATCCGGTCTCGCTCGGCGTCATCTGACCGATCCGGCATCGCCGGCGGCGCCGGGATCGCCCGCGCCGCTTCGGGGGCCGGTGGTCGCGGAGCCGGTCCGACGTAGGTGTCGACCGGCAGGTCATCGACGGTGATCGGGCCGCCCTCTGACAACACCACGGCGCGCTCCATCACGTTGCGCAGCTGGCGGATGTTGCCGGGCCATTGATAGCGGCGGAGCCGCTCCCAGACGCCGGCGTTGATCTCGGGCGACGAGGCGCCCATCCGCTTCGCCGCGAGATCGGCGAACCGACGCGCGAGCGGCTCGATTTCCGACGGCCGATCGCGCAACGACGGAATCTCGATCGTGATGCCGTTGAGACGGAAGTAGAGATCGCGTCGAAACGAGCCCTCCTCGATGGCGGTCTCCAGGTGGCGATTGGTCGCCGAGAGGACGCGAACATCGATCGCGCGCGGCTTGGTGCCGCCGATGCGGAGCACCTGCCGCTCCTCCAGCACGCGCAGCAGCTTGACCTGGATTGCGATCGGCATCTCCCCGATCTCGTCGAGCAGCACGGTGCCGCCCTGCGCGGTCTCGAGCAGACCGGGCTTGGTCGAGACCGCGCCCGTGAACGCGCCGCGCTCGTAGCCAAAAAGCTCGCTCTCCAGCAGCGACGCCGCGAGCGCCGCACAGTTGAGGCCCAGGAACGGTCCTTTCGCGCGCGGCGACAGCGTGTGGATCCGCCGGGCGAACACCTCCTTGCCGACGCCGGTGTCGCCGTACAGCAGCACGCTGATGTCGCTGAGCGCAATGCGCTCGATCAACCGGTGCAGCTCGCGCATGGCGGGGTCGCGGACGACGAGGCCGTCCGCTTCGCGTCCCGGTCCCGACGCCTCGGTCGGCTCCGCGCCCGCATTGATCGTCGACCCGCTGAGCGGCGCGTTGGCCACCATCAGCCAGCTCGATCCGATCTCGAGCACCTGGCCGGGTGGCAGCACCGTCAGCTCGTTCGGGCGCAGCTTTTGGCCCGCCATCCGGGTGCCGTTGGCGCTGCCGAGGTCCTCGACGCGCAGCACCGCGCCCAGGTGGATTCGCACATGTAGGCGCGACACGGATGCGTCGTCGACACGGATCGTCGCCTCGGGCGCCCGCCCCACCAGCGCGATCCCCTCGTCCGGCACGAGGTGCGTCGTGACGTTCTGACCGGTCCCGATCATCAGCCGGCGCGGGATCGCCGTCGCGCCGTCGCCGGTCTTCCCCGTCGACACCAGCGTGCTGTCCATGGGTGCATCGCGCCGGCCGCCCACCATTGTCCCGAGATCATTTTCTCATCGTTGCGCGATTCGAGAAAGAACGCGTTTCGCAAATTGCGCAAATTTGCGCAGTGTCAGAGTCGTGGCGCGCCGTGGATCGCGAGATCGGCGCGATCCGCGCGCGATCGGCGCTGGCACACCTAGTGCTTTTTCTGTGAGCATGCCGACCAACGCCGCGACCACCGTCCCCACCACGTTGATTCTCACCGCCACCGCTGCCGCTCTTTCGCTCGCCGCCTGCGGCGAGCAGGGGGCCGAGGTGGGCGTCGACGACGCTGCCGGCATCGAGGTGACCAACGGCCTCTCGTACACGAACGGCATCACCGGACTCAACGGGCTCTCGTACACGAACGGGCTTTCGTACACGAACGGACTTTCGTACACGAACGGGCTGTCCGTGTACAACGGGCTTGTGTCGCCGAGCGGGCTGTCGGACACGAGCGGACTCATCACCACGGACGCGGGGCGAAAGACGATCGCGTACATCGCCAAGTGTGCGCTCCCCGCTGGCCACGTCATCAGGAAGGCTGGCTACACCTTCGCCGGCTCGATCGGGCTCTGCCCGCAATGGGAGTTCAACGCCGTCAACAACGACAGGAACTGCCAGAACTTGCTATCGGCCTGCTTGATGGCTCACGTGAACACCGCGGGCGTGCATGTGCCGCTCTGGATCACTTCCGAGTCGTCCACCATCGGTTGGAGCACGAGCCCGAACTACCCGAAGCAGGAGGGGACGTTCTTCGGCAACATCATGATGGCCGGCAGTCTCAGCAACCTCGGCATGCCGAATGTGAACGGACCGGCGGCGTACTTCTGCGAGGGCGCGGGCATCACGGCGGGCGTCGTCGCGGGCCGCCTCGGGTCCGGTTCGGTGAACCCATTCGTCAATCCCTTTGGCGCAAACGTGAAGTGCCAGGACGTCGCCTTCAGCGGCCTCAATCACACGAACCCAAGCCAACCGACCACGAACGGCGTTCCGAATGGCTACAGTGCCGCCTGCGTCAATAACTACTGCTGGCAGAACGGCGAGACGATCACCGTCTGGCGTAACCCGTCGTACACGCCGACCTTCGACGACGTCTACCGTTACAACTTCGCGCCCGTTTCGGCGCCCGGCTCGCGGATCGACGTGGTCAACGGCATGACCGACAACGGTACTTGGATCCAGCAGTACCGGGCAAACGGCTTGCCTAACCAGAAGTGGGTCGTCACGAAGATCGCCGGGACCTCGAACTGGCAGCTCGCGATGCACCTGAACCCCGCCAAGTGCATGGGGCCGGTCGGCGGCGGCACCGCCCCTTACACGCAGATGGAGGTGCAGGACTGCGCCGGCAGCACGAACCAGGCCTTCACCATCACTGCCGACGCGAACTCGGGGAACTTCCAGCTCAAGAACGTCGCCTCCGGCCTGTGCCTCGAGCTGCCGTCGAACAACCCGAGCGACGGCTTGCGCATGGACATGAACACCTGCTGGGGCGGCAGCAACCAGCAGTTCAAGCTCTCCTCGTCGTACTAGGAGGGGCTCCCGATGTAGTGTCGGGCGCGTGCTGTCCGGGGGCTTCGAACCTCTTCGCTTCGCGCTCGCGGCGCTCGCGGGCTTGCTGACCGGGGTCGCCAAGACGGGCGTCCCCGGTTTCGGCATTCTGGCGGTGCCGCTGATGGTGCTGGCGGTCGGCGACGCGCGCCACGCGGCGGGCTGGTTGCTGCCGCTCCTCTGCC
>Ga0066903_100000004_pt1 | contig 82950 bp, 114 predicted proteins | sample PanSoiMetaGPlot1_FD_67491 | JGI IMG/M metagenome (GOLD analysis project Ga0066903, IMG submission 67491) | Tropical forest soil microbial communities from Panama analyzed to predict greenhouse gas emissions - Panama Soil - Plot 1 (version 2) | ecosystem: Environmental > Terrestrial > Soil >... | reverse complement strand
GCGCCTGCGGGGAGACGTTCTGGAACGTGCGCGGGCTGGACTACCACATCGACCACACCCACGGTGGCACCAGCAACAGCCACCACCAGGTGCCTGGCCCGGAGTACCCGGACGAGCACCACCTGGGCTACCTGTGCGTCAAGTCCTACTTCCCGAACCACACCCCGCGTCACGACCTGATCGAGAGCGGCGGCAACTACGGCTCGGGGCCGTGCACCAAGTGCGGCGAGGGCGTCCAGTACGAGGCCCGGAATGACGCCTACTGCGTGGTGAAAACCCAGCCGTGGTCGTGGAACCCGGACTGCCCCAAGGGCGGCCGGCACACCATCGAGGGCATGACCCCCGACGGCACCTGGCCTCCCGCACCCGGGACCGGCCACTACCACGACCCGTCCGGCCGCTACGACTACTGCGACGACCCGGCCTGCCGGCGCAGTAAGACTGGCCCCGGCTCGGCTGAGCACCACAGCGACAGCAGCTACGAGCAGGTCCGGCAGATCACCGAGGAAATCTCCCGCATAGCGGGTAACTGAAGAAAGGCACAGGGGACCGGGAACGCCTCCGGTCCCCTTTAGCCATTGGCAGAATAGGATTCCGATCAAGGAGAAGACCATGACCGAGGAATTGCGCGGCGGCTACCAGGTGATCGCCACCGCATTCAACGAGACCTTCGAGTTCCCCGACGGGCGCGGTGACATCGACCGCCGTCAGGTGGAGATGTGGTTCGTCCGGCAGACCCGCAACAAGGACGGCAACCGGCCACCGCTGCCGGTGAACGAAAACCCCGAGGCGGCGCACTCGCAGCCGTACTACGAGTTCGACGTACCCCCGTGGATCGACTGGGCCGCTGCGGGCGTCCCGGGCCGGTCCCGCAAGGGCTGGGTGATCCCGGTGCGCAAGGGCACCGACACCATGCCCGAGCACAGCTACTACGGAGCGGGCTGATCACGATGGCCAAGTGGTATCTGCAGGGCTTGGCCCTGACGGGCCGGATGCTGGGTGAGTTCTTCTTCTGCCTGGTGACCCCGCAACGGCCGGATGAGCCCTACCCCTCGGTCACGCTAGCCGCTGACATCAGCACCTGGCAGAACAGGAGGCCGGCGTGACCGCCGAAGCCTCCCCCGGCCTCGGGCCGGTGCGGGACGTGTGGGGCCCGGAGAAGGCCGCTGTGGGCGACACCGTGGTGTTCGACTACAAGAACAAGCGGGTGCGCGCCCGGGTCACCTGGGTCGCCCAGGCCGCCTGCTACGCCGAGATCGGGGAGGCCGAGCACCGGCTGCCCTGGTCGGAGGTCGTGGCAGTAATCAGGCGAGGAGAATGATGGCACGGTGGGAACTGATCACCCTCGGGGTGTTCTGGGCGGTCGCGCTCAACCTGCCCGAGCGGTTCGGCTGGTGGTGCGCGCGGACCACCCTGGCCCGGCTCGATCGCGGGCTGCCCTACTGCCACATCTGCGGCAAGCCGCCGGTGCGGTGCCCGTACGCCGAGACCTCCCGGGAGGCGGCCCGGTGCCCGAACAGCGCCAATCCGCCAGGTTAGATCTCGCGGTCCAGCCGGGCGGCGCGGCGGCTGCGGGCCGCCCGCCGCCCGGCCACGTCGTAGCCGCTGCCCACCGTGCCGTCGGCGCTGGTGAACACCCCCGGCTGTTCAGGCTCTCTCAGGCCGCCCCAGCCGCTGCCGGGGCTGGCCAGGCCGAGGCGCGGCCGGCGCACCAGCACGTCGGGCATTACCGCCTTGGTGTCATCCCCGGGATCGGGCCCTGCGCAGTCCTGCATACCCGCAGGCTACCGCGAGCACCGCCGCGGAGATGGCGAGCTGGCCGTGCAGCGCGGCGGTGTGGAGCAGAAGCATCGAGTGGTGGTACATGTCGCCCGCGGCCTGCGGCACGGTGTGGTGGTACATCTGGCTGCCGCCCATGACGGTCCTCCAGGGTGAGCTGTGATGAGGGCCCGATCGTAGGCACCAGCAGGGCAGGCTGTCCACCCACGGGAACAGAACTGCCTGCTCAACTGTTGACAGAAGTGCGGGCACAACGGTGTGCCCAGCAAGGAGAGGTAATGGATGCCCCGCTGGTATGACGCCAACGGGATGCGGGTCGAAGTGATCGTGATGAGACTGGTCGGAGACCAGGGCAACCTGAACGCGAGGGCGCTCCCACCGTGCGAGGGGGAGCAGTTCTCAGTCACCCACCCCGGCGGGTTCCACGCCGGCTACTACCGCACCGTTGCGGACCTGGCCGCGTCCGGCAAGGTCGACATGGACACACTCGAACTAGATGAGGAGAGCACACATGAACGGCAAGATCACCACGAACGAGAGGCAGGTGCTGAGCCTGCTCTCCGCCTCGTCACTGACCGGCCTGGCCGAGCTGGCCAGCGCTCTCGGCCGCAGTCCCGAAGGTATATCGCGGACCACCGCAAGCCTCGTCCGCAAGGGACTGGCCGTACGCGGAAAGCTCCCTGGCGGCAAGGCCGGTTACCGGCTCATCAACCGTTGACAGAATGTCTGAGCCGCCTTGTAGCATAGGCGGAAGAAACACCAGGAGATGACAATGACAATAGACACATTCACCGAGGCCGGCCTGACGGTCGAGATCGACCACGACCCGGACACCGGCTCCCCGCGCGACGACATCCACGGCTGCGACCTGATCATGTGGGGCCGGCGGTGGAACTTCCCCAACGACGCCGGGCTGGACATCGCCTCGTTCGGCAACGGCCCGGCGTGGCCGCAGATCGAGGGCCACCTGCTGGAGGCCGGGGTGGCGCTGTACAGCCAGCCGGTCTGGGTCTACGAGCACAGCGGCATCGCGCTGTCCACCGGGCCGCGCACCTACCCCTTCGATGACAAGTGGGACTCCGCCCAGTGCGGCGTGGCCTACGTCACCGCTGAAAACTGGCGGGAGACCCAGGGCACCGAATGGACCGGGTCCGATGAGGACAAGGCGCAGGCGGCCAAGCTGATCGCCGGTGACGTCGCGGTCTACAGCCACTACATCAACGGCGACACCTTCTGCTGGGCGGTGCTCGGCCCGGACGGCGAGACCCTCGACTCGTGCGGCGGCTACTACGGCTGGGAGGACGTCGAGGCGGCTGCCCGGGATGCTGCCAAGCAGGCCGCCGCTCCCGAGAGGGTGCCCCTGCCTGACACCGTGATGTACCAGCGGATGCGCGCCGGGCACCGCACCCGCTGCGGCCACGAACTGGACGCTGTCCTGGTGAGTAACGGCGACGGCACCTGCCGCATCGAGCGGTCCTGCTGCACCGGGGATGACTGGGCCGGCCCCGGGTTCACCGCTCGCAACGCCGAGAGCGCGGACACCACCTACGAGGCCGTGGTGGCGATCACCGAGGAGATCAGCCGCATCACGGGCGTGGAATAGAAATCCCAGCCCAACTGTTGACAGAAGTGTAAGCAGCCGCCATCATGGAGTGGCAGGCAGACCAAGGAGATGATGATGACAGAGCAGACGTTCAAGGTGCGCGACAAGGTCTACGTGATGGACGGCGCGACCTGGCCCGACATGGTGCCCAGCGCCAAGTACCCCGGTCAGTGGACCGTCGAGAAGGTCAACCCGCGCACCCTCGGGCTGCGGCAGGGCCCGCGCGGCCTGAAGGCCGACAAGGCGCTGTGCACCAAGGAACTGCCCGAGGGATACACGTCGACCACGGCCGGCACGTCCGAGACAGTGGACCTGGCCGTCGGCCAGCCCTACCGCACCCCCTGGACCCAGGGCACCATCGTCCGGTGGCCGGCCGCGAAGGACAATGTCGGCCAGACCCTGTTCGTCATCATCCGCGATGACGGCGGGGACCGGATCAAGCGGATGGTGCCGCTGGGCAACGAGACCGGCCGGTACTGGAGGGACGTGCTGGCCCGCGCGCTGGAGGAAGTCAAGCTGGACGACCTGCTGGCTCCAGGCGTCGAGAAGTAACACCCCGACGGGGGGTCCGCCGCTGGCGGGCCCCCCTTCAGGCGTATGAGGAGATGATGATGATGATGAACGACATCACCTACAAGGTCGAGATGTTCGACCTGGGCAAGTGGAAGGTCGAGCCGAGCGGCGAGTTCGTCGTGGGCCGTGACGCGCCCACCGACACCGACGCCCACGAGGCGGCGGTGAACCTGGCTGAATCACTCGGCAGCAACCCGGTACGGGTGGTCAAGACCACGGTCGAAGTGGTCTACGCCCACAAGGGCGAGCAGCCCTGGCCGTCGCTGGACACGCTAGAGCGGGCGGGAGAGGACCGGTAATGAACAGCACACCCCCCGCCGCCTGCTCAGGCTGCGGCCTGCTGCTGGCCCTCGGTGAGGGCGAGGAAGCGCACACCTACCGCACCGCGAAGAACGCCCCGCGCCCCGGGAAGTACTTCTGCAACGGCAGCGAGGACGCCCGGCACCACATGGAAGGCTGCGAGCACCCGGAGTACCCCGCCGAAGGCTGCGCCAACTGTGAGGAGCGGCTCGGGCTGGAGCCCGCCGACGTCCAGGTGCTGATCACCTACCCCGACGAGGAAGCCTGGGAGGCCGCCCGGATCACCGGCGTGGACGTCTACCCCATCGACGTCAACCTGCAGCCGATCCCCGGCCTGCAGCGGGTGTACAAGGTGGCCTCGACCGTGCCGCAGCCCGAGCACTGCCACGGCCCGCAGGAGCAGGACCGGTCATAAAGGAAAGGGAATGGCGGGCGGGTAAACCGATGTGAATTGTCGGCCCCGCCCGTTAAGGTATTACCAGGGAGATGATGATGATGCTGGATATGAACCGACTTGCCGAGATCATAGTGGTCTCGGCGTTCAACGCCCACCCGGAATGCCCGGACGCCGCCGAGGCGTGCGCCCTGCAGCTTGTGGATGCCCTGTGCGGCCTCGCCGCCGAGGCGCTCGACGCGCGGGCGCAAGCGCGCTACGAACAGCGCTACCAGCCCGCTGAGAGCGACCCCAGCCCCGATGTCAGTGCGGCGGAGTTCTATGGAGCCGGGAGGGGGGCGTAATGCGCAAGATGGCCACCCAGCACCACTGCGTCCACCGGTCCAACCCGGACCTGCCCGGGGTGCACACGCAAGGCGGCGGCATGCCGAAGCGCAAGCGCTGCGCCTACTGCGGCGGGGACCTGGTGACCGAGCACGGGCTCCATGGCGTGTTCGTCTGGCAGGCCGACGGCCGGTACCCCTACCAGGACGCCGAGAGTGTCTACTACCACGCCTGGGCCGCCCAGGCCCGCGCGGACCTGCTCAACGACACGCCCTACGACGGTGGCGGCATGGTGGTCCGCTGGATACCCGAGACCGCCATCCCGGTGGCCGAGGGCGGGAAGGCGCGGTAGTGCTGCCGCCGTCGGGCCGCCGGCCCCGCACCGCCCCCGTCGACTCGGGGGTGATGGGGCACATCTACACGGTTCACTTTTCCGCCAGGATCAAGACCACCGCCCCGCCCCGGCACTGGCCGCAGCACTACACCGGCTGGACCGCCGGCCTCGAAGCCCGCCTCGCCGCCCACGCGGCCGGGGCGGGCTCCGTGCTGTTCCGGCTGGCCATCGAGCAGGGCATCACCTGGGAAGTGGTGGACGTCCGCCCCGGTGACCGCAACCGCGAGCGGGCGATGAAGCAGAGCAGCGCCACCTGGCGCTGCCCGGTATGCAAGGCGGCTAGGATGGCCGCAGATCAAGGAGATGATTCTGAATGGCAGGAGACGAGTACCCAGCGGGAACTGTCGACGTCGGCGGTGTGACCGTCAACGCCTACGTGACCGATGCCGGCGAATGGTTCGCCGTCACCGGGGAGACCGGCCGGCGGGTCACCGCGGACAGCAAGCAGGAGCTGGAAACCCAGCTCCGCAAGATCGGCAAAGCGGCGACCTCGAAGCTGTCGATCCCGTTCATCCTGGCGACCGGCGGCGCGGTGCGGACCTACAAGGCCGGCACCGTGGTCGGGCGGCACGGCGGCAACGGCAACCTGATCGTCAAGCTCGACGGCAAGACCGGCACCGAGCAGATCTCCCGGCATGATGTCGGCCGCACCGTCCTCGGCGGCGAGGCCACGATCGAGGAGTGGAGCCGGCTGAAGGAGGCCGCCGACGCGGCCGGCCGGGATCTGTACGCCTACGAGGTCAGGCACCGCATCGACCTGATGGGCATGGTCCGCGAGGCCATCGCCGCCCAGATCGGTGAGGAGCCCGCCAGTGAAGACTGATCGCAGGCCTGGTGCAACCGCGCGGGGCCTGGAAGGATCAGGAGCATGACCGGGGAGTACGAGGTCGGGTCGGTCTGCACCGGCTACGGCGGCCTCGAAGCGGGGGTTGTCGCCGCGCTCGGCGGCACCCCGCGCCTAGCGTGGGCCGCGGACAACGATGAGCACTGCGCCACCATCATCGGTCACCGGTTCCCCAGCGTGCCGAACCTGGGTGACATCACCAAGATCAAGTGGGAAGACGTCCCGCCGGTGCATGTGCTGTGCGGGGGGTTCCCCTGCCAGCCGGTGTCGAACGCGGGCAAGCAGAAGGGAACCGCCGATGAGCGGTGGATCTGGCCGTACATCCCGGCAGGGATCAGCAGAATGGCAGCACGGCCCAGAGTGCTCGTGTTCGAGAACGTCCCTCGGCTGCTGTCTATCGAAGGCGGGGCAGCCATGGACGCCGTCGTGCGGTCGCTGGCCGCGCTCGGGTATGTGGGGCGTTACGGGCTTTTCCGAGCTGACTGGGCCGGATGCTGCCACCGCCGCGAGCGCTGGTTCCTCGTCGCCGTTGATGCCCACGCCCTCAGCCCGGGACTTCAAGGGGGCCTACCCGCGGGGGGACATCCGCTCGGACACCGGCCAGCCGGCCTCGCCGTCGCACCTGGGCCTGGTGGCGGTGGTCACCCGGTTCCTGCCGACGCCGACCACGGCTGGGCGGGGCTCGGGTGGAATGGACACCCGGGACCGCAGGGAGGGCAAGCAACTGCCCGCGGAGGTCTCCCGGCTGTTCCGCACGCCGGGGGCGAACCTGGGTTCCAACGGGGGAGCGCAGCCGGCGGCCAAACGGCTGGCGGGTGGCCACCACCCGTCGATCGAGGATCAGGTGGCGGGGCTCGCCTTGCTCCCTACCCCGCTCACTGGCGAGGCCCGGCACGGCTCCCCGAACCAGCACCGGTCCCGGGGCGACACGATGCTGACGGGAGAGATCCTGCGGCTGCTGGCTGGCCGGAATCTGGGCCAGTCCCCTACCCGGGCGGCGAAGCTGGGACAGCGGTCGACTGGGCGGAGTACGGCCCCGCCGTCGCCCGGTGGGAGCGGGTCTTCGGCATAGCCGCCCCGTGCCCGATCGAGCCCGGCCGGAACGGCCAGCCGCGCATGGCCGCCGTCTTCCCTGAGTGGATGATGGGCTTGCCGCCAGGCTGGGTCACCGGCGTGCCGGGGCTGTCCCGCTCTGCGCAGCTCCGCGCGATCGGCAACGGCGTGGTGCCCGCCCAGGCCGCGATGGCGGTGGCCTACCTGTACGGGCCGCTGGAGCCCGCCGACCGCCCGCCGGCCAGCTCGCCCGCCATCCCGCTGCTGCCGACGATGCACGGAGTCGGGGAGGACGCGCACGGCAACGAGCTGAACATGGTGGTGCGGACGGTGGCCGGCCTGAGCAGTACCGCCCGGTCGGTGGCCAAGCACCGCGGGCTGCGGACGCTGCCCACCCCGCAGGCCTCCGACGCCGCCGGCGGACGGGTGGACCGGGAAGTGGGCGGCACCAGGCCGAGCGGTGCGAAGCGCTCTGTCAGCCTGGCCACCGCCATCGAGCACGCCCGGCGCGGAAAGGAATAGAATCTCCTGCTCAACTGTTGACAGAAGCGTAGGCCAGCGCATAGTCTGGCAGCAAGATTCTGATACAGGAGATGACATGGAAGACATCACCGTCGGCCCCGCGTACGGGCGGGACTACCCCTCCAAGGCCAAGGCCATCGAGGCGTGGAACCAGGGCAAGGACTTCACCGTCCTGTCTATGGGCGCGCACACCGGCCGCGCCGTCAACAAGGCCGACGCGCAGACTTTCGGCGTCAGCCGGGTGACCATCCGCTACAAGCGGCACACCATGGCCGTCGTGATCAACGCGGACGGGACGGAGCGCCGGTAATGAAGTGGGAGACCGAGCACGGAGCCGGATACGCAGTGCCCGCCGAGATCATCTCGGCGGGCCTGCCCGACGTCTCCTGGCACAACGACGCCTGCCCCGCCTTCGGCAGCCAGGCGAACGACACCGACTACTGCCTGTGGGTGGAGCACCCCGACCCGGATCAGCGCGAGCTTGACGGCGGCCGGTTCTCGGTCACCACGGCCAACGGCGAGTTCACCGTCTACAACGGCGACGACATCGAGGCGGCCCTCGCCGCCTACTTCGAGGCCACCGGGACCACCCCGGTGGCCGAGCGGCTGGCCGAGCAGGACAAGGCGGGCCAGCCCTACACGCCGCTGCACTGGACCCGGATGGACTACGCGCAGGCCCTGGCCATCGCCCGGTCCAAGCACCCGTCCCGGGTGCTGGCCAACACCCACGGCTACCGGTTCGGCAAGTTCACCGAGCACGCCGGCATTGGCAGCACCGAGGTCCGGGTCCACCTGATCGGCCAGCACATCGCCACCTTCACCCCCGAGGGCGTGTTCCTGTGGTCCCGTGGCTACGTCACGGTGACCACCAGCGAGGCCCTGTCGGCGCTGGTGACCGGCGGCTACTTCTACCACGAGGGCGGCGTGCTGTACTTCAGCGCCTACGAGACCACCGGGGACCGCCGGACGGGCACCCGCCACAGCGAGGGGTCCATGTACCCCTACAAGATCAAGGAGATGTCATGATCACCCACAGCGTCGTGGGCCAGCAAGACCAGCTAGGCCAGCGGTTCCTCACCTGCGCGTGCGGGCACCGCACCAGCGGCGGCATCGGGGACCGGATCGCGGAGCGGAACATGGACTACCACATCGTCACCGCGCCGTATGAGGGCAAGGCCCTCAACGACATCATGGACTTCGGCCACCCGGTGCGGGTGCACGGCGGCGGCGGGATCTCCGACGCCGCCGGGGTGCACGCGCCCGAGCTGACGATGGCCTGTGACGATGACGGGCAGATCTCCGCCGAGCACGAGGCCGACTACGTCCGCGAGGCGTGGCAGCAGGGCTGGGTTCTGCTGGACGGCTGGACCGGCCAGTACTCCTACACCGGCCCGGTCATGCACCCGTCGGAGTTCGTCGGCGGCGGGCTCGAAGCCCACATCCGGCGCACCCCCGGCACCTACGTGACCGTGGTGGTCGACACCGCCGATGAGAGCGAGCCGGCCGGCTGGGCGGTCGCCTTCCGCCCCGACCACGCCGAGAACGGGCACGAGCCGGGCCGGCTGCACTCCTGCGCCGCCTGCGATGCGTTCTGCTACTGCGAGCCCGGCACCGAGATCTGCGTGTACGACGGGCCGCAGCCACACTTCTACCGCCAGCCCCCGCAGATCATCGAGGCCACCGAGGCCGACCAGGGCTGCTGGGTCGAGGGGCACTGGGGCCAGTACGGCCTCGCGCACCTGATCCAGAAGGCCGAGAGCCACGGCTACCCGGTGCCCGAGGTCATCGACCTGGCCGACCGGAAGATGGCCTCGATGAGCCCGCGTCCCGCCGAGAGCCTGACCCTCGATGAGGAGGAAGTGCTGTCCGACGCCGCCGACGGCGTCGAGCGGTGGCTGAACGACAACGTCGCCCCGGACGGCTACTCCTTCGGCTGGTGGGAGATGGAGTTCTACCTGTGGCCGGAATGGCAGTGGGAGGACCCGTACGCCGAGGAGCCGCCGGCCGCGACCGGGCCCGCCGCCGTGGCGGCCACCACCGACGCCGACGCCGGCTACGAGCGGGTCCGCGACATCGCGGACCAGATCACCAGAATTGCAGGTAACTGATCATGAAGCTGTACACCATCGGCTACGGCTCCGACCGTATCGGCATCACCCGCGCGCAGGTGCCCACCGCCCTGCGCGAGGGCGCGCGGGTCTACGAGCTGACCATGCCGCCGGCCAGCTCGCGCAGCTACCGGTCCACCTTCCGCGCCATCGCCGCCGGGGTGCTGAACACCAAGCCCACCGCCCGGTCCCGCTACACGGGCTACCTGACCGGCGAGGAGGCCCGCGTGGCCATCGCCGCCGGACAGGCGGTCGAGTGGCTGACGCCCTGCCTCGACACCGAGGACGCCATGCTGCGCTCCGGTGCCTGGATGCACGCCGGCAGCGCCGCGCACGGCTTCGACGGCGGGCCCGAGGAGCAGTACGCCCCCGAGCCCTGGTGCCGGCAGTGCGGCTGCGGCGAGGGCGGCGGCCAGCACCACGGTGGCATGCCCGAGATCAACGTCCCCGCGTTCACCGAGGACGGCGAGCAGCTCTACGGCCTGGGCGGTGCGGAATGAGCGGGCTGGAGGAAGTCCTGGCCACCGTGGACCGGAACAAGGCGGTCGTCCTCGATTGCCCGGCCTGCGGCAATCCGAGCGGCGGCATCCACGCCCCCGGCTGCGACCCGGCGCGGCGCATCGAGCACCGCATCCGGCAGTTCGCCCGTGCCGGTGACTCGCTCACCATCGAGGGCATCGGGGAACTGTCCCGCGTGATCAGCGCGCTGTCCTGGCAGGCCCAGGAACTGATCTCCGTCCGTGACAACCTGTCCCAGAGCGTCTGGGGCTGCGACTACAAGGATCTGCCATGACCACGCCACTAGGGCTCCCGTACGCCGAGGCGGGGGTGGACGTCAACGGCTACTACCTGACCTGCCCGCGCTGCAAGCGGAAGATCAGGGGCCGCGACATCCCCGCCACCGTGACCGTCCTGGGCCCCGCCGACGAGGCGACCGTCGAGGACACCGAGACCAAGGCCGCGGGCGCGGCCTACGCCACCCACTTCGAGGCCGAGCACGCACCGCCGATGCTGTGCGAGCACCGGCCCTACCCGGGCGCGGCCTACCACTGCTACGCCGACGCCGGCCACTACCGCCCGGCGGGCCACCCGGACGGCGCGGACATGCACCACGACACCGTCATCTGCTGGGATGAGGCGGGGCGGATGACCAACGCCGACGGCAAGCCCATCGAGTAGGCCCCCGGCGGCGATCCACCGCCGGGCCAAGGGGGCGGGCCTTCCTCCAAGGGGGGCAGGAAGGCCCGCCCGCCACCACAGAAAGGATCTCACCCATGCACAAACTACGGATCAGCAGGGCCGCGCTCACGGGCGCGGCTCTTGCCGTTGCGGCAGCCGCCGTCCTGGCGCTCCCGGCCAGCTCGGCCTCAGCGGGCCAGCGCATCCCAGGCCCGTGCGACCAGGGCACCGTCAAGAACGCCATCGGGCTCGGCCCGGGTGGCTACCTCGGCGTGTGGTGGAACCCGGACTCCGACTCCTCGACCACCGACGGCTGCGCCGCGCTGTGGTCCCAGGTGAGGGACTGGTCCGGCAACACCACCTACGGTGGCAAGGTCTACTACGACAACGGCATCCACTCGGTGGCCCACACCAAGGACGGCGGCGCGATGCGCTGGGGCCGGGCGTGGATGTTCATCAACGGCCAGTGCCAGTACAAGACGGAGTACAGCCAGACCGGGCCCACCGGCTGGATCGTCGCCACTTGTCCCTAACCTCGGCTGTGCGGCCCCGCCCGGATGCTCCCCGCCGGGCGGGGCCGCCTGGTGTTTGGCCACCCAGTCCGCGAGGGCCTCGCGCATCGCGTCGGTGTTGGTGATGCCCCGGTCCCGCGCGGTCGCCAGGAACGGCAGCCACAGCTCATCCTCGATCCGCCCCGCGCTGCGGTTGCTTGTAGGCACAAGACCCCTTCCCGGCGGTACAGTGGTCCTCGTGGCTGTAAGTACAGGGGCGCGAGACGGCACACCCCAGGACGTCCGGGTGGCCGACCTGGTGGTGGGCGGGGTATGTGTCGCCGCGACGATCGCCGCACTGGTGCTCTCGTACCGGAACCTGCTGGATTTCGCCACCCATCATGGCAGCCCGCTGTGGGCCGCAGTAGCGTTCCCGTTGATCATTGATGTGTTCGTTGTGGTCGGTGAGGGCAGGCTGTACAGCGCCACCCGCCGCGACGAGGGGTGGTGGATGAAGGGCCGGATGTGGGGCCTGACCCTGTTCGGCCTGGCCGCGTCGATGGCGGGCAACTGGCTGCACTACCAGTACGCCCCGCTGTCGTGGAAGATCGCCGCTGCCGCCGCGCCGTTGTGCGCGGCGATATGCCTGGGCGTCGGGCTCGGGCTGGTCAAGCTGCACACCCGCGGGCAGGACACCGCGCCGTCCGAGGAGCCCCGGCCTGGGGCGGCTTCACGGCGGCGTCCTGCATCTCGTGCGGCGAAGGCCACCCGGGCCCGGCGTCCAGCGGGCACCCCCGACCCGGGCCTGGTGGCCAAGCTGATCGAGGACGCCGGGCACGGGCTGCCGCTGTCCTGGCGGAAAGTCGTGGAACGGCACGGCGTCACCCAGTACGCCGCGCAGAAGGCGATCCCCGCCGCGCGGGCCCACAGCAACGGCGCGGGCTAATTTCCTACGTCACCCCGTCCATGATCGCTCTTAAAGATCGGTCAGATGACGGATGTCTCGCCCTGGGCCGGTTGCCAAAACTGGGCTGGCACCTACGTCACCCCGGAGGAGCCCCCGGATGATGTTCCATCACGGCGTCACTGCGATGCACTTCCACGGCGGCCCGGTAGGCGACGGCCCGATGCACTACCACGGCCTGGGCCTGCTGCACATCTTCGCGCTGAGCGGCTCGGGCGCGATCCTCGCCGCGGGCGCGGTCGCGGCAGCCGCGTCGATCGCGGTAGCGCGGATCAGGGGTCGCAGGTCCCGCACTGCGCCAACCGCCTGACGTCGCCTGGCAGCCGCGCGACCGTGCGCCCGCTGTCCAGGGTGACTGTGATGAGCATCGGCGGCTGGCCACCGGCCGCGTGGTGCCAGGCGGCGTCACACTCCCCCATGCTCCAGTCCCGCAGCGCGGATACCACCCGCCCGTAGCCCTCGCCGGTGACCTCGACCCGGTCGCCGGCCAGCAGCGCGCTCACAGGTCCACCAGCAGCCGGGTGCGGTCCCCCGGCCAGATGGTGACCGAGCAAAACACCACCTGCCGGCTGAACTGGGTGGCCCCGGTGCGGTACTCCACCAGCACCGGCACGCCAGGAGCGATCAGCAGCCGGCCCGCCTCATGCACGGTCGGCATCCGGGCCTCGATCTCCACGGTGAACGTGACCGGGGCGTACCCGATGCCACCCAGGTAGGGGACCGAGCCCTCGGTGATGTCGTCGGGGTAGACCAGCTTGGTGCCCGCCGCTATCAGCCGGGGGAACCACCAGGCCGCGAGGTTATGCGGCCGGCCGGCCGCCGTGCGGAGCTGCTCACGCACGACTACCTGGTCGCGGGGGTCCAGTTCCAGCCACCCGGCCATGCCGCCCGCCTCGGCCGCCCACACTGACAGCTCAACGCCCGCCTCCAGGCCGAGCGCGGCGACGTCGTGCGCCCACGAGTCCGCGCCCGGGGTGGGTGACTGGCCACCAGCCACCCGCGAGGCCGGCCGGGTGACGTGGATCTCCAGCAGCACCCGCTCGGCCACCCGCCGCCGGGCGGTGCCCTCACCGCGGATCAGGCCGCGGGTGGTCAGGTGCTCCAGCGCCCGGCGCACGGTGTTGCGGGACACCCCGTGCTCGCGGGCGAGTTCGGCTTCGGACGGCAGCTCGTCACCCGGGCTGTGCTTGCCGCTGGTGATGTCGTCTTCCAGCGCCTGGGCGACTGTTTTCCACAGGGCCACCGGAATTACCTCCCCGCTGTAGGGACTTGTACCGACAAAGAGCGTACACTCAGGTGTCTACCCGTGACCGTGAGGGAGGCGGCGATGGCAGAGCGTGAGGCACACATCGAGACCGATTCCGGCCGCCATGTTGCCACCATCCGGCTGGACGAGCGGGACGTTCCCGACGGGCTGCAGCGCGCCGCGCAGAACTGGCTGTCGGCCGACGGCTGGGACCGGGACACCTGGCCGGACTTCAAGGTCCGCTCGGGCCGGTATGAGATGAGGGCCGCATGATCGGGCTGCTGCTGGAGTTCATGCTGATCATGTTCGTGCAGGGGGCGATGATCGTTATCCCGGCGGCCATCCTGGCCGGGCTGATGCTGATCATCGGCCGCCGGGCCTGGGCCCAGATCGAAGCCCGCTGGCCATGGCTGATCGTGATCACCGCACCGGAAGGATGGTGGGACTGATGGCTGGCCACCGCCGCCTGCTGGCCGACGGCACCCGGCAGCCGCGCCGCTGTGACGCCCGGCCCGAGCGCTGGCGGGACCAGCTCCAGGCCGCGCCGACCGGTGAGGCGCAGCTCGCCACCGCCTACGACTGGTTCCGGGCCACCGCCGCCCGCTCCGCCGACCGCCAGGCGCTGATGCACCAGGCCGCCACGTTCCTCGCCGGCCTGGCCGCCGGCACCGAGGGGAGAGCCGCATGACCGCGCCCGTCGACCTGCCCGTCCGCCCGACCGAGGAGGAAATCCCGGGGATCAACGCGCACACACGCGCCCGCGCGCGAGAGGACCGGCCGCAGCGGGTCGGCTCCCTCACCGCCGGCACGATCGACCGGGTGCTGAACGGCGCGCTGTCCGGTGCCTCGGTGGTCCACGCCGCGCCGCCCTCGATCATGGCGCTGTGGGCGATGCACCGCACCGCCGCGGAGTACTACTCCGCCGGGGCGCTGCGCTGGCCCCGGCTGGCCTACGGCGCGGTGCACGCCTTCGCGGTCGCGCCGCTGGCCTACCTGCTGGTGTGGTCCGGGGACTCACCGCCCAAGCTGCTGCTGTGCCTCACGGTGCTGACCGTCACCGTGCTGGTCCTGACCGGAGTGATCTAGGAGCTGACCATGACACCGGCTGAATGGGGGCTAATCGCCATCGCCCTCGCCATCACCGCCCACGCCCTGGGCCGGTTCAAGAAAGCCGCCCCGATCGTGGTGTTCATCGGCATCGTGACCGTCGGCACCACCGGCCGCCTGGTCGGCATCCTGGCCCGCGTCCTCATGTTCACGGCCGGGCTGATCGGCAAGCTGGGCGCGCAGATCCTCGGCTACTCCGCAGCGGCGATCTTCGCCGCCATCGTCGCCGTGCTGATCTTCCTGTTCGTACACCACTCGATGCCCCGGCATTCGGGCAAGGGCCACAACTTCTACATCGCCATCGTGCTCGGCGTGCTGGTCGCGGCGGCGGCCACCCCGTTCGCCGCGCTGAACAGCCTGCCGTCCACGGTGTCGCAGGCGTCGACCTCGATCAGCACCGGAGGCTGACATGGAACTGCTGTTTTTCATCGGGCTGTGCTACGCGATCACCCAGGCCTGGGGGGCGTCCACCACGGCGGTCGGCAGGCAGCGCACCGCCGCCCGCACCCGGGCGACCGCCCGGGGCGGGCACTACGACCGGAACAGCAACGCCCGCCGCGCCGCCCGCCAGGCGACCACCGGGTGGTGGATGAACGAGATCCGGCACGGCTTCCCGGTCACCCGCGAGGGGTTCCGCGCCGGGATGAACGACCACCACCACGTCCTGTCAACCACCCGGGCGACCGCCCACCGGGACGAGGCCAAGCGGTCGGCCGAGCGGCGGAAGCTGTGGGACGAGGCGCGGCAGCACTGGCAGGCGGTCACCGCCCAGGGGCACCAGCGCCGCAGCGAGAACCCGGACGGGCCGCCGCTGGCCGACGGCAAGACACCCGGCCGGCGCGCGGTCCCGCTCACCTGGGAGGAGTACGGGCCACTCGGCGGCTGGGTGACACCAACACAGACGGGGCAAGGAAACGGATCAACCAACGGAGGTACACCAGTGAGTGAGAGCAACGGAGCACCGGGCAACGGCGGCGGCGGCGGGTCGGACGCCAGCTACGAGGAGGTCGTCAAGAGCAGCGAGCAGGTCGCCCAGGCCGCCGACAGCCTGGACGTGTCCGCGCTGGAGCAGATCGGCCCGCTGATCGACCAGCTCGGCGGGCTCATCCCCACCGACGGCACCACCCTGGGCATCGGCGCGGACCTGGCCCGTGCCTGCGCCGAGGTCAAGGAGAACCTGAACCGGGTGAAGGATCTGGCCGCCGGGCTGCATGACCGGGTCACCAACACCTACGGGCCCACCCACGAGGCCGTGGCGGCGTCCGGTGAGCAGGCCGCGGAGCCGGCCTTCCACACCACGTAGGGGACCGGTGGCCAAGGCCCGCACCGATGACCGGCCCCGGCGCAAGACGCCGGGGCCGGTTATCGTCACGGCCAACGGCACCGACGCCAAGCACCTGCAGGCCATCCTCGACGCGCAGCAGCGCGGCACCAGGCCCAGTCCCCTGGCCGAGATCCACGTCTTCCGGTTCCGCCACCAGTTGCTGCCGTTCACCTGGCTGGCGCTGATGGCTGCGGGCCCGCTCGCCGCGCTCGCCCGCCACCCGTGGTGGGGTGTGCTTGCCGCGCTCGGCACCCAGGTGTGCGTGGTGATCGCCACCCGGCACCGGGAGAAGTTCTACCGCTGGCACGTCCAGGGCGGGGTGTCCTGGGCGGCGGCCTGGTCGATGGCGCTGATGCCGCTGGGCACCGGCTGGTGGCTGCTGGTCACCCTCGCCGGGTGGTTCATCCCGTACTGCTTCTGGCTGGAGCACTACCGGTGGAAGCCCACCACCGCCGCCGCCCCGCCGCCCGAGACGATCGAGGCCAAGTTCACCCGGCTCGCGGTCACCAAGAAATGGGTGGCGTGGCTGGGCCCGCCGCAGCCGATCGACAACGGCGTCCAGTACGAGATCTGCCTCGACGGCGCGCGGAACGCCATCGACAAGATCCTGTCCTGCGGCACCGACATCGCCGCCACGTTCGAGAAGGCGGTCACCGAGGCGTTCGCGGAGTCCCATCCCGACGGGCGCAAGCACCACGGCCTGCTCACCCTGCTGAACTCGGGCACCCTGGACGCGGTACGGCTGTGGGACGGCATCGGCATCGACCCGCGAACCGGCCGCGCGGTGATCGGCCGGTTCCCCGACGGCAAGCCGGTGCACGAGGCGTTCTACAACCTGCCCGAGGACGGCGTCAAGCACTCGATCTTCGCCGGGGCCGACGGCAGCGGCAAGACCGCCGCGCTGAACCTGTCCCTGGCCATCTCCGCCAGCTCCGGGTACATCGCCCCAGTGATCCTCGACCCGCAGGAAGGCCAGGCGCTGCCCGCCTGGCGGGACGTCGTGCCCTACGCCCGCGGCATCGAGGAGTGCATGACCTGGCTGGCCGCGCTGCACAAGGCGATGTTCGCCCGGTCGGCCTGGATGAGCGAGCTGGAATGGTGCCGCGAGCACGGCGACTGCGGCCGGGGGCGGTGCGGCCCGGCCTGCAAGCGGCGCAGGGGGATGGGGTTCTTCAACCCGTTCATGGTCGACGTGCCGATCATCGAGATCACCATTGACGAGGCCCCGATCCTGCTGGCCTCCAAGGGCGCGGCGGCGCTGATTCTCGACCTGCTGAAGCTCGGCCGCAAGGTCGGCTTCCGGCTGCGGCTGGCCGCCCAGGTGCCGTCCCTGGCCGAGCTGAAGGCCCAGGAGGTCCGGTCCATCCTGGTCGGCGGGAACGTGTGGTGCGGGCGCACCGGGGACGCGGTCACCGGCGGCTACGTCAACCTGCCGAACAACCCCCGCGACCTGCCCCGGTACTTCTCCGACGGCACCCCCACCTGGGGCCTGGGGTATGCCTCCGGGCCGGACAACCGGCCCGAGGTCACGATGCGGACGGACAAGCTGGCCGACCCGTACGAGACCGCGGAGTCGCTGACCATCCGCCACCCCGACAGCCTGGTGTGGGACGTGATGGCCGACACGATCGAGGCGGCGGGGCAGGTGCTAGCGGGCATCCAGGCCGACGCCGAGGCGGCCAGCTCGCGGCAGTTGATGATCCTGCTCGCGCTGGCGAATCGGCCGATGGGCATGGGCGAGCTGATCACCGAGCTGATCGCGGACATGCCGCTGACTACGATCAGCACCGAAGTGGACCGGCTGATCGAGGCGGGCAAGCTGCGCGAGTCCAGCGGCCTGCTGGAGCCGACAGGGAGATGATGAGGACGTGAACGCGAGACGCTGGAACCGCTGGTGGGCCAGCGAGCGGCAGACCCCCGCCGGGCCGGTGCCCCGGCAGCCGAAGCCCGACCCGGTGCCGCCGTGCTACCGCACCAGGCTCGGGTTCATCGTGCACGAGCCCGGCTGCGCCTGCCCGGAGCAGCGGTGAGCACCGCTGAGGCCATCGCCGCGCTGCTGCTGGTCGCGGCCTGCTACGTGCACCCGCGCGGGCTGCTGTTCCCGCGCCGCTGGCGGCAGCGCTGGCGGGCCACCGTCCGCCACGGGGTCCGTGGCAAGCATGACCGGATCACCGCCCGGCTGCGGCGCAAGGTGCTGGCCGCCGACGGCAACCGGTGTGTCGGCTGCGGGGCCACCGCGCGGTCCTCGGGGCACGCGCTGCAGATCGACCACATCACCCCGTGGATCATGGGAGGGCTGACCTGGTACCCGAACCTCGCAGCGCTGTGCAAGGCGTGCAACGGGATGAAGGGCATCTACTGGGTGACCCCCGCCGGCACGGTGTACTACCACGCCACCTGGGGGCGGTCGAGCCTGGAAGGCGCGGCGGCGATCCACGCCGCCGAGCTGCGGGCCCGGCACCGGCCTGGGCGAGTGCTACGATCAGCCCGCTCGGCCTGACCCAGCACGGGGGCGCGGCGGGCCAATGGCCTGCCGCTGCAGGGGGGCCACCACATCGGGGCGGTAAACGACTCGCTAGCCCCGGCCGCGCTCCCGTGCTGTACTTACAAGAGCGCCAGGCTCCCGCCGGGTGCTCGCAGCAGGCGCGGCGCGCATATCCCCGCTGACCCGGCGCGAGCCTGGCCCTACAGCCCCTGACTCCACAGATCCCTGACCATGCGATCAACGCGCCACGCCCGCCAGTGCAGCCAGCGCCAGCGGAAGCCCATGCACCCGCACAGTGAGCACTCCAGCCCGGGACGGTAGTGCTCGTGCGCGCGGCGCTTGTGCACGCAGATGCAGCGCCTCACCAAACCAGCCTAGAACGAATGCCCGATCTGGTCGGCGTTCATGGCGTACTGGAAGTCCATCGCGGAACGCTGCTCCGCGGGCGTGCTGCCCGCCGGCGGGCCGGTGTTGTGCGGGAAGTTCGCCAGCCAGGCCTGGTCGGTCACCTGGCCCAGGTCGGAGAAGTGGATCATCCGGTGGGCCCCGGCGTAGCCGGGCGCGGAGCTGTGCACGTAGGTCTCGTCCACCACCAGGTCACCCGACAGCGGGTGCCAGTAGTACCAGTTCTCGAACAGCAGCAGGGTGGCGTACACGCCGCCGCCGGTCCCGGGCTGGTGGTAGTAGCACAGGTAGGCGTGCTTGGTGCCGTGCTGGATGCAGTGCGGGTCCTCGGCCGACGCCCGTGCCGGGGACAGCGCGAGCAGCCCGAGCGCGAGCGCGAGCGCGGCGGCGGCCCGCCTCACGGCGGCGGCTCCGCAGTCACCGGCAGGCACCCGGTGACCGGGTCGGCGCGGGGGTCCGGTGCGCCGTGCATCTTGTGCTCGGGGTCGAGCTGGCCCATCACCGCGACAATCGGCACCCGGGTGTGCCCGGCCGCCTGCATCCCCGCACACCACGACATCGCCGCCAGCACCCGGTCATGCCACGGGTCGGCGGCCTGGGCGCGGTAGCCGGCCGCCACCGTGCACTTGTGCAGGAGCTTCGCCCACCTGTTCCTGCACTTCTCCCCGCAGTAGGGGCACCGGATGTCCTTGCTCACGGCTCCACCCTGTCATCCACGAAGCCGAGCCGCTCGGTCTTCACCCCGTCGGCGTAGGCGTGCACAAGCAGCGCCGCCTCCTCCGGGTCGCGGGCCTGGGCGATCAGCGCGTTGAGGACCGCGTCGTGGGCGGACACGGTCACGACCTCGGCGTCCCGGGTGGCCAGCACTCCGGTGCCGCGGCTGCCGTCGAGCTGGTAGATCACGTACACGTCGCCCTGCCCGTCGGGGCTCGGCCTGGTGTGCACCTGCCGGACGCTGATCAGGTACGCGCCGGGCACCGTGCCCCAGAAGTCTGGCAGCGCGCCGTTGATCTCCTTCCAGCACACCCGCGGTGGCCCGGTGGGCACTTTGGTGGCGGGCCCGCGGTGCGGCGGGATCAGGTGCGCGGCCACATGCTCGTGGATCGCGGCCTCGCCGGGGGACAGGGTCACGGGTTCACGGTATAGAAGACCGTGCCCGCAGGCAGGTCGAGCTTGGCGAACGCGGCCAGGTCGTCGCCGGTCATGTTGGTCACCCAGATCCGCCAGGCGGTGGCCACCTGCTCGTTGCGGGAGGCCGCCCAGGCCTCCAGGGTGATCGGGTGGGCCTGGGGATGCCGGTAGGCCCCGCTGGCGGTACGCGACGGCGCGGTGGCAACCGGCGCGGGAGCGGGCGCGGGCGCGGCCGGGCGGGGCCACTGCCCGTAGTCCGGCTGGGTGGACCGGTCGTAGTCGCATTCGCACGGGCCCAGCCGCGCGCCGTTCTGGTACTGCTGCAGTTGCGCCCGCTTGTCCCAGTTGCCGCCGGACCAGGCGTAGGTCTGCCAGCCGTACTTGCACACGTTCGCGGACAGCGCCCGCGACAGCGGCCAGTAGCCGCCGTACATGCCGGTGCGGTTGTGCCCGAGCACCGACGCCGCACCCTGCATGTAGGCGTTGATCGAGGGCTGGTCGCCTGGCGGCGCGTCATAGTCGCACGGCGCGAAGTAGATCACCGCGCTGCCCGCGCCGAGCGCGTGCGCCTGCTTGTTCGCCTCGGTGGCATCAGCCACCCCGCCGGCGTGGCCGCGGGCGCAGTCGCGGCCGGTGTCTTCCCACACCAGCACCACGGCCAGCCCGGCCTTGACCAGGTTGGCGAACTCCGGGGCGTTGATGCACTTGGCGTTCGGCAGGTAGGACAGGTACCGGGCGACGAACCGCTTGCCCGCGGCGTGGATCTGCCCGGCGCTGACCCCTGACCCGAAGCTGTAGTCGATGCCCTCGGCCACGGCGGCCTCCCGGCGTGCCAGGCGGGGACCGGCTCTCCCCAGTCAGTGTGTCAGTACGATGGCCGTGCCGGTAGGCCCCGGGGGTGCCGCAGCCCACACGAAGCCACGCGCAGCCGAGCCCAAGCTGCGGTCCCGGGGCGGGCTAGCATCACATCCGTGGACTACAGGCCAGAGATTCTGTCCGGGCAGCGCACCTACGCGGCCACGGCCAGGCCGGACTTCATCATGTTCGCGGCGAAGGTGCCGGCGGGGGTGCGGCTGTACGCCACCCGGCAGGTACCCGCCGGGGTCGAGTTCGGCCTGTCGACCCCGGACCAGGGGGCCAGCCACTTCTGGCACATCGAGGCCGACCTGGAGCACCTGCTGGTGATCACCAAGCCGACCTACCAGGAGTGCATGGCCGAGCTGTTCCGCATCTGGGCCTCCCAGGACGCCGCCGCTGCCGCGGAGCTGCCAGCTCCCGCGCGCAGGGCCATCGGGGCCTAACCGGCACCGGGAGATCACCACATGCCTGACGATGGCGATGTGGCAGATCTGCGCCTGCAGGTCCGAGAGGGTGATCAGGTCCAGCACCGACGCTGCGGTGATCATGCCGAGGATCAGCCCCACGGCCAGCCACGCCCACCACGGGATCAGTGGTAGTTCTTTATGTGCAGGAACGCGGTCACCGCGGTGATCAGGATCGGCAGCACCAGGCTGCCGATCAGCACCAGCGCCAGCGCCCATGCCCGTTCCCTCCTCCCCCGCTCGCTGGCCACGCTGGCCTTGCCCGCCTGCTCCAGCGCGGTGATCCGGTCGGCCAGGCCGCGGTGTTCCTGCTCAGCCCCCGCGAGGGCCTCGGCGTGCCGCTCCAGCACGCCCAGCCGCCGGTCGTTCTCCCGCTGGGTGGCATCCCACCGGCCGAAGGTGACCACATACTCATCGCCGGTGCTCATGGCGGCGGGATGATGCCCGACAGCGCGTCGTCATAGTCGAACTGCGCCGGCGGGCTGCCCTTGGCGACGGTGCCGAACCAGATCCCCGCTAGGTCCCCGCCCATGTAGTCGAGGAACGTGCGGAGCTGGGCGACCAGCGACGGGTCGATGCTGAACGCTGCGGCGAGGTCGGCGTCGGACAGCTTGGCCGCCCAGGCCCGGAACCGCTGGGAGTCGGTGGCCACGTTCCGCCACCGGCTGGCCAGGGCGGAGAAGTCGCCGTTGAGCTGCGCCGGGTCGGGGGTCGCGCCGAGAGGGGGCATATTTCACCTACTGTCGTCGGGTAATTACTTTGTGTAACTTACTTTCAACTGCGGGCCGCTGGACTGCCCCGCGCCGGCGAAGTAGCCGTAGTACCCCAGGCTGTTGGAGTTCTTGAACAGCACCAGCGAGTTCGCCGCTCCGGACGCGAGGTTGGAGGCGATCGAGTTGGGCACGTTCACCCACTTGGCCTGGCCGGGGCTGAAGTGGACCTCGGTCAGGTCGATGCCCGCGCCGCCCGGGTCGCCCGCGGTGGAGCCGAAGGTGGACTTGGCGTCCCAGCCGATGCACGCGGTCATGCCGCTGGAAGACCAGGTGTGGTTGTTGTTCAGGTAGAGCTGCACGTTGGTGATCGTCGCGCCGGACAGGTCCGAGGCCAGCGCGCCGGGGAAGACGAACCAGGTCTTGGACCGGCCGTTGTAGGTGTCGTAGAAGTCGCCGCCCTGGTACATCTTCGAGTCGGTGTTGATCTTCAGGTTGCCGTTGCCGCCGTCGGAGCCCTGGTAGGAGTAGGAGTGGGTGGCGGTGTAGGTCTTGGTGAAGTTCTTGGTGCCCGACCCCGAGCCGCCCGAGGTCGCCAGGACGATCCGGCCGGTGTTGGGCAGCGTCAGGCCCATGTCGTAGATGTAGAACCGGGCGTTGACCTGGGAGTCGTCGCCGGGGTTGGCGTCCAGGGCCTGCAACTGGACCGTCGGCGTCGAGCCGGTGCCGAACGCCTGGTAGGACACCAGGATGCGCCACAGCGCCCCGGCCTGGGACTCGATGTGCTTGGTGATCGCCGGGGACCGGATGTTGGAGAACCCCGAGCTGCCCGACGCCTCCACGCTGCCCTGCATGATCAGCGCGCTGGCGTTGGTCGGCTGGGAGCCGTCGGTGGTGGCGTACACGTTGATCTTGCAGCCGCCGGCACCGGAGAACTGCAGCCACATCGGCTCCAGCACCAGCATGTAGGACCGGTTGGCGGTGGCCTGGAAGTCCAGCTCGTACAGGTAGTACTCGCTGGATGTCGCGGTGGTCGGCAGGTTGGCGGCGAACACGTTGGTCCGGGCGATCAGGCCGGCGGGGAAGCTCGGCACCCAGTCGGTGAGGAAGTCCCGGCCGCCGAGGACCGCGTCCGCGAACGTGCCGGTCTGGCCGGTGATGTTGCCGCCTGAGTCGATCGTGGCCAGGGTGTTGTCACCCCACGGGTCCTGCACGCTGATCACCGACGTCATGCCGGGCATCGCGTTGACCTCCAGGCCCTGGCTGTAGCCGTTGCCGACGGAGTCGACGCCGCCCGAGGGGGAGGTCGAGTAGACCAGGTTGCCCGAGATCTGGATGTTGTCGCCGTAGATCAGCGTGCCCGAGCCGAGGGTGCCGTGGTTGCCGAAGCACACCGCGGCGTACCCGGCGGCGGGGGCGTTGTCCCCCACGGTCAGCGTGGTCAGCGCCCCCGCCGTGAGGGCGGCGTCGGAACAGTCGGTCTCGGAGATGAACGCGCCCGCCTGGGTATACCAGCGGATGCCGACGTAGCCGTTGGTGATGCCGGCGGGGGCCTGCAGGTCCGCGGACACCGCCACCGGGTCGCCGGGCAGCACCGGGATCACCGCAGCGGTGCCGGCGGGGGTGAACGCCACCGGGGAGCCCGCGCCGCTGGCGGTCAGCAGCAGCGCCCCGGTGCCCGTCGAGGACCAGGCCGTGGACTGGGTGAGGCTGCCGGCCGAGGCGGCCCAGCCCATCACCGACCCGGGTGTCTCGAAGTCGTAGTACAGCGGGCCGCGCGGGGTGGACGTGCCGTAGGCCAGCACCTGGGAGCCGATCAGCAGCGGCGCGACGATCGTGGTGGTGTCCACGATCCCGGTGATGACCGTGCCGGCGGCGATGTTCCCGGCGGTGATCGTGCCGGCCGCGATCAGCGAGCCGGTAATCGAGCCGGCGCTGATGGCCCCGCCGCCGAAGGCGTACGGCTGCCAGCCCGTGCCGGACCACTGGGACAGCAGGTTGCCGGACGCGGTGTTGTACCACAGGTCCCCGGCCGCGGGGGAGGCCGGCGCGGTGGGGGAGAAGGTGACCTTGGTCCCGGCGGCGGTGACCGAGAAGGACACCTTGTCCGGGCCGATCGCGGACGGCGGAATCGCCTGCACCACGGTCAGCGGCACCGCGGTCAGGTAGTTGCTCGGCGGCGCGGTCACCCCGGCGTCGTTGACGGTGACCAGGCACACGTAGTAGGTGACGGCGGGCTGCAGCCCGACGATCGGCCGGATGCCCGGCCCGAGCAGGGTGGACTGCAGCGTGGCCGGCCCCGGCGTGAACCCCGGCTGCCCGGAGCAGTGCACCTGCACCCCGGCGAAGTCCGACAGCGGCGGGGAGCCGTCGAACATGTTGCCGTCCCACTGCACCAGGATGCCGCCGATCGTCGCGCCGACCAGGGGATCGGAGCACTGCGGCGGCGGCGCGGCGTTGTAGGCGGCCTGGGCGAACGTGCCGTCGGGCTGCAGGCCGAGGATGAGCTGCGGGTTGCCGGCCGCGTCGTTGATGGTCAGCGCGCCGCCCTCGATCGAGGCGTTGTCCAGGGCGGCGGTGGCCTGGCCGCGTTCCAGCGCGGTGATCCGCTGCTGCAGTTCCGCGAGCTGGCCGCCGAGCGCGGCCAGGGCCGCGGGCAGCGCCGGGCTGGTGCCGTTGACGGTCATAGCGTCCCTGCCTGCCCGCTCTCGGCCAGGTAGGTGAAGCTGTCCGACCTAGCGCAGGTGAGCGTGGCGATGTTGGTGGTGGGGTCCTGCTGGATCTGGGTGATCCGGCCCCAGGTGGTCACGTTCCGCCACCCGGACGCCTGGGTGATGGGGATGTCGTCGCCGGGCCGGAACGAGCCGAACGGCGCGTTGGGGTGGTTGCGGACCACCACGGTGGCTGGGGTGTCGATGGCGATCCGGCTGGCCAGGATCTTCTGCGCCCGGGACTGCATCCGCCCGGAGGACCGGATCGTCTGGTCGGTGTAGACGAACACCCGGCGCAGCCGCCCGTTCGGGCTGGCCACCTGGGCGCGGATCTGCGCGCTGCCCTGCCCGTTGCCCAAGCCGATGACCTCGTTGGCGTACACCGACCCGTCCCGGGAGGTCTGCACCGGGGTGACGATGTTCTCCCCTTCCGCGAACCGCAGCGTGGCCTGGCGGATGCCGATCCGCGGCACGCCGAAGTGCAGCGCGTGCGCCACGCCCTGCTTGGCGGGGCCGGTCCAGGTGTGCTGCTCCCACCAGTCGCACACCACGTCGGACAGGATGGAGGCGATCTCCTGCCCGACGTCGGTGGAGTTCCACCAGTCCAGCGCGAAGACCGTGGTCTTGCCGCCCTGGATCACCGTGCTGCCCTTGGCGTAGCCGTTGTTGTAGGCCGACGACATCGTGAACACGTTCTTGGAGATCTTGCTGATCGTCCGCCAGGTCGAGTCGCCCGCCACCTGCACGAGCTGGCCGGTGGCGAACCCGCCGCTCGGGTCGGTCACGGTGATCGTGGTGTCGCCGGGCTTGATCGCGGCGGCCAGGGTGGTCGAGGCGTACACCGCCCCGGCCGCGAGCTGGGAGCCCAGCAGCACCCCGGACTTCACCGGGTCCAGGGTCATGCCGATGTTGCCGCTGGGCTGGGACTGCACCCAGTTCCACAGGTACCGGACCACGTCCAGGGCCTCGATGCCGCGCTGGTGGTAGGACGCGCCCTCATACGGGATGCCGTTGGGGTAGCCGGCGAACCCGGTGAACGTCGGCGTCCAGGCCGGGCCGGTGTAGGCGGAGGACGTGAGGATGCCGCCGAACTTGATCTCATCGCCCTGCTCCAGGTAGCAGGCGTGCTGCCACTCCTGGCAGACCGGGTTGCCGGTGGCGTCCAGCAGCGCGGCCTGCGGCGGGCTAACGGTGCAGGAGAAGGTGTCGGGCTGGTCCAGGTTCCAGGTGATGCTCGGGCTGGTGATGCCGCGGACCTCGCGGGTGACCCAGGCCCCGGTGAGCACGTTCTGCAGGTGCATCCGGGGCATGCCGGTGAGGATGAACACCGGGGCGGCCACCCGGTAGGCGGGGACCGGCGCGGGCGCGGGGGCGGTGCCCTTGGTAACCTTCAGCCCCTCGGCCGCGCCGGCTCTGTCGGCGGCGGCGGCGGGGATGGTCTCCGCGACCACGAACGAGAAGCCGGGGATGTCGTCCACGCCCGCCGCGGCGTCCCGGGGGAACAGCCCCGGCTGCCAGGACAGCGCCTCCGCAGCCCCGGCCGCGTCGGGCAGCGGCGCGGCCAGCGCGGTGACCAGCCGGTCAACACCAGCGGCCTGGTCGGCGTAGGGCAGCGACACGCCGCTGGTGTTGACCACCAGGGCGTCGGCCGCGCCGGCGGCCTCGTTGATGGTCAGGCTGTGGGAGCCGCCGCCGTTGGGCATCTAGTAGGCCTTCTGCGTCCCGACGAACGCCCGGACGGTCTCCGACCCGGTGTCGACCTCGCCCCACACGTCGTAGGTGATGCCCGCGGTGAGCTGCACCAGGCCGCCGAGCGCCAGCGGGCCGACCGAGCCCTGGGCGATCCAGCCTTTCTGCCGCCCGGCGGGGTCGAGCCAGACGCAGTCGAACCAGGCCGACGGCTCGGCGGGGCGGGTCTCATCCCCCGACGACACCGGCACCGCGAACCGCGCCGGGAGCGCCGCGGTCACCGGGTTGGTCTCGCCGCCGGCGAGGTCGGAGGTCCAGGTGATGTTGATGAACTGCTGCGACACCGCGGCGATCGGCTTGAACGCGGCCATCAGTGCCTCCCACTGTGCCGGGGAAAGATGCGCGGCCCAGCGGGGAGGGCTGATAACAGCCTGCCAGCCGGACGGGCCCGGTGCCACGCGCCAGCGGGCCGGCTCTGCGTGCCCGTTCCACCGGGCCGCCTCCGCACCGGCCCGCCAGGTGGGCTCGGGGGTCAGCAGCACCGCCGAGGCCCGGAAAAGCTCTCCTGCGGCGGCGGCGTCGGCCAGGAACACGTTGGTGGCCAGGCCGGTGACCAGGATGTCACTGGCCGCTGCCACATCGCCACGCGCCGTGGTGACCGAGGCGCTGAGAGCCTCTCTAACGGCCCCGGAGTCGGCCAGCGACGGCTGAGCCGAGACAGCCACTGTGAGGCTGTCAGCGGCAGCCCCGGTGTCAGTGGCGGCCAGTTGTACCGACATGCCCCCCGGCGAGTCGGCGGCGGCCCCAATATCTGCCAATGTGACCACAGCGCCGACCTGGACGCTGATAGCGTCTGCGGCACCGCCCTGGTCGGGGATGCTGAGCGCGGCGGATGGCGCAAGCAGGTCTGCTGCGGAACCAACATCCCCGGGCAGGGCGGCCACGCTGACCGCTACCTGGTCGGCCGCCGCGCCCGCGTCAGGCCAGGAGATCTGCGCACCGACGATGACCGAGATAGCATCGGCTGCGCCGGCCTGGTCGCCGGCGGCGAGAGATGCGGCAGTGACCACACCCTCGGCAGCAGCACCTGTGTCGGCGGCCAGGACGGTGGCGCTGGCGGCCACCTGATCGGCAGCGCCGCCAGCATCACCGAGGGCGATCTGCGCGCCGACCACTACCGCGATAGCGTCGGAAGCGCCGGCCTGGTCGGCCACACCGAGCGATACGGCTGCGGCTACGGCGTCGGCTGCGGCGGCTTGGTCACCGGCCGGGCTGGCACCAGCCACCGCCACCTGATCGGCCGCTCCTGCCGCCTCGGTGAACGTGGCCGCGCCCGCCCCGGTGACCACCACGGCGTCCGCGGCTGCCGCCGCGTCGGGCAGGGACGTGGTCTCGGCCACGCTGACCTGGTCCGCCGCCCCAGCCGCGTCGGTGACCGCGCGGGTCTGGGTGGGGACCGCGAGGACGTCCGCGGCCCCCGCCTGCTCGGCCAGCGGCACCGCGCCCGTGACCGCGATAGCCTCGGCTGCGCCGGCCTGGTCGGGCAGCGGCACCGCCGCGCTGGCCGTGGCCTGTTCGGTTGCGGCTGCGGCCTCCCCGGCCAGGACGGCACCCGCCACGCCGAGCTGCTCGGCCGCGCCGGCCGCATCGGCGTAGCTGACCACCGCGCCGACGACAACCGCGATAGCATCCGCAGCGCCCGCCGCATCGGCGGTGCCCGCGGATGCCGCCACCACCAGGGTGTCTGTCGATCCGGCGGCATCCGCGGCCGGGACGGTCGCGGTCGCGGTGGCCAGCTCGGCCGCGCCCGCCGCCTCGGTGAGCATCCGCGGCTGGGCTTCCACCGCAGCGGCCTGCTCGGGCAGCGGTACCGTGGCGGTGGCCACCGACGCCTCGGCTGATGCTCCGGACTCGGCAAGCGTCACGACAGCCGCTGCCGACTGCTGCTCTGTCGCAGCCGCGGCGTCGGTAACAGCCAGGCTGGCCGCCGTGGTCAGGGTCTCGGCCGCCCCAGCGGCATCTGGGAGGGACGTTGTCTCCGCGACGGTCACCTGGTCGGCCGCGCCCGCTGCCTCATACAGCTCCCGGGGCTGGGCCTCGGCGGCGGCGGCCTGGTCAGTGACACCGACGGCGGCTGTTACGCTCACCGCATCGGCGGCGGCGGCTGCTTCGGAGACAGGAACCGCGGCGGTGGCGGCTGCCGTGTCCGCAGCGGCGGCGGCTTCAGCGAACGGGGCTGAAGCGGTAACAACCGGCTGGTCCGCCGCTGCTGCGGGATCTGCCAGGCCCAGCGCGGCGGACACGCTGAGCGCATCGGCCCCGCCAGCGGCGTCAGCCAGGGCCACTGAAGTGCTGGTGGGGGCGGGCTGGAACTGGTACTGCACCACGTACCACTGGCCGCCGGCGGTGGTCGCGCCGAAGGCTTGGCTTACCCCGGCGGTCCCGGTCCCCAGTTGCTGCCAGGCTGCGGTGTTGTACGGGTTGACCCCGGTGTGGTAGCTGGTGATCAGGGTGAACGGGCTGCTGATCGCGGGAGCGCCACCTGCGTTAGTGGTGGCCAGCAGCACCACGGCGATGTCATTGTCCACGGTGGGGGCCAGGCTGACCGCCGGGGACGTGGAGACGCCGTTGGCCGGGGCGGCCGATTTCTTGTCCAGCGGGCCCGCGCCGGGGACGTCGATCAGCAGGATCTGCACGTTGCCGGTCTGCGCTGAGGGCTCGGTCGCGGTCACGATGTCGCCGCTGGCCAGGGCTACGGTGGGCCCGCCGCCTGGCCCGCCGGTCGCACCCGGCGACCGGAAGAACGTGGTCATCGGGACGTTGACCTGCGACTGGGTGTCCAGCGTGTAGACGTTGCCCTTGGCGTCGGCCAGCGCGCTGATGTCACAGGCCGTCGCCTGCGTGGTGACCACGGCCAGCAGCGTGTCCCCGGCGCTGGTCGGTGTGCTCACCGTGGCGGTGCGGCTGGTGCCCGAGCCGGTGGTCAGCCCAGTGGCGACGACGAACGGGATACTGGGGCCGGCTGCCACCGAGGCGTCGGCGGCCCCAGCCGCGTCCGCCAGGGTGATCGAGGCAGCGGTCGCTTGCGCGGGGAGGACCGGGATGCCCGGCCCGCGCCAGACATTCGCGGCTGCGCCGCGCATCACAGCCCCCTAGCGGCTAGACGGCGGGCTCGGCCCACCACACGGCGGGGATCACGTTCACTGCGGCCGGGGCCTGGCAGCGAATACGCAGGAACCGGGACACCCCGACCCGGGGGCGGCACGCCTCGGGGAACCAGATCCCGTAGCCCGCCTGCGGGTGGACGTGGTCGGCGTCGAGCTGGCGAACGGTGGTCATCGTGCCTTCCACGGAGGCGTTGTAACCGGTCGCGGATGTGCCGCCGACGCACAGCGAGGCGGGCTGCTGGGCGTTGCCGTAGGTGTCGGGGGTCAGCGCGGTCACCGTGGCGGCCACGTCGCCGTCGATGAGCTGGCAGATCACCGGCACTGCGGTACCGGACGCGCCGTCGAAGGACACCTGCCAGCCGAGCACCAGGATGTCGGTGGTCGACGGCGTGGCAACCTGCAGCACTGTCTTGGCGGTGCCGCCGACCAGGGCCACCACCACCGGCATGAACGGCGACGTGGTGGCCCGGGGGATCGCGTTGTACTCACTCATGTCATCTCCCGTAGGTTGCGCCGCTGCGGCTGCTGGACAGGCGGAGGGTGATGGCGGGGTAGCGCATCCTGACCTGCTGTGGCAGCAGCGAGGCGGGTGCACCGGCTGCCGAGCGGACCACCAGCGTCACCGCCTGCGGGGCCAGGGTGCCGCTGCTGGTTGTGGCCGTGGACGACTGGGCACCCGTGGCGGTAGCGGCGGACAGGGCCAGCGAAGCGGCCATGCTGGAGGCGTTCGTGGCCGTGGCTACCGCGCTGGACACCTGCGCGGCGACGGACATCCCCGCCGGGGTGGACCAGGTGATTGTGGCACCTGAGGTGGAGGTGCCCGCCGACCAGAACACCAGCAGCAGGTCGCTGGCGGACGCGGGGGTGATGGACGAGGTTGCCATCGCGTACGGGGACGCCGGCGCGCTGGCCGGGCCGGCGTCGGTGACGATGGTCACCCCGTCCTCGGGGGTGGTGCCGTCCGCGCCCTGCACCGCCGTGGACACGCAGCCGAACCGGCCCGAGGTCCCGGTGATCACCGGGGCGGCGTCACCAGCCTGCAGAACCCGCCGGTACACCGCAGCCTCCGAGGAGGTAGACGACGCGGCGTGGAAGCTGGCCAGTATGTTCACCCACCCGGTGGGGGCGGCACCGAGCGCCCCGGTCGCGGCCCGCAGGCCGGCGAACACATAGCACACGTCCCCCGCCGCCCACCCGGACGGCAGGGGAACGGTGCAGGACGCCTCGGCGGCGGCGGTGGTCGCGTAGGTGGCGGAGGCGCGGACGGATGCGGCCACAGCTCAGCTAACCGTGCCCGAGCCCGAGGGGTAGCCGAAGGAGATCGTCTCGGTGGCGGTCCAGGTCTGGCCGGCCGCCTTGGTGCCCTGGGCGCTGACGCCCCGGTTGAAGAACGTGCCGCCCGTGGTGGCGTTGGACACGGAGTCCGCGGTGCCGGCGTCGGAGCCGAACTCGTTCCAGGCGAAGTTGGCCTGGGCGGTGCCGAACACCGACGTGAACGTGAGCGTCGGCGGCGAGGAGCCGGTGGCGATCGTGGGTGCGCCCGAGCACAGCTTGAAGTAGCTGGTCGTGGACGCGGCCCCGGTGTCGCCCTGCAGGGTGGTCTGCGCGTACGCCGCCGCGGTGGAGCTGGTCCCGACCCCGATCCGGGCGTTGGCCGCGCCGAACTTGGGGGACATCGTGGACCCGGCCACCCCGCCGAGCAGTGCCACCCACCCGGCCTGGACGATCATGTTGCAGTCGTAGTCGGTGGTGTCCTCATAAGGCGCGACCATGAAGTGCTCGAAGATCCGCGGCGTCAGCTCGCGGACCCCGGCGTAGCGGGTGCCGCCGTTGCGGACCTTGCGGGCCACGTAGGCGGTCTGGCTGGCGTCCCAGCGCCGGACCCGGAAGTCGGTGTGGACCCCAGCCGCGTCGGCGTGCGGGGCACCAGCCCCGACCACCAGCTTCTCGGCCGCTCCCACCAGATGTGGATTGGACATGATCTTGCTTCCTTTCGGTTAGGCCACTGCGGCCGACTGCTGGAAGGTGAGGACGATCGACGTGCCCCCGCCTTCATCGACGCCCATGATCCCGCCGCCGCTGGGCGTGGAGATCTGGGCCATTTGCAGGGTCTGGGTGGTGCCGCGGATCGAGGCGGGGATGGCCACCTGGCCGCCGCCGCCGAGGGTGTGCCGGTAGGGCCCGGCGGCGGCCTGGATCGAGGTCAGGGTCTGCGGGAACGCCACCGTCGGCGCGGTCACCGACGCGCCGAACACCGGCCATACGAAGCCGCGGGCCCAGCCAGAGTTCCAGCCGGCCTCCCCGATCTGCCACATCAGGATGCAGGTGGTCGCCCAGGCCGGGATCGGCACCTGCCAGGACGCGCCCGGCGGCCACCGCACGGCAGTGCTGGACGACGTGGTCCAGTTGGTGGGCGAGCCGGGCCCGGCCGCGAACAACTGCACGGTCTGGGTCTGCGGGATCGCCACCTGGCGCAGGTCGTGGATGTAGGAGTTCTGCACCACCGACGTCGAGGCGGGCATGTCGATCCGGGCCAGGGGGATGCAGGACTGGCCGCCGGGCGGAGTGGTCGCGCCCGCGGACACCCCGGAGATCACCCGGGGGAAGACGATCTGCCCGGAAGCAGGGTTGCCCCACGGCGACCCGGACCAGGTGGGGTCCTCGGCGCGGGCGACGATCATGTCCGACCGGATGGACCCGCCGGTCGCGCCAATGGTCAGCGTGGAATCCAGGCCGATGTTCCACGAGTGGTAGGAGCCCTGGTAGCTCGCCTCGACGCCCTGGATGACCACCTGCCCGGGGTCGATCGTGATGCCCGCGCTCGGCGTGGCGGTCGCCCGCACGATGCAGTCCAGGTGCCCGACGACGCCCTGCGCGCCGAGGGTGGCGGCCTGCAGCATCAGCCGCGCGTAGGCGGCGTCCACGGCGTTGCCGTCGACCGCCCAGACGGCTGTGGTGAAGGTCATGACAGCGTGCCTCCGATCGCGGGCCAGGCGTTCCGCCACTTGATGACGCAGGTGGCCGTGCCGGTGTAGTCGGTGCCGGTGAACCGGGCCAGGGTCGAGCCCTGCGGGAGCTGGAAGTTGATCATCGGGTTGCCGGTGAGCGCGCCCGCCGCGGAGGCGGTGCCGATCATCGCGGTGCGGGCCCACGGCCGGGTGTCGATGACCAGGGACTGGCCACCCGGCAGCACGCCCTGGTAGGCGATGGCCACCGGGGTGTTGACGTAGGCCAGCCCGGGGTTGGTGCACGGCCCGGTGAAGGTGATCACCGGCCAGGTGGGCGCGGGCCCGGTGTTGGTGAGCGCGTTCTGCTGGTAGTTGATCGCGGACGCCCACTGGAACGGCGGGGTGACCGGGAACGTCAGCGTGCCCAGGTAGGACGGCACCTGGGTGAGGGTCAGGCTGTTCTCGGTCTCGGAATACCAGGTGCAGTCGGCGGCCTGGAACTGCGCGGTCCACGGCACCGCGCCCTGGTTGGCCGCGCCGTAGGCCGGCTGGATCTTGCGGCCCCTGCCGTAGGCGCGGCGGGTCACGTTGGACACCGGGTACCAAGCCCGGAGGATCTGCACGGTGCCGTTGACCAGCCGCACGCCCGGGTCGGTCCACTTGCCCGCGAGGGTGGAGAAGGCGTCCAGCGCGCCCTTGCCGTTGGCGTTGATGTAGGCCACGCCGGTCTGGGTGACCGACATGCCCGGCAGTGTGTCGACGCCGAAGATCTGCCCGTCGTGCCCGGTGACTGCGGTGTCCTGGGTGGTCATCGTGCCGGTGTCGACGGCGGTGTTCTGCACCAGCAGGGCGGTGCCCCAGCCGTAGATCACCGCGTTCGGGTCGCCGCCGGGCATGTCCGCGCCGATCGAGTACTGGCCCTGGGCGAGAACTACCTCGGCCATGTCAGGTCACCCCCGTGAACGTCTGCTGGCGGCTGGCCTGCAACTGCCAGGTGACCTCGTTGAGGGCCTGGGCGACGGTGGAGCCCTCGGGCAGCATCACGTACAGGTCGCGGAACCCGCCGAGGCCGCCCCGGCCAGCTCCGCCGCCGCGGGACATCTCGTGCGCGGCCTCCGCGAACTTGACGAACGCCGCGCTCTGCTGCGGGTTGAGCACCGCCTCGGGGCGGCCGGTGGCGTTGGCGTACGCCCCGCCGGGCAGCATCCAGCCGCCGTTGTCCATGAACTGCCGGTACGCGCCAGTCAGGTAGGTCACCCACGGGCTGAAGCCGCCGGCCTGGAAGTACTTGCGCACCGCGTTGCGGGCGTTGATGAACGGGTTGAAGATGTTGCCCGGGAAGACCTGGCCGAGGATCTGGAACAGCCCGGACGCGCCCGAGGGGTTGCGGGCCCGGGGGTTGCCGCCGGACTCCGCGAGCGCGATGGCGGCGGCGATGTGCGCCGCGGAGGCCGGGCCACCGGCCGACTCCCACAGCCGCTCCAGGCCGCCCAGGGTCCATGTGCCCGACGCCAGCCCGGTGCCTGGCGCGCGGAACCCGCCGGGTGGCACGCCGAACCCGGAGATCGCGCCCGAGCTGCCGATGATCGAGTCGAACCGGGTGCCGAAGCCGGTGCCGAAGGCGTCGACCATCCGGTTGGGCCCGACGACGATGCCGACGTGGCCGGGCATGCCCTGGGTGCCGTCCGCGCCGGCGAAGAACGCCAGGCCGCCGGGGACCGGCCGCGCGGTGTGCTGCGCCCAGCCGAACTGCTCGTCCGCGGTGCGCGGCGGCTGGTAGCCGAAGTGCCGGTACACCCATTCCACGAACCCGGAGCAGTCCCAGCCCTGCGGGGTGGTGCCGCCCCAGACATAGGGCACCTTGCCGATGAACGACTCGGCGTACCGGACGATCGCGTTGCTGCTGCCCGCCCCGGCCTGGCCGATCAGCCAGTGCACGATGTCCTTCAGCACGGTGTTGGTCATCCCGCCGAGCAGCCGGGCCATGCCCGCGGTCGCGCCGCCGGCCCCCTTGGCCCCGACCAGGTCCATCACCGCGTTGGACAGCGCCTGAGTGTTGCCGCTGAACAGCGCCGCGGTGATCTTGCCAATGTCCGCAGCCTTGTGGAAGAACCCGGCGATCGGGCTGCCGACGTTGTGGGTGGCCCGCTGCTGGCCGAAGTGCGGCTGGTCCGGGCGGACCACGCCGCCCTGCTGATAGCCGGGCACGCCGACGGCGGCGAAGATGTCCGCCAGGACGCTGCTGTGCTCCTTGGACACCACGGTCTCGCCGGACTCCAGCAGCGCCGGCCACCGGTCACCGCCGCCCCAGCCGGGCAGCCGGCCACCCTTGGCCAGGCCGGCGATGTGGAACGGGGCGATCTTGATGGAGCCCAGGCCGATCTTGCTCACGATCCAGTCGAACGCGCTGATCAGCCCATCGAGCACGTTGTTGACCACCCAGTTCACCGGGGTCCAGACGATCCGCTTGATGTCGTCCCACTTCTGGCCGATGAAGGTGACCGCGTCGTGGAAGGCACCGGGGATGTCCTTGGTCACGAAGTTGACCAGCGGCGCGAAGATGTCGTCGTGGATGAAGTGCCAGGCGTCCAGCCCGGCCTGCTTGATGTCGTCCCACGCCTGTTTCCAGTGGTCGCGGACGAACCCGACGGCTAGCCGGATCAGCGTCAGCCCGGGGACCAGCCACTGGCCCCAGCCGTGGGTGAGGAAGTTCCAGGCGGCCTCGGCCACGGTCTTGATGCCGTTCCACACCGTCTTCCAGTGCGTCCACAGCAGGAGCACGATGCCGATCAAGGCGGCCACGCCGAGCGCGAACAGGCCGATCGGGTTGGCGTCGAGGGCGATGTCGAGGATCGCCTGGAAGACCCCCCACAGCTTGATCAGCCCGACCAGGGCGGTCAGCGCGATGACGATGCTGGCCAGCACGTTCGGCGGGATCGCGGTCATGATCGCGTTCAGCCCGGACGCGATGCCCTCGATGATGCCCGCGGCTACCCCGGTGAACAGGCCGAAGAACTGGATCAGCACCGGCAGCAGCGGCGGCAGCAGCACCGCGAGCTGGGCGAGGATCGAGTCCGCGAGGGTGAGCAGCGGCGGGACCAGCTTGACGATGGTGTCAACCAGGGTCTGGGTGAACAGCCCGGCGAAACGGGTCAGCGGCGGCAGCAGCGGCGGGAGGATCTTGGCCAACAGCCCGAGGGCATCACGGACCAGCCGGACCAGCGACGGCATCAGCGCTTCGACGGCCTTGGCCACCCCGGACACCAGGATCGCGCTGACCTGGGCGAGGAACTTGATCAGCGGCGGCAGGATCGGCACCAGGCCGCGGACCAGGGCGTTGATGAGCTGGCCGAGGGGCTTGGCGATTGCCTCGAAGGCCGAGCCGATGGTGGCGAACACCCCGCTGGACTCCAGGGTGGTGACAAGCTGGGTGAACACCTTGGCGACGATGTCGAGGGACGGGGCGATGGCGGCCAGCAGCTTGGCCAGCGCCACCAGGGCATCGGAAAGATCTCTCAGGACCGCGCCCGCCAGCCCGGCGATCATCTTGCCGATGATGATCAGGGCCGGCTCCAGCGCCTTCAGCGCACCAGCGAAGGCACCGATGACCGGCGCGAGGGCACGGGCGAACATCCCGGCCAGCCGGGCGATGATCGGCAGCAGCGAGCCGACCACGTCGAAGATTGCCTTCAGCAGCACCGCGCTCTGCCGCAGCACCGGGGCCATCAGGGTGAACATCTGGCCGAGATCACGGCCCAGGGTGCCGAGGATCTGGGAGAACACCCGGATGGCGGGCATGCTGGCCCGCAGCAGCGTGACCAGGCCGGGCAGGAACCCGCGGACAAGCTGGCCGATGCCGTCCAGCAGCGGCCGGATCAGCGGCGCGGCGGCCCGGAAGGCCTGCCCGAGACCGGGCAGCACGTCATGCGCGATGTCGACCAGGCCGTGCAGGAACGGCTGGATCAGGGTCGCCGCCCCGGAGAAGAAGGCCCGCAGATCCGGCTGGATCTGCTTCATCAGCTTGGGGATCTCGCCCAGGGCGGTGCGCAGCGGGCCGAGCATCGTCTTGGCCCCGTCGAGCAGCCCTTCCTGCAGCGCCTTCCCGGCGGCCTGGCCCTGGGCGTACAGCGGGCCCTGGGCCTGCTTGGTGCCGATCAGTGTCTTGGCGGACAGGGCGATAGCGCCGAGGCCGAGCGCCCCGGTGCCGAGCGCGGCGGCCGGGGCGAGCAGCGCGGGCAGCGCGCCGATGCCCAGTGCACCCGCCCCGGCGATGGTGGCTGTTCGCGCGCCGATGCCCAGCACGCCGGGACCGATGCCGCCCAGGGTGCGGGAGAAGAACCCGCGGGCGTTGCCCGCCGCGCCGGCGGTAGACCCGCCCCTGCCGAAGATGGAATGCAGCACGCCGAACATGCCGCCGCGGCGCTTGGCATCCTCGGTGACCTGGCGGTCGAGCCGCTCGAAGCTGCGCCGGGTCTCCTGCTCGGACTGGGCGTCGACCTTCGGGGTGATGCGGATCTCGTGCTCGCCGCGCTCGAACGCCTCTACCTTGGCGACGTCCTCACGCAGCTTGCGCTCGAAGTCGGCGTCATCGAGGTCCAGGTGGGCGATGATCGTGCCGGCGTCGAACGCCATCACTCACCACCCCGTTTCGCTTCCAGCTCGGCACGCATGCCGGTGATGTCGATCACGTCGGCCACCTGCGCGGTGCGCTGCTGCGGCCCCCCTGCCTCGGCGGCGGGGAACGCGCCCTCGCCCTCGCGGCCGAAGGTGACCGTGCCGTCGGCCTCCAGGCCGTCGGTGTAGGCCCGCTGGATGTCCCAGCTCAGCGCGTCCCATTCGTCCGGGCCCAGTCCGAAGTACCGGCGCGCGAGGTAGAGGATTACCCGGCGTGAGCGGACGGCAGAGACTTCACTACCGCCTGCCCAGCGCCGGTCTCGGCTTCCGGGTTGACCACTTCCTTCTGCAGCCAGCCGTAGAACCTGACCCGGGCCCGCATCGGCAGCGCTAGGAGCTGCGCCTGGGTGGGGGAGTCGCCGCACAGCTCCGCAAACAGGCCCGCCACGTCGGCCATCAGCTTGACGAACGCCTCGCCGGTCACCGACGACAAGGCCTCCAGCATCTGGTCCGGGGAGGCGTCCTCGCCCAGGTCCATCCCGGCCAGGCCCTGGGCGCTGGTGTACATCGTTTTGAGCCCGTCGAGGAACCGGCCGATCGCCGCGTCGGTCGGCTCGGGGATGGTGCCCTTGGCGTTCGCCAGTTCCTTGGGCCAGCCGGGGGCGGTCCTGCCGCCGACCTTGCCGGTGAAGTCCCATTCCAGGGACTCGACAACGGCGGCGGCGTCGAATGCTGGCATGGGCGGCTCCTCAGCTCGTGGCTATCGCGGTCAGGTCGGTCCAGGTGATCTGGGCGAACGGGCAGGTGGCGTTCAATGTCAACGGGTACAAGCGCTGCTGGGCGGCCCTGCGGTAAGCGGTTTGCACCTGGCCCGCGGACATCACCTGCGGAATCGACAGCACCCGGGCGAAGCCGTTCTGGTTCTTGCCGATCACCGCCACCGCCATCGCGGCGAAGTTGGTGGACAGCGTCAGCACCGACTTGCCCGGCTGGCCCGCCCCGGCCGGTGTCACCGCGATCGAGCCGCCGTTGCCCCACGCGAGGTTGACGTTGGTGAGGGTCTCCTCCGACAGCGAACAGGTGACCTGCAGCGTGGCCGTGTTGACAATCACCGCCACCGGGGTGGGCTGCTCCTCGATGTTGATGTCCTGCGTGGAGGGGTTGAACGTAACCGTGAGGCCGGCCTCGGTCGCGCCAATGTAGCCCCAGCCCAGGCTGGTCCACGAGGTCGCCACGCCCAGGTTCTGGTCTGACGGCAGGGCGGTGCCGGGCACGGCGGTGAACATGATGCCGACGCCATACAAGACGTTCTGGGTGGTGTAGTTCGGGGGCGTGTAAACAAGCGGCGGACCTGCCATGTCAGCTCTCCTGGGTGAGTGTCACGCCAGCCTCGGCGGCGGCGGCGGTGAGCGGGGCCACCAGATGAGCGGGCACCGTGGTGGGGTCGGCGGTCACGGTCACGCCGCCGTAGATGAACTCCGAATGCGGCTCCCCGACCGTCATCACCGCCGCCTCGCCGGCGTCGACCAGCGCGGTGGCCTGGCGAGCCTGGAGGGCCAGGAGCTGCTCGCGCTCGGCGTCAGACAGCGGCCCGGTCGCGGGCTTGACGGCGGGGGCCTCAGCCTGCGGCGCGGGAGGCGGCGTGGCGGCCGGGGCGGCGGGCTCGGTCATGACGGGGCCTCCTAAGCGGGGATCAGGGACATAGCACGGACGGCCAGCGTGGTGGTGGTGGTGAAGTCCACGACCACCGAGCCCTGCGCGGCGGCGGTGAGCGCCTGGGTGTTGATCGCCCCGGCGTAGGTGACCAGGGTCGGGGCCTGCTGGTTGTAGGTGGCGGCGTTCCACGGGCCGAGCCAGCCGACCGTGTTGGCGGCGATCGTGTACTGGTAGACGGTGGCCGGGATCACCTGGCCGGTGTTGCCCACCAGGTCCCCGACCAGCACCTGGGTCACGCCGGCTGGGGTCGCGCCGCAGGCGTAGACCAGGATGACGTTGCCGCCGGGGTTGGGCAGCATCACGCCGAGCGTGGTGGACCACGCGGTGATCGCGCTCGGGGAGCCGAGGTCGTAGCCGGGCGAGGCGGCGGTGAGGAACGTGCTCCCGGCCGCGCCGAGGTTCAGCGGGATCGGGGCCAGGGTGACCCGTGGTCCGGTGGCCATGTCAGGCTCCCATCACGATCGTGTAATTCGCGGTGAAGTCGATGCGCCGGTCGGCGGGGTCGTACGGCAGCGGAGACGGCCCGGAGCCGACCCGGTTGGCAGCCACCAGCCACACCCCGTCCACCTGGACGGGGAAGGCCGCCCCGGTGATCAGGTCATCGAGCAGCCCGGCGGTCTCCTCGGTCCCGAGCGGGTCGTCCGGGGCCCCGCGGACCCGGGCCTGGAAGTTGCTGGCGTCGGTGGCCCGTTCCTCGGTGGTGAAGCCGGGCCCGCCGCCGCCGGTGATGACCACCACCCGGTCGGGCTCCTCGGGCACGTACGGGCCGGGCAGCACCGGCCAGGCCAGTTCCTGCCGGTCGTCCCAGCCGAGGCCCGTGATCCAGTCGATGATCACCTGCGTCTGCGCGGTCACAGCGCACCAGTCCTCGGCGGCGGCAGGCCCATCCGGCCGCGAATGGTGTTGTGCCAGTAGATCCAGCCCTTCAGCGCGCCGGGCATGCCCGCCCACCGCCACCGCAGCTTCTGCCGCAGCTCGGCCTCGGTCAGCCGGTGCCGCTTGGGGGACCGGTCGTAGACCAGTTCCTCGCCGCGGCGAACCTCGGGGTGCCCGGAGTGGATCAGGTCCCCGAACTCCCACGGCGCGGCCAGCTCGGCCAGGTCGGACAGATCCTCCATGGCGAAGGCCATCGCCCGGTTGGGGCCCTCGGCCAGGTAGGTGTCCGCGATATTGGCCAGCCAGACCCGGTAATGGTCGAACAGCGGGCGCTCCAGATACTTGGGGCCACCGCCGCGGGGGTGGTTCAGGTCGAGCCGCTCGTGCTGGTAGTGGGCGTAAATCTGGTCGACGGTGACGCTGCCGCGCAGCAAGCCGTCACCCGCGCGGGTCCGCTGCAACAGATCCGCGGCGTGCGCCGGGAAGGTCCCGCCGGTCACGGGTAGGGCCACCAGTCGGTGAGCATGTCCCGGCGGCCCATCTGGTCCGGCGGGGAGGACACGGCCAGGTACCCGGTGGTCGGGTCGTAGCGGGTGTTGGAATCGTCGGGGGTGAAGATGTTCGGGATCGAGTTGATCACCCGGGCGGCGGTGCCGGTGCCCGCAGCCCCAGGGGCCTGCGCGGCGGCGAAGTCGATGTTGACCACGCCCTGGCGGATGTCATCGAGCACCTTGACCGCGGCGGTGTACCGCAGGATCACCGGGTGGTTGGGGCCCATCTCCTTCTGCTTGGCGTAATAGGTGCTCGCCCACCAGGCCGCGAGGTCGAGGGTCAGGTCACGGACGATGCCGGGCATCGACCCGTCGGTGGGGTCGTAGACCTCGTCGGTGTAGGTGGTGACCCGGTTGGAGGCCGCCTCCAGCGCGAGGGTGAGCTGTTCGTCGGACAACTGGGCAGCGGTGCCTGTGCCCGCGTCGGTGCTGTCCAGCACCAGGCGCAGGTCATCGACGCTCGCATACGTCACCGCTGCCGGGGTCGTCATCCAGGCCCGCTCCCCGCCGATACCGCCTGCTGGCTGGGCGCGTCGAGCTGCAGCAGGTTGCTGGTGCCGCCGTAGGCGGTCTCCAGCGGGTGGCCGGCCGGGATGTCGACCACGGTGCCGGCCCGGGTGTGGATGATGCCGCCGTCCCAGGGCACGTCGACTGTGGTGATCACCATGCGGGGGTTGGCAGCCACGGGGTTTCCTCCTAGTTGGTCAGGCCGGCGTGCCCGACGGTGTCCTGGCCGTCCACGAACGTGCGCAGGTTGCCCGCGCCGATCTGGGCGTACAGCGGCCCGGCGGGGTCGAGCATGATCACCTGGCCGATCGGGTAGCTGGTCGCCCAGATCGGCCCGCCCGTGGTGGCGGCCGAGCCGTAGCCGGCCGCCCCGGCCGTGCCGGGCTCCCCCGCCACGACAGTCGCCGCCGCGCCGGGGTTGACGATCACGGTGGCGGTGAGCACGTACCGGTTGACGGCCATCAGAACCCCCACGGTGCTGCGGGGATGACCGCGCCCTGGGTGCCGAAGCCGGTGTAGGTGACGGCGTCCGCGAGCTGCCCGAAGGTAGCCCCGCTGGAGTGCGACCGGACGGCGGCGGTCACGGGGATCGAAGTGGCGGTGGCGCTGCCGCTTACCGTGAGTACCTCCGTGAGCTGGCCGGTGTCATACAGCAGCACCATGCCGTTCGTGAAGGACACGCCACCGGAGGCCACCCCGATCGCCGTGCCGCCGGGCGCGAGCGCTGCGTTGCTGGTGCCGGTGGGAGCAGCAGCGGACAGCGTGTAGTACCACTCGCAGCCCGAGCAGCGGAAGCTGGTGGCCCCGTCGATCCCCACGAACGACCGGAGTATCCGGCACCGCGGGCAGGTGAGCCGGATGCTGGTGGGGACGGCGACGGCCATAACTCAGCTCCTCGATCCTGCCCGTGCCGGGGCACGCCGGGCCCGCGGCGGGATGTCGACCGCGTCCACGGGTGACGCTGTCTCGTCGCCGGGCTGCGGCTCGTTCGCCTCGGGCGGCTCGGTGGTGATGATCTGGCTGGAGCCCGCCGGGTCCGGGCGGGTGTCCGCGCCGGGGCCGGGCACGCCGACGATCAGGCCGGTGCGCCGGCTGACCTGGATGCCCGAGAGCTGCCGGGGCAGGATGCGGGGCCGCTCACCGCCGTCCTTGGCCGGGCGGATCATGGCGATGGCTTTGAGCGGCGGCCGGAACAGGTCGGCCTGGGCATCGGTCAGCTCGATGGTCTCCCCGGCGAACACCAGGTCGGTCTCCTTGCCGGCGTCACCCTCGCGGGGCACCGACAGGTTGACGATCGCTTCGTAGGCCGACATCACACCCCGCTCAGCAGCGCGATGGCCAGCGGCTGGTCCAGGCCGAGCGCGGCGGCCCGCTGGACGTCCGACCGCCAGGTCTTGCGCGGTTCGTCGCGGTACAGCGGCCCGGCCATGAACGGCAGCTCATCGGAGAAGAACCCGCAGCGCTGCCGCTGCATGACGATGGCGTTGCCGGCGGGGATCTGCCGGGACACCATCACGTCGAGGTTGAGGATCTTCTGCGGCAGCACGCCTGTGTACAGCAGGTTCTCGCTGGCGATGTCACCGACGTACGGCGCGGCGAACGTGTTGCTCTGCAGCAGCGTGTTCTTGGTGCCGTGGTTGATGATCAGCGTGTCGGCCTCGAAGCCCAGCCACTGGGTCAGCCCGGTCGGGCTGGTGGTGGCGGCGTTCTCCACCAGGTAGCAGGCCTGGGCGAGGTCGGCGCGGATCGTCGCCGCCGCGGACGCCCAGGTGTTGGCCACCGCGAGGGTCTGGATGCTGACGTTGGCCACCACCGCGGCGTAGAACGCCGTGTTCCAGCTATAGGTCATCGTGTTCTTGACCTGCAGCAACTGCCGGGTGACCGGGTCGACCACCTGGCGGCGGCGCATCTCGTCGGACACCATGATCGCCATGGCGCGCTCGTGCGCGAAGACCACCCGGGGGATGCCGATCGAGGTTGGCACGATCGGCACTTCAGCGAACTCAGCGCGGATCTCGGGGAAGTCGTCGGCGTACAGCGGCGTCGACTCCGCGTAGCGGACAGCGCCGCTCGGGGTGTTGCCGCCGTTGCGCAGCACGGAGTCCACGATGAACTCGTTCTGCGTCAGGTCGAGGATGAGCTGCGGGATGACCAGCGGGTCCTTCAGCAGCTCGTTGACGGTAACTCTGGGGCCATCGCTGTACCCGCGTGCGGCGACCGGCATCGGTCAGCTCCTCTCAGAAAATCCTGGCCCGGCCCAGGAAGAAGCTGGATGCGCCGATGCCGCCGATCTGCTGCGTGAGCTGACCGGCGGCCACGCCGCCCGGGTGGGTGCAGCGGCCGATCACCTGGTCGAAGGTGCCCGCGCCGATGGTGACGGCGGTGCCGTTAGCTCCCGTGATGATCAGCGCGCCTGGCGCAGTCGCGCCGGCGTACCAGACCCAGATGTCCACCGGGCCGTGGTAGACGCCGGTGAAGTCGGTGAGCACGCTGATGTCGAGCTGGGGCTCGCCGTAGGTGTTGGTGGCAGGCGGGATCTGGGAGGCCAGCACGTTGGCATCCCCGCCGGCCACACCCAGGCATGCCTTCGACCCCGCCACGGTGGGCTTGATCGTCAGGTCGGTGGTGCCCGCAGTCTGGGTGGTGTTCTCAACCAACTGGCCACCGAAGATCAACGTCGAGACCTGGTAGCTAGCCGGTCCTGCCTTGTAGTGCGGAAGAACCGCAGCCATGGCGCTGACCTCCTAGTTGCTGTTGGATACGCCGGCCTGCTCGCCGGTCGAGTCGCGGAACGTGGTGGCCCGGAGCGTGCCGCCTGCCCCGGTGATCGCGGCCTGCTCGCTGGCGGACAGCTCGACCACCTGGCCCGGCTGCAGGGTCCGGGCGGGGTGGGCGTAGTCGGTGGCCGGGATCGTCACGGCCTTGGTGATGATCTGCCGGGACATCAGGTCATCCCGAACATCTGCGCGCGGGCCCGCTTGACGATGTCGTCGCGGGCCGTCTCGGCCTCGGTGTCGACGGGCTCATCCATCGCGGAGCCCAGTTCCACGCCGATGCCGAGCTGCTGGCCGAGCTTCTGGTACTCGGTGAGGATCTTGCGGACGATCTGCCCGGCGTCCACAGACGTGCCGCCGGCGAGGTCGACCACATGCCCCGCGCCTTCGAGCAGCGGCTGGGCCAGGTCCGCGATGTAGGGCGGGGTGCCGGCGGTGACCAGCCGCTGCCGCTCGCTGGTCCACCGCTCGCGGTCGAGCTGCGCGGTGATGATGCCGAGCTGCCGGGCGTTCTCCTCCACCCCGGCCTGCGCCAGCTCGGCGGCCAGCGTGCCGGCGTCGTTGGCCAGGCCGGCTCCCACCGGCTGCTGGCCCGCCTCCTCGGCCTCCAGCTCGCGCTCCAGCTCGGCCAGCTCCTCATCGGACATGGCGTCGATCTGCGCGGCGATAGCGACGGCCTCGGGGTCGTCTTCCTCGCCGGCGGCGGGGGCGTTGCCGTCGCCGTTGCCGTTGAGGGTAGGGGCCTGGCCCAGGCCGGCTGCGCCGCCGGCCGCTACCAGCGCCGCGAGCTTGTCCGGGTCGAGGTCCAACAGTTTGGCCAGCCTTGCCGCCTGGTCGTCGGTCAGCTCGGGCATGCCCGGCTCCTCTCCTGCGAAGTGGGCCGTGGACAGGTCCAGCAGGACCGTCACGGCGTCATTGGCGGCTTCGACGGTGCTCCAGCCGCCCATGCCGGGAATGCGGGGGTCGAGCGTGCCGAGCACATGCTGGATCGCCTTCGGGAAGAACTTGCCGTCGGCGCGGTCGTAGCCCTCCACGATCCGGGCGGATACGCCGAGCCCGGGGTTGGCGGTCAGCACCGCCGCCCCGGCCTGGGTGGGGTCCATCTCGATGTAGAGCCCGTCGGGCTCCAGGGTCATGCTGGTGATCTGGCCACGGGTGCGCTCGGGGTCGTTGGTGTGGGTGTTCTTGGCATCCGCGAGCTGGAACGGCACCTGGTCGTAGGCCTTGTCGCGGAACGCGCCGACCAGGCCGGCGAGGTAGTCCTTGGTGAACTTCAGCACGCGGCCCTGGTAGTGGATCTCCCCGATGGGCAGCAGTTTCTTGCGCCACCGGCCGGGGCCGGCGGGGGTGGCCCGGTGGCTGGTGAACGGGGTGAGGACGGCGGCGCTCACTTGCGCTCCGCCCTGCGGGCGAAGTTGTGCGCCCGCTCGTGCGGGAAGCCCCGGCCGCGGAGTTTCTTGTAGATCGTCTGTCCCTTGCGGCCGAGCCCGGAGATGTCGTTGCCGGTGGTGCGCGGCCCGTCGGAGCTGCCCGCCGTCGGGGTCGCCAGGGTGCTGATCGCGGGCACGCCAGCCGCCCGCATCAGCTCGGTCTGGGTGTCGCCGCGCTGCAACGCGGGAGCCCGGACCACGTCGCCGCCGCGGTGATAGGGCGAGGGGGTGCTGCGGTTGTGGGTGCCGATCAGCTCCAGCAGCGCGCCGCGCTGACGGGTGTGCGGGTTCAGGTCTTTGCCACCAGCAGCGGCGACCCAGGCCCCGTCGGTGCCGCGGGTGATACGGCCGATCTCATACCCGCCGCGGCGGTGGCGGACGATCGCCTCGCCCTCGGCCCCGCGGCTGATCACCAGGTCGAACGGGCTGGACACAGGCAGGCGCGGCCGGTTGACCATAGCGAACTCCAGGGCTGGCAGGGTGTTGGCGGCGGCCCACGAGGCCTTCAGCGCCTTGGACTTGCCGTACTGGGCGGCGGTGCGGCGCAGCAGCCCGGCAAGAGCGGCGCGGCGGGCCGGTGACTTGACCCGGCCGACCGCCCGGCGGGCGTCCTCCCACGACTTGGGGCTGGTGATTGGGAACCCGTGCGGGGCTCCGGGGCTGGCTGGCGGTAGCGCGTGCCCGGCCTTGAACGCCGCGGCCCGCCCCTCCTTGCCGAGGTTCTTGTTGCTGCCGCCCTTGCCGCTACGCAACGTGCTGCCCCGGGCGGCCTTGCCCAGCTCGCCCATGTTCGGCCCGAACGGCCTGGGCGGGGCCAGGCCTTTTGGGCGCATCCCGGTCCTGCGGTGCCCTGCGGACGGGCTCCTGCCGTGACCGGTGTGGGACCGGGGCGCGGGCACTCTGGGCAGCCCAGGGCCGCCAACGTACCGCCAGCCGTGAACGTAGCCGTGAGGGCCTACGAGATTAATAACGGGGGCCGTCACATCCCCGCCTCCGGTCGCTTCAAGGACCGGCACGCGCGGGGACTAGCGCGCCGAACTCGTTCTAGCTCGGCAGCCTACGCGCTAATTTCCCGGCGGGGAAAGAGGCTGACCTGTACTTACAGGCTCAGAAAGTGCCCGACATGACGTTGTTCCACAGGCTGACCGTGGCCGGATCGGTGAACTGGTGCCGGTGCAGGTCGTCTTGCGCCAGGCCGCCGGCGGTGCAGTCGGAGTACCAGTAGATGACCCCGAACCACAGCGGCACCTGCGGAGACAGCAGGTAGGTCATGTCGGCGGCGATCCGGTCCCGCTGGGCGGCAGCGCCTGGCGCGGCGCACACGCCGTACTCGGGGGTCATGAGTTTCTTGCCGCTGTGCCCGACGTAGCCCAGCCAGGTCTGGAACTGCTGCGAGCTGGCCAGGCCGCCCGGCTTCAGCACCGCCTGGTTCTGGTACTGGTCGGAGCCGTAGATGTCGAAGTCGATCGCGCCGGGCCCGGTGGCCGGGACGATCCACGAGCCGTTCGCGCCCGGCCCGTTCGGGGTGTAGGCGCTGCCCGCGGAGTCGGCCATGATCAGCACCTGGACGCCCTGCGGCTTGGCCGCGCGGATCGCCGCCGACATCTGCTCGAACCAGGCGAAGTACTGGCCGGGGCTGGACCACCCCTGGTGCTCGTACTCCTGGCTGGGGATCATCACCACCGGGGCGGAGCGGGGCGGGATCGAGTTGACGTAGGCGGTGATCATCGCCGGGGTGATCTTCGGGTTCGGGCCGGGGATGCACACGCACAGCAGGCAGTTGCCCGGGATCGAGGACTCCTGGTCGGTTTTCTTGTGCCCGGCGGCCCAGGTGGTCATGACCTCGGTCGGGTAGTAGAACAGCTTGTTGGCCGCGCAGTTGGGGAACGTGGCACCGAACGCGGTCTTGCCGGTGAGGGTGGGTCCGCGGCCGGTGCCCGCGAGCCAGGCGCTGGTCATCGACGGACAGTCGCCGGGGTAACTGAACACCATCCCCATCCAGGTGGCCGGCACGGTCTGGTAGGCGGGCGGCGGCGGCGGCGCGGCCGGCTGGGTCAGGCCACCTGCGGTGTGCATGGCGATCGAGCCTGGCGGATACGGCGGGGTCGGCAGCGGGGCCCCCGCCGCGTAGATCGGGTGACTCATCGGTCAGTCCTCCAGGGGTGGCCCGACAATGGTGATGTAACCGTTGGTGAACCCGTTCAGGCTGTCATAAGCGTCCTCGGCGTTCCCGCCGGCGATGCGCAGCGCCGAGGCGGCGACCTCTTGCAGTCCCGGGGTGTCGCCGGCCAGCTCGCCGCTGTCGAGGGTGATCTGGCCGAGGGTGCGTGTGGTGCTGTACACGGTGAGTGCTGTCATGCGTGCCCCGCTACGATCCGCAGTTGCTCGAAGTTGCCTATCGCGTTGTCCAGCCAGTCGCCGTGGTTCATCGCCTCGAAGGCGGGCCGCAGGCCCTCCAGGCCGTCGGCCCACTGGTCCCACATCTCGTAAGTGGTATCCCTGCCGAAGCCCTGCAGGTTCAGGTTCTCCGAGAACGGGCTGCCGGTGAAGGGCACGTACGCCTCGAAGCTGGCGGACTCGTTGTCGATCGGGACCGGCTTGCCGCCGTCGACCATCCAGTTGCCCATGTGCCGCTCACCGATCACGGTGACCTTGTCAGCCAGGCCGATCCGCTCCCCCTGCGGCGAGGTCCACATGTCGTAGGGGTCCGCGCCGTCAGGCGGGAACTCCCCGAACCCGGTCTCCAGCTCCTCCTCAGACGGCTCATCCGGGTCATAGCCGCCGGTCCACTCGATGGCGGTCACGCCGCCGACGTGCTCCATCCACAGCGCGTCCCGGCCGGTCTTGGTGTCCGGCCGGATCATCGCGCTCGGGCTGCCGGTGCCGAACACCTGGCCGATGAGTGAGTAGGCGACCTCCCGGTCCATCGAGTCGCGGGGGATGCCCCGCTTGCGCACCCACACCGACCCGTCCGCGAAGTCCACGATGTCGGTGTCGGCGGTGTTGCCGAAGTAGTTCTCGTTCTCGCCCTGCTCGAAGGTGATGTCCTCGCCGGGCTTGGAGTCGAACTCGCTGTTGGAGGCGATCCCGGCGTCCAGCGCCTGCCGCATGTCCGCGGATCTGCGGGCCGGGGTCGACGGCAGGTCGGGCATGCCTTCGAGGGTGAGCTGCTGCCCGGTGACCGGGTGCCGGGCTGGTGGCCGGTAGCTCAGCACGGTGGCCAGCCGCTCGCGGTAGTCGGCGGGGGTCTCCTGCTGCCGGGGCGGGTACATGCCCAGCAACTGGGTGCCGGTGATGTCCCGCCCGGCCATCTGCTGCCCGAACGCGGCGTCGTTGGCGGCCACCCGGTGGTCGGCCTTCGGCCTGGCGGGCGGCGGGCGGGTGCGCTGCCGGGGCGGTGGCGTGATGCGGGCGGCCTGCAGCCGCTTGACCAGGTCGGCCACTTCGTCGCGGGTCCACCGGCCGTGGGAGTCGCGCCGCTCGGCGGGGTTGAAGGCCAAGTCGGTGATGGCCAGGATCTGCTCGGTGATGCCGACCACGGTCTCATAGGAGGCGTCCTCGATCTCAGCTTCCTGCTCCGGGCTCAGCCCGTCCTGGGCCGCGTCGGCCTGGGAACGCCACTGGCCGGGGCCCGCGAAGTGAACTCGATCCTCGTCCGCCATCTGCACCTGATCATCGCCTACGTGCGGCGGCCAGAACCCGTCTCCGCTGCGGAAATGGTACGCGCCGCCGACAGCATGAGTGTACGCGCCGATGGCCTCGACCTCGGGCACGCTGTCCACCACCAGGACCGGGTCGATGTCGATGCGCCGGTTGTCATCGTCGTGGAACACGCCGAGGTAACGCTGCCCCTTGGCCAGCTCGTCACCGAACTCGGCCCGTGCCCGGTCCATCGCGGCGCGGAACTCCTGCTCCGAGGCGGTCTCGGGCACCGACACGGTGTGCAGCCCGGCGGGCTTGACGGATAGGGCGTACCGGTCGGCGTCGGATTCCAGTGGCTGCCCGGTCTCGGTGTCGATCGTCGCGCCGCCCCACGGTTCCTGCACCTTGGGCCAGGTCTTGCCCTTGATCTCCTCCCAGTGCTGGTCCAGCCCGTCAGTACCGGTGCGCCGGGACAGCCCAGCGAGCTGGTTCAGTCCCTGCGCGGCAATCGCCTGGAACTCGTCGTAGGACACCGGGCGGGAGTCGCCGCGGGCCTCGGCGGCGGTGATCGGCCTGGCCACCGGGTGCTGGCGGCGGTAGGCCCGCAGCCGGGCGGCGTCTTCGAGGTCGCGGCCGATCGGCCCGCCGTAGGTGCCCTTGGTGCGGCTGGTGCCCTGGGTCTCGGGGACCTCGTTGTAGAACGGGTCGAGCATCCGATGCGCCAGGCTGCCCTTAGTCCACCGGCCTTTTGGGTCGCGCGGCTCCGCGGGGTTGAAGTCAAGCTCGATCACCTGCGCGACCAGGCCCCCGGCCGCCTCGATGCCGCTGGTGGCGTGGGCCAGCCGGGCGGCGTTGTCGTCCATCCACTGGGACACCAGCGCGGCGGCGATCTGCGGGCCCTGGCTGCCGGTGTACCCGGTGGCCCGCATGACGTCCAGCAGATAGGCGGTAGCCCGGCTGTGCAGGCCGCCGTCGGCAGCCATGCCGAGCGCGGCCATCGGGCCCTGGTGGATGGCAACCTGGAAGCCCTTGGCCGGGTGGGCGAAGAACCGCTTGCCGTGGTCGAGGACCACGCCCAGCTCGGACAGTTCCTGGCCGAGGGCGGGCACCATCCCGGCCAGCAGCACAACCGGCACCGGCACGCCGACCAGGGTCAGCCCGACCGCCACCGCGATGCCCGCGCCGATCCACGCCAGGTGGGTGACCAGCACCGCCCTGGCCTCGTCGTGTTTCCCGGTGTCGATCTCGTGCTGCAGGTGCTCGATCTGCCGCTGCATCGCATCGAACTGGCGGGCGGTGTAGATCTTCGAGTCGATCACCGCGGTGCGCAGGTCACCGTGGGTGGCGGGCTCGCGGGAGCCTTCGGCGCGCATGATCCCCTCGGGGGTCAGCGCCTGCGCGGCGATGCCGCCGGCCTTGATCCACCGGCCGTCCGGGCCGCGGGGCTGGTGCGGGTTGTAGGCCAGGTCGAAGGCCTGGGCGAAGATCGAGCCCTCCCCCGCCATCTCCAGCACCTGGTAGGCCAGGTCGTTGGCGAGCGCGGAGACACCGGGGACAAGCTGGAACTGGTGCGCCTTGGCGTAGGCCAGCCAGGTCTTCCAGTCCTTGACCTCGTTGGCGATCCGGCCCTTGGCCCGGCCGAGCACGCCGCCTGTCTCCGATTCCATCGCCGCTCTGTCGGCGGCCTGGTTGGCGAGCACCTGGCCGACCCAGGTGACCGCCTGCATCTGGTGCGGCTTGATCAGCACGCCGTCGCGCTTGCTGACTATCTTGGCCGCCTCGCGGTACAGGTCACCGACGTACTCGTGCGCCCGGACGTCGGTGGAGATCGGCGGGGAGTCTTCGAGCGGCGGGTTGACCCGTTTCCCGCCGACCTTCAGGTGCCCGGCCCGGTAGGTGAGCCCGCGGCCGACGCCGCCGGTGGCCACGTTGAGCGCGTGCGCGTCGATCACCACATGCCCGTAGGGGTCGTCAGGGGAGTCGTCACCCTGGGCGAGCAGGTGGGCGAAGCTGCGGGTCTTCGGGCTGACCAGCACCTGGTCGATAGACATGCCGTCGAGGGCCTTCTGGGCTTTCTTCACCATGTCGCCGCTGACGTAGCCCTCGCCCTTGGGGATCGGCTTGTTCTCCTCGGCGGCCCGCGCCGCCCGCCACATGTTGATCGGCCAATCCGCGGAGTTGCTGTAGTTGCCCAGCAGGATTGCGCCCAGTTCGGCCTGCCTGTCCGGGTCGCCGCCGTGGCCACCGCCGAGCATTCCCATGGCTCTGGCTAGCAGGTGCGCGTCGGAGTACCAGCGCATCCCGGCGATGCGGTGCTCGGGCGGGGTGGCGTCGTAGGCGTCGATGATGTTCTGCACGCTGACCGGGTGCTTCTTGAAGAACGGGTGATCAGCGGGGTCGGGGTAGTCGGCGCGGGGGTTGATCAGCCGGGCGTGGTCGGGGACCACATACCGGTCCAGCCCGGTGCCAGGCTTGTCGGCGGGGGTGCGGGTCCATTCGCCGTTGGGCTTGCGCAGTTCGTGCAGCCACGCCAGCCCGGTGGCTAGCTCGATGGCCAGCCCGGCGGTCATGCCCGTGCCGCGGCGAGCTGGGAACGCAGGCCGGCGATCCTGACGCGGAGCGCGGTGATCTGCGCCCGCAGCGAGCTGGCGGACGACGTCCCCCTCGCGGTGGCGGCCTTGCCGGTCTTTGCCGTGCCCGCCTTGGCGGTGCGCTTGGCGGCGGCGGCGGCGGTGCGCTTGGCCCCAGCGGCCTTGGTGCCGGCCGAGCCCTTGGTGCCCGCGGACGCGCGGAGCTGCGCCTCCAGGCCGCGCAGTTGCGACTCCAGGCCGGCGATCCGCGTGCGGATCGCGGCGACCTTGGCCCGGTCGCCGCGCCGGTCCCTGGCGGCGGCCTGCTTCTGCTTGCCGCTGCCCGCGCCCTGCGCGCTGGTGAACCGGCCGCCGCCTTGGCCGGGCCCGGCGTGGTAGGGGTTGTACAGCTCGATCGCGGGCTGGTCGTTGGCGAACCCGGACTCGGTCGCGGCGCGGATCTTCGCCCGCCAGGTGGGCCGCGGGCGGGCCCCCGGGTAAGACACCACGGCCTGCCCAGCCACCGGCCTGCCGCCGGGCTGGATGTGGGTGACGTGCACCCCGTACCCGGCGTGCCGGGGCGTGATCGTGTGGTTGGCGTGGTTGTACAGCCCGTAGATCTCCCGGTCACCGGCCCGGCCGGTGGTGTAGCTCAGGTGGTGCTGGGCGGCCTCGACGTCGTCCACCTTGATCCAGCCGTGGATGTACCCCTTGGGCCCGACGAGGTCGACCTGCTCACAAGCCAGCTCGATCAGCATGTCCGCGACGTCCAGCCCGGTGACCGCGTGGCCGTGGGAGGCCTTGGCGCGGGCCTGGCGGGCGATCTCGCCCGCCTCGGCGCGGCCGGCGGCGGCCCGTACCTCGGGATGCACATGGCCGCCGCCACGCATCCATTTGCGGATCGCGCCGCGGGCGATGGCGTACGCCTTGCCGCTCGGCATGCCGCGCTTCTCGATCAGCGCCTTGACGATCTGCTGGAGGTAGGGGGTGTGGCCCATGCCCTTGACGTCGTAGAGGCCTGGGCCGCCGGGCCGGCCACGCGGCGCGGGGGTCCGCTCTAGCATCGCGGTGCGGGCGGACAGCTCGGTGGCCAGGCCGTACTCGGGTATCCGCAGCGCACCCCGGGTCGGCTCCAGCGGGGTGCCGGTGCGCCCGTAGGCGTGCGCCCCGTGTCCTTCGAGGCGGGGCATCCACCGGGCGCTCTGGTGCACGTTCACCTGGCCGAGCTGCGCCTCGATCGCGGCCAGCTCGGCCTTGTACGCGCCGCCCGCCTCACGCTGGTCGGCCCACTTAGCGGAGGCCAGGTGCAGCCGCGCGCCCTTCATGTCACGCTGCGCCAGCGACCGGGCCAGGTGGTGCAGCGACGTGCCCAGGGTGGGCGAGGACGGCCGGAAGTCCGTGGCGTTCCGCGCAGCCACCCGGCCCAGATCCTCGATCGCCCGGATGTGGTTGAGGCTGCCGGGGGTGAGGTTGGCGGCGAACTCCATCTGGTGCGGGTCGCCGTGGTACACCCAGCCGTGGGAGTAGCCGTGCGGGCCGACCAGCTCGACCGCGGGCCCGCGGCTGGCGAACGCCGCGGCGGCGAGCATCCGGGGGTCGAACCGCTTGGCGGTCAGCATGGCGCTGTAGTGCCCCCGCCCGGCCTTGCGCAGCTTGGCGTACACCGCCCGCTGGCTCTTGGTCAGCTCCTGCTTGGCGGCCTTGGCCTGGAAGCCCTCGACAACGGAGCGGCCACTGCCGGCGAGCGCCTCCGCGAACCCGCCCGCCTCGGACTTGCTGATGCGCCGGCCGAACATGCCCTGGGCGGGCAGCGCCGCCATCCCGGTGGGCTTGCGGGTGCTGCCGCCGCCGCTCCCGGCGGCCTGGCCGAACGCCTCGGCCAGCGCGCCCGCCGAGATGCCCCTGGTCCACTCGCCGCGCGGGTCACGCTTCTCGGTCTTCCACGCCGCGCCCTTCAGCTCGATCGCCCGGCGCGGCGGGTTGGCGGCAGCGAGGCCAGCGGGCGGGGCGGACTCCTGCTCCTGGCCTGGCTGCCGCCGGGCAGCGGCTGCTTCACGCAGCCGGTCATTTCTAGCCTGGGCGTCGTCAATGTCTTCGACCGCTAGGTGGTGGCGGTGAACCTCGTGCAGGTGGTGCTTGGCGAGGGCGTGGCCGTCATCGTCGCGGATGCCGTGCCGGGTCAGCGACAGCGGGGTGAGGGTCTCCATCGCGGCCCGCAGGTGCCGCCTGGCTCCCTCGGTGGAGCCGTGCTCCAGCACCCGGGCGGCGTCCCGCAGGTGGTCCCCGGTGATCATCTCCGGGTGGTCCTTGTCGAGCACCGCGGCGGTGGCGCGCATCCGCCGGGCGGCGGCCTGCTTCAACGGTGTGGTGCGGACAGGCCTGGCCAGGTCGATCGTGCTGCTGAGTAGCGGGGAACTCAGGCTTTTGGGCGGCCCCTGCGGGGCCCGGCGCGGGCTCTGCCGGCGGCTATCGCCGCCCGCTGCATCTCCGGGGTCCAGTTCTCGTCCACGGCCTTCTGCGCGGCCTGCCCGGCCTTCCGGGCAGCGGCGGTGATCTGGGACTGGGAGGCGGTGTCCAGGGTGACGCCCTTGGGCAAGAACGGCTCCCAGCCCTTGCCCGCAGCGTTGCGCCGGGCGATGGCGAGTTGCCGCTCGGCGTGTGCCTGCTGGGAGGCCCGCAGCTCGGCGCGGATCTGTGAGACCGGGCGGGGGCCGAGCCCTGGGCGTGGCTGGATGCCGGTTCCCGGGCGCGGCCGGGGCGGGCCGTACCGCTCGTGCCGGGCCACCGCGTCGGCTTGTGCCTTGTCCCGCACCGCCTGGCGGATCGTCGCCGCGGACGCGCCGCCGAGATCCTCGCCCTCGGGCAGGTGGGCCTGGGCGGCCTGGGCCTCGCGGATCGTGAACCCGTTCTTGATGTTGCGGGCCATCGTCTCATCGGGCTGGATGTGCTGGACTTCCTCGAAGTCGTGCATCGTCGCGGTGCCTGTATGACCGGTCTCGCGGCCGGTCTGCGGGTCGATGTGCTGGTAGTCGTAGTCCTTGTGGGCCCCGCTCGGCGGCCAGGACTGGCTGGGCCTGATCGCGGTGATCTTGCGGATGCGCCCGTGGTCACCGACGTAGCTGCCGACCTTCAGCTCCCCGGCCTTGTGCGTGCCGGTGCCGACGTAGATCCAGCCGTGGATGTAGCCCTTGGGGCCCACTAGCTCGACCGTGCCGCCGCTCACCTGGCCCCCTGCCGGGATAGCTCCTGCCAGTTCCGCGAGGCGGCGGGTGATCCGCAGCACTTCGTCATAGTCCGTCATCATCGCCCTCCGGTCCCAGCATAGGGCCGGTGGCCGACGACACCGGGGCTGCGGCACCCCACGGGTAGGATTCACACTAGACCACGGACCATGACGCTGATAAGGATCGAACCCGATGGAGCACATCGTCGCCCTGTCCGGGGGCAAAGACTCGACCGCGATGGCGCTGCGGCTGCGCGAGCTGCACCCTGATCAGGAATACACCTACATCTGCACCCCGACCGGCGACGAACTGCCGCCGATGATCGAGCACTGGCTGCTGCTGGAGCGGCTGCTGGACATGAAGTTCACCTGGCTGACCAGCGGCTCCAGCCTTGACTCGCTGATCAACTACTGGCAGGCGCTGCCGAACTGGCGGCAGCGGTGGTGCACCAAGTACCTGAAGATCTTCCCGTTCGAGGCCTACCTGCGCGAGCACAAGCCGGCCACCATCTACGTCGGCATGCGCTATGACGAGGCCGGGGCCCGGGACGGCATCGAGGTCGGTGACGGCGTCACCAAGCTGTTCCCGATGATCGACTGGGAGTGGGGCCTGGGCGACGTGCTCGGCTACCTGGACCAGCGCGAGATCGTGGTGCCCGAGCGCACCGACTGCGGCGCGTGCTTCTTCCAGACCCTCGGGGAGTGGTGGCAGCTCTGGGTCGACTACCCCGAGCGGTGGGCGAAGTACGAGGGCTACGAGGCGATGACCGGGCACACGTTCCGGTCAGCCCAGCGGGACACCCACCCCGCGTCCCTGGCCGGCCTGCGGGCGGAGTTCGAGGCCGGCTACGTGCCGAGGCCGCGCAAGATGTCCGACCGCCGGGCGATGTGCTCCACCTGCGCGCACTGACATGACCCGGGCCATCTTCAAGTTCGGCGGCCACGTCCCCGGTGAGCTGCTGATGTCCAGCGCCCAGGTGGCCACGCTGACCCGCCCGCAGCGCGAGGCCCGTGTCGGGAAGCTGATCGCTCACTCGGACTACATGCTCGACCAGGCCCTCGACATCGCCGCCTGGCACGGCGGCGCGGCCACCCCGCGGCTGGCGGTCGCCAGCGGCTGAAAGAGCACGCGCTGTATGAGATCAGCCGGTGGCTGGTCAAAGACGGCAAGACGCAGCGGGTGATCTTCGTCGCGGGCCGGCGGCGGGATGAGTCCAAGCGCCGCGCCGACGTGCCCGAGCTGGAGCGCCGCGACTCGATCGTGTGGGTGTCGCCGCTGATCGCCTGGACCAAGCTGGACCTGAACACCTACCGGCTGATGTGCGGCGACGTGCCGGTGAACGAGGTAGCCGACATCTTGCACATGTCCGGGGAGTGCCTGTGCGGCGCGTTCGCCGGCTGGGGCGAGCTGGAGAACCTGATGGCCTGGTTCGGCTCCGACCCGGGCATCGCCATCATCGGCCAGCTCGAAGACGAACTCGCCGGCCGCGAGGACATCCCGCCGATCCGCCGCAAGTGGGGCTGGGGGATCTACGCCGACAACGCCGCCGAGCTGTTCGCCCGCGCCCGCTCCGGGGCGCTGTGCGGCTGCGCCCCCCGGATCGAGGAGCAGCTAGCCACCAGGCAGCAGTGACCGCAGCCAGCCAGCGACCGCCCGCAGGGCGGTCGTCAGAAAGAAGGCGGAGCTGACGGGTCCGGCGGCAGGCCTGCCGTGGAGTCGGTGCCGCTGTCGGTGACCGTGGTGCCGTCGGTGGCCCCGCCCGCGTCAGGGGTGGTGGTGGTGTCCACCGGGGTACCGGCGTCCGGCTGCGTGGTCGGGTCCGGTGCCGGGCCGGGGTCGGGCACCGGCTGCGGCAGCGGCTGCGGCTGCACCTGGTTGACCACACCGCCGAGGGTGGCATCGGCGGCCTGCAGGCCGGCCAGCGCGGTGTTGGCCCCGGTGAAGTCCAGCGGCTGGTTCGCGGCCTGCGCGGCCTGCGCCTGGGTGATCCACGCGCTCAGCGTCTGCGCGGCCGAGGACACATGATCGCCTACCGCACTGATCGCAGCGCCCAGGTCGTTGAGTTGCTGCTGCTCGGCAGCGGAATCGGTCATGATCAGCTCCTTGATCTCGTTGAGGGCCTGGACAACCACAGCCGGCAGGATGTCGTCAGTGCTGACCAGCGCGGGCGGCTCTACGCCCATGTCCACGATCAGGTACCGGCCTGCCACGGGCACCGAACCTAGCAGGTGTCAGCACAGCCGCGCCAGGGAACGGCGGACCCGGAAAACACCGGCAGTGCAGGTGCACCGCGCCGGGGAAGCCGATCGACGGCATCTGGTCCACCCGGAAGTTGTGCCTGTCCGCGGCCAGGCACTCGGGCGAGGTCCGGCTGTCGACTTTGGTGTACCAGCCGAGCAGCGCGCCGTAGTCCATCGCCGCGGAGTCGGCCTGGGCAGCGGCCTTCATCCGGTTCCGGCCGGCGTCCAGGTGCTGGCCGTAGTAACGCCGCTCGGCCGCCATCACGTCGAAGATCTCCCAGGGGTCGGCTCCCCCGGCCGCGATCCGGGCCATCGCCTCGTTGAACCGCCGGGAGCTGGCCACCAGGAACTGCGCCCGGCGCATCAGGTTCAGCCGGGCCACCTGGGCGGTGGCGGGCCCGTAGAACCCCTCGGCCTCGGGGGGCATGCCCATCACCACGGTCAGCGCGGAACGTAGCGCAGCGCGGCGGATGCCGGCGGCGGCGAAGATCGCGCCGAGCACCGCGACCGCACCGGCCACCGTGACCGCCGTGGCTATCGCCGCCGCCGCGGCCATCGCCAGGTCATACCCGGACGGCTGCTGTGGTGGTGGCTGCTGCGGTGGCGGCGGCTGGGTCATGCGTGCGGGACGTCGGGGGTGTCAGCCCCGGGGGTCTCAGGCTGCGGCGGCTGTTCACCGAGGGCCGCGTCGGCCACCGACTCGATCGTCTGCGCCAGGTCCGGCCGCGACGTGTGCGGCGCGAAGTAGCCGGCGACAGCGGCCATGAAGAACGCGATGACCACCGGCAGATTCTGCTTCTGGTCCGCGGTGAGGTTGTCTTTCAGCCACGGGATGATCTGGATCAGCAGGCCCGTCAGGTAGCCGAACACCAGCGTGGCGACCGGGCTGGCCACCGCCTTCTGCTCGATCGGTGCACTCATGCCATCCTCCCCGGAGGCGGTACTTGCGGCGGCCCCGGCGGGCGGCCCGGCCCCGGCGCGGCGCGCTGGGCACCGGGCTGCGGCGGCCCGGCCTGGCGGGGCAGGCCGCCGCGCTGGGCGGCCTGCGCGGCGATGTTGGTGGCCGCGTTCGCCATCCCGTTCAGCGCGCCGAGCTGCCCAGCCGCCTGCTGCGGCATCCCCGGCGGCGCGGAGGCCATGAGCTGCTCGGCCCGCTGGTTGGCCGAGGAGGTCAGCGCCTGGTGCACCTGGTCGATGTCGAGCTGCAGGATCGAGGCCATCCGCTCGGTGATCAGGTCGAGCACCTGCAGCGGGATGTGCAGCGCCGGCGCGGCGGCCAGGGTCTGGAACATCGTCAGCAGCGCGGCGATCTGCTCATCCTGCAGCGGGCCGAACTTCCACTTGGGGTACTTGGCTCCGGTGCCGAAGTTCAGCAGCACCAGCGGCCGGATCACGTCGTGGGTGATCGAGTCCGCGATCTCCTTGGCGACCGCCTGGCGGGATTTGAGGTAGAAGCTGGACTGGTCCTGGGACAGCGCGTAGGAGCCCCTGCCGCCCGTGGCACTGCCGGTGAGGGCCATGAACCCCGCCAGCACGCTGTGCGTCTGCCAGGACTCCAGCCAGGTCATCGCGTCCTTGAAGAACTCCCCGCCCTTCGGGTCGCCCTGGAGCACGTCGAAGGCGTGCTGCCCGGTCTCGGGGTGCACCAGGCCGACCACCCCGGAGGACTTCAGCGCGGCCACGTCGTCGGCGCGCTGGTTGGCCTCGGGCTGGTCGTTGCCGTACACCAGCACCCGCGGCAGCGCGGTGTTTTCGAGGAAGTGATACCAGAGAAAGAGCAATTTCATCTTCGTCTGGTAGCACCAATAGCAGATGTCCATTTCGGAAAGGCCGGTCATCGGCTCCCGGTGCTTTCCGTTGACGTGAATGAACGACCGGATCTCGGGGATGTCAACATAACCAGGCACCTGGTGGTGGCGGTCGGTCTGCACCTGCGCGAGATTGCCGCCGAACATCCACACCTGCTGGCGGAACCCGTTCTGCGCCCCGGTGCGCTGGTTGTACCGGGACTGGCAGGTGGCCGGCGGCCGGAACGCGATCTTGTCGTAGATGATCTTGCCGTCGTCGTCGCGGATCTTCCAGACCTTCTCGAAGTGCGACTTGCGGAAGATCTGCGCGCTGGTCACCTGGCCGACCAGCTCCTGCGCGGTGGTCTGCATGCCGCCGTCGGAGTCCGGGGTCATGATCACGGAGTTGACGAACTCGGCCTCACCCTTGTCGCCGTGGGCCGGCTGGATCGAGTAGTCCGCCTCGCGGATCGGCAGCGTGAGCACCATCTCGACGGCGGAGCAGATCCCGTCGCGGCGGAACATCGCCTTCATGTCCCGGCTGGTCCACTCGCCGTAGTCGAACACGTCGCCCGCGCCGTAGTAGGCGAACAGCCGCTGGCCCATCATGTCGAAGCTGGTGCCCAGCTCGCCGCCGAGCAGGTCACGCCGCTGCTGGGGCCGCAGGTCGGGGAAGGGCAGCAGCTTGGCCGTATCCGCCCTGGGTGCCATCGCTCGCCTCCCGCACGGGGCTCCGCGGGGACGGAGAGCGCCTGCTACCCGGTCAGCGTAGCCGCAGCCCCGGCCACCACGGAAGCGGCCGGGGCTGCGGTCAGGCGGGGGTCAGGGGTAGTTGGGCTCGATCTGCCAGTCCTGGTTCTCCGGGGCCTGGCCGAGCGAGTCGAGCTGCCCGGTCTGGATGCGGGGCCGCGCGCCGACCAGCGCGCCGTCCTTGACACCGAGCACCTTGAAGATGCCGGTGGCGTTGGTGCGGCCCACGTTGATCACCGGGAACGAGCCGTTGATCTGGAAGAACGGGCTGGTGACCCACAGCCGGTTCTGGTAAGCCTGGCTGCCGTACACGCCCGGGAACTGCAGCGAGAGCTGCCCCTTGGCGTTCAGGCCGTAGAAAAGCTGGGCCAGGTGACCGTTGGGCGCGTCCTGCTCGGAGAACACCAGCGTGTCCCCGAACTGGATGAACTGCAGGTCCACGTTCGGGTCGGTGAACGGGAAGTTGACCGAATTGTCGCAGGCCGGGTCGGGGCAGTTCAGCGTGGTGGTGACGTTGCCCACCGGGATGAACAGCGAGTCGTCGCCGGCGTCCTGCCCGTTGCGCGGCTCCAGCTTGATCGCGTCCCCGGCGGCGGGATTGCCGATGACCTTCAGCGTGTCGCCGGGGCCGAGCTGGGTGTTGTAGATGTCGAAGCAGAACGGGTTGACCGCGCAGCCGATCGTGTGGTTGCCGGCGCTGGCCGCGCCGGCGGGCAGTACCAGCGCCGCGGTGGCGGCCACTGCGGCGAGCACGGCCAGGATGATGCGTTTCAAGGGGTTCCCCCTCCGGTAGGTGGCGGAGGACCGGCCCCCGCTTTCCGGCGGAATCTTGCCGCATCGGAGCGCGGCGCACCAGTGTGTTACCGCCACGTCTTGACGTTGCCCCGCTGGCCGCCCCGGGCGGCCTGGTGGTCGTCCTGCGGGCCGAAGTCCGCGAGATCCCAGCGCCGCCCGGCGTAGTGGCCACCGTGCGCCGAGGCCAGCTTGCGGCGCAGCCGCGAGTCCGGCGGCTGGCCCGCGGCCTCCAGGTCCGAGGCCGCCGCCCAGTTCCGCGGCTGGGCGTGCGCCGGCGGGCCGAACACCTTCCGCAGGTGCGGCGTCAGCGCCCACACCAGGGAGTCGAGCCGGTCGGGGGACCGCTCCCCGGCCGCGCCGGTGAACGTCGCCTGCTGGTCCTCCAGCTCGGGCATGTTCGGGTCGGGGATGCGGTGCCCGTCCCGCTCGGTGGGGATGTGGCAGTGCCGGACCATCCCGCCGCCCGCCTCATACAGCGCCGACACCGGCTCGGCGCGGGTCCGCTTGGCCTGGGAGGCGTGGATCACCCGGTACCGGACGGTGACCCGCATCTGCTTGACCACCTGGTCGAAGGTCGCCTTCAGCCACGCGCCGCCGTGGTTCTTCTCGATGATCAGCTCGACGGGGCAGCCGGGGAACGCGGTCTCCAGCTCCTTGGCCCGGCGGATCACCCGCTTGGCGAACGGCACCGGGGCTTCCTGGCCGCCCCAGTTCTCCATCACCCACAGCGGCCAGGCGTCCATCGGCATGCCCAGGCCGGCGACCGTGTAGGCCTGCTCGTCGGAGGTCTCGCCGCCGTCGGAGGGGTCCACACCGATGGTGATCATCCGCAGCGCGGCCGGCCAGTACGCCACCCGGATCGAGTCGAGCAGGTCCCGGGTCCACAGCGCGTTGGCGACGTCGTCCAGCAGCTCGCCTTCGAGTTCCTGGCGTTCCAGCCGGGTGCCCTGCGCCGCGCCGACCACCGCCCGCAGGAACTCATCGGAGAGGTTGTCCGCGTTGTCGACGGTGCGGAGCCGGCGGACGATCACCCCGCCCTCGCCGGGGTCGTTGCGGATCATCCGCCGGACCAGCTTGCGCGCCGGGCGGGCGGCCTTCGGCGTGCCGGTGGCGATGATCTTGGAGATGCCGTCGCGCACCGCGTAGCGCAGCGACTCGTCCCACGCGGTCTCCCACTTCTCCCACAGGCCGATCTCGTCGCACCAGGCCCCCTTCAGGTTGCGGCCCTGGATGCGCAGCCCGCCCTCGGCCGCGGAGTCGATGTAGATCACGATCCCGTTGTGCAGCACCACCTGGCCGTAGGTCCGCCAGGCGGAGCGGACGGTCTTGGACCGGTGGTCCTTGATCTCGGCCATCGTGGTCCCCAGCGCCCGCAGGATGCCCGCCTTGCCCTCGACGCACTTGGTCCAGGCGTCGGCGTAGGTCGGCGCGATAATGCCGTACTCGCCTTCGCCCTCGGTGTCATCGAGGACCCACTCGGCCAGGCCCTGGGAGCCGGCGCGGGTCTTGCCGGACCCCCGGCCGCCCTGGAAGTAGACCACCCGCCACGGGTCGGAGACCGGCGGCAGCAACTGCTCGGGGCGGGCCTTGCGGCCGGCCTTGTCGCCCAGCCGCCACACCAGCCGCGGGTCGGTGTACCCGCCCGCCCCGCGCCCGGCGTACACCCGGGTCAGCAGGGCGGGGGGCCTACGGGCCATCGTCGTGCCAGACGATCTTGCTGCCGTACTCCGGGTGGCCGTGGACGGCCAGCATCTCGGCCATCGAGGCCCACACGCTGTGCGACCGGTGCTCGGTCAGCCAGCGCAGGCACACCGTGCCGTCGGAGAACTCCACGCCCTCGAACTGCGGCAGCTCGGGCGGGTTGGCATAGCCGCCCTCGACGTAGCCCGCCGGGGGCTCGGCACGGTAGGCGGTGAACCGGCGGCTCATCAGCCCGCCCTGGCCAGCTCGGCCGCCAGTTCCTGCCGGGCCTCCTCCTGCTCGACCAGGCCCAGGCCGCGCTTGGCCAGGACCACGTCCAGGGCCCGCTCGATCAGCCGCACCTGGTCGGCCTCGATCTTCACCAGTTGCTGGGCGATGCCCAGCTTGGCGATCTTCACCAGCAGGCTCGCCAGCCGCTCGATCGCCCGCTCGTAGATCAGCACTTCGGCGCGCAACTGCTCACCGACCCGGTCGTGGGCATACCGGACCCGGTCCCTGGACAGCAGGTAGGCGACGATCTCCTGCATGATCTTCTTCCACTCGGCCATCTCCCCCGCGAGGGCCAGCAGCTCGGACAGGGGGTTGCCGACCGGGGACGGCTCCAGCAGCCGGTCCCCGTGGGAGGACATGATCTCGGTGATCCGGTCGGCCACCCGGCCCTCGACCACGTTGCTGGCGGCCTGCTTGGACAGGAAGCTGCCCTGGTGCGCGCCGTGGTCCTTGCACCGCGGCGGGTTGCTGCCCTTCACCCCCCGGATACGGCAGGCGTCCGGCTGGCCGAACCGCGTCCGGCAGCGGCGGTAGCCGGTCACCTGCTCGGCCTCATCGAGGAGGTCGTCGGGCACATGCAGCACGCACGCGCCCAGGCCGTCGACCTCGTGGTTGCCGCACGGCCCGCCGGTGCGGGCCGGGGAGCCGCACAGCAGCGGCCCCTCACCCTTGCGCTGCATCATGCCTCCTCGCGGGGGTAGAGGACGGCCCGGCTCCAGTCCCCGCTGTTCCAGCGCCGGGCCGTCCCCTAGTCGGGGGCGGCGTCAGCGGCCATCTGCGCCGCCTGCTCGGCGGCGGCCTGCCGCATCGCCGCGGGGGCGAACCGGCCGACGTCGGAAATACCGGCCTGCGCCATCCCGGCGATGTAGGTGAGGGCCTTCGCGGGGTCGGCCTCGGGGTCGGTGGCCGCCGCGTAGATCAACTGCAGCAGCGCCGCGCCGCGGGCGCTGGCCGCGGCGGGGGTGTGCGGCAGCAGCGGGTTCTCGTTGCTGGCCGCCGTGCCGGCAGGGGCCAGCGGCGCGTCCGGGCCCGGCCAGGGCACCGGCGGCTCGGGGGCCGGCGGCGGGCCCGGGTCCGGGGGCGCGGGCGGCGCATCCGGGGCGGGCGCATCCGGTGGCTCGGGGGCGGGGGCGTCCGGGGGAGCCGGCGGCGCGGGAGTGACCACCGGGTCGGGGGCCGGCAGCGGCGGAGCGCCAGGCGGCGGCTCGGGCTCGGGGGGCCCGGCGTCCGGGGGAGCCGGGGGCACGTCCGGTGTGACAGGCTGATCCGGTGGCTGATCTGGAGGCGGAGTGTCAGGCGGCGGCTGACCGCTGGCGTCAGGCGGCTGATCCGGTGACGGAGGCTGGGCGTCCGGCGGTGGGGCCGCATCCGGTGGGGCTGTGGCAGATCCTGGGTCCTGGCCGGGCGGGGCGTCCGGGGGCTGATCTGGAGCGGTGGGTGGCTCAGGTGGAGCAGGCGGTGGCGGAGTGGGGGCGTCTGTGGAGCCAGCATCTGGCTGATCTGGGGGCGGCGCTGGGTCAGGGGGCGGGGATGTACCGGAGTCCGGGGGGACGCCCTGATCCGGGGGCGCATCCGTAGATGGACCGGGATCAGGCGCTGACGGATCTGGCACGGGCGCTGCGGCGTCCGGCGGGGGAGGTTCGCTCGGATCTGGCGGCGGTGGCTGATCTGGCGGGGCTGGAATGGGATCAGGTGCTGGCTGCGCTGGCGGCGTATCCGGGGCCGGATCTGGCGGCGGCACTGGGGCGTCTGCAGGCGGGGCCTGGCCGTCCGGCGGCGGGGCGTCAGGCGGAGCCGGAACGTCCGGGGTGACCGGCGCGCTGGGGTCAGCCGGGATACTCGGGTCAGGCACAGGCTCGGTCATGGCAGGACACATCCCCGGGGGCCGGCGGGCTGGCTCGACAACCCGCGCACTGCCACCCGAGGGTAACACCGCAGCGGCGGGGCGGGCAGATGTAAGTACAGGTCAGCGGGGCGCGGGGGGGTGCCAGGGGGCCGGCCGGTGGGAGACCGGCGGCCTGAGTGGGGGGGCGGCACGGCGGCCCCCCGGCACCTGGGGGCGGGACCGTCCGGGGGGGAATGGCGGGCCCCCGGAGGCCTGCGAGGCCAGGATAACGCCCCGGCGGCGGGATAATCAGGGGGAACAGGACGCCAGCCGGGCGGGCACCCCAGGGGCCAGCCGTGCGTGCACCCGGCCCGGTGGCGGCCTGCTGTACTGACACACTACGCCGGGGGGCTCTCCCAGCCGGCGGACGTGCGGATGAGCTTTCGCGGGGAGTCGGTGGCGGCGATGACCGAGCCGACCGGGGCATCAGCGGACTGGGACGCGGCGTATTCGAGGCAGCAGTCCGGGGCGTAGGTGGTGTGGTTCTTCAGGACGCCGATCTCGGCGCGGAGCGCTTCGAGTTCTTCGGTGGCCGCCTCGATCAGGTGGCTGGTGAGCGTGGCCAGGGCGTGGGACGTGGGGCAGAGGAGGATGTGCGGCGTCAGCTTGGCGGTCTCGGTTCCGTAAGCCTCGACGGCCTCGCGGAAGGTCACGGGTGGCCACCGAGCAGCGGGATCGCGTCAGCGGGAGCCGGGAGGATGGCCGAGCCGCGGACATCGATCGGGGACAGGTGCAGCCAGCACGCCGGCAGCGCCGCCCCGAGCTGCGGCAGCAGGGACCAGGCCACGGCCAGGTGCAGCTCGGGGAGAGCGGAGTGGGAGGCGGGGGGCTTGCGGGCGTGGGCGTAGATCCCCGCGCAGACGGCGCAGAAGCCCAGCGGGGCATGCCCGGGGGGGACGGGGAGACCGGCGGAGACCACGGGGCCAGGATGGCCGGAAAAGGGTGCCAGCGTCAATGCGGGGCGTGGGTGGTAGCCGGGCCCGCTACCCTCCGCATTCCCACCCGGCCGCGGGTCCTGGCGGCCGGCATCCACGCTGGTCAGCTCGCCGGTGATTGCGCTCTCACGCGCGCACGAGCAACGCGCAGCCGCGGAGCTGAGCGCGCCCTAGCGCGCTGAGCCACCCTCCAGGCCGCCTGACCTGCAAGGATGGCCACCCTCGCGGGGAGGGTGGCTCAGCCGCGGAATGGTCACCCTCTGTGCACACAGAGCGTGACATTGTGTGTTCTCACGTACGCATAGCGCACATGTGCGCTGCGTATGTGACTATGCGTGATGTCACTCTGCGTAGTTACTGCGCAGATTGCGCAGTATGTGCGCTATGTGAGCGTCTCTATACAGCGCGTATATAGACGCCCACATATGCGCAGGTCAGCGCGCTATATGCGCGCTATTCAGCTTGCCCTGCAGATCCGTGTTCTGCGGAACCCTGCTCCGCGGCGGCCTCGACAGCCGCCCACAGTTCCGGGCCTGGCCGCTCGGCGGCAGCGGCCACGGTCACAGGCTGGCCGTAGAAGGCGGGCACGCCACCCCCGCCTACCTCGGGAAACGTCCCAGGCGGCTCCTGCGAGCCGTCTATAGCCGGATCTCCGAGCACGCCGGCCTCGTCACCGGCCTGCAGCTCCGCGATCAGGCCCATCAGCGGCCCGAGGCGCTGGTCCTGGGCGTCCGCCCAGGCCAGCATCCCGGCCATCTGCGGCTGCAGGCCGGTGCGGACCTCGGTGACCAGTTCGCCCAGCACCCGCTCGATCCGGCCGAGCGCGGCCATCACCCCAGGTAGCGAGGCTACGGCGAGGCTTTCCGATGGCGGCATGGCCTGGCCGAGCCTGGCCGCCTGCTCCTCGCCGCGCCACTCGTTGGCCAGCTCGACCAGCGCCGCCACCGCGGCGTCGTGGTCGCCACCGGCTTCGGAGAAGGCCCCGGCCACCCACGAATTGACGCTCTGTATGCCGCTGACCTTGGGTCTTGTGTCCGGATCGGTGTCCCGCCAGATCGTCGCCAGGTGGCCATGGATGCCAGGCCGCCCGTGCTGCTCCCGCAGCCAAATTCCGTACGTTCCTCGACTACCCATGGCGCTCTCCGGGCCTCTCAGGGGGGCGGAAACCGCCCGTCCATGACCTGATCATCTTCCCCATCATCTCCTTGCCTCCGCGCAGCGGATACCCCTGCACTTTGTCAGTTTGCGTATGTGACTTTCCCCTAGGGGGCTACTTCTTCTCTCCTTACGTGAGACTCTATTTCACGAACAGAAAAAGTGTAGTAATAGAGTAGGTATGTCTGGTTCACTTCACACTTCCACAGTTTGTGACGTACACACACTTACAGTTTTTGCAAGACACTTAGCCTCCGTACTTCAGCTTGAAACCGAGGAAGACCCTCCCTCTCCGCTCCACGCCCTCGGCTCCTTCGAGGGCCTCGTAGAACTCGTTCCGGCCCAGGTGCGGTGCCCGCCCCGCCCAGATCTCGTAGTCCTCCCACGCCTCGCTCATCGGCACGCCGCCCACCTTGCCCGGGTGGCCGTTCTGCGATGCCACCGGCTGGTACACCGCCCGCTCGGCCAGCCAGTTGGTCTCGCTGCGCTGCTCGGCGGCGTACTCGGCGGTCTTGTCCGCCACCACCTGCGGCGGCTGCAGGCCGCCGTCTTCCATGGCGAGGCGGCACCCCTGGACCAGCAGGTTCAGTATCCCTGCCGCCTCGGTCTCCATGATCCGTTCCAGCAGGGCGTCGTCGCGGAGCTGCTCGGGGATGGTCGGGCCCATCGGGATGACCACGATCCGCCGGCGCAGCGCGGTGTCGAACGCGAGCACCGTGGGCATCTGGTTGGTGGCGATCACGATCAGCCAGGACACCCTCGTGGGCACCAGCTCGGCGGCGTAGTGCCTGTCAACGGTGATCCAGTCCTCGCCGGTCAGCCGTTTGAGCTGTGCCTCCTCGATGTGGATGCGCGACGACGTCTCCGCGATGGTGACCAGCCTTTTCCCCCTGATCGAGTTCTCCTCGCGGGCGTTCCGGCCGTACCGCTGGTGCGCGATCAGCGCGGTCTGCGCCTTGTGCGCGAGCCCGGCCAGCACCCTGGCCGCGCCTTCGAGCATCTTGGACTTCCCCGACGCCGTCGGCCCGGCCAGGAAGAACACTAGCTGCCGGGGGTTGTGCCCGAGCAGCGAGTACCCGAGCACCCTGATCAGGTACTCGTAGACCTGCTGGTCTTCCCCCGCCGCCCGCCAGATCAGCGCCCGGTACTGCGGGCAGTCGGCACCGGGCACCCACTCCTGGCCCAGGCAGTAGGTGATCATCTGCCCTGGCGCGTGCGGGATGATCTCCCGCGCGTCCCCTTCGAGGTCTTCCCTCCTGCTCACGGGCAGCAGGCTGACCAGGCCCGAAGCGGTGTTGACGCGGTAGGGCAGGGTGTCGTCCAGGTCTGCCTCGGCCACCGAGCACTGCTGCCCGAGCACCGCCTTCAGCGAGGCCAGCCCGCCGGCCCGCCGCAGCCCGCCCACATACCGCAGCACCGGCTCCCAGCCGGTCTCTTTCAGCATCGCAGCGGTGGCCTTGTCGTCGGTGCCGGTCTCAGCGGTCACCCGCTGGCGCACCGCGGCGCAGAGAGCCTCGGCCCACCGGGCGTAGGAGTGGATGATCTTGTCGATCGCGCCGCAGTCGTCGGCGGGGCGGCACCGCCCGTTCCAGATGTGCCACCGGCCCACCTTGCCGGGGATGTAGGACAGCATCTGCGGCCAGATCTCACCTGCGATCAGCTCGGCGGTGTGCAGGTCGTCTGCGGGCAGGTTCGCCCTTGTGGCGGCCAGGTCGAGGTCGCCGTTCTCCCAGAAGCCGAGGAACCGCCAGGTGGCGCGCTCGCCCCGTGCCGGGGTCATCTCCTGCACCGCCGGTCAAAATCAGCTACGATCATCATCGTTCTCCAGAACACAGGTCACCGCCTTTCCCCCGGCAGCCACCGGGGGTTCGGCTTCATAAGATCATCGGGCCTTGCGGGGACCGTAGTGGCTAACCTACGCCCGTTCCGCGGCCAGCCGCGCTACCTCCTCGCAGGTTTCCGTGTGCTTCATGGTCACTCCCAGGCCGTCTTCCCGCTGCACCATCTCGGCGTAGCACGAGTGCCCCGCGCACACCCAGGAGCCGGGCAGCCCGGGGATGGTCTCTTTCAGGATGAACTGCTGCTCAGACAAGGGGAGCCTCCGTACGTTCGCCATCGGCGGTGATCACCACGATGCGGCTGAACACTGATCTCCGGTTGGTGCGGTTGGCGCTTTGCAGCTTCCACATCAGGGTGGGCAGTTCATCGCCGCCGGGGTCGTGATCGTAGACCAGGACCATCAGGCGGCCATTGGCGAAGGTGACCTCGATCTTGCGCCAGAACGCATCCGGCACCTGGTCAAGCTCGAAGCCGGGGAAGCCGCCGGCGTAGGCGTTGCAGGTGAACCGTGGTGCGCCGTCATTCGTGTATCTCATGATCATCATCTCCGTCTCTGGCAGTCTCCGCAGGCGTAGCGATCTTCGTCAACGCACTTGGCGATCGCCATGCCGGGCTCCCAGCGTATGCCACACAGGCAGCAGCTGCCCGCGTACTTCGCGGTGATCACCGGGCCGAACTCGTGGGTCATGTTCTCCTCGGCCAGCGCGGCGATGCCATCCCAGTCGACGGTGACCGTTGACACGCCCGGCCTGGTGTAGGTGGCCGCGGTGATCTGCCGGTGGCTGCACAGCGCCACCGGGTAGGCGCAGATCTCACACCATTCGCTGTCCATCACGCCACCAGCGGCGGCCAGTCGCCGGGCAGCCGCCACACCCCGTCGCCGCAGCGCCGCCAGCCCCACCGGATCAGGTCCCACGGATCGCTGTCCCCGATGCCGTCGAAGTTGATGTGCGGGTGCTCGAACCTCTCAGCCATCGCTAGATCCCCGTCACGATCAGCGGCATGGCCGGCGGCTTGGCGGCCAGGTGCCAGGAGAACATCACCAGCGGGTCGAGGGCGGTGGCGGAGGGTGCGCCTGCCAGGCCGCGCTCGTTCCACTGGGCGACGAACCATGGTGGCGGGATCAGCGGCGGGGCGGTGCAGGTGCCCAGCCCGCAGTGCCAGTCACAGCGCTTGCCCGGGTGCGGGCCCTCGATCGTCATGGCGTGCTCCAGCCCAGGCTGCGCAGGAACGCCGCCGCCTCGTCGGGCATCTGGATCTCCCCCGGCGGCAGCGGCAGGTCCAGCCCGTCGGGCACCGACACCCGCTTGAAGACCATGATCCGCGCACCGCACTGGCCACAGCACAGCGGGGTGGTGCGCTCGCGCATCCGCGCGTCCCCGCAGCACGGGCAGAACGGCAGCGGGCCGGCGTGCTCGTTCTCCAGGCAGCCGATGGTCCAGATCTCGCTCACCAGGTGGGTGCAGTGCTCGCCGCCCCTGATGGTCGAGCAGACGTCCAGCACCGGGCCACCGCGGGCGTCGGCCGGCACCATGGTCCTCGACCGCGACCACTCCGCGGGCTCGGCCAGGGGGTCCTCGCGGGCCCGTGCCGCCTCGGCGCTGGCCAGGCCAGCCTTGGCCTGCGCGTACACCCGCAGGTAGGCCTGCCGGGTTGCCTCATCCATGGTGATACATCTGCCTTTGGCTCACCACCGGCCGCCGCACCGGGCCGTAGCAGTGGTTGAGCGCCTGCCAGGACATCGCGGCCGGCAGCCCGATCGAGCCCGGGTCCTCGCACATCGGCACCCACACATCGGCGCGGCCGGCGTAGTACCAGCCGTGCCCGGCGGCGTCGACCACCGTGGTCAGGCTGCCGTACTCGGGCGGGGTGGACCGCTGGCTATCCACCGAGCACCGCCCGTTCCAGCTCGGTGAGGCTGAAGACGTCCAGCACCACCCACAGGTCGCCGCCCAGGTGCTTGATCAGCGCCGGGTCCACCGGGGGGACCGGCTCCCACTTCTCGACCTCCCACAGCAGGTGCATCTCCGCGAGGCGGCGCGGCCGGGGCCGGTGGGGCAGCGGGATCAGCGGCACCATGGTCTGGCCGCGGGACCACGAGTTGTGCCGTCCGGTCACCCCGTCGGGCCTGGTGGTGCGGACCCGCACGGAGTGCTTGCCGACCATGGCTCCCCGGTTGGTGCGCCAGTCCTCGTCGGTGAAGATCAGCGCGCTGTCCCATTCCCAGTGGCAGAAGCACTGGGTGGCGTCGGCGCGCACCACGGCGATCTTGGGCAGCCCGTTGCTGAAGTAGCCGCCGGCCTCGATCGTCCGGCTCAGCCGGATCACGCCCAGGCCCCGGGCGACGGCGCGGTAGACCATGGCGATGGCCCGGTCCACGGTGGTCCGCATCCGTGCCTCGGACGCCTCGAACTCCGCGATCTTGGCCTCGGCCTCAGCGGGGTCGACGGTCAGTATGTCCAGATCCATGGTCATCTCCTTCACCTGTTCTGATGATCAGCCGCTGTGGTGGCCGGAAGTCCCGTTCGTCGTTCCAGACCAGCTCGGCCATGCACTCGATCAGGTTGACGTTCAGCTTGCCCGCGAGGGTGTACAGCGCCAGCGCGGTGTCGGCCAGTTCCTTGCGGATCGAGGCGGCGATGGTGTGCTGGCACGGGCTGGTGCACCGGCCACCGTGCGCGGCGTAGTGGTGGTGCAAGACCGCGTCCATCAGCTCGCCGGCTTCGGCGCACACCTTGGCCGCCTGCAGCTCCACCGTCGGGTACCGGTCCTTGCCGTGCCGGGCGAGCTGCTGCCGGGCCAGGGCGTGGCCCTCGGTCAGTTCCTGCCCGTACAGCCCAAGCTGCTCGCCGCCGTCACCACTCATGGTTCCGCTCGATTTCCGCACGGACCCGCCAGGTGGGGTCGTCGGGGATCATCACCAGGGTGTCGCCATCACCAGCGGGCAGTTCCCTGCGCATCATGTAGGCGGGGGCGAACACCCGCTGCTTGCGGTGGCTGGGCGGCAGCCCGTACTTGGACCGGGCCCGCTTGCGCAGGATCGCCCGGGAGTCCCGCCAGCCGTAGCGGGTCTCCAGCATCACCGCGACCACCTGGGCGGTGTGGATGCCATACCCGCAGATCCCGCCGAGGGCCACCACGAACGCGGTGACGCACACCGCGAACATCAGCCCGAGCACCAGGTCATACAGCATCTGTGGTCACCTGCCGTTCCACGCGGGCCAGGTGGTCAGGGCCCGCATCCGTTCGTCCCGTTCCCGCTCAGATCGTCGCACGAACGACAGCGCACCGCTGATGGTGCGCTCCTTCTCCGCGATGGTGAAGCCGCGCTTGTCAGTGGCCGCCCACACGGTTTCGAGGTCGATCCTGGCCCTGGCCACGCCCACCGGGCCGGTGCCGTAGCGCCGGTACAGCGAGCACGCGAGGCGGTACAGCGTGACGTTCCGCTCCCCTACCGGCAGACCGGCGGCCTGGAGCAGCTCCAGGCCGGGCAGCGGCTGGCCGTTCTCACCATGGTCGGTGCCGGTGGCCTGCGCCTGCTCGATCCACCGCAGGAACCATGGCGGCGCGGCCGGCACGGTGCACGGGCAGCCGCGCACCATCCGGTAGGGCAGCAGCACGTCGCCTTCCCACACCCTCGATGGCACCGCGGCGACGTAGCCGTCATCACCCTTGATGTCGACGCCGGGCAGGATGCCAGGGCGGGTCGGCACCGCGAGCCCCGGCGGGGTGCGCAGCCAGATGTGGTATCCCCCAGATGGCGTAGACACTACGACGTTTGCGGGTACATAGCAGTCCAGCACGCCCACGGCGGACGCCTCTATCTGGAACCGTTCAAAATTGCCGGGGCCGTCCTCGCCGCGCTTGACGTCGAGGTCGACCACCACCAGGTTGCTGCCCCTGCCGGTGGCCACGCCGACGCCGGACAGCGGCTCGCGGCCCCACACGTAGGAGACCATGCGCGGGTCGGTGGTGGCCCAGTGCACGCCCGCGGAGCCGGGCTCGGCTCCCGGTGGTGGCGCGAACATCGAGGAGGGCCGCTTGCCGCCCTGCCCGAGCGCGAGCACCGCATATCCCATCGCCTGGTAGCGCAGCGCCGCCGCGCCCAGGCCGAGCGCTCCTACCCGCGGGTCGCCGTCGAAGTTCAGGCAGGTGTGCTCAGTCACCGGGCACCGCCGCCATGTGCTCGCGCCACAGCGCGGCCGGTTCGCCCGGTTCCCACCGGGTCTTGGAGCCCAGCGGCTGCCAGTGCCAGCCCCGGTCATGGCGGACCCGCAGGCAGTTGCACGACACGACGATCGCCTGCCCGGTGAACCGGAGCACGATCTGGTGCGGCAGCGTGGGGTCGGCCAGCAGCACAGCGGCCAAAATGATCATCTCCTGAATCCAGTTCCTGCCCGCTCAGCGTACCGTGGGCCTCAGACAGCAGGAATGATGGCGGCGGCCGGGGCGCTACCATTCAGGCAAGGATGCTGACTGGAGGCAGATGTGGACCCGGACGCGATGGATACCGCTGAGATCACTGACGGGGTGTCGCCTGGCACCACCATCGTCGGCTGGAAGATCGCTGACCAGACGTCCTGGCGGATCAACCCGGACACCGAGGAGCCGTCCCCGCGCTGGTCGCACCAGCGGGTGTGGAAGCTGGAATCGGGTGGCTACGTGGTCGCCCGGCTGGCCTACAGCATGGTCTTCCACAAGGCGGTCACCACCTGCCTGACCGCGACTGGTGACCAGCGCGGCGCGCAGATGACCCGCGAGCAGATGATCAGCCTGGTGCAGGCCGCACCCGGGCAGCACGCCGAAGGCCGTACCATCACCGCCTTCGGCCTGGGCGACCTGGTCTCCTGCGAGGACTGCCAGCCGCCCTACCCCGAGGAGCTGAAGACCGGCGCGATCATCCGGTATGAGAAGCCGCGGGTGACCATCGACCAGTGCGACACCGCCGACGCGCTGGTCAGGCGGCTGACGGTGAAGAAGCGGCGCGGCGGCGTGGTCACCACCACGGTGCACGAGACCACCCGGGCGCTGCTGGAAGAATGCGCCCGCAACGACCCCACCTGGATCATCAGCGCCGAGCCCGCCGTGATCCGGTGAAGCGTCCCCCGTACTGACAGCGCGGCGTGCCACCATTAGGCCAGCAACCACCAGACACCCGGGGGCCACCCATGACTGGTTCAGCCGCTCCTGCCGCCGACAGACAGCCCAGGTACTGGGACGACACCGAGATCGCCTGCGTGCTGGGGCACCTGCGGCGCGGCCTGGAGGAGATCCGTGGCCGCCTGGGCATGCACAGCGCGATGGACCACCACCTGGTCACCATGGTCCGTGCTGGTGCCGGGCCGCGGGAACTGGCCGCGCAGGAAGGGCCGTACGCGCTGCCACGCATGGACGCCGAGCTGATCCACGCCGTGGTGGCGCTGATGGCGGGTGCCGAGCGCGGATGACCGAGGGCCGGTTCCACTACACGGTGATGATCAGCAGCGAGCTGATCACCGTCGACTTCCGCGATCCCATCGCGCCCGCGGTGCGCCGGGTGCAGGCCGGGGAGGCCCGCCCCGGCGACACCGCCGACATCCTCGACTGGTGGGCCACCCACGCCATCCAGTCGTTCAACTGCCGGCAGGGCAAGTGTGACCACGTAGTAGTCTGACCCCAGGCTGAGACAGGATTCTGATCATGACGACAGCTCAGGCACCATCCCGCGGCGGCGTGCTCGACCAGGTGCAGCTCCACCATGTCACCGACCTGGACACCCTCGACGCCTTCCGCAGGTGGGCCGGTGAGCGCCGCGACATCCTGTGCGCCGACACCGAATCGGCGGGGCTGGCCTGGTGGCGTGATAAGCACCGGATGACCCAGCTCGGGGACCTGTGGAACGGCTGGGCGTTCCCGCCGGAATGGATGGGCGGCGCGCACGAGGTTCTGGCCAAATACACCGGCCGGATCGGGTTCTTCAACGCCCCGTATGACTACCTCGTTCTCGGCCACCATCACGGGCTGTGGCTGAACTGGGCGCAGATCGAGGACGCCCAGCTCGCCTCCCACCTGGCCGATTCCGCGCCGCCAGGCATGCACCCGTCCAAGGCGCTCGCGCTGAAGCCCCGCGCCGCCCACGACATCGACCCGACGGCGATGGCCTGGCAGGGTGAGCTGGACGAGGCGATGAAGGCGCAGAAGTGGACCTACGCCACGGTGCCCGATGACTTCCCGCCGTTCTGGCGCTACGGCGCGGGTGACCCGGTGCTGACCAGCCACCTGCTGGCCAGGCACCTGCCCGAGGTCCGCGGGTCCTTCGGCCACGCCTACGACCTCGAACTGGCTTACGCGCGGATCTGCGCGCAGATGATGCACACCGGCATGATGATCGACCGGCCCTACATCATGCACTGGGAGGACCAGATCAGCGCCTGGTGCGCCCAGGCCCTCGCCTGGCTGGCCGCCGAGCACGGGGTGACCTCGGTGGAGTCGGGGGAGCAGGTCGGCGCGGCACTGCAGCGGGCGGGGGTGACGATCGAGCGGCGCACCGCCAAGACCGGCCGGCCGCAGATCGACAAGGAGACCATGGAGCACTACGCCGCCGCCTACCCGCAGGCGGCCGGGCTGATCTCCACGCTGCGCAACGCCCGCAAGGCCCAGGCGGTGCTCGGGCGGCACTTCGGCAAGTTCCTGGCGATGGCCGACGAACAGGACGTGATCCACTACGCGATCCACTCGATCGGCGCGGCGCACACGTCCCGGCAGTCGGTCACAGAGCCGGCGATGCAGACCTTCGACCGGGACTTCCCGCAGATCCGGGGCTCCTTCCGGCCCCGGCCGTCCATGGTGTTCTGCTCGTGGGACGCCGCGCAGATCGAGATGCGGATGGCGGCGCACTTCTCCGGGGACCGGCAGCTCATCGCGGACTTCGCCTTCTGCGATGACAGCGGCACGTCGTTCTTCGTCAACCTGGCCGGGCAGATCTACCGCACCGAGATCTCCAAGCGCGACCCGCGTTACACCATGACCAAGAACACCAGCTACGCGACCATCTACGGGTCCGGCCTGGACACGGCGGCGGCCACCGCGGGGGTGTCGGTCCTCGACCTCGAACCCATCTACGAGGGATTCAAGGCGCGGTACCGCACCCTGTCCCGGGACTCCTTCCGGCTGGTGCAGTCGCAGAAACGGCGCGGCCACCGGCCGCAGGTGCACACGCTGTGGGGCCGGCGGCTGTACGCCGACAAGGCCTACGCCCTCATCGACTACCGCATCCAGGGCAGCTCCGCGGAGATCCTGAAGAACGCCGTGGTGGGGCTCGACGCGGCCGGCTACGGCCCGGCGCTGCGGATCACCCACCATGACGAGATCTTCGCGGAGGTCCCCGCCGCCGACGCCGGGGCGGTGCTGCGGGATGTCACCGCGCTGATCACCGACCGCGAGCACTACCGGGTGCCGATCCTGTGGGAGGGCCAGATCATGAAGGAACGGTGGATCAAGTGACAGCACCAACGCTGGAAAAGATGCGCGAGGCTGCCCCGCACAACGGGCTCGGCCCGCGCTACTGGAAGAACGAGGACCGCGACATCCTGCTGTGGCGGGCCAGGGCCAGGATATGGGTCAAGCTCCACATCACCCAGCGGAAGTTCAATGGCCAGGGGTGCGGGTACTGCCTCCGCAAATCCAGGCGGCGGCGGCTGGTAGTCAGCCCGATCGACCATATCCGAAGCTATGTCTGGCTGTGTAACCAGAGGCGCTGCGAATCGAAACTGCTGGCCTGGGAGCAGATGGGCGCTGCCCGGGAACGCCGTGCCGTGCGTGACTGGGAGCTGCAGAACCCAGACCTGGTGGAGTACCAACTGACCCCGAAGATGCCCGCCCAGTACCCCTCGGTCAGCCGGGCTGTGCTGCGGGCGTTCCTTGACTCCGGTGAGGATGCCGCCACCGTGGACGGCAGCTCGATCGCTGCGATCAACGGTTCGATCCGGCGGCTCGGTTTCGCGGGCAAGGTCTATGCCGAGCAGCGCTCAGGCCAGGTCGTGATACGGAAGGTAGCCCGGCGGTGATTCCCCCGGTGGTGCTGTGGGTGGACCCGGGCGGTGACACCGGGCTGGCGTGGCTGTGGCAGTCCGGCACCGCGTTCTTCGCGGACGAGTGGAAGTTCATGGAGGCCGGCGACCACGTCGAGGACTCCTGCGCCCGGTGGGGGCCCGCGCTGACCATCGGGTACGAGACCTACACCATCATCCCCGGCACGCCGCAGGACGACGCGCACCACGCCATCGAGATGATCGGGGTGGTGCGGCGGTACGCCACCAGGTACCGGTGCCGGCTGCTGTCGGCCAGGCCCGAGCAGCGCAAGAAAGCCACCAGGGCGATGCTGGAGGCCCTCGGCTGGTGGGTGCCCGGCAAAGACGACGCGCAGTCCGCCGCCCAGCACATGCTGGCGTGGCTGATGCGCGAAGGGCAGATGACCCCGGCCATCGCGGCGGTACTGTCGGAGGCCGCGCGTAACGTGTAACACAGACCCAGATGAAGGATGATGATCATGGGGAAGAATGGCAGGAAATCCCGCTCGCACAACAGCACCCACGTCCCCGCAGACCCCGGGCTGCTGGCCGGCGTCGAGGCGGACATGGACCATCCGGACGCGCCCCGCAGGCCGCGCAAGCCGCGCTGGTGCCCGGACTGCACCCCCAACCGGTGCCTGTGCGGCTACAAGCCGGCGCTGTGTGTCTGCCCCGGCGGTGCCCGCGGCACGGTGATGGCGTGATCGAGATCAGCAAGCCGGTATGCCAGGCGGGCCACTTCGGCAGCCAGCGCATCGACGGCGTGCACGGCAGGCACATCGTGTGGTCCGGCGGCGGCTCCGAGGGCTACCAGTGCGAGGGCCTGACCCAGGAAGCCGCCGACGTCACCGCCATGGTCAATGAGCTGCGGGAAGTCGCGGGCAACATGGACCTGGACTGGCTGCGGGACAAGATGGTCTTCGAGTGCCACCCGGCGGTGCTGGCACTGATCCCCAAGTACGTCCTGCCGTCGTTCGGGGACTTCGCCGGCGGCCATCCGCAGGTGCTCCAGCTCGGCCTGCCGGTGGTGGCCGAGCCTGGCCTGCCCTGGGGCGGGTGGAGGATCGTACTGGCACAAGGGAGGATCACTGATGACCGGATCTAGCGGCGCGTGGGCCGACGTCATCCCCGGCTCGGACCCGCCGGTGATGGCCATCGGCTGCAGCCCGCCTGAGTACGTCCTGGCCAAGCAGATCCCCGGCTGCAACCACAGCAAGGACGACGGGTTCTGGAAGGTGCCGCTGTCCTGGCCCGCCTTCGGCGCGCTGATGACCGTGTTCCCGCCCAGGCCGGTGTACGCCGCCGACTCCGAGCTGCCCGCCTACATCCCGGGCATCCACATCTACCCCGGCCTGCAGGCCTGGGTGGCCGCCGCCCGTGAGCAGTTCGCTAAGCGGATGGCCGACCGGACGGCGCTGGACGCCACCGACCCGGAGATCCTGTCCTGGCTGGTGGGCAAGGAGCTGCCTGGCGGCCCGCAGCTCAACGGCCCGCAGCGCGGCGCGGTACAGTACCTGCTGAACTGGCGGCGCAACATCCTCGGGGACGCCCGCGGCAACGGCAAGACGCCGCCGCTGATCCGGGCCATGCAGTACCTGCACGAGCAGGAGTCCGCGCTGCCGGCGCTGGTGATCTGCCCCGACTCCGCGCCGCTGTCCTGGCAGCGGAAACTGGGCACCTGGGCACCCGAGCTGCGCACCGTGCTGATCACCGACTCCGCGGCCAAGCGGCGCAGCGCCATCGCCAAGATCGCGGCCGGGGACGCCGATGTCGGCATCATCGTCTGGCAGAACGTCCGGTTCCACACCCGGCTGGCCGCCTACCCGGGACAAGCGTTTGTCTCCTGCAATAAGCACGGCGGGTCCACCGGCAAATCGGCCACCGCGTGTGAGCAGTGCGAGAAGGAGTTCAACGAGCTGGCCTGGGGGGAGAGCGGGCGCGGGTTCCGCACCGTCATCCCCGACGAGGCGCACCGCCTCGCGGACCCGCACTCCAAGCAGTCCCGCGCGGTGTGGTGGCTGATGATGCACTCCGAGAACTGCTGGCCGACCACCGGCACCCTGACACCGAACTCGGTCAAAGACCTGTGGGCGATCCTGCACGGCCTCGACCCCCGGGCCTGGCCGTCCCGGTCCAAGTACCTGGACCTGTACGCGCTGCAGGACTTCGCCTTCGCCGGCAAGGGCAAGGTGATCCTCGACCTGCGGCCGGACACCGAGGCCACGTTCCACGCGGTGACCATGCCCTACTTCCGGCGCATCCCGCGCGAGATGGCCCGCCCCGGCGAGCCGGCGATGGCCGACCCGGAGTTCCGCTACCCGCCGATGGCACCCCGGCAGAAGCGGGTCTACGACGCCATCGCCAAGATCGGCCTGGCCGAGCTGGAGCCCGGCGAGACCCTGGTGCCAGCGAACTCGGTGGTGCAGTTCGGGCGGCTGTGCCAGCTCGCCACCGCGACCGTCGCCACCACCGACGTCGAGGACGCGGTGGGGTTCAGCGACCAAGCCGTCACCATGTGCGCGCCGTCCAACAAGGTCGATGACCTGATGGACTTCCTCGACAACGAGCCCGGCCAGTGGATCATCGGCATCAACTCCCCCGCCTGCGTGCGGCTGTCGGAGGCGAAACTGGCCGAGGCGAACATCGGCTGGACGAAGATCACCGGCGGCATGGGCCACACCGAGAAGGACGCCGCCGCCCAGCAGTTCCGCAGCGGCCAGGTGCGGATCATCTTCATCACCGACGCCGGCGGCGAGGCGATCGACCTCCCCGAGGCCGAGGGGATCTTCTGGATGCAGCCCGACCCGACGTTCCGGGGCCGGGAGCAGAAGACAGGACGGGGGGACCGGTTCGGCCGCACCACACCGTTCCGCCAGGTGTGGTCGCTGTCGGCGGGCACCGTCGACATCCGCCTCTACCAGCTCGGCCTGGTCAAGGAGGCCAGGCATGAGCAGATCACCCAAGATGGCACCGTGCTCCGCTGGATGATCGACGTCCAGCCGGGCGAGACCGTACCAGGAGATGACCATGACAGAACCCCTGCTGCATAGCCCCGCCAACGGGCCGCTGACCAACGGCGTCCTCGGGCTGTCCAACACCGAGATGGGCCAGTGGAAGCGCTGCCCGCGGCGCTGGTTTGTCGAGCATTACCTCGGCTTTCTGCCCGCCGATGAGAAGCCGTTCGGCAAGCGGCAGCTCGGCATCCGCATGCACACCGCCCTCGAAGGCTGGTACGGGCCGCGCTCGATCGACCCGAAGATCGTGCTCGACCTGATCTACAACGCCGAGATCACCGCGCACCCCGACGACGAGAAGGAACTGCGCGCCGAATGGGAGCTGGCCATTCTGATGGCCACCGGGTACCTGGACTGGGTGCAGAACGAGAACGCCGACGCCACCCTGCAGGTGGTCGCCGTCGAGCAGGAAGTCGCCGTGCCGCTGCCCGGCTTCGAGGGCCGGGTGGCGCTGCGCTGCAAGATGGACCAGATCGGCCTCGACACCGCCACCGGCTACTTCCACTTCATCGACCACAAGACCGTCGAGAACTTCGAGCGGGTGCACATGCTGCGGATGGACCCGCAGATGAAGACCTACAACCTGGTGCAGTGGCTGAAAGCCGGTTACCCGCCGCCGCAGCCCGGCGTGATGCCACAGATCCGCCCGGACGCGCCGCTGGTGCTCGGCGGGCAGGTCAACATGCTGCGCCGGATCAAGCGCTCGGCCAGGGCCAAGCCGCCGTTCTACGAGCGCTCCGACCCGTTCCGGTACGGCCCGGACTCGATGGCCGCGACCCTCGCCGGCATCCAGCAGGTGGCTTATGAGATCCTCCAGGCCCGCGCCGCGCTCGATCAGGCCTACGCCGCGGGCGGCACCGTCGAGGCGATCAACCATGTGCAGCGGACCATCTGCCGGCCGGTGGAGATCATGCACGACTGCTCGTGGTCGTGCCCGCACGCCGGCGGGCTGTGCATCATGATGTCCGACGGCTCCGACTGGGCGGGGGTGCTGGAGGAGTCCGGCCGTTATGTCCGGGCCGATCCTTATGATCGGTACAACCGGGGCGGCCTGGAGGCCATCCAGGCCCAGGCCGGCAGGCAGCAGCAGTAGGCTTGCCACCAGGACCAGGGAGCTGACTTGACGATCCAGCCGTACCAAGCCATACCGGCCGGGCTCGCGCAGCCCAACGGCCAGCCGGCCGCCACCCGCCAGATGCAGGGCCTGTCGTCGCTGTTCTTCGGCATCTACAAGGTGGGCAAGTCCTCTCTCGGGGACACCGGGCCCGAGCCGGTGCTGGCGCTGGACTCCGAGACCGCCGCGTCGTGGACGCCGAGCACCAAGATCTACTGGAACCCGCTGCGCGAGCAGGTGCCGAGCTGGCCGTGCGATCCCCGGGCGGCCAGCCCGCGCAACCCCGAGGGCCGCTGGCACACCTGCGTGGTGGTAGTGCAGGACTACAACCTGCTGCACACCACGCACAAGATCCTGAACACCGGGCAGCACCCGTTCAACTCGGTCACGATCGACTCTGTGCCGACGATCCAGCAGCGGGTGATGATGTCCCTCGCCGGCTACAAGAAAATGGAGCGGGACCACTGGGGGATGGTGCTGCGGCAGGTGATGGGGCTGATCTGGTCCTACCGCGACCTGCTCACCCACCCGTACCGGCCGGTGTGGGCGGTGACGTTCATCGCCGGCGCGCACTGGGATGACCGGATGCGCAAGTGGCGGCCGATCCTGTCCGGGCAGGCCGCGGACCTGACGCCGTACGTGCCCGACCTCACCGGGTGGCTGGAAGCCGCCCCGGACGGCCGACGGCACCTGTGGATCGGCCCGAGCCCCATCCACGAAACCGGCAACCGGCTGTGGGGCCGGCTGCCCGATGACATGGTGGTCGGATACCCCGGCCGCGTCGAGGGCTGGACCATCGAGAGCATGGTCGCCCAGGTGATCCAGAGTTAGGAGAAGATCAGGATCATGAGTTACCCCTACCAGCCGCCCGGTGGCGGCTACCCGCAGCAGGGCCCGCAGCAGGGCTACCCGCAGCAGCCGCAGCAGGGCTACCCGCCGCAGCAGGGCTACGCCCCGCCCGGCTACGCCCCTCCGCAGGGCCCGCCCGGGTATGCGGCACCGCCCGCCGGTTACGGCAGCCAGGCCGCGCCCGCGTCCGGTCCCGGCGTGTGGGACCAGGTCTACGCCTACGCCGAGCAGGGCGGCAGTTTCAAGCTGGAGCCGCACGGCACCTTCCCCGGTGTCGTGACCGAGGCCCCGTGGCTGCCTGGCGGCTTCAAGGACGGCACCAAGAACGGCTGGAAGCTGAAGCTGCAGTTCACCCAGGGCCCGCACACCGGCCGGAACATCTCCTACACCATGGTGGTGTCCCCGCTGACCAACGACGGGCAGCCGAACAACTTCGGCGCGGAGCGGCTGATGAAGGATCTGGCCGCCATGGGCATCCCGGTCGGGGAGAAGTTCTCGGGCATCCCCGGTGAGCAGCCGTACTGGCACCAGGGCATCACCGATGAGCAGGCCGGGCAGATGATGATCGGCAAGCCGGTGGGTATCGAGACCTACCTCGACACCGCCTGGGACAACACCAAGATCCGCCGCCTGCACAAGGTCGCTGGTGTTCCGCAGCAGCCGGCTCCCGGCCCGCAGACCGCTGTGGCCTACGGGCCGCCCGGAACTGGCCCGGCGCTGCCGCCGCAGGGCTACGCCCCTCCACAGGGTCCTCCACAGCCTGTGGGCCCGCCCGCCGGTCCTCCGCCGCAGCAGTACGCTCCGCCGCAGGGCCCCGCCGCGGGACCACAGCAGGGCTACCCCGGGCAGCCGTACCCGCCGCCGCAGGGCGCGGCTCCGGGGCCCGGTGCCGTGGGCCAGCCGGGCCTGGGGCAGTTCACCGCCGAGGGCCAGGGCCAGCAGCAGTGGAACCCGGCGCAGGGCCAGGGCCAGAACGGCATGCCGCAGCAGCCAGCTCCCGCGGCGCAGCCACCGCAGGGCCCGCCGGGGCAGGCACCGCCGATGCCGCCCTGGGCGACCGGCCAGTAAGACTGCCCGCCCCGTAGGCCCCGCTTGCGGAGCGGTCAGGCCGCCCAGGCCGGCCCACAACGACTCGGGCGGATGGAGCCCCGGCGCACCAGTTCGATCACCGGTCGCCGGGGCTCCGTGCTGCCTGGCGGGGAACAATAACGCCCGCTCAACCGTTGACAGAAGTGCGGGCCAGTTCATATTCTGGCCGGTAACTGACCAAGGAGATGACCATGACAGAGCAAGACCAGGCCCCCGACTACAGCGCCGACCGCGTGGTGCGGGTGCCCCGGCACGAGGGCAAGCCCACTCCCGAGACCGTGGCGGCCTACCTGCCGTCCAACTACCGGGTCAGCAAGGTGGATTCCTGGCAGATCCTGGTGCGCGGCAAGGACGTCGCCGGCTGGACCGTCGAGGACTACGTGATCCCCCGCCTGGGCTCCGGGCTGATCCACGCCGAGCCGGTTCAGCGGGAGGTCAACGCGATCTACCAGTTCCGCACCGGACGTGACGGCGGCTCCGGGTCGTTCCTGTGCCCGCCGGGCCACCCGGCGCACACCTACTCGATCTACGGGTTTCACAGCTCGGGCAAGGGCAAGCCGCGCGTGGACCGGCCGTCGGGCCCGGACGCGATCATGAGCATCGAGACCCTGGCCGAGGACGAGGGCGGTTACTACCCCGCCGGGGTGGTGGCGCGGGCCCGGCGCATCCTGGCCGAGGCGCAGGAGAACATGTCCGAGCTGTGGGTGCGCAGCGTGTACGGCTACTTCAAGCACAGCTACTCCCCCGACGGGGTGGACCGCAACGTGTCCAACGCGGTCAGCGCGAGCAAGCTGCACTGCGC